>Ga0209342_10002072_pt1 | contig 21955 bp, 23 predicted proteins | sample RifCSP16_2_FD_184023 | JGI IMG/M metagenome (GOLD analysis project Ga0209342, IMG submission 184023) | Soil microbial communities from Rifle, Colorado - Rifle CSP2_sed 16_2 (SPAdes) (version 2) | ecosystem: Environmental > Terrestrial > Deep subsurface > Rock core/Sediment | place: Rifle... | reverse complement strand
GGGGCTCACATACCCGCTCGAGTGAGTCGATGGCGACCGCCACCGCGAACGCTCAGCCCGTGAGCCAAGGCCAGCTCTGGTTCCGCGCGCTCCGCGCGCCGTTCCTCGTGGCGTCCGTCCTTCCCGTCATCCTCGGCGGCGTTCTGGCATGGGTCTATCTCGAAGCACCTCTCATCATTGGTCTCTATCGCCCTACATTCAATCTCCCGCTGTTCCTCCTCACCCTCGTCGGCGCGGTCTGCGTCCACCTCGCAACGAACATGCTGAACGACAACTTCGACTTCCGGAGCGGGAATGATCTGGCGGTGAAGCACCAAAACCCATTCGCGGGGGGCGGCCGCGTCCTCATCACGGGCCGCTTGAACGTGAACAGACACTTGGCGGTTGCGTCCGGACTCCTCGGTCTCGGCTCCCTGATCGGCCTCTACCTGGTGACGCAGGTCGGCCTGACCCTTCTCTGGATCGGGCTTGTCGGCGTGTTCGCGGCCGTCTTCTACGTCGCGCCGCCGATCCGCCTCGCGCACCGCGGGGTCGGGGAACTCTTCGTGGGCCTCAGCTTCGGTCCGCTCGTGGTCATGGGCACATACTACGTGCAGACGTTGCGACTGGACTGGGGCCCATTCTTCCTGTCCCTCGCGTTCGGTCTGCTCGTGGCCGCGATCCTCTGGATCAACGAGTTCCCGGACGTGGACGCGGATCTCTCCGTCGGCAAACGAACCCTCATGGCGCGGCTGGGAAAGGAAGCGTCGGTCGGCGTGTACCTCGGCCTGGTCGGCTCCGCGTACGCGCTCGTGCCCGTGGCGGTCCTCCTCGCGCAGGTCCCGTGGACGGTCTTGATCACCTTCCTCACCCTCCCTCTGGCGGCGAAGGCCTACAGGCACTTGGCGGCGAACTACAGGGACCCAATGGCGCTCATCCCCGCGAACGCGGGAACCGTAATGCTCACCCTATTCTTCGGCATCCTCGGAATCGTGGGGGTCGCCGCGGGCCTCCTCCTGTGACCATCACGCGAGGAACGCGGCCCGCCACTCGGGCAGAATCGCCACGTTCATCGCGATCAGGAACGCCGCCGCGATAGGCAGCGAGAGAAGTCCGAGGACGATCCCGCCGAGCGAGAAGACGAGGGCGAAGCCGGGAATCGCGAGGAGAAGGGTGGCGAGCAGGGGGGTTACGCGTCCCCTGCGCCCCTGGCTTGTGGAGGGTTGGACGAGGAGCAGGACCGTCGCGCCGATCGCCGGAAGGATCCCGACGACCACACCAATGACCAAGAGTCCCGGAAGTTCCGGAATCGGATTCACGCAGGCCTGGATGCACAAGCCGTCCCGAAGGTAGCAGGCGACCGCGGCCGCGCATCCCATGGAGGCCCCCAGGTAGACCGCTCCCAAGCCGAGGGCAACCGCCGCGACGACGGCAGGGAATTCAAGGAGAGCACGGGACCGCACGAGCCGCGGAGGACCCGCCAATCGCATGAACCTGACGACTTCGTTCGGCCCAGTCCTCCTCGACGCTCCGGACTCGTCGCTGGCCATCACGAGATCATGGCGGGGGGACTCGACGTCGGTCGAAAGAAACCCCCGCTCGGGGATGGCGCGAGAGTGACCGACCCCGCGCGGTGCGCGTCTCCCCGCGGACGGACCTATCCCGCTAATCCCCCCGTTTCATGTTTGACGGTTATCCCACGAAAGGACTTTGGCGGCGAGGCCCATGCCTCCGGCGGTGGGCGTGTGGCCATCCTTGGACTCGACACCGTGGCGATCGTCGTCTCAGACCGCCGAAGGGCGATCGCGTGGTACCGCGACGTGCTGGAACTCCCCGTCGGCTACATCGGGCCGAACGATCCGACCGCCCCGACGGGGGCGGGAACGCCGGACGACCCGGGGCACTGGATCGAGATGGGCCCTCCGCGGCCGCGCACGCGGGTCCATCTGTGCGAGCTCGGCGGCAGGACGGAGCCTGGGCCCACGGGGATCACGTTCCTCACGGACGACATCCTGGCGGAGCACGAGCGGTTGCGGGCGCGGGGCGTGAAGTTCACGTACCCGCCAAAGCGCATGGAGTGGGGCGACTGGCTGTGCGAGTTCGAGGACCCGGACGGAAACGTATTCGACCTCAAGCAGCCATCGGACCCGGGACTGTGGGGAGCGCCGCCAGAGGCTCCTTGAGCCCCGGATCGGGACGCGGCAGGACCGGGGAAGCGCGAGGCCACCGTCCGAGAGGTCCGATTCCTGCCGCTCCGCACAACGATGATGGGAGCGCACCTTCAAGCCCCCAGGCTCTGATGGCGGGATATCGACGCCCTCGACGTCCGCATCCTGCGCACCATGGGGACGCAGGCCTATGGCCGGAGCCCGAAACCGATTGCGGCTCTCAAGTCGGGCGCGATCGCGAAGGCGCTTCGCCTCACCCCGGAGCGCGTCCGCGACCGCATCGCAGGGATGGAGGAGGCCGGGTTGATCAGCGGCTACGGGATCGTTCCGAACTCCCGCCATCTGGGCGTCGAGACGAGTTGGTACTACTACGCGTTCCCCGACGACGACGCGGTCGATCGTGCGATGGAAAAGCTGGAGCCGGTGGACGGCGTCGCCGCCTGTTGCGCGTTTCTCGGCGGGTTGATGTGCGTAGGGATCTACCACCGGAGTCCCGCGGACCTCGAACGCAAGCTCAGGCTCCTCCTTGCGCTCGCGGGGGAGGGCGAACTGCGAAAGTTCTTCGACGTCGACATGCCACCCGTGCATCGTCCGCTCTCCCGCCTCGACTGGCTCATCGTCCAGGCGCTTCGTCCGGACGCCGTTCAGCCCCCCGCGGAGGTCGCCAGGGACCTCCGCGTGAGCGCGAAAACGGTGAAGCGCCGGCTTGACCGAATGGCGAACGAGGGATCCGTATTCGTGGTGCCGTGGCTGGACGGCAGCAAGGCGGAGGGCATGTTCCTCTTCTATCTCCTCGTGGGGACGGGCGAGGAGGCGGGCCCCGGGACGCTGAACGCCCTTCGCCGCGCCTTCGACGGGTCACTCGTCTCCGTGGACCTCCTCGCTGCACGCGAGCTCGGCACGTACTCGCTCCTCTTGGCGGCGAAGTCAATGTCCGACGCGGACGCCCTCCGGCGGGCCGCGAGGAAAGTGAAAGGAGTTTCCTCCTCGCGACCGTTCCTGTTCCGGGCTGCCTCCGAGAGTGATGCCTGGGTCGACGAAGCGATCGCGGAACGCGTCGCAGTCTCTCGCGGCCGAGGTGTCCAATTCCCGTGAGCGGACCCCTCGAGAGGGACAGTTTTCCCGGGTTCTTTCCGATTTGAGGGGCACCGCGTCCGCATCCTATGTCTCTCGCGAACGTGTGCGGAAGGCCGGTGACCCAAATGGTCTCAGGCGAAGTGTCTCGGATCGTGCGCGCGCCTCGTGAACAAGTGTATGCGCGGTACCTCACCGCGTACCAAGACGTCCCGAGGTTGTACCCGAACCTCGTGAAATCCATGAAACTCCTGAGCCAGGAGGGGAACGTCCGGACGTTCCGGTGCGACGAAGTCTGGGGCGGCCGTTCGTTCCGCTACACCATGAAGGAGACGCTCCATGCCCCGAGCGGCTCCGACCAGATCGTGCTCGACGGCGAGGGGAAGGGGATGCGCAGCCGGTGGGCGTTCGAGGCCGTAGAGGGCGGAACGAACGTCCGGATGATCTACGAGTGGAAGGGCCTGAAGGGGCTCGTGATCGGCGGGCTGATGAGGAAGCGGTTCGAGCAGGAGTTCGCGGGCGCGCTCGAGCGCTACTCGAGGATTCTCGAGGCGCCGGCGTGATCTGCTGCACGTTGGAATGTGGAGTGTCACGGGCCCTGCAGCCCCCGCCACGCCATCGCCGCCGAGGGAGACGGTCGGACGGGGAGGCGGCCTCGCAGCACCGGGAAGCCACGGACCGATCTCGCAGATCGTAGGTCGTCGGCCGCCCGCGTGCTGCTGCTCACGCACGCGCTCCCATCTCGCCGTCAAGCGACGCAATCTCGTTGGGGTTGAAGACACCGACCTCCGTCGCGATGGCGGTGAGGAGTTGCGGAGGCACGACCTCAAAGAGGGAACGGGCCCCCGGGGACCACTCCGGGGACCTCCGATGCCGATCGAGCTTGATCGTCTCCACGACCGCGTATACCCGTCGACCCGCCTCGAGGGCCCGCTCCGCCAGGCGGCGGCTGAGCACCTTGTTGAGGATTCCGCCGTCTTGGAACAGGGCGTCGGCCCCGAGCACGACGACGTCCGAGGACGCCGCCACGGTTTCGAGCTCCTCGTCCGGGGCAAGACGCACTTCGTCAACGTGTTCCCGGAGGGTTTCGGTCGTGAGGCGCCCCTCGCCCCCGGGAATCGACTCGAGGACGGTGACCGAGCGCAACCGGCCGCTCGCGCGGAGGTGATCGAGTGCCTCGAGGACAGTCGAGCTCCGACTCAGCGTCGCCACCGCCACGGGCCGGTCGATGACCTCGAGCAGTCGCCGCGCGGTCCGGGACCGCGAAGTGACCAGAGACCGCCGGAATTCGGAGATCGCGTCGGGGTAGCTCCCCCGGCCCGCCACGGAGTCCATCCGCGCGGAGAGACAAGACCGCACCGCGTTCCGCACGGCGATCATGTCCGGCTGGGCGGCGGTGAGCGCGGCGGCGAGCTCCCGTAGAACCGCCGGCGGCGGGTCGGTCTCGTAGGCCATCAGGTCCACGGCGGCGAGCGCCAGGTCCAACGAACCCGACGTCCGGTCGGCCGCAATTCGACGTACCTCAGCCTCAAGGTCGGGACGCACGCCCCACCCCCATCTTCGAACTGAATCGAACGAGCGCCCCGGCCGGGATTCGAACCCGGGCACTCGGCTCGACAGACCGAGATCATAGACCGCTAGACCACCGGGGCGTGGGGTCGCGATACCAAGGGGTCTCCCATAAACCTTGCCTCCGGCCGCGCTCAGGGCCCCAGCGGGACGTAATCCTCGATGGAGATAGCATCCCGACCCACAGCTCGCGCGAGGGCGTCATCCGCCGTGATGACCTTGAGGCCGAGCAGCTTCGCGAGGGCCATGTAGGATGCGTCGCAGATCGGCAGGCCCCGCGCGTAGGAAACGTGGACGGCCCTCCGGGCGAATTCGCCCACGAGCACGTGGCGCCGGAAGCCGTAACCGTCGAGGACGACCTGCGCTTGGAGGCAGGCGGCCTCGTCGAAGCGCGAAGAGAACCGAAGGGCGTTGAGAACCTCGAACGGAAGGACCTCAGGGACGTGGAGTTGCACGTCCTGGGCCACGAAATCGTCACGCAGCCGGAGGGCTTTTGCCCTACCCTCTTCGTGGAGGAACCACTTGACGATCACGCTAGCGTCGGCGACCAGATCCATACCGGCGGTCCCTCCATTCCCGGATCAGCCTCGTTGAATCGAATCCCCGGGGGACCGTCACCCGAATCCGATCGTTGAGCTGCGCGGCACGAATACGGTTCTTGGTGGTTTCCTCCTCGAGAATTCGGGAAATCGCCTGACGAATCGCGTCGCTCCAGTTGATCGTGACGGAGTCCATGCGCCCTTTCGTCTCCTCGTCGACGCGCAACGTGATCAGGGGCATTGTATAGACATGATATATATGATATAAAGACCTGTCGCCGAGGATGTCGGGACTCTCTTCGCAAGACCTCTCACCGCCTCATGTCGCCGCCGCTCACCGCACTCCGAGCCGTCGCGTGGGCAGTCCCCCCGGCTGGAGCGCGAGGAAGAGCAGGGAGAGGATCAGGGCGGCCGCGAGCAGGAGCGCGGTGATCGGGTCCCGCACGCCGAACTCCAAGGAGAACGCCGGGAGGAGAAGCAGTGACCCGCCGTACGTTAGTACGAGCGCGCCGCCGGAGATCATCAGGGAGCGTAGGATCACCGCCCGTGTCCGTCGCGCAGTCGCGTCGTCCCGTGACGCCGAGGCCAGAGCGGGGCCGAATGCGCGGGAGTGGTACAGCAGCACGTTTATCCCGATTAGCGCCACGACGTACGCGAGAAGATGCTCAATCGGCCGGTTCGTCGCGAAGAGGCCGAGCCCGAGGGTGGAGGCCCCGTACGCGAGGGTCGTGATCCTTGCCCCCAACGGCTGGAGGCGGACCGCGGCCCACACCCCGGCCGCGGCGGCGACGAGCAGAATCAAGCTCGCGAACGCGCGTTGCGTCGGGTGCGCGATCGCGTCGACCTCGATCCAAGGGGGCACGCCGAGGATCACGACGGCGGCCACGGAGGAGAAGCGGAGCATCCGATCCATCAGCGGCGACGCGGGTACGGTCTCACCCCCTGCAGCGCGACCGCGAGCGGCCGTTCCGGGTTCCAGTCGACGACATCCGCGTATCCCCGGAGGGACTGGATGAGCGCGTCGCGCTCCATGAGCAGGACGCGGTAGGCGAGCGCCGCGAGCGGGTCGTCCCCGTACATCGCCCGCTCGACCTCGATCGGGGACGGGGACACGACGAGCACATCGAGGCCGTGGCTTCGCAGCCCCGCAATCACGTCCACCGCCTTCCGGTCGAGCAGAGGCGAGACGATGATCAGCTGCGCGTCCGGCGGGAAGAAGCGGGCGAAGACCCACGCGACGTGCTCGAGGGACCACTCGCCACCGGGGCGCACGCGCAGGAGCGCGTCCACGATCCGGTAGAGTTGGCGGCGGCCATAGCCGGGGTACACCCAGTCGAGGAGCGCGCGCTGGACGATGAGGCCGCACCGGTTCCGCGCGTCCAAGATCTTCGCCGCCATGCTGACCGCGGCGGTGACGCCGAGCTCGACCGTGCTCCGCGGCAACGGGCCGACCTCGGACTCGCTCCGCGCGTCGAGGATGATCACGGCGTCTCCGCTCCGCTCCGCCTCGTACTCGTTCGTGAAGAGGCGGTCGAGCCGCGCGGAGGCCTTCCAGTTCACGTGGCGGGTCTCGTCACCCGGCACGTAGTCGCGGATCGAGAAGAACTCGAGTCCCGGCCCGACCTGGCGGCTTCGGACGCTCCCCATGGGGGAGCGGACGCGGCGCGGGACGATCCGGACCCGACGGAGGTCCTCCATCCGGGGGACCGCGACGAGGCGGTCCTCCACCTCGAGGCGCGACTCCTCGTACCGGAGGCCGAGTGGATCCGCCGCGCGGAGGACGACGGGGCCGATCGCGTACTCGCCTTTGATGCGAGGCACGACCGTGTACGCGAGGTCCACGGACGCGCGCGGGGCGAGGGTGAGGAACCCGTGCGACGCGCCTTTCGTGACCTCGAGCGGTTCCGGTAGGTCGTCGAGCACCTCGAGGCTCGCGACGCGAGGCCCCCGGTTCGTGAGGCGCAGGCGGACGTCGACGGGCTGGCCGACGGCCGCGCGGTCGCGGGAGATCGTGCGGGTCGCCTCGATGCGGAGAGGCTGGGGGGCGAGCATGGCGCCAATCCCGAGGTACAGGAGGATGGGGACGACGAGGGCGAGGGCCCGCCAGGACCGGGCGAGGAACGCGACCGTCACGAGGGCAGCGGCCGCGGTCAAGAGAGCGGCAACCATACTGGTCTTCATTACTTGGTCCTCACTGATTCTTGATTTGTCCCCTCAGCAGCTCCCGCACATCGATGTAGTGAAGGGTTAGCAAGGCTGCCAAACCCACGAGCAGGACCGCACCTCCCCAAGAGCTGTCTCGTTTGAACGTGATTGGCATCAACATCCCGGCCACCAAGAAGAGGACTATCGACGGGGGCAACCACCGCGCTTGCTTCGTCAGCTGGAATGCCACCATTCCGGCCGCCCCTAGGAGAAGACTGGCCAAGAAGAGGGATGACATCGGCTGTCCAGATGTCACGACAGGAAGAACAATCGCTGCCAGTACTATGCCCGCAAGAAGAGCGCTCAGAAAGGCACGCTCGGCCAATCGCATCTTATTCGACCTTCGGGACCGGCACTGCCGCCAACACCTCGCGCACGATCTTCGCGGTCCGCACTCCCTTGATCCACGGGTCCGGCTTCAGGAGCACGCGGTGCGCGAGCGCCTCCACCGCCACGCCCTTGACGTCGTCCGGGACGACGAAGTCCCGCCCCCGGATCGCCGCCTGCGCACGCCCGAGCTTCATCAAGGCGAGGGACCCCCGCGGGCTCGCGCCGACCTCGACCTGCGAGTGCTCCCGCGTCCGCGCCACGATGTCCACGATGTACCGCTCCACGTCGTCGTCCAGGTGGACGTCCTCGATCGCGGCCTGGAGGGCGAGGACGACCTCCGGGTCCGCCGCAGCGGCGATCTTCACGTCGTCGCTCCTCCGCTCGCGGCGGCGATCCAGGATCTCCTTCTCCTCGTCGCGCGTCGGGTACCCGATGTCGATCCGCATGAGGAACCGGTCGACCTGCGCCTCCGGGAGCGGGTACGTGCCCTCGTACTCGATCGGGTTCTGCGTCGCGAACACCACGAACGGGCGGGGGAGCGCGTGCGTCTGCCCCTCGAGCGTCGTCTGCCGCTCCTGCATCGCCTCCAAGAGGGCGGCCTGCGTCTTCGGCGGCGCCCGGTTGATCTCGTCCGCGAGGAGCACGTTCGTGAACACGGGGCCCGTCCGGAGGACGAACTCGCTCGCCTTCCGGTCGAAGACGTACGTCCCCGTGATGTCCGCCGGGAGCAGATCGGGCGTGAACTGCACGCGCTTGAACGTGCACCCGAGGGCGGTCGCGAAGCACTTCGCCATGAGCGTCTTCGCGAGGCCCGGGTAGTCCTCGATGAGGACGTGGCCGTCGCACAGAATCGCGAGGAGCATCCGCTCCAGCACGGGTCGCTTCCCGACGATCACGGTGCCGACCTGATCCATGATCCGGGCGCCCGCCGTCGCCACGTCCGCGGGCTTCACCGCCATGCCTCCATCCGCTCGAGGAGGCCGCGGACCCGACCTGCGAAGTCCGCCCGCTTCGGGAGCGCTCGCCCGGAATCCCCCCGGGAGACCTTCGAGCCCCCGAGGACGAACCGCGCCAGCGTCTCGTCCCCCACGAGGGCCCGAACCCTCGCCGGCTCGCGCATGGCCGCGAGGAGGGCATCCTCCGGGACCTCGCGGAGCACGCGGACCTTCTCCAAGAACGCATCGCGCAGCCGCGCCTCGAAGACGTGCTGCGAGTACGCGAGCCCGCGTTGCGCACGCTGCAGGATCGTGCGAAGGTCCGAAAGCTCGCCCAACGGGTGCGCGGGCGCGGGAGCCCTCGGTCCGAGACCTGGAGGCTCCGTCGTCCCCGCGACGAGGCGGACGGCGAGGTATCCGACGGCCGCGAGGACCAGCGCATACAGCAACCATCGGAGGGCGCCGCTGTACACCGCCCAGGATGCCGTCGCACCGACCAGGACGATGAACATGACAATCATGTACAGCGCCGGGAGGGTGAAGGACCACCCCACCCCGTTCCTGGCCCCCACGCCGCCCGTCGCCCCAGGGGGTGGAGGCGCCCGGGACACCCCTCCGACCCGCATCGCGCGGAGGGGAGCGCCGCGAACGATCCCGCTCACGGGGCCGCCTCCAGGTCGCGTCGGATCGCGACGAGGGACGTGATCGCAGCGTCCCTTTGGGGCTGGCGGATCGGGTGGGCGCTGTACCGCGCTTCCTCGAAGAGGGACGTGAGGTCGTCGATGGCATCGTGCGAGAGGCCCATCGCGCGGAAGGCGTCCGCCTCGAATTCTCGGGCTGTCTGCGACGGCCCCTGCGTCAACCCATGGCCCTCGAAGAGGAGGACCATGGACCGGTAGCAGCGCAACACGACCGCGCGAAAGTCCCCTCCGGACTCCAAGTCCGCGATCGCCCGCCGAACCGTGCGAGCGAGCGCCGCCTTCCGACGCTGGATCGGTGGCCCCTCCCCCGACGCGGAGGCGAGAAGGGGCGGGAGGAGCCGGCGCGCGAAGAGGAGGACGAGCGCGCCGAGCGCCCCGAGCAGGACGAACAGCATCCAGGACGAAGGCGTGCCGAACGGAAGGCGCGGTGGTTCGTCCGACCCTCCGCCGGTGCCGCCGGAGGTCTCCTCGGTCGTGCCGCCGCCGAGAACCTGCTCGAACGCCTCCCGCGTCTCCGTCCAGAATAGGAGCGCGATCAGCAGAAAGGCGATCGCCATCGCGAATCCCACGAGCTCCCACACGGAGAGGAGCTTCCAGGGAGGAACGCCCCGCCGCCACAGGATGATCACGCCGACGGCGACGACGAGCGCGAGCGACACGAGGACGACCACGTACAGGACGCGCAGGGCATCGCCCGCACCCTGCTGGACCGCGGCCGCGCCTGGGTCCGGCTCCCCGACCGGCGGGGGCGGGAGCTCCTCCGAGCCCGGGTCCAAGTTCCGGAGGTTGAACGCGAGGAGGCTCAGGAGCGCGATCGATGCGAGGACCAGGAGGGGCACGGACGCTCGTTGGAACCGCCGCTCGACGTCCGCCACGCCCATTCCAAGCCGCGGCGGATATTTAAGAAAGCCTCAGGTCGCGAGCTGGAGCCGGGCCGCGTTGATCAGCCCCCGGCCCGCGCGCCAGTACCACAGCGCGAGCAGGAGCGGGATCACCGCCAGGATCGCCACGATGACGCCCCACGGTCCCGGGGCCCCCGCCGCCATCGCGTCCGGGAACGTCTCCTGCCCACCGAGGAAGCGCTCGAACGGGCCGTCCGTCGTCGCGGTGCCGCCCGTCGACCCCGTCCCTCCGCTGAATGTGACGGGCGTCGTCGCTGCGGTCAGGATCGCGACGAGGCTCGCGGAGAACAGGAGCACAGAGAGCGCGAGGGAGATCATGATCTTGACCTGATGAGGACGGAGGATGTTCCGCCCCCGCCTCGTGAGCTCGTAGTAGATCCACTTCCGTCCCTCGTCCTGTTTCGTGACGAGGCCCGCGGTGACGAGCCGGTCCAGGTGCTCGAGGAGGGTGGGCTTCGCGAGGCTCATGGCGTGGGACAGGTCCGTGACCGTCATCCGCCGGGCCTCAAGCTGCTTCAAGACCTCCACGCGGACCTCGGAGGCCAGGGCTTTGAACGCCTCGCGGTCGAGGGTGATCGTCCCCGGCTCCATGTGCGTGGTCTATGCGTGCGACCCGTATTTAACCCGTGCGCGTTCGTTCGGGAGGAGGCGAACATCGACGCCGGCATGCCCCTGTCCTCACGCGGGAGTCACTGCGCCCCGATTCCCATTCCCGCCTGTCGTTCGCTCGATCGGCCCGTTGCACGCCCGGTCCATGACGGGGTCGTCGCGAACCTGAGAATACTCGCCCGGAAGGAAACGGGAACATGTTCTTCGCGTCTTTATCCCCCGAACGGCCCATTTGATTTCGTGCGGGGACCGTGGCAATCATGCCTCATATTGATGAGCGCAGCTTTATTGACTTGGGGCCGGCTAGATACGACCCGGCTTGCGAGGCGCGAACGCCCCGAGATGAGGTAGCGAGATGGCGGGACCCCCCGGCGAGGGCGACACCATGAAGCTGAAGGTCTGCGTCGTCGGCGACGAGGGCGTCGGGAAGTCCTCCCTCATCCGCCGGTTCGTGGTGTCCGAATTCGACGACCGGTACATCCGCACCGTCGGGGTCGTCGTCCACAAGCGGGTCGTCGTCGTGCCCGTCGACGGGGTCGCTCACACCGCGAACCTCACCGTGTGGGACGTGATCGGGCGGGACGAGTTCGTGGGCCGATACGGGGCCGCGTACCTCGCGGGGACCGCGGGCGTCTTGGCCGTGTGCGACCTCACGAGGCCGCAGACGCTCGATAACCTTGGCCGGTGGATCGCGCGGGTGAAGGCCGTCGCGGGGCAGGTGCCCACGATCCTGCTGGCGAACAAGAGGGACATGACCGAGCACGTGCAGGTGACGGAGGACCAGCTCCTCGCGATGTGCGAGCTGCACGGCGTCCCGTTCATGGAGACGAGCGCGAAGACCGGCGAGAACGTCGAACTCGCCTTCGGGAAGTTGGCGGAGATGGGGGTCCGGAACGCCCTCTCGCGGCGACCACGGCCGTTGGCGGCGGAGGAACCGTCGCTTCAAGAAGCCTCGTAAGGGCCCAGAGTCCCGCGGGGTCGGATGCATTCCTTCGCGCGGCTGACCTCGCTTTGCGCACGGTACATGCATCACCGGCGCCGGAAGCCTGATATAGCCGGTGGAATCCGTTCCAATCTTCGCTAATAACGCCCCGTCACTGCGCGACCTCGAGGCGAACTGATGTTCGACTTGGGCGAAACGACAGGGCGCAAGGGTGTGGGAGTCGAGGCGTCATTGGGATTGGAGATCTCTCGCGTGGGCGGGTGCGTCGGATGGTAGGTTCCATGAGACTTCTCCATTTGTGGGCCGTGTTTGTCACATTGGGAACGCTTGTGGCCTCGGGCATCTTCGGCGCCGTCGCCGAGGGTCCGGGTTTCGAGTTGGGCGATGCCGGCGCTTCTTTGGGAAGCGACGCGCTTGTCGCACCGGATCCTCGGCCATCACCACGTGCGGGACACCGAATGGTCTACGACTCGGAGTCGGAACGGGTGATCCTCCTCGGCGGGGGATCCCCCTTCGGTGGGGGAACCGACCTGAACGACCTGTGGGCCTATGACGTCGAGGACAACCGGTGGAGAGAGCTGCGTCCACCCGTGATGCCTCCTGCGGCGGGGTCGGTCCCTGCGGTCGGCCCAATGGCCTACGACTCGGAGTCGGAACGCGTCATCCTGTACCAGAACGGCGAGACGTGGGCGTACAATTCCGAGAAGAATCGCTGGACGAACATGAACCCCCTGCTCTCCCCTCCAGGAGCGCCCGGCCGGATCTTCATTCGCACGGCGTACGACGCGGAGTCGGACCGGATCATCCTCTTCGGGGGCCGCACCGCTCCTAACACCTTCTGGCTGGACACGTGGGCCTACGACTACGACACGAACACCTGGACGCAGATGCATCCCCTCGTGAGTCCCCCCGGTCGCATGAACCCTGGCATGGTGTACGACTCGGCCCATGATCGAATCGTCATGTTCGGAGGCGCATTCGGCGGCCAGCGCCGGGGCGACACGTGGGCCTACGACTATAACGGCGACACGTGGACCCTCCTCCTTCCCGGGTCGGGGCCCTCGCCCCGAGGGTTCCCCGGCATGGTGTACGACTCCTGCGCCCGGCGGTCGATCCTGTTCGGCGGCGTCGGCCCGGTTCCGACGGAGATCACGGACGACGAGACCTGGTCGTACGACTACGACACGAACGCATGGACCCAGCTGAGCCCGAGCTTGGCGCCGAGCCCGCGTGCATGGCACGGGATGGTGTACGTCGGGGACGACGACGATGATGATGATGAAGATGATGACCGGGATGGGCCCCGACACGGGACCCGCGGAGCACGGGACGAGGACTGTGACGACGACGATGACCGCGACGGGACTGAGAGAAGTCGGGATGACGACGATCACGCGGCCGCAGGTTGGACAATCTTGTTCGGAGGGGCGGCCACACGCACGGGTCCGGCCACGAACGACCTGTGGGCGTACGACAGCGCCACGAACGCGTGGGCCCTCGTGGTCGACGAGCCCGAGGACGACGACGATGACGAGGAGCCGTGAGGCCCATGAAGCCCTGGTGGGTCCTGAGCGCCCTCGTCGTCACCGCGTTTCTGATGGCGCCGCTCGCAACGGCGCCGAAGCCGCCGGGGGCTGGGCCGAAGCCGCCTCCGGCTCCAGCAGATCCGGTCGTCGCCTACACGTCCCTCAAGGGCGACGTCTGGAGTCTCGGGGTCATGAACGCGGACGGTTCCGCGGCGACCACCGTGTACAACAACACCAAGAAAGTCGAAAACCCGACGTGGGCAGCGGATCGGAGCGCCATCGCATTCACGGTCGGGTACGTGGGCAGCGGCGACCCCTATGAGCTCTGGCGGGTCGACGTGAACGTGGCAAACGGGGCGGTCAGTGGGGCCGATCCCCTGCTCCTGCACACGATCTTCACCCCGTTCAATCCAGACTACTATACGGAGGTCAGCCCCGCCTGGTCGCCCGACGGGACGGTGATCGCCTTTCCGGATCAGGACATCGACCCCTGGCTTTACCATCCGATCATGAAGCTGTTGCGCACGATCCCCGCGACCGGTGGGACTCCGACGACGCTCTACACAGCGGAAGACACGTACGGAATCTCGGAGCCGACGTGGAGCCACGACGGCACGGAAATCGCCTGGGTGAGCACGCGATTCATCGAGCCTGACACTGAGGAGTATTTTCCCATTCCGGTCGACTATTCGATCATGGTTCTGGACATCCCGACGAACACGACCCGCACGGTCTTCGGGCCGGTCACGTACCGTCTCTACGATCTCGACTGGGCCCGGACGCAAGACACGATTGCGTTCTATGCGTACAGTCCGGTCTCCGGAATCTACACCGTGGACATCAGCCAGCCCGACCCCGTCCCCCAGCTGGTCGTCGCCGGTGGCGATTCACCCACATGGCTGCCGGACGACGCCAAGATCGCGTTCGTGGGTTCCCAGACCACCCAAGTCCGGAAGCGGCAGGTAACGGTCCGGGGCGTCTGGACGTATGAATTCTCAACCGGGCAGCAGGCCTTTGTCGGCCCCGGATCGCAACCGGACTGGGCGCGGTGCGACCCCTGCCCGTGACGAGAAGACGGGGTGACGAGGACGACGCCGAGGGCGCAGGTCGGACATGGTGAGCCGGAACTTGATACCACGGACAGGGCGGCTTCCCATAGGCGAAGTCCGCCCTGCCCTCGACAGGCCATAGGACTAAGAGGAGTCTGACACCATGCACCGAAGGGAGGCGAGGGGGCTGCGAGCCACTGCAATTGCCATGGGGCTTCTTGCGGCGATGCTTCTCCCGCTCGGACCCTTGGGTGTGGATGCGGCAGGGGCCGAGTACGCACACCTCAATCCCCCCTTCGCCGACGCAACGACAGCGCGGGCATCCCGCGACCTCGGCGCCCTCTCCGACTTCTTCACGGAGAACGCCGGTCAGGTCGGGAACCCCGAGGTCCTCTATTACGCCCGCGGCGGCGGGGTCTCCGTCGGGTTCGCCGACGGGGCCGTCGTGGTGAACCTCCGGGAGCGGCCGGCCCGCGACGATCCTCGGACTGGGGCCATGGTTCATGCACCCGCAGGGCCGGAGGCTCCCGCAGTACCCATCCGCGGCCATCTGATCCGCATCGCCTTCGAGGGGGCGAACCCGGTCTTCCCTCAGGCCCGGGGGGAGCTCCCCCACCGCGCGAACTTCTTCCTCGGGGACGATCCCGCCCGCTGGCGCACGGGCGTCCGCAACTACGCGGAGGTTGTGTATGAGGACGCGTGGGACGGGATCGACGTCGTCTACCGCCCCTCCCCCGGCGGGGTGAAGTACGACCTCGTCGTCCATCCCGGGGCGGACCTTGCAGACGTCGCGTTCCGCTACGAGGGTGTCGCGGACGTGGCGGTGACCCCCCGCGGACTCTCCGCGGAGACGAGCCTAGGGCCCCTCCGCGACGACGTCCCTGCCGCCTGGCAGGCGAGCGGGCTCCCCGTAGACTGTGCCCTTCGGCGGATCGCGGAGCGCACCGTGGGGTACGCCTGCTCGGGGTGGGACCGGACGGGGGACCTTGTGATCGACCCCCTCCTGTACGCGACCTTTCTCGGCGGGAGCGGGGATGACGCGGGCAACGGCATCGCCGTCGACGCCTCGGGCGCCGCCTACGTGACCGGTCACACGGAGGACGCCGCCACGGGCTTCCCCACGACGCTCGGGGCCTACGACACGACCCACAACGGCCGGTGGGACGCCTTCGTGGCGAAGCTCGACGCGAGCGGAGGCACCCTCCTCTACTCCACCTTCCTCGGGGGGAGCGGGGATGACGTGGGCTGGAAAGTCGCCATCGACGCCTCGGCTGCCGCATACGTGACCGGCCAGACGTTTGACGACGTCACGGACTTCCCCACGACGCCAGGGGCCTACGACACGACACACAACGGCCGGTGGGACGCCTTCGTGGCGAAGCTCGACGGGAGCGGGAGCGCCCTCCTCTACTCCACCTTCCTCGGCGGGAGCGGGGGTGACGTGGGCTACGGAATCGGCGTCAACGCCTCAGGCGCCGCCTGCGTGACCGGTTCCACGGATGACGACGTCACGGACTTCCCGGCGACCCCCGGGGCCTACGACACGACACACAACGGCTTCTCCGACGCCTTCGTGGCGAAGCTCGACGGGAGCGGAGGCGCCCTTCTCTATTCCACCTTTCTCGGCGGGAATGATCCTGACTCGGGCCATGGGATTGCCATCGACGCCTCGGGCGCCGCCTACGTGACCGGCGACACGAGGGATGACGTCACCGACTTCCCCACGACGCCCGGGGCCTACGACACAACGCACAGCGGCGCATACGACGCCTTCGTGGCGAAGCTCGATGGGAGCGGAGGCGCCCTCGTCTACTCCACCTTCCTCGGCGGGAGCGGGATTGACATGGGCCGGGGGATCGCCGTCGACCCCTCAGGCGCCGCCTACGTGACCGGCTGGACGCAAGACGCCGCGTCGGACTTCCCCACGACGCCCGGGGCCTACGACACGACGTACAATGGCGGGGGGGACGCCTTCGTGGCGAAGCTCGACGCGAGCGGGAGCGCCCTCCTCTACTCCACCTTCCTCGGCGGGAGCGGGGGTGACGTGGGCTGGAAAGTCGCGATCGACGCCTCGGGCGCCGCATACGTGACCGGCCAGACGTTTGACGACGTCACCGACTTCCCCACGACGCCTGGGGCCTACGATACAACGGACAACGGCGGGGGCGACGTCTTCGTGGCGAAGCTAACTCTCGTTCCTGGTACGATGCCCGTCCTCTCCCCCACGGGCGAGCCCAATTACGGAACGGACGGCCTCGACCCGGAGGCGGGCACCATGGCCTCCCTCTACGTCTACCGGGTCGAATACTCGGACGCGGACGACGATCTGCCCGCGGGCGGCGACCCGAAGGTCCACATCCGGAAGGGCGGCATCGACGTCGCCGGCAGCCCCTTCGCGATGACCGATGTCGATCCGTTCGACGCGGACGTCACGAACGGGAAGTGGTACGCCTACGCCACTCCACTCGCCTCCCGCGGCACCGACTACGACTACGACTTCACCGCCACCGACGCCACGGGGCTCGCCGCGATGAATTGGCCCGCCCCGCCAGCGGACGCCCCCGACGTGCTGAACGCCGCCCCGACCGCGGATGCCGGCCTCGATTTGAGCGCGTTCAAGAACGTCCTCGTCGTGCTCGATGGCCGTCTGTCGTTCGACCCCGACGGGGACACCCTGACACACGCGTGGACCGCGCCGCCAGGGATCACCCTATCCGACGCGAACGTCCCGATGCCGACCTTCACCGCCACGAGGAGCGGCACGTTCCCCTTCATCCTCACCGTGGACGACGGCGACCCCGCCAATGGCACAGACACCGACACGGTCGTCATCACGGTCTGGGGCCTCCCGCCGGTGGCGGACCTCACCGCGGACCGGACGCGCGCGAACGTCGGCGGGGCCTTCCTCTTCAGCGGCGCGGGTTCCACCGACGCGGACGGTACCATTGCTGCCTACCTCTTCGAGTTCGCGGACGGCACCGACCAGCTCGGCGGGAGCGACACCGCCACGCACGCGTACGCTGCTCCGGGGAGCTACGTCGTGCGCCTCACCGTGTGGGACGATGACGGGAACGCGAGCGCCACGGACACGCTCACCGTCACCGTCAATGCGCCGCCGGTCGCCTCGGGCACGGTGACCCCCGCGTCGGGCACGCTGGCGACGGCGTTCACCTTCACGAGCACGTCCACGGACTCCGACGGGACGATTGTCACGACCACATGGGATTTCGGGGACGGCGCGACGGAATCGGGGACTGCGGTCACGCACGCGTACGCGACGCGCCAGACGTTCACGGTCACACTCACGGTCTGGGACGACGACGGCGCCACCGCCACGACCACCCTGTCCGTAACCGTCGGGAACCTCCCGCCGACGGCCGTTCTTGCGGTCACCCCGGACGGCGGGGAGGTGGGGACGGTGTTCACGTTCGACGGATCCGCCTCCACCGACGACGGCACGATCATCGTCTACGCGTGGGATTTCGGAGACGGGACCACGGGCTCGGGCGTCGTCGTGACCCACCGGTACACGCGCAACGGAACGTTCGTGGCCACCCTCACCGTGACGGACGATGGCGGCCTCGACGGGACCGCAATCGTATCCATAGCGGTGACTCCTGCCCTCGGTGACACGACGCCCGGGGACGGGGCGAACGACGGCACGATCGTCGGCATCATCGTGGTCATCATCACCGCCACCATCCTCGTCCTCTGGCGACTCCGCTTCGTATGGTTCCCCTACTTCATCATGTGGTGCTACACGAGGCTCCGGCGGGACGAGATCCTCGACAACTTCGCGCGCGGGGAGATCAATGGATATGTCCGGCTCAACCCGGGCGACTCGTACGTCGAGATCAAACGAAACCTCGGCGTTGCGGCCGGCCCGCTCACCTATCACCTCGCGGTGCTGGAGCGCGAGGGCTTGGTCCGGTCCGTCCTGAGGGGCTCGCGCAAGCTGTTTTACCCGTTGGACGTTCGCATTCCGGAGAACGGGGGCGGCCTCAACGCCATCCAGGAGCGGACCCTCCGGATGCTTCGCGAGGAGCCCGGGATGACCGTGTCCGACATCGCGGATAACCTCGGCGTGAGCCGCTACGTCGCCCTGTACCACGTTCGGAAGCTCGTCCGAGCCGACCTGGCCCGCTTGGACCGCCGGATGGCCCGGCTGCGCGCGTACCCGGTCCTCGCGATCGCCCCTTGATCGGGATTCTTCGGCACTGGATTGCTCCTAAACATGTCGGTGCGGGTCCCACGATCCTGCTTGCGAACAAACGGGACCTCACGGAGCCCGTGCGGGTCCCGAAGGACTACCTGCTCGCGTTCTGCGAACGGCTCCGCGAGAGGGATGGAGACGAGTGCGAAGACCGGGGAGACTGCGGAGGTCGCGTTCGGGAAGCTCGCGGAGATGGCGGTGCGGAACGCGCTCGCGAAGGCCTCGGCCTGCCCCCGAGGCGCCTCACTCCAGATGCTCGCGTGAGGATCGGGGGACCTCGCAGGACCCTCCCGTCTCCGAGCCCTCCATCGAATTGACCTCGCCATCCGGAACCCTAAGGTCCTCCGGACCCACGCGGGAGGCTGCGCACGGGATACGTACAATATGTGGGTTCCCTTCATGGCTCGCAAGGCCCTGTTCTCCGAGGGGCCTCCGTGCGCAGGCGATGCCCGAAGTGCGGGCTACCGGTCAAGGACGCGAACCTCGGGGACCACGTCGCCCGCCTCCATCCCGAGATTCCGCGCAGGCGGTACCAGGAACTCCAGATCCGGGCGCCCCGGAGGGGGCCGTCGTTGCGCGCGCGATGGGTCGCGTACGGCGCCGTCCTCGTCCCCGTGTTCGTCGGGGTGGGCCTGTTCGTCGCGACGCTCCCTGCGGGAGGCCTGGGCCGCCTCTCGGCGAGCCACGACTACTACGACTTCGGCTCCGTGCCGCAGAGCGTCGTGGAGCACGCATTCACGCTCACGAACGCTGGCGAAGGGGACCTGTCGATCCTCGGCGTGTGGACCTCGTGCGGCTGCACCTCCGCGCACGTCGTGATCGCCGGGGTTCAGAGCCCACACTTCGGGATGCACGACAACCCCGCGTGGACGGGGAAGGTCGCGCCGGGCGCGTCCGCGAGCCTCGTCGTGCTCTACGACGCGATCGAACACCCGGACCTCTACGTCGGGGAACGGTCCGTGTTCGTGCGGACGGACGACCCGGGCAACCCGGAGTTCGAGTTCCGAATCCGCGTGAACGAGGGCTGAGATGCCTCATTGCCACGAGGGGATGGAGGAACCCCCCGTCGCGAAGCGCTCCGTGGGGAGTTGGCGGCAATTCCTGGTCATCGCACTGGCGATTGTCGGGATTCTCGCTGCGGCGTCCGTGGCGGCGTCGTTCCGTTCCGGCTCGCCGCCGCAGGTCTCCGTCCCCACCGGCGGCACCGTGTTCTACAACGAGGCGTGCTCGGACTGCGCCACGTACCTGCGCGACGAGCTCCTTCCCGCGCTCTCGGCGGCAAACGTCACGCCCGTCGTCGTGAAGGACTACATCAACCGGCCGGCGTACCGCCAAGAACTCCGCGGGCTGAACGACGGGCTCGGGATCCCCTTCGACCTCCAGAGCCACCTCGCCACGTTCGTGCGGGACGCCCGGATCACCGTGTTCGAGGGGCACGTGCCCGCCTCCCTCATCCGCGAGTCGCTCTCCCTCGCGGACCGATCCGATCGCCTCCTCATCCACCAGGATTCGATGGGCGGCGTCGTCGCGTACGGCGCGTGGGCGTTCGGCGGGGAGCCCCAACACTACCCGCTCGGAACGCCGCTCTCCGTGTACGCCTCCTGGTACGCCGCGAATGGCGGGGGCGCTCGAGAGGTGCCCGTGCTCCTCCCGCTCGTCCTGACGACGGGCTTCGTGGACGGGTTGAACCCGTGCGCGTTCGCCGTCCTGTTGTTCTTCGTCTCGTTCCTCTACGTGTCCCGCCGTCCGCGGGTCGAGGTCGCCCGGATCGGCCTCCTGTACGTCTTCGCCGTGTTCCTCGCGTACCTCCTGATCGGCCTCGGCCTCCTCCTCGCGGTAACCGTATCCGAGGACCCGCACCTCATCGCGCGGGTCGCGGGCGTCCTCGTGATCGCCCTCGGGGCGTTCGTGCTCTTCCAGCCGTTCTTCCCGAGAATCCCGAACCCGTTCCACACGCCGGCGTTCGCCTGGAAACGGATCCGCGCGCGGATGCAGCAGGGCACACAGCCCGCCGCGGCGGTCGCGGGGTTCCTCGTCGGGTTGTGCACGTTCCCATGCTCCGGCGGGATCTACGTCGCCGTCCTGGGGCTCCTGGCGGCGCAGACCACGTACTGGGAGGGGCTCGGCTACCTGTACCTCTACAACCTCGCGTTCGTCCTGCCCCTCCTCCTGATCCTCCTCGTCGTGTCGAACAGGGCCCTCGCGCGACGCACGACGACGTGGGAGCGCCGCCACACGGACGCGATCCGCCAGATCTCCGGGGCCGCGATGATCGTCGTCGGCGTTCTGACCGTCGTCCTCGCCTAACGTAGCGGGAAATCGTTTCTGCGTAGGCACGAACCGAATCCGCGAGGACAGGCCCGGAACCACGGAGGAGGGCGATCACGCCGAAGACGGTCGTGACGCGCGCGGTTTCCTCGACGGCGGCTAAGCCCGCTACCGGATCATCTCGGGCAGGCGCCCGCTCAGTTGGACTTGCACGTCGTACGTACTCTCGTTACGATGGGGATTCATACCACCTCCAGCGGTGCCCAAGGGGTGACCAGATGAACGGCGCGGCACTCGGAGTTGCCGTATTGGCCATTATGGGCGGCGTGGGCGCTCTCGCAATCGTCGGCGGGACCGGGGGCATGATGGGCGGCGGCTCGATGGCGGCATGCGCGAGCATGCACCCCGGCGCATCCAGCGGCCATGTGCAGTGCGCTCAGGAGGCGCGGGCCGGCTCCCACATGTCGTGCGACCCCATGGGCATGTCGGCGTCCGAGTGCCGCGAGATGGAGTCGTACATGGCCGGCTCCGGGATGACGGGTCCCTGCCACTGATTGTAGGTCTCTTCCACCAGAGGGATCCGTCGACCTCAGCCCCACGGCCGATGCGCTTTCGCTGTCACGAAGCCCGCGCGCGAATTCCCCCGTGCAGCGAAGATGCCTGTCGGGCGAGGGAGCGCCGCGAGAAGCGGCCTCCGTGGCGTTGGGATTTCGCACGACGGGATGCGTATCGTACGTACCGAGGCTCCAAGTGCCCGCCCGGTTTCGGGACACCGAAATCGGTGCCATCCCCATGGTGGAGCTGTCCCTGGCCTTGGAACCCCTGCTGCGGTTCCTCCACGTGGCGGCGGGCGTTTCGTGGCTCGGCGAGGTCCTCGTCGTTGCGTTCGTCCTCGCCCCCGCACTTCAGCGACTCGCGGGCCGGGATCGGGAGAGTCTTCTGGCC
>Ga0209342_10002071_pt1 | contig 21962 bp, 30 predicted proteins | sample RifCSP16_2_FD_184023 | JGI IMG/M metagenome (GOLD analysis project Ga0209342, IMG submission 184023) | Soil microbial communities from Rifle, Colorado - Rifle CSP2_sed 16_2 (SPAdes) (version 2) | ecosystem: Environmental > Terrestrial > Deep subsurface > Rock core/Sediment | place: Rifle... | reverse complement strand
TGGTGTACTTGACCCGGTCGATGATCTGCGCGTGGTTCTGTAATTGCTGCCACACACGAGTACCGATCACCATGGTGTTAGGAGCGTGCCCAGTCTGTTCCTCGACATTAATAACCTGTGCATAAACGTCTTCGATAGGAGTTGATCCTGCCTGGTCCCACTGCTTGACCTGACCAGCAGTTGGAGTACCAGCAACACCCGTAATATCCGTGTCCCACACAGAAGTCGTGAAGAACGTAGACAACCAAAGTAAGTCACGCCGCATTAATAATTGGTTAGTGACGAACTTGGTAGCGTCCGAGTCCAGCTTGAACACCGAGTCGGCATTCGCACGGGTCTGGTCGTCGACATCCTTGTGGATGGCCCACACGTCAGCAAAGTAGCTGTCCGTGGTGACATTCCAGCCAGAGCCAACCGACTCGGCACCAGGCGCGCGCTTCTGAGCGTCCGAACGGAACCAGTCGCCCTTGTTGTACCGCCAGAACAAGTCAGACTGCTTCTGAACCGGAATATTGCCGAAGACTTTGTCCGCGATGTACTTGGACTCGTCCTGAAAATAAGCAATCGACAAGTTGGTTAACGGAACGTCAACGTGAAGATCACTGGGGGTTGGGTTTGTAGGCATTAGCTATTCACTCCCTTCAGTGATCTTAGACAACCGACTGAGAAATTAGAAGAACAGAGCAGATATCACCAGCAGCACCTGGACTGTCAAGTAAAATTCCAAGTGGCATATCAGTTGCACCAGCAGTAACAACACGACCACTAGCACCAGGCGCAACCTGAGTGCCAGCATTAAGTGCAGCACTGGCAATCATTCGAGTAACACCTGAAACCTGAACCGTAGCGGCACGACCAGCACCAGAAGGTTTATTCTGAAGAACACCGACAACTAAATCGGCTTCGCCTGTAGCAACAGCCACTCGAAAATCAACTGTACCAACAACCATCTTAACTGGCTTGTACTGGTCAGCAGACATATCGCTATTGGCTTCTAGCGAAATCACTAAGCCAGGAACAGAAACAGCCATTTTACTTCACCCCTTTCGTGGCGACATATTCGTCGTAGTACTCGGGGTGGGCCTCGAACACAGAAACCTGTGCCTTGGCCTTAGCGACTTCCGCGCTGACCCCTTCGGCCTTGAACTTCTCGATTTCTGCTTCGACCGCCTTCTCGATCTTGTTCTTGGTGTCGGAACCTTCTCCGCCACCGACACCAGCCGACTTGAAGACGTTAGACTGCTTAGCCATCGTCTGTGCGGCTTCCATCTGAGCGGCGAGGTTCTTGGCCGCTTCCTCACCAAGGGACTTCTCGACAGCGCGAAGCTGAGCGCCGATGTCCTCGGGCTTACCAGGAAGATGAGTCCAAGCCTTAGCCGTTTCGACCCAACGTGCAACTTCCTTCTCTTCTTGTCCCTTCTCAATTTCTGCGAGTAAAGCCTTCTGAGTGCCGAGGAGATCCTTGACAATTTCTTGAGTGCTAGGGTCAGTAATACCCTTTAGGATTTCATCGGCCTCTTCGACAGACTTGCCGAAACCAGCAAAACCAGCACCGCCAGTAAACTTCTTACTGCCCGAAGAAGTCCTATTACCAGAAGTCTTCTTATTACCCGAAACAAGCTTCATCCGCTTGACTTTTGGCCTATTAACTTTTTTACCTACAGAAGCAAGGACCTTTTCGTCCTCTTCCTCATCTTCAAATTCAACATCAACTTCGATGTCGTCAATTTCTTCAACAGTCTCGTCGTCGACTTCCTCTTCCTTTTCCTCGTCCGAGTCCTTAGTAACAGACTCTAAATTCTCTAAATACTTCCTGACCGTGTCCGGGAGACCGGCCCTCTCCTCATCCGTGATTGGCATGACATCACTCCTATGTCCGGCCTTTGCCAGAACGGTATTAATAACTTCTTGACTATCTCTTAGTGTTTCAATTATTTCAGGATCGTAATCTGTGGACTTAGAAACTTTTGGATCTAACCAGTTATCGACATCGTGCGACACTAAGTCCGCATGATCCTGTAAAAGTTTTGCTATATCTGTCCTAGTACCACCATTAGTAATTACGGTGAGTATATCAGATCCTAAATCTAAAACAGAACTATATACATTAGCTTGTGTTTTGTAAACACCAGCCTCTGTAGACCCACCCTTATCGGCAACTGCTTTAAGAGCCTCTGTCTTAGTAAGTTTCTTTTTCTTTCCGGCCATTTTCATAGGACCGTCAGCATGCATGTCACCGGAGTCAGGACACATTTTGCTAGTGTCCGCTTTTGCCAAAACTATGTCGGCGTCTGGGTTTGCGCCAGCATGAACGAAAGATATCTCGTCATACTCCACGGGGGTGAGTGCGTACTTAGGCATAACGCATCAGCTCGTCAATAAGGTAACTGATGCACCAAGACCATCAACCGCGCTAGTCAACCATTCGTCCGTAGCAACTTTTGTAAAAGTAACTAATGTCTCTGCCGGCAATGCTGTGTCAGCAGCACCGCCATCAGCATCGGCATTGTTAATCTTAATATTGCTTGATGCAGCGGTACGAATATTAGATGCTGTAGCACCACCAAGATAAAGAGTAATAGTCTTACCAATAGCAGCAGCAGGTAATGTAGCAATATGTGCAGCGTTAGTACACGTAAGTGTAACGTACGTAGCAGTAGCTGGAATCAGCCCAGTGGTCAGGCCATCCGAGGTAGCGGTGACAGCAACAACGGTTGGATTGTTAGTTTCAAGATTCGTAAGCTGAGTCTCGTGAGTGTCGAGCTGAGCATGAAGCTCGCCCACCGTCTTATATCCAAGGGCGCTCTGATCTAGCGTTGCCCGTAATCCACTTCTAAGTGTCATTGTTCAGTCCTCCAAGATCGTTCTGCGGCCCCTACCGTGGACAGAAAATTGGGTGTACTTACCATCCTTGACGCCTTTCCAGACGTCCTCGTCATTGACCCGGTACCCAACCCACCACCCCACCGGTAGAGAGCCTTCCGGTAATCCCATCTTCTCTAACTTCTCCGGGGTGACCATGAAGGACTCGACGAGCTGAGCGACCCCCTTGCGTACGTGCATTTCGCCACCATCGCGACAATCTGTAACAAACTTATATGCGACGTCTTCCATAGCATCAAGATCACGAATCTCGTCGCCTTGGAGGTCGCTGATGATCGTTCCATCCTTGCGCTTGGCTACCGATGCCCACCCGAAGGCGAGACGCTTGTCCTCGTCGATCTTGGCAATAGGCACGTCCAGTTGGAACTCTGCCAGATTTAGGTCAAAGTCAGGGTCGCGCATGTCATCTAATATAACAGGGCTTTCGTCAAATGTCTTCGCTAACTTAGCTGCTGTCTTCGCCTTGGACTTAGCTCGCTTGGCTTCCCACTCGGCTGTAGCTCCCGCTGCCCGTGCCTTAGTTCCGGACGTCTTACCGGTAGCTATACGTTTCTTGTTCTGCGATACAGCAGTAGCAATAGCGTGGCTAATAGAAAAGCCACGTTTCTCGTGCAATGCCCTGGCTACATGACACGTATAGTTTGGCAATCCCCCAGCATTTTCTACCCAATTCTTTTTAGGAGAACGATTCAAACTACAGGGGCCAGGTGTAAATTTCAATATAAACTCTTCGTCGGCCAACTTAATCACCTCCTTCAAGCTGTACACCACATCTACAATTAGGATGTAATGGAGGAGAGTATATACCAAATCCCTCGGGCGTGACAAACATACCGTCCGGAGATGCAGGCTGGTTATTCATTATAATACAACGTTCACATTTTCTTGCCCATTTTGAATTTTTCCATACTACTCTTGCCCAACTAGGTAAGTAACCCTGCTGTTTAGCAGCTTTCCAGACAGCACGCTTGCCTACAGCTTCCCACTTGACAGACTCAGTGTCGGCTATCGTCTGAGCTCGCCTACGTCTGTACATAGCTGCCTGTCTGTCAGCAGCGTATGGCGAGCGAGTGAACGTGTTTATGACTGATCTAGCCTGGACACGGTCAAGACCGGCAACCATAGGTGGTAGTCGTCGGTCCTTCACTCCGCTACGCCGTACTTCTCGCTTAACTAATTCTTGCTGTGAATACAACCAACGGGTGATGTCTTCCGAAAGCTTATGTATTTCTAGTTGAATACTCTTGTTAAATCCACTGTCAAGTTCTACCATCCCGTGGTGGTCTGTCAAGACAGTACGCATAACTGATTGATTTACATACAGCTGAACATTCTGAAGAGTAGGAATCTGCGCAGCCTTAAGATTCCGAAGATAAAAGTTATATACCTTCGGTCTTATCAGCTGCGCAGTAGTTCCCATTTACCTCTTCCGCTCGTTCGGGTTAGGCCGACGACTTGCACCTGCTGAAGGTCTAGCTATTATTTGCCGCCTACGTCCTACTCCCGACCCTCTACTCTGTGTGCCACTCTTAGCAGGCCCGTGCGGACCGCCAGCCTGGCCCTTCTGGCTTCCCTTGGGCCGTACCGTCCCCTGAGTCCTACTACCTGCTCCTGGTTGCGTCTGACGTCCTGCCATCATTTCGTTGGCCATAGCGGTGTCAACTTCTGTCTTGCCGTCAGGCTTAATACGAACCACACCAGTCGGACCGGCAAATACGACATCGTCCTTGTCAGGAGTCTCGCCCTCTGCGACATCTCCAAAGCGATCTTTGTCTTCCGTCATGTCGTTCGGCACAGGAAGTTCCGCGCGCTTTAATAAGAAGTTTCTGAGATCGTGGTCGGACAAAATATCTGCCCAGCCCGCTGCCATCATATTAGAAATAAATGCACCGATAGTATCCAAATCTGGTACATTGATGGGCTCATAGGCTATTTTGGGCAACTGATCTAGCGGCCAGTGATTTAATTCAAATAATCTAGGGATCGCGTGACGATTAAATGTGTCCGCGATACTGTCCAGCCACGAAGTCAGGGCCTGCTTGAACATGTCTGTCTTGTCAGTCGACATTGCATAAGAACCAGAAGTGGCGGAGGTAGAAGATCCTTTGACCCCGCCTAAGAACACGAAATCAGCTAAAACTGTCATAGCAATACGTTCGTCATATCTTTGAACAATTGAACTAGTATCAAAAGTTCTAGCCCCAGCAGTAGAGACTAAGCTGAAGTCATAAATTTTATTACCAGCGTCATCGTACGCCATCGGGAAAACAATACCTGCGCGCTCATCATTTCTGACTTGTTTGACAAACGTGTGCATTGCAGCAAGTACAGCCTGATCTTCGGGGCGCGTAGAATTAAAAATATCAGCGGGAAGTGTGACCATGGGAAGACCCGCCAAGTCGCGCTCTGCACCAATAGCCTCAATCTCTTCCATCCTCTTTTTAAAGTACCAGGCACGATAAGCACCACGTAAGATACTGTGGCCCTCAGGGTTGTTCTTCCTGAAGGTAGTACGGAAAAGGAGAGACTTCTCGATAGGAATGTAGCGCAGCTTCCAGTCAGGGTAACCTCGCTGGTAGAACCCTTTTACCCCACCGTCGTCGTCAAATACCCACTCGACAACAGTGTCCTGTGCCCTGAGTGGTAGCTTGCGCCATCCGACCTGACCATCGTCGTATCGAGACCGCAAAGACGGGTCTTTCTGTTCCGGTCCACGACGCATCTTGTAGACAATTTCATGCGGAGCGAATCCGTACGGAAGCATAGTCAGGCACTCAGAGATAAAGTCAGACCATGTATGACTCATGTCATCCATGCACTGGCGAACGTGCTGCGCTTTCTTGGCGTCCTCTGTACTGTCCGAAGCAGCATCTACCCGCCAGTCGACCATACGGCAGTGCATCTCGATAGCAAATAGCACAGCGCTAATTGTAGGGTCGTTCTCAGCCATCTCTCGATAGACTCGATTAGCTTTCTCATTACGGAGTTGCGGCAGAAACTCTTCATATATGAGTCCACCCATCCGCTTCAGACCCGAGAGACCATACTCAGCAAAGTGATCTATATTGATGTCAGGTACAGCAGTACCACCCTGAATAGCACTAAGCGCAGTGTCTCGTGCCTTATCGCCGTTAGGTGTGGCGTCTAAATATAACCCCGACGACTTGACTCCGTTAGAACTTGGATTAGCGGTTAGTGTAGCCATACCTGTAGGAGGAGACGTGATCCTCTTCCTGGGTGCCATCGTTCCTCCCTTCTATAGAATGATGAATATTTGAGGATAGTGCGGGTCACTTCCGGATACGACGCTAGTCGATGTTTGGTTTACTGTCAGAGTATACATCTTACTCTTGTTAACCGCTGTAGTGGGTGTATTCGTAACTATCGTCAAATAATCTCTGTCTATTGACATTGCTTCTGTATTACTCTGACTGACTACGACAGAGTATATCTTTGTGCGATTATAATTAGAAGCACGTGTGTGAGTCTGCGATATGTTAGCAGCGTAAACACGAATCTTACCTACGTTAGTAGTATTAGTTGTGGAAACAGTAGAGGAATAGCCCCTGATCTTTCCGACATTTTTTCTTAACGTCGAAGATATCTGAGATATATATGTCTTACTGACTCCTGTAGTCTCTGTATTTGTTTGGGACACAGCAGAGGCATAAGCACGAGAGAATCCGACGCTAGTAGTGTTGGATTGATTGACAAGAGTTATGTAGTCCCGTATCTTACCGACACTGACAGTTCCTGTTTGGGAAACATTGACCGTGTAGTTTGTACCGGCATCAGTTATTGCCTTACTCTTAGTCTGTGAAACATTCACAGAATAGTTAATAGTCTTACCCTGAGACTGGATCTTAGTGACAGACTGAGTAGCATTGACAGTATAGTTAAGGACCTGACCAACATTAGTGAAATTAGTCTGAGGTAAATTAACTACATAATTATGTGTTGTACTGACGGCAGTAGTATTAGACTGTGTAATTGTGGAGATGTAAGTTCTAATCTTGCCAGCGTTTAGCGCGCTTGTCTGACTAACATTAACAGAATAATTTAAAGTAAGAGTAGTAGTCTCGACTCTAGTATTAGTCTGGATTACTGCAACAACATAATTACGACTCTTGTTAGCATCCGTAGTAACAGAGTTAGAAATAGTGCTTAAATAACTTCTAGTCTTACCAACATTTTCAGTATTTGTTTGAGTCGAAAGTACCAAGTATGCTCGTGAGAATGTTGCATTCTCAGTATTTGTTTGAGATACATTGACTATGTAGTTCTTAACGACATTCTGAGAAACTAGTGTTGAGACTGATTGAGTAACTAAAACTACGTAGCCGCGTGTCTTACCAACCATAGTTGTTACAGTGCTAGTAGCTGTGGCTAGGTAACTACTAGTTTTTCCGACATTTTCAGTGTTCGATTGAGTTGCATTGACATTATAATTAAGAGTTTTTGCTCTATTCTCCGTATCAGTAACAGTTTGACTGACTGTAGATACGTAAGCTCTAATCTTACCAACGTCAGTAGTGTTTGATTCAGTAGTTGTTGCAACATAATTTTTTGATGTACTAACATTTTCAATATTAGTTTGTGAGACTGTCGAAGTATATCCAATAGTCTTACTAGTATTTTCCGTGTTGGTTTGGGAGACGTTAACTGTATAGTTAAGTGTCTTAGGTGTATCGGTAGATGTTACGAAGAATATAAGTTCGTTACGTGCGTACCTATAGCTATATGCTCGGAAAGTACCACTCTTGTCGTAGGCGAATACCTTCTTTCGGAATGCGCTATATGCGGTTGGCCCTTCGCCAGGATTAAATTGTGTACCTACAGTGCTAATTACGGTAACGATATAACCGCGCGTTTTACTGATATTCTCAGTGTTAGATTGAGAGACTATAGTAGTATAGTTACGGATAAAAGAAATATTTTCTATATTTGTTTGAGTTACTAATGATACATAATTAGATACCTTGCCAACATTCTCAATATTTGTCTGAGTAATATTGACAATATAATTCTTGATTAAACCATGGGACAAAGCTGTAACAACAGATTGAGTAACTGTAGACACATAATTCAAAGTTTTAGAAGCATTAGTAGTATTAGATTGTGTGGCTAGAGCTACATAGCCTAGTATTTTGCCAACCTCTGTATTATTTGTTTCAGATACAGTAGCTACATAACCACGTATTGTTCCAACATTTTCTGTATTAGTTTGCGAAGCTGTTACAATATAATTGACAGTCTTAGGGGTGTCAGTAGCCCCAACCCACGGGCCATCTGCTATACCGCCGTTAGTAGCGTCAGCACTAGGGTTGTCGACATCTATAGATAGTGTCTGGTTACCATGGCTTGCTGCCCGTGTAGCAGCTATTAAGCATTCAAACCTGTCCGTAGAACTACCTGCCGACGGATCCCAAGAAACGGTCGCTGTCTTAACACCAGTGCCACTGAACAGCGCCTCTGCTTGTGTAGTTGTCTCAAGATCAGACGTAAGCCCAGAATTAACACGAGCAAAGTGGCCAGCAGCAGAACCAGCAGTTCTGAGACCAAATGTAATATCAGCATCAGCCGTACTAGCATTAAATATGCATCGATATGTACCACTTGGCCAATCTGCAACATTGGGTTCATTAGATGGAGTGGTTAAACAAAAAGATAATGTACTAGCACCACCACCAAGAACAGAACTAACTGTTGCTGTACTTGATCCAGCAGTTGTACCAAGCGCTCTTTCGATATCAGCAGCATGGACACCAGTCGGATCGACAGTGCTTCTCAGATAGTAGGTCTTGGTCATTATTCACCAGCCCACTCTCTGAAGTCTTTATTAGGCGCAGCCTCTACATGAGCCACGTATAACTCGTAAGGAAGCCATATACCAAACCTAGTGATAGCAAGTGATGGTGGTGTCCAGTCAGACCACGGTAGTATTTCTGTATTCTCTACAGGACCGAACCCGACCCACCTATCGTAGAGATTAGATCCTGCAAATATTACCCTACTTTGTTTGGTATTCCATAATCCGCCGACACTCGGGTCCTTAAATAACGGTAGAAACGTCCATATACGAGCACAGTAGTCTTCGGGAGCGTAGTCTTCTTTGTCGTCCTCCCATGCATAGACACGTATACCACCGTCTTCTATCTCTTCTACCGCAAGCTTGTCATGAGGAAAACTAACACCTTGAACATTAAGTCTGTTTATCCAACCGTAGTCGTCGTCGCTGCCACCACGAACATCGGAGAGAGGTTCTCCTTTATTCGGAAGATTGCTCCACTCAGACGAGTCGTAGGCGACATAGTCTTGTGGGTGGCTCTGCGACCACTGGACATAGATTTTCATGACTACATCCTGTAGACAGGGTTGAATAAGCGGGAACGCATTGGCACAACTACTATTTCTGTCAATGTAGACACAGTTTGTGTGACAACCACAGTATAGCTAGAAGTATGACCAACCGCCGTTGTAACCATCTGTGACGTTAATGCGACGTACCCATGTACCGCGCCTACACTCTTGGTCTTCGTCAAAGACACATTAACGACGTACACAGAAGCGTGCCCAATATTTTCAGTGTTGGTCTGTGTAGCAATTGTGACATATCCGAGTGTCTTACCAATATTAGTAGTGTTAGTTTGAGTGGCTATAGCAAGATAAACATGAGCAATAGAGATGCTTTCTATATTTGTTTGAGTTACAGTCGACACATAGCTTGATGTCTTGCCAACATTCTCAGTATTTGTCTGAGTGACGGCAACAGCATAGTTCTTAGTTAGAGCATGGGTAATAAATGCTGTCTTTGTTTGCGATACTGTTACCGAGTAATTAAGTAACTGACCGACATTCGTGAAATTAGTTTGTGGGATATTAACTATATAATTGTGTATAACGCTAACGTTATCGGTGTGAGACTGAGTGGGTAGAACGATATATCCACGAATCTTGCCAACATTCTCAGTATTTGTCTGCGAGACATTTACTGTATAGTTCTTGATGACACTTTGTGAGACAAGCGTTGCGACCGATTGAGTAACAGTCGCTATATACCCACGGGCTTTACCGACGTCTAAAGTGCTCGACTGAGTGACGGTAGATATATATCCGCTAGTCTTCCCAACATTCAAGGCGCCAGATTGGGTAACTACCGAAACATACCCTACAGTCTTACTGACATTCTCGGTATTCGACTGAGAAACAGTGACCAAATAGTTAAGAGTCTTTACTCTGTTCTGTGTGTCAGTAACAGTTTGAGTGACGGTGACAACATACGGCCTAATCTTACTGACATTAGTAAGAACAGATTGAGACCCAGTAACTATATAACCAAGAGTCTTACTAATGGCAGTAGTGTTTGTTTGAGTGACTGCAACAGTATAATTCTTAGTTAAAGCATGATTAATTGCAACTGTCTTAGTTTGAGAAACGGTTGCAGAATAATTAATTAATTGGCCAACGCTAGTAAAATTAGTTTGTGGCAGGCTAACTACATAATTACGGATAGCACCAATATTGGTAAGATTAGTTTGAGTTACAGTAACTGTATACCCAATTAACTGACCGACATCAGTAAGAACAGTCTGTGTAGTTAACGCTATATATCCATGTGATACAGCTACAACAGTAGTATTCGACTGTATCGCCGTGACAGTGTAGTTAATACTCTTAGGTGTGTCAGCGCCACCAGCAGCAGGAGCTGTAGCTTGTTGGGTGAGGACATAGCGACGCGCTGGAAAACCACGCCCTATCCTAGTCATGCCCTCACCACCTTACTAACTAGTCCAGCTATTACGAGATATCAAAGGTGGTCCTGAGATACCAAAGAATATCTCGTCCGCATAGAAAAAATCCCCGGAAATTGGTGTTGTACCTACTGCAATATACTGTTGTGCTCGTGCGGTAGTCCCATCTATGGGAGTATGATGAGTAACTAATTGAGTCCAGGTACTAGGAAGAATTGCTACGAACGTACCATCTTTGAACTCAGTAAAAGTAGATTCGTCAGATCGCCAATAGTCAGTAACCAAGCGCATCGTATGGCCACTAAGTGTAGTGTAAACCCAAGCACTATATGTGTACTGTGTATTAGGAGTGACTACTGTACTTCTATTTTGACCAAAAAGAGTGTCATTCCCAACACCATTGCTTGTAGCCCTAAGAGACCAGGTACCGTCATGAGCAACGGTAGATACTCTAGTTACTGCCGAAGCCGCCGGAAACCAAGTATCCCACGCAGCCACACTAGTCTCAATAGACTGCTCGTCTTCAGACAGTAGGTTACCTGGTATAAGAGGCATTAGATATTTTCTTCCCAGACCGCATAAAGAATTGCCGTCACAGTAGCCGACGTGTTGATACGGAACTGAAGGAAGGACTCCGTTGCTGCGCTCCCTATGACAGGCTCACGCCCTAGCGGCCACATCTTGACGTACTGGTTGGTCGGAGCGACGTACTGCCTGTCCAGTGGCCTGAGCGTCGTGTTGGACGTGATGCCACCGAGCCCGAATCCAGTGGCGGTCGTCCCCATAGTCAGGCGTGACGCGGGTGCAGCAGCGGCCTGGACGTCAAGACATTTAATTGTCGTCGTCGAGTGTGCAGTAGTCATTGTCGAAGCTGCATCTGTGGTCGCCACTTCAAGAAGTGCGGGAGTAGCAGCAGCCGACCCGTTGAAACTCACTCCCCATTCAATCAACTTTATAGTCCCTTGGTCCGGCACATTGAGCTGCAAAGCTACTTTGACGCCAGCAGCATAGCTAGTACCGACATCTATGGTCGTAGTAACAGACAGCGCCGAGTTGAACCCTATGAATAATGACATGACACCTCCCTACCAAAAACTCGCTCTGTTAATTGCCTGTTTGGTTACCATATTAGAACTACCTAGCGGTGCTCCCAACACAGGTTCTTGAATACGTAAAATAATACACGACCCGTCCGAAAGACCACTAGCCATCGTTGCGGTGAATACAGGAGCGGCAGTAGCAGGACCGGCAGACACCTCACCGGTCCAACAGTAAAATGCACCGTCATTACCAGCCGTAGTAATATTGTCAGAGATCTGTTCTGTGAGAGAACCAAACGTAGCCCCTGTAGCAGTAATAGCACCAGAGGTCATAGCCGCCCCGTCGGTTTTACATGAGGCAAAAACAACTACCCAGTCACCAGTATTAAAACCTAGTGTCGCTGCTCCCGTCGCACTAAACGTCGTACCCGTAGCGGTCGCGTCCGTAGCAGTAGTGTTAGTCACCACCCATGTATCGGCAATAATAGTAGAACGCAAGCCCAAATTCCAAGCCATCATAGGGTTATAAGCAGCAGAAAAAATAATTATCGGATCTGTTTCCGAACCGTCATCAACCTTGTACCAAGCACTACACCGCATAGAACCGACGTCAAGCCCCCCAGCAGTAGTACCATTTGTAATTGTGCTAGTAGCAGTAAAAGTATTAACTGTCATCGTCGTAGCAAAATCTTTGACACCCGCACCGAGAAGCAACAGATCGTTAGCCGCATGACCAGTCGGCAATACGATAGTCCTGTTCCCGAACGGCGACGACGTGTCTATTTGACCCAGGTCAGTAGTCTGCCCACCTGTAACAATAGAGATAGTCATGTCAGCCCCACCTGTTGCAAGATATAGGGCCTGCTAAAAACAGAACGTCTATCCAGTATTTGTTGCCAACGTCAGTATTTGGAAACAGGTTCGCAGTAGCGTTATACTGTGAAGACATATCTCGTATATTGCCACTTATTGTTTGTGGCGCGAAAGGAATAGTCACGTGATAGAAGCTAGAAAAATACGACACAGAAATGACGTACTGAGTGAAAGGAGTTATCGCTATCGGTGTAGAGAACAATACTTCGTACCAGGCACTGTTTGGATCTCCCGCACCAATAGTAAATCCTGCCGAAGCTAGCTCTGACCCAGCACCACTCCATAGTTTCATCGTGCCGGCACCAGTAGGTGTAGCTGCTTGCTTGTAATACCTGCCACCAGTGCACAATCCTCTAGTTTTCGCAGACCAGTATGTACCCGTACTATCTACGCCAGTGTTACTAGCACTAGGCCCTGTAGCACCATATAGATTCTCAGTGGTATAACCAGGTGCCTCACCAGCAGGTGCATCTTCTTCCAGTATCTCGTAGCCAACACCAGAGTTGGCTATAGTGTTTAATCCGCCCCAGTCTAATGTCGTACTAGTAGAAGAAGTTCTATATTGAATTTGACTATTTATTCTATCCTCACCAATGGTACCGGCAAACATTTCAAAAAGTTCGGTGTAAGTAGCACCAGCTGTAATGTCCCCACCCTCGTTCCAAGAACCTATACAACCGATAACATATGAAGAGGTAGCTGGAGCACTAGACAATGTAAATGAAGCTGAACCAGCAGCAGTAGCGTCTGCTATTTCTCCGCCGCCAGTATGTGTCGGTCTCTTAGCTGGATCATCTGATGTTATCTGCAAAGGTCGTATATGGAAGCGATCAACAGTCGTGCCCAATGTGACTGTCACTGTCCCTGAGCCAGTGGATGTAGGATTAACCCAATACAGTGTTGCCATCATTCTTTCAGAGCCACCGACCATCTCAGCTTCAAGACCAGCCCAATCGTTGTCATCTATACCAGCATGAGTGCTAGTCATAGTGACAGCACCGATAGTAGCAGCGTCGTCAGTAGCAACAATAGCAACAAGTAACATAGTATCTATGGTCGCGGTGAACGAGCCACTAGTCGCGGTGTTAGTAGCAGTAGCTTGAGTAAAGGTAGAGTCCAAGGCGGTAGGAGTCTGTAGTGCCATTTTCTACCGCCCTTCCGCTACCGAACTAATTTTAGTATTCACGCCACGTAAGACCGTAGTCGTACGTCACGTTAGGTGGAGCGTCCGGGAAAGCTATTGATATAAAGCTAGACACTGGAACCCAGATACGTTCTTCGGGAACAGGAAGATATAACCACCCGTTTAGTACGTTGAACCCTTCCTGAATAATGACGTCTCCGTCTGTACCGCCCGCTGTAGCTGTATGCAACGCAGTCACAGTAGAAGCTGGTCCGTCTGTGTCATGCTCTATCTCAGTCACACCAGTACCAGTGATTGCGTTTGATTCACGCAACAACTGAACATGAGTCTGCGCACTAGTAGTAGAAGTGGCCTGAGTAACCCACCCACGAAGTATCTCGATAGGATGGCCAGCGGCTGTACCCAACTGAAGGATAGTAATAGCAGTCGAATGGGCCGCCGTGTTCCTAGCTGTATAGACGTGAGGCATCTCTACCTCCCGTTACTGGTTGAACTGGACGTTAAACGTAAATGTGATCGAGTCGTTGGTAAGAAGGTTGATTGTTGCGAAGTCGCTCTTACACAACATGCTACCGGCAGACGACGCCGTGAATAGCCCAGCGTTAGTAATAGCTCTAGTGGCAGTAGCGGTAATTGTTCCGACGACACGGTAAGTATCATCCGTAGTAGAAGTAGTCTGCTGTGAGCTTGTTCCGTCCGTGCGTGCTTCAGCGGATTCAGTAAATAAAGTAGTGTCAGCGACAGCAGCGGTACCAGCACCCGTACCCCATGCTACAAACTTTGGTTCTGCGATACCACCAGCACGCATCCGCTCAGTAACAATGTCAACACCAACATTAGTAACTACGTCAGCCATTTCAACCTCCTTACGAGTTGTCGAAGTCGACGTTAAGAGTAAATGTAATAGAGTCGTTCGTAGTCAGGTTGATGACGTCGAAGACACTATGTACTAACATCGACCCAGCAGACGAGGCAGTAAATAAACCAACCTCAGTAATGGCACGTGTAGCAGTAGCAGTAATTGTACCTACTACTCTGTACGTATCATCCGTGACATCAGTAGTCTGCTGTGAACTTGTCCCGTCTGTACGCGCTTCACCGGGAGCGGTTTCAATAGTAGTATCAGTAACCGCTGGCGTAGTAGTCCCAGTCCCCCATGCAACAAACTTAGGCTCGGCAACACCTCCCACACCAGCAAACTTTAACCTATCTGTAATAACATCTAAACCGACGTTCGTTACAACATCTCCGTTAGCCATTTTCAATCACCCCTTCCTGGGCTTTGAACGCTTCAGTCTTCTGAAGATCCCTAAACCACTCCGGTAGCTTGTCTACCTCTTCTCGGCTAATTATGCCAAGATCCTCCACTGTACCATCTGCACGAGTAACAGTGGCTTCGAGCGTAACCTTAGTTTTTGCTTTTCCCATTATTTTTCCTTCTCGCTTATTACTTTATCTATTTCAGTCTGAGTAGACTCTTTGTATTCTATTGTCTCCCTTAAAGTCAAAAATTCTGGCGGAAAAGGTTTTTCGTCAGGAGACAAAATTCCTAAGTCTTCTACTTTTCCGTCTGCTCTGACAATTATCCCTTCAGTTACCGACGAACGTCCTACAGCTCTGCTGTCTACCATCACCACTCCTAGGCAAATCTCAAAATAACGCCTAGCCCCTTAGCCCCCGTGCCATTAGTCGGTACAGTAATAGTCACTAAGTCTCCTGTAGCCACGTCATCATTTGCCGTATCAATTACAGGTGGGGTAACAGCAGTATAAGAAGTTTTTTCTCCCACATCTATAGTAATTGGAGTAGTGAGCATATTTACGCTTCCTTGTGTCGCATTAACTATCTGTACTGTAGGAAGTCCAGAAGATGACACAGTAGTCACATAAGCATCTGCATCTATTAAATTCATCCCGTTAAAATCAGACGGAATACAGAAGGTGAGTAGATCACCGGTAAGTAATGCAGTAAGATCAGAAATTATCTTGATTTCAATTGTCCGAAAAATATTTTGGGATGTTAAATTTGACACCACTATTTGTGGAGTAGTGGACGCAGAAATAACAGAAGAGGCCCCGGTTGATTGTATAATGACGACCTGAGCAGTCGGTGTAGAGACAATATTTGTCATGGTGTTGGCCTTGTCGCTTCTATGACAAGATTCCACTTACCCTGCGCAATACGATTAACAACTACAGGGGTGCTAGTGTCGAAGACTTCCAAGTCGTAAACACCAGAGATATTACCAGCCCAAGTAGCGTCAACAGCAGTAGTATCAGCAGCAGGGATTTTAATAGTGACAGAGCCGTTTTGCCCGCCGAGATCCAAACCCTTGCCTGATACCGACGGTGAGGTGAGCGAAAGAATTGCGGTAGCATCTTGGAAAGTCTTCCTGAACATGAGTCGGGCTGACCAGCCAGTCAGATCGGTAGGTGTCACGTTGGCCCATGCCGTGCCACTCCATCGCGACCAACGAGCTGTAGGCGTCAATGTAGCGTCATACCACAAGTCTCCTTTAGAGTTACCTGTGGTAGGTCTGGACGCCACAAGATCTCGCCCTAACACCTCGGCAAGAACACTTGGTACAAAGGTAGTGGACGCCGGTAAAGAATATACAGTCATTTCAAATGTGGCGCCTTGTTCAATTGACATGTCGTATATAGCAGCTACCATTTCACACCAACTTCCACGGGGATACTCCGCCGTCTCGTTTAGTAGCGTCACTAATATCAGGAGCTGCTATCTGAGACTGCCGTAATCCCTTCTTACGCATACTCCATGCCAACGCACCAGCACAGATAGAGTCGGGTAAATGGAGGCGACCATAAAGATGCTCGTTAGTGGCAAACCTATGTTCGTCATAAGCCCATATTACTCGGGGGCAGCGTAAGTCGCCACGCTCAATAGCGGCAACATATTCCGAAAGCATGTTCATACGATTCTTTTGACTAAGCACCTCGTCCTTGACGTCGCGCGGGGTCATACCTGAAGGAATATCAATCATATCCTTCACCACCCCACCTATTCCAGTCGCGTCGTGAATGAACTTACCGCCCCATCTAGCCAATCTCATACTAGCAAATTTAATGATTATAGGCCATGGTAACTTCTGGCACCGTTGAAAGGCAACGCAAACCCACGGTAATTTAGTAACGTCCCAAGTCCAAACAACTGTCCAGTCTTGAGCTGACGCCCAGTCAACCCCCGTAATATAGTCCCTATCCCTACGAGGTTCCGCAAACTCGTGGTTTTTCATAGGAACCCCACGATATATACCCAAAGCAGTATCAAACATAGCAGATACGGAATCTGGGTCAATTGCTCGTCCTTCAAATGAAGGTTCGAGCAAATCGTATTCCATCTTCCACATTTCTTTGGAGATTTCTTTACGCTTCCTTGCCACTTCTTTAGGCGAAAGCCAACCTCCGTGCGCCATGTCACTAGTCTCTTTATAGCACCAGCGATATAACGGCCATCCTTTTTCTTTTGCATCTTGCTTGAGCTTTGTCATCGTACCGTCTGGATATTGGTGAGTCGACGAGGCTACTGTCTGTGTCTCGACATTAGGTAGCCTCTTGCTCCGCATTGGCTGACCCTGTGCTGCTTTGAATAGCTCGTAGTCCATTTCATCGACTTCGTCAAGCCGTAGCCTTTGTGGGTGCGGGCCACGAACCGACTTCTGCGACGCCATAAGAGTACGTGCTTTGGCACCATTCGACAACCTCGTATCAAAGCGGGTCATGATGTCCACCATGTTCTTTACAGAAGCAGGAGTGGCATCACTGTCAAGAAACTGCTGCATAGCTTCGTGAACACGGAGCGATTGTTCAGCCGAACCACCAAGAATAGTAACAAAGCACTTGAGCGTAAGCATCTCCGTGCAAGCCAGAAGTCCAAGGGTAAAAGTTTTTCCGGAGAACCCTCGACTTCCTTCCCATATCGCGACAGGGTGTCTAGCAAAGTAAGCGTCAGCAAAAGCCTGAAAAGGCGAAACATGGTTAGGGCACACCGCCCGGTAGGGAATCTCCACTCCCCATACTGTTCTGACGAACATCCATAACTCTTCGTTGGTTTGTGGCCAACGTCCAAGAATCCAAGGTACCTTCTTCTTTTCTAAATCCTCGACGAATTTAGCATTAGTAGTTGTCACCACCATTACAAATACTCAGCTTTCGGTTCAACATCATTCTTAGTCCTGTAGTCGGCCGAACTGTATCGAGACCTGGTTACCCCCATCTGCGACTGGTACCTACCCTCGTACCCCTTACTCGGCCCAGTCAATCGCTCGAATGCAAATTGTGCAATTCTCATACCGGCAGTAAGCTTTAGTGCGTACGGGGCCATGTTAAATAATTCCAATGTAACTTGACCATGAAACCCTGGATCAATATACCCCGCAGTGGTATGAACAGCTAGTCCAAGACGTCCAAGAGAAGAAACTCCCTCAACTCGTGCAACAATATTATTATCTAATCCAAGAATCTCTAAGGTAGTCGCTAGTACAAATTCTTTTGATTTAATAATAATACTATCTAAGCCTTCTAAATATTTTCCTGTAGGCACGTTCCTAAGTGGGTCCACAGGGTAGCTATCACTAAAAATATTGTTATAGACAACAAAGCTATCGCCAAGATGCACATCGTAGGAAGCAGGCTGTATCATATTCGGGTCAAACGGAAGAATCCTAACCTCTTGTCTACGTACCGCATCGTATATGTGATAGTTAGATAGTACGGACACAGCCTGCCTCCAATAAGAATTACTGATTCTGATCTATAGCCTTATCTGTTGTTCTCTGAAGATCACGTAAAATATGCAATATTTCAGTTTTACTGTACGAGTCGTCCAGAAGCTCGTCCACACGCTTAGCGAGTAAGTCATAAATCAATTTAAGAGATTTCTTAGCATGACCATTACGCCAAGTCACTGCTTCTCGACTACTAAGTCCGGACACGCCCACTACTCCTAAAAAATTCGCCGTGCTCCATTAGACGCATAATTATACCCGTTATTCAACGGAGAAATTTTGACAACACTCCGAGAATTGGGAGCATGTATAATTTGTCCGTTTCCAATATACATCCCTACATGATTAACCCCATTCGCAAATACTAAGTCACCAGGAAGCAAATTATTAACAGAAATAGCACGTCCTGAATTAATCTGCTGAAAAGTAGTTCTTGGCAAACTAACCCCACCAGCCCTAGCAGCAGCTTGCATCAAACCAGAACAATCCCAAGCATCTGGCCCCGTACCACCAAAAACATACCTATCGCCTAACTGCGCTCTGGCGAACGCGATAGCTGCTTGGGCGCCACTAGATACCTGAGACGGTGCCGAGGGCTGAGCTTGGATACTAGCTGGCGCAATACTACCCCCGCTAGATGCTGCTGTGTTACCACGTGTTAGGTACTGACGGTACAAACCATTACTGTAGACACTCCAAGCAGTAGGTCCTTGCATGTCACAAACACGTTTTGCAGCTACAGCATTATAATTTGGATCAAATAAATTATTACTACCCACCCAACTAGCGTGAGCCCTCATATTAATCTGCCATAGTCCCCGCGAGTCTTCGCCATTAGGATTATGTGCATTGGTATTGCCACCAGACTCCGCCAATGCAATAGCTACCCATGTACCAAGAGGAACGCCTCGACATCCGTCCAAACCAGCGTTACGTGCAACCTGAGCAATTTGAGCATCAGAAATTATTCCACGTGCCGTAACAGCCCCAGACGGTGCAGGAGCAGGAGATGACGGTAACGGTTGAGTGGTAGGACCACACCAATCTATAAGCCCTAACGCACCCCATGTCTCAGGGCCGACTACCCCGTCAACTTCAATATGACGATCAGTCTGAAATCTAGTAACAGCATTAGATGTAATTGGACCGTACTGACCGTCAATCAGGCCAGAATCGTATAAGTTCCAATTCAGCGCCGTCTGAATCGTTCTTACATCTTGTAAATGTTGATTAATGAGACGAGTAGTAAAAAATGATCTACAGGATTTGTCGCTATGATGAGATACGGGAGCCATCGCATTGACACGAAAAGCACTCATGTCTATAGGATTGGTATCGCCATTAGTACGTGGCTCATCGAAAGGAACATTAGCATGTACTGGGGTTGGCGCAAACGCTACGGTCGTAGCAATCGCAGTTCCTAATATCGCTGTTGCTGGTATTAACGGATGACTGGTTGGCTTGCTGTGTCTGCCCATGGACTTGAACTCCTATTTTAGAATTCTTGTCCGAGATGTCTATCCGCAATTTATCTGGACGAACAGTAATAACCACTTCAGGTATATCTCGCGGACTCATCTCAGAAAACGAAATACTTGTGACCTCGTCACTGAGATCAATACCATTGTACGTAAGACGGTACCTTCTACCGTCCCATGTAACTTCTAGCATTCTTCCCTTTCATCTTGGGATATTGGAGCTGCCTCACCTTCGCAACAAGAGTTCTTCATACCACAAGCGGGGCAGAGCCACCGATAAAAAATCGGATCAAACTCTGCCCCGCACGCACACTCAATCATTTAGAGTGCCGCCCTCACAAAACAGTCCTTGGCCTCTAACAGCTTCCTGAGACCGGCGGTAAGTTCTGGTCCTTCCAACCTCTCGGCCATGTCATGAGCCATAAGACATGCAAGCTTGGACACTGCCTGCAAGTGCGGTGGTAGGTGTTTGTATTCAAAAAACTTCAGAATAGCTTCTGTAGAAGGATGCATGTCACACCAACACAATCTTTTTGTGCCATCCGCACTTCGACTCGTTGCCGTCTTCGTCGACCACCTTTTCTCGGTAACCTCGGCGGCACTGCAAATGAACAACGTGCTCTAACTTGTCCATCCTTTCCCAGAAGTTAACGGGAACAGTTTCTCCCGGCTTAGAGGGAAGTGGAGTCGACTCGTCCCTGAGCCCTACCGGGTCGTCGCACACGTGGCAACGACCGTACGGCGCGATACTCATTGTTCGCGCCGCTTCCAACTTGTCTGCCTGTAGCGCTTCCATCTCTACCTTGTGATGCAGGCAGACAAGAACTCTGGCCTTTACCGAACTACCGGGTAACTGAACCTCGGTAGGGTAAAGCTCTCTTTCCGCGTTCGTCTGAAGCGTCGAGTGGTCAAAATCGACAAAGCAGTGCCCCTCGTGTTTCGGAGCTTCCATCGCCTTACGTCGTGCTCTGTCGTCGCCCTCGGGCGTAGGGGCTTTCTTTTCTACAGGGTTAGCTGGCGTACGGACAGTTTTACTGGTAACTGCACCGACGCGCGACCTAACCACTCTATTAGTCGCCATTAGCCACGTCCTTGATTCCATGGTAAGTAGTGATTTTTTTGATTTGGTGCCACGGGAAAAACACCGTACGATTATTCTTCTGGTCAAAATATTCGTAACCGTATTCAGAATGAGTAATCATAGCTGTGGCCGGTAAGACTATTTCAGCACTTGAAACCTGACCATCCAAAGGCATTAGTACAATTTTAATCATTGTGGTGGTGGTCCTCTCCTAACTGTTGTTAGTACCGTTGAACACAAAGTTATGGAACGCCGCTGCGCGCCCGATGATACCACGGTCGCTGGACGGCGTTACCTCGTTGGCACTAAGATTAGTCATACCGTGACTGACCACAGCGAGCCCGAGACAGATTATCCTCGTGAACTGCTGAGACTGAACGTATTCAACTAGCTTCAACATCGCGGACCCTAATTGAACAGGGCCGTCGTTAAAATCTGGTCTATTCATCAGTTACCTAACGTTTCCATAGGGTCTTCCGTCATCTTAGGAACTCCCTGCCAGGCGTACCCTGTATCAACGAACACCCCGCCCTCGACATATGCACGAATCTTCTCGGCAATAACAACAATGTCTTGCCAGGAGTAGTTCATTCCCTCCGAGCTCTTTTCGTCCGACATCAAACTAATAGCAGTAGACAAGTACCAGCGGCGTGACAGTTCCTCCCCGCGCTGGACTCGCATCATTATCTCTTCAGGGGCTCGACTCTCTTCCTTGGGAGCTTCCGGGGGAGAAGCAGCCTTTTTCGTTAGTTCCGCTTTCATAATTTCTCCTAGGAGCTGCCCCAGGTCAAAACCTTTAGATTCTGCCATTGCTACCGTCCTCCATTATATTTATACGAAACCATTCAATCGTCTCAAAAATGGTTTTGTCTTCCTGGCGTGCTAGTAAATCCATATGAGCAACAGAAGCAGAAATCAAAGCCATAATTGTTGCTTTGATTTCGTCGTTTCCCAAGGTATGCAAA
>Ga0209342_10002069_pt1 | contig 21971 bp, 25 predicted proteins | sample RifCSP16_2_FD_184023 | JGI IMG/M metagenome (GOLD analysis project Ga0209342, IMG submission 184023) | Soil microbial communities from Rifle, Colorado - Rifle CSP2_sed 16_2 (SPAdes) (version 2) | ecosystem: Environmental > Terrestrial > Deep subsurface > Rock core/Sediment | place: Rifle... | reverse complement strand
CCCGCGTGTGACGGGCGATTGCCCCTCGGGCAGAACGCTACTGTTTCTTCCCGCGGACCAGAAGTCGCCCGCCGAGGATCGCCAGGCCCACCGTGATCTCCAGAGGGCCGACATTGGCCTCATGGGCCTGCCTGGAATAGTTGAATCCCCCGTAGACGAGCGCCAGGAATCCCGCGGCCAGAGGCACGATCGCGAACGTCCTCGTCATGGTCGCCCCTACCGTCAGCCGCGGGGCTTCGCGAACCAGGCATCGAACTCGCGCTCGACTTCCTCCCGCGTGTGCCCGTAGCGCTCTTGCAGCCTGCCCAACAGGACCTCACGGTCGCCTTTGATCGCGGCCATGTCGTCGTTCGTCAGCTTGCCCCCACTCCTTGCGCACGCGGCCCTTGAGCTGCAGCCACTTGCCCTTCAACGTGTCCTGGTTCATCGACTCGCTCCCCATGCTCGCCAGTAGCAAGAGGCAACCATCGTGCCAACGGCGATTGCTGCTCGAGGCTGGAGTCGGGACGGACGCAGCGGCCGCCGAGAGGAAGAATCTACAAAGCGGCTCCCTCGGCGCGACCAGTGAAGGGCCGGCAGCCTTGACTTCAGTCGCGAAGCACGACCGTGAGTAGGGCGCTGTGGACCTGCAGGCCGCCGTTGTAATGGATGAAGCCCAGCTTCCTGAACCGATTCATGAAGTAGCTCACCCGCGAACGCGTCGTGCCCACCATCGCGGCAAGCGTCTCCTGGCTCACCTTCGGGATCACGCTCTGCGGTCTCGGTTCCTTGCCGAAGTGCGCGAGCAGCAGGAGAATCCGGGCGAGTCGTTTCTCGCTGGAGTTGAAGAGCTGGTCCACCAGGTCCTCTTCGATCCGAACATTGCGAGACAGCAGATACGCGATGAAGAGCTCCGCGAACCCGGGCTCTCGATGCAGCAGGCGGACCATGGTCCTCCTGCCGACTCGAACGATGCGCGACGGCTGAATGGCACTTGCGGTGGACATGCGGAGGGGTTGGGCCGCCAGGCAGCCCTCGCCAAAGAAGCTGCCTTGCTCCAGAACGCCGATGACGGCTTCCTTGCCTCGCGTGGAGACGACCGTGAGCTTGACCTTGCCGCTTTGTACGTAGAACACGGCGTCGGCTGCGTCCCCCTGGGAAAAAACGACCTGCCTGCTCCGATACTCCCGCGTCGACTTTCCGTTCTCGATCCTGCTGAGGAACGCCTTTGGATCGAAGGCGAGAGCCGCGTGGTTCCGCATGAACTCCCCCTTTCGGGCATCGATTCTCACGCGAGTCGGAGAATCGCTCCACGGCCGCCCTGCTCAGGCGCATTCCAGACAGCAGCCCTCGAAAGACAAGGAAGCGCGCCGGCACTCACGATGCGCGGCCTGAGCAGAATTGAACAGCGGGGCCGGGCTGGGCGTGATAGCTTGGCATCACCTCCGGGTCGTCCTGCTCCTCTCGGGTCGACTGTAGGGCGGCGGCCGTAAGAGGCGAAAGGGGCATGCCATGACGATCACATTGGTGGGGTTGATCTTCCTGCTGGTAGTCGCGGCCATCTGTGGAGCGGTCGGCCGAGCGATCGCGGGGGAAGTTCGCGGGGGGCTCATCGTCTCCATCGCCGTCGGCTTCGTCGGCGCCCTCCTGGGGCCGTGGCTCGCGCGCCAGCTGAGCCTGCCAGAGCCCTTCATGCTTCACATCAGCGGGCAGTCCTTCCCTGTGCTCTGGTCGATCATCGGCGGTGCGCTGTTCGTGGCGATCATCCACCTCATCTCCAGGCGCTAGTCCGCCTCACCACGTCACGCCGCCGAATCCCGCTGGCACGTGGCTTGCTCCCTGCCCCCCGATGCCGATCGGCCGCCGCGTTTGCTGGTTCGCGCTCGGGGTCCAGCTCCTGCTGGCGCTTTCCGTCGCCAAGCAGTGGCTGTTCGTCGGGACGTACCGGTTCTATCTCGATCGAAGGTCCGAGTCGTCGAGCTCGATCGCCCCCCCGGCCAGCCAGCGGTTCGCCATCGTGGGGGGGCGGGTGGAGCCGCAGATCCTCACGACCGAGGGTGATCGCCTCTCGTTCGCCGTCGCCTTCCCCTGGCGTTCGCAGCTTCAGGTCCGGGCGGTCCCCGTCAGCCGGGCCAGCGTGGAGATCGCGGTCGTCGAACGAGGGCATCGCCTCACCTTGTCGCGTCGTTCCCTGGCGGAGCCCGTGGACATCACGCTGCCCCTGCCTTCGCTGACCGGCCAGCTCGAGCTCGTGAACGAGGGCGCCCTGTGGTGGTCAGATCCGCGGGTCGTGCAGCAGACGGCGGTGGGCCCGCAAGTGGGGGGGTTGCTGGCCATCGCGGTTCTGCAAGCACTCTGGATGCGAAGGCATCCCCGGCGGGGTTCCGTACTCGGGACAGGGAGGGCGCGCAGCGCCTTCCTGGGAGCGTTGTCCGCGGTCGTCAGCGTGTCGGCCGGCCTGGTCGTCCTCGAGGTCGGTCTTCGGGTGATGGGGGATCGCCTGCCCGAGTGGATCGCCGCCGATCGGCGGAACCTCGGCGAAGCGCGCCTGGACGGACGCTGGCAGGACTCGACGACCTACGGGGCACGCCTGCGGCCCCGGCTCGACACGTTTTGCCAATGGCGCGACGGTGACATCGTGCGCCTCGGCTTCCTGCCGCCGGACCTGGTGCGGCACCCCGTCTACCGTTTCCCCTTCTCGACCGACGCGGAAGGCTTCCGCAACCGGCCCGGGGCGGAGGAGGCCCCGGTGGCCGCGCTGGGCGACTCGTTCACGGATGCCATGACGCTTCCCGTGGAGGTCGCGTGGCCGTCGCGGCTTTCCGCCCGTCTGGGAGTGCCCGTGCGGAACTACGGGACCGCGGGCTTCGGGCCGGGACAGGAGCGGCGCGTGCTGGAGGAGTACGTCCTGGGACGCCGCCCGCGCCTGGTGGTCGTCGGCTTCTTCGCGGGGAACGACCTGCAAGATGCGGAACGGTTCTCGCGCTTCGAGCAGGACGCGTCGTTTCGGCCCTCGTTCGCGTATGGATGGAAGTTCAAGGAGGTCGTGGCCCGCTTCGACAACCTCTATGTCGTGAGCTTCGCCCGCGGGATCGCGAGCCTGCTTCAGCACCCGACCCCGGGCCGTGAGGAGCCGAGCGAGTCCGATAGCTACAGCGGTGACGATCCGGCCGCGCCCGGAAGCTCCCGGGCGGGCTTCGATCGAGGGCTCTTCACAGTGCCGGTGGCTGGCCGCACGCTGCGCTTCGCCTTCCTGCCCGCCTACCTCAACACCCTGCGCTTCTCGCGCGCCGAGCTCGAGGCCTGGCCTGGATGGGCGCTGACCCAGGAGGCGTACCGGCAGATGCAACGCGAGGTGCGCGCGGCGCGGGCCAGGCTCGTGGTGATGTTCATCCCGCACAAGGCCCAAGTCTACCTGCCGCTCCTGCAGGCTTCCTTGCCGCCCGCCGCGCTCGCGCGAGCGCTCGAAGCCACTCTGCGGCAGCCGGATCGGCCACTGGACCTGCGGGCGATGCTGGACAACCGCCTGGCCATGAACGGCTTGATGCGCGACTTCTGTGCGCAGGAGGGGATCGAGTTCCTCGATCTCACCGAGGCCTTGCAGGCGCGAGTCGCGAGGGGGCTGAACGTGTACTTCCCCGACGACTCGCACTGGAACGCGGCCGGACATGAGACGGCCAGTGAGGCTCTCGAGGTGCGGCTTCGGGCTCAAGAAACCTACTAGGTGACCTTGAACTCCCTCGTCCCGGCAGAGATGCCATTCAGGAGAACCTCGACCTTGTATCCGCCTGCCGGCCAACCGTCCGGCTTGGACAGGTGGAACTCGGTGACGGTGGCGCTGCCGGTGGGGGCGATGTTCTGCCTGGACTCGTCGACCACTTGCCCGTCCTGGTACGTCCAGCGGGCGGTGAGAGTGGCGCTCGGGCCGGAGCCATCGGTCTTGACCGACACATAGAAGGTGTCGGGAGGTCGAAAGGCATCGGTCTTCTCGGCGATGGTCTTGTCTGCGGTGATGCTCCGCCCGACGTCGATGTCGGTTACCTTCACGCCGGTCTGTACCGCCGGCTTGGATGCGGAGCAACCGAAGAGAGCTACGGCCAACGGAAGGCCGACTGCGAGTCGGGCGTACTGATGCATCCTCATTTCTCTTCTCCTCAGGCTTCCGGGATTCGCAGCTCTTGTCCCGGGTAGATGAGGTCCGGATCCTTGATGATGTTCCGGTTCGCCTCGTAGATCTTGGGCCACTTCTGGGCGTCGCCGTACTCGCGTTTCGCGATCTTGGACAGGCTGTCGCCGCTGACGACGACGTAGGTCCGCCCGGAGGTCACGGGAGGCGCGATCGTTTCCGGTCCACCCACACCCGCGCTTGGGGCCGTGCTGGAACCGCCGCTCCGAACATTGGAGAAGTCCGGCCGCGGCTTCTCCTTCTTCTTGCCAAAGAGGTCCCCAAAGATTCCCACGCTTCCTCCTCTCGGCGCGCGGATGGATTTCTGAATCCGATGGATTGCCGAATCTGTTTTCGCGAGCCGCGTCTGTGTATGAGCAACTGCCGTGCCAGGAGCCGATCGTGGCTGAAGCGTGAGCATGCCCAGCTCGGACCCCTGGACCCTGACGGGGAAGTCGTGGCATAGGCATTGCTCTCCTCCGTGGTGAGAGCGCCGGCCTCAAGCCGTCCTGCGGCAGGTCGCGCGCATGGAGAAAGCCATGGATACCAACTTGCTCCTGCTGATCATCGTGTTGGTCCTTCTGTTCGGTGGCGGCGGCTTCTATTGGCGCCGGCGGCGGTAAGAGATATCTGAAGTAGCGCTGATCGTCAGGCGATTTCCTGTGGTAACCGTAGAATGGCCCCGGCGACCGTCCGAGATGAGGAGGGCAGCCCTGACGTCGCGCGCGCGCCTGCTGGCGACGGTCCTTCTCCTGGCGCCGGTGGCCTTCGCCTGCGGGAAGAAAGAGGAACAACCCCCGGTAAGGACTCAGGCGGCGTCACCCACGCTCGGCGTGGCGGCGACCGAGGCTGCGGCTGTGGCCCCGTCCCCGGCGGCGACGACCACGACACCGCCGCCGCCGGCCGGGACGTCGGCGCCGGCCGTCTCCGCTACTGCGCGGCCGCCCGCCACGGCGGCGCCGAAGGCGCCCGTGACGACACAAGCCACGCAGCCGCAAGCGCCGCCCACGCCGGTCACAGCGACTTCAGCTCCTCCGCCAACGACGCAGGCGGAGAAGCCGGCGGCGCCGCAGCTCGCGGCCCCGGCGCGTCCGGCGGCGCAGCGGCCCAAGGACAAGATCACGCTTCCGGCGAAGCTCGGCGCCGTGACCTTCGACCACGAGAACCATACCGGCAAACGGGGCATCGCCTGCACGTCTTGCCACCATCCGAGCCGGCCGCAGAAGCCGCTGGCCTCGGAGAACCAGGCCTGCCGCGACTGCCACACGATGCCGGCGGCGCCGCCCTTGAAGACGAGCCTCCAGGCCGCGTTCCACGATCCCAAGGGGGCGACCGGGACGTGCATCGACTGCCATAAGCAGAGGGGCGGCCCGGCGCCCGTGAAGTGCCTGGAGTGCCACAAGAAGAAGTAGGGGCATGGGCGCGAGGGAAGGCAGTGGAATGTGAGCGGTTTGTACAAAGGGAAGTGACGGCTCACCAGAACGGCCGCGAGTTTCCGGTTCTACGCACGGGCCCTTCACCCACGTGGACACGCGCGGGCGGCGGGCCCGCTGGCGTGGGACCGGGAGCGGATGAAGCGCGGCATCAGCCGTCCCGCTGTCCGCAACCGACACCGTGGCACTGAGCGACGAGACGGCCGTAGTCCTTCGCCTGGTGGATCGTCAGGCAGTCCACTCCGAGACCTGCACCAGCTGCTTCCCGATGTTCATCCCGTGCAGCATCCTGATGAACGCCTGAGGGGCCTTCTCGAGGCCCTGGGCGACATCCTCCCGATACTTGAGCTTTCCCTGCCGCAGCCATTGCCCCATTCCCTGAAGCCCCTCGGAGAAGCGCTCGGCATAGTCGGAAACCAGGAAGCCCTGCGCCTTGGCCCGCTTGGCGACCAGCTGACCGAACCAGCGCGGCCCCAGCTCCGGCTCGTCCAGGTTGTACTGTGAGATCTGGCCGCAAATGGAGATTCGCGCCTTTACGTTGATCAGCCGCAGCACCGCGTCGCTGATGGCTCCGCCCACGTTGTCGAAGTAGACGTCGATGCCGGCGGGGCAGAGGCGCTTGAGCTCGCCGAAGTAGTCGCTAGTGGTCCGGTAGTTGAATGCTCCGTCGAGGCCGAGCTCGTTCACCAGAAACGCGACCTTGGAGTCGGAGCCCGCGACTCCCACAACGCGGCAACCCATGATCCGGGCGAGCTGGCAGACCAGCATCCCTACCGCGCCGGCCGCGCCGGAAACCACGACCGTCTGCCCAGCCTTCGGGTGACAGACGTCCAGCAGGCCGAAGTAGGCCGTGAGACCCGGCATGCCCAGCACCCCGAGGGCGGTCTGGATCGGGGCCAGGCTCTCGTCGATCGCTCGCAGCTCCCCTCCGTTGACGACGGCGTAGTCCTGCCATCCCAACATTCCCTGGACGATGCAGCCGATCGGGTACTTCGGGTCGGCCGACTCCAGCACCCTGCCCACAGCCCCGCCGGGCATCAACTCGCCCATCGCCAGCGGCCGCGCGTAGGACTCGGCATCGCTCATGCGCACCCGCATGTAGGGATCGACCGACAGGTAGATCGTCTGGACGAGGACCTGGCCGCGAGCCGGCCAGGGCATTGGCGACCGGACCAGCTGGAAGTCCGACGCCCTGGGGAAACCCGACGGCCGGGCAGCGAGTTTGACTTGTCTGTTCATGGTTGCCACGAGTCGTTTCTCGCCCGCGGCCACCGGGTGAGCGCGGATGGTCCGCCCTCACCCGGCGACATCGGGGCCCGGGCAAGGCTCACCTAGTCGTCGATGATGAACGTCACCATCATGTTGACCTGGTAGCCGGTGATCTTGCCCTCATTGAGGTCGAGCCGCTGCTCCTTTATCCAGGCCGATCTCACGTTGCGCAGCGTCTTGCTCGCACGCGCGAGCCCCAGGTTGATGGCGTCTTCGAAACTCTTGTCAGACCGGGCGCTGATCTCGGAAACCTTGGCTACGGAGTTCATCACTCCTCCTTCAGCGGGCTGAGGCCAACCTGTTGAAGACGCCCAGCGCGCGCAGAAGCGCTATCAGCAGAGCCGCGCCGAGAATCGCGACGATCCAGGCGCCAGGCGCCGTGTGGGCCCGCACTCCCATTCCATTCGCGACCGCAACGCCGATGAACGACCCGAAGATGCCCACGATGACGTTCGCGAGGATCCCCATCTGGGCATTGGTTTTCATCACGATGCTCGCCAGCCAACCGACGACGCCGCCGATGATGAGGGTCACGATCAAGTTCGTTGATGCGAGGTCCATTGTCTCCTCCAGGCGTCCGCGCTACCGGTATCGATCCTCGACTCGGCGGCGGTCGCTGGTCTCTAAAGCAGCAAGACACGAGCCAGGCCCCCGGGGCCCCCTTCGCTCCCCGGTTCCGGAGCCGACGGGGGGCGAAGGCTCAACCCGGCGCCTCGGGCGAGTCCATGAGCCGGTATCGGCGGACCCTTTTGTGCAAAGTGCTGCCCACGCGGATGGCGGGGCGGGCAGCAGGACAGCCGATCGCGGTGGACGCCGCGGGTCGACCCGCCAGTTGGCACCCTCCACCGCTGCGGCACGCTGCTTGCTCTTTCTCAAGGGACGAAAAGGGAGGCAAGCATGAAAGGGACGAAGCTCGTGGGAGCGGTGCTCCTCGCCCTGGGCATCCTGGCCCTGGCCTACGGGGGGTTCACCTACACCAAGGACACCGACAAGGTGGACGTCGGACCCATCCACTTCGAGGTGAAGGACAAGGAAAGGGTGAACATCCCGCTGTGGGCGGGGGTGGGCATCGCGATCGTGGGCGGCGTCCTGCTCGCGCGCAAGGACTAGCGCGCCGCCCGACGTCCAGAATGAACCCTTGATCGCCAGGCGCGGCGTCGCGGCCCTCCTCGGGCTGGGCCTTGCGCTCTGCGGATGTGCCCACTTCAAGAGCCTTTCGCCCGGCGAGGCCCTCACGCCGCAGGAGCGGCAGCAGGCCATCAAGCGCGCCGGGGTCAACATGTTCGCCGGCGGGCACGCGTCGAGGTGAACGTGGACAAGGAACGGGTGGACGAGGAGCCGCAGCAGGTCCTGGCGGTCGGTCCGCTGCAGAGCGTGGCCCCGCGCTCGTTCATATTGATTGGCCTGTTCCTGCTGGTCCTCTTCCACACCCTGCTCGTGGGGCGGGACCTGTTCCTGCCCCTGATGCTGGCCTTCTCTCTCAGCTTCTTACTGCGCCCGCTCCTCAGGATCCTCAAGCGGGCCCACATCCCGGACGCGGTGGGAGCCGCGCTCCTGCTGCTCGTGCTGGTGGGGGGCGTCGGTGTGGGTCTGTATTCCCTTGTCACACCGGCCAGCGAGTGGATCGCCAAGGCGCCGGAGAGCATGACCCGCGTCCAGCGCAAGCTGCGCACCCTGCGTGCCCCCATGGAGGAGATGAGCCGCACCGCGGACCAGGTGGAGCGGGCGATCGCCGGAGACTCGACCACGGCGCCGCTTTCGGCCGGCAAGTCTCCCGCCTGGATCAAGCAGGCGCTCTTCGGCGGCACCATCGGCTTCGTGAGCGAGGCCATCGTTGTGATCGTGCTCCTCTATTTCCTGCTGGCGTCGGGAGACCTCTTCCTGCGCAAGCTCATCAAGGTGCTTCCCACCTTCAAGGACAAGAAGCGGGCGGTCGAGATCGCCCGCGAGATGGAGCACAACATCTCCAGCTACCTCTTCACGGTCACGCTCATCAACATCGGGGTGGGAGTGGCCGTGGGGGTGGGGGTCTGGATGCTGAAGATGCCCAACCCCGTCCTCTGGGGAGTGCTCGCCTGCGTGCTCACCTACATCCCCTACCTGGGGGCGCTGGTGGGGATCGGCATCCTGAGCCTGGCCGCACTGCTGGTCTTCGACGATCTGGGGCGCGCCCTGGCGGTGCCGGCGGTCTACCTAGTGGTGAGCTTCCTGGAAGGCAACTTCGTCACCCCAATGGTCCTGGGCCGCCGCCTCACCCTGAACCCGGTGGTCATCTTCGTGGGGCTGCTCTTCTGGTTCTTTCTCTGGGGCATCCCGGGCGCGCTCCTGGCCGTGCCCATCCTGGCCGTATTCAAGATCGTCTGCGACCACGTGGACACCCTGGCCCCCGTCGGCGAGTTCTTCGGCCCCGCCGCCGACGACTAGCGTCAGCGGACCGACGAGCCGTCTCCGGCGAGGGCGGAGGCTGCCCCCTCCACTCGGTACTCGGCCTCCTCACGGATCTCCTGGCCCCGACGGATCGCCCGATCCTTCAGTTCACGGGCCGATTGGGCGGCGGCGTTCAGCGTGTCGACCGCCCGACCCTTCAGTGCGTGGGCCGAGTCGGCGGCGTCATTCAGCTTGCGCCCCATGATCTCGCGGGTGACCTTGCCCGACTGTGGGGCGAGGAGCAAGGCAACGGCGGCGCCCGCAGCTCCTCCGGCCAGGAAAGCGAACGTCAATGCGGAGTACGACGCGCCGTGCGACGCGCGGTCCGGCGTATGGTCGTCCATGAAACCCTCCCTGGGGCTAAACGCTCGTGCTCGTTTGATGCGCCAGCTGGCTGAGGAATCGCAGGCGTACTGTCCACTCCAGCAAGATCAAGGCCAGCTTCGTGCGCCCCCGGGAGGGCCACTCCCGGATTGGCGAGCCCATGGGGCGGCACGCAGGTTGCAAGAGAGTCCCCTGCGCGTCGCTGTTCTCGACCGTGAACGCCTCCAACCGGGGCGACTCGACGTTCCCCATCCGGCGCAACGGCGACCGCACCGCGCGTCTCAAGGAGATACAGATATGAAGCTGAACGTGCTCATTGCGGGGCTCTGCATCAGCGTAGCCCCCGTTGTATCAGGCCAGGCTTTCGCCCAGACCACCCAGACCGAGACGAAGTACGTCACCGTCGACGGCGAGGTGGTCCGCTACGAGGCGGGACGCGTGATCGTGATCCGGGGAGCGGACAACAAGGAAATCACCTACACCCTCTCGCCCAGCATCGTCGTGCCTGCGGAGGTCAAGGTCGGTCGCCGCGTCACGCTCTTCAGCGAGCTGGACAAGGACGGGGCAACGCAACTGGTCTCGCGTGTCACCACGACCAGCATTACTTCCGAGGGTGACGTCAAGCGCACCACCGAGGATACCCGGCACCTGCCCTCCGGCGCGACCACCCGCACGACCACCACGACCGTCTCCGGGAAGGTCGAGGCCTACGAAGCGGGCAAGACGCTCACCATCACACGGTACGATGGGAGCAAGGTCACATACGTGATCAACGAGAAGTCGAAGGTACCCCCCGACCTGGTGATCGGCAGGACCGTCTCCATCCTCCCGCTGACCACCACCGGAACGGGTGAGCCCGTCGCGCAGACCATCACGTACATCACCACCACCAAGACCGAGACGATCCCCGAACGGTGAGGGTCGTCCAGAACCCAGGGGGCTTCTGGAGCGACGAGCGCGGGCATGGTAGGGAAAGGCACACAATGAACGGATATGTCGGAGCGATCGAGGAGCTAGCCCTCAGGAACACCTGGTTCCGGCAGGTGCTCTTCACTACCGAGCACGCCCAGCTCGTGGTGATGTGCCTGCAACCGGGGGAGGAAATCGGCGACGAGGTTCACACCGACGTCGATCAGTTCTTCCGCATCGAGCGTGGGCAGGCCCTTTTCGTTTTCGACGAGAAGGAGGAGCGCCAGACGCACGACGGCGACGGGATCGTGGTGCCGGCGAGGACCCGCCACAACGTGATCAACGCATCGAAGACCGAGCCGTTGAAGCTGTACACGATCTACTCGCCGCCCAACCACCCGGACGGAACGGTGCACAAGACCAAGCTGGAAGCGGAAGCGGCCGAAGCACGGCACGCCTGAGACAGCACTGACGAGCGGACGGTCGAGCGCGTGTCCGTGCCGCTCGCTCGGCGCGGGCAACCGGCATCCGTTGACAGGCTGAACGCGCTTTCGTCGGTGGGGCCACGTTTGTAGAACCTACTACGCGACTGGCGCGCCAGGGCGTGCGGGAAGTCCGACCATCATGCTCCGCGACACGCAACCGCCTCTCGCATCGTTCTTGCAGTGACGCCCGTCGTCGGATCGCTTTTTCCCCCGAGCTGTCGGGCAGGAGGCTGTCATGCTGAGGCGACTCTTTTCTCTCGTAGTGTTACTGGTCCTGGTGGGCGCGGCGCTATACGTCTGGCAGGGGCGGCGGGCGGCGCCTCAGCTGAGCGCCGAAGGGCGGGATCGGGATCTCGGGGGCCAGGCGCGTGCCCTCGGCGCCGAAGCCAAGGACAAGCTGGGCGAGGTGGGACAGGCGCTTCGTGACCTCAAGGTGACCGCGTCGGTGAAGACGGCTCTGGGCCTGAACCGCAGCTTGCGTCCCTACTCGATCGACGTCAGTACGCAGAATGCGGTCGTGACCCTGCGCGGGCGAGTGGACGGCGAGGAGCTGCGCGCCCGAGCCGAGGCAGTGGCGGCCGCGGTGCCCGACGTGATCCGAGTGGTGAGCCAGCTCGGGGGGACCTCGGGCGCGCCAGCGGCGGCGCCCGCCGCCGAGCGCACGCTCGGCGAGAGCTTCGACGACCACTCGCTCGAGATGCAGGTGAGGCTGGCCCTGTCGCTGAACCAGAATCTGAAGGGCTCGGACCTCACCGTCCAGGCCTATCGGAAGCAGGTCACGCTGGGCGGCGACGTGGCGAGCCCCGCGCAGCGCGAGCTGGCGCTGCAGATCGCGCGTGACACGGCCTCGGTCGGCGGCGTGCTCGACCGCATCCAGGTGGGGGGGCCGGAGGCGGGCGGGACCGGAGCGCCCGCGGGCGCTCCGGCCGGCGCTTCGAACACGGACCGGGCGGCGGCCGCGCAGCGCGCCCTCGATTTCAATCCCTACCTCAATGGGTTCAATCTCCAGGTGCGGGAAGAGGGAGGCCGGCTGCTCTTGCAGGGGCGTGTGCGCACGCCGGTGGAGAAAGACCTGGCGGGGCTCCTCGCTCGTGAGGCGGCCGGCGCGCCGGTGGAGAACGCCCTGGAGGTCCGTGCCGGCACGCCCTGAATCGGGCCGAGGCACGAACGTCTCAGTCGCTCTTGTACTCGTTCAGGCGGCTGTAGAGGGTCTTCAGGCTGACCTTCAGGATTCCGGCGGCCTTCCTCTTGTTGCCGTCGCAGTGCTCGACAGTCGCCAGGATCAGGCGGCGTTCCGCCTCGGCGATCGAGGTCCCAACCCGCGTCACCAGGCTCGCGGCTGTCATCTCTTCGCTGACGCCGAGGGGCAGGGAATCGACGCCCACGTCCTCCTCGGCGAGGATGAAGGCGCGCCGGACGACGTTCTGCAGCTCACGTACATTGCCCGGCCAGCTATGCCGGTGCAGCCGCTCGAGGCACGCTCGCGTGAAGTGCTTGGCCGTTCCCTCCGCCTGGTTCAGCTCAGCGAGGAACTTCTCGGCCAGGAGCTCCACGTCGTCGCCTCGCTCCCGCAGCGGTGGAAGCTGGATCGGGAAGACGTTCAGGCGGTAGTACAGGTCCTCGCGCAGCTTACCGGCCGCGACCGCCTCATCGACGCGGCGGCTGGTGGCGGCGACGATGCGCACGTCGACCTTGACCGCTTCGGTCCCGCCGACCCGGGTGACCGCGGACGTCTCGAGCGCCCGGAGCAACCGTATCTGGATCTCGACGGCCTCGGTGATCTCATCGAGAAAAAGAGTTCCTCCGTGGGCGCGCTCGAAGTACCCCTTGTGCATCCGGTCGGCGCCGGTGAAGCTGCCGCGCTCGTGGCCGAACAGCTCGCTCTCGATCAGGTGCGCGGACAAGGCCCCGCAGTTCACCGGAAGGAACGCCCCCCTGCCGCGGCGGCTCAGGCGGTGGATCGTCTCGGCGACCAGCTCCTTGCCGGTGCCGGTCTCGCCGCTGATGAGGATGCTGGCGTCGGTCCCGGCCACGCGGCCGATCAGGTCGTAGACCTTCTGCATCGGCGGGGATGCGCCAACCAGCGCGCCGAAACGACCCAGCTTGCGCAGCTCGCCCCGCAGCGTGCCGATCTCGCCGCGCAGCTCCAGGGCGCGGGTCACGTTGCCCAGGGCCATCTTGACGCGGGCGAAGTCCACCGGCTTCGTCAGGTAGTCGGCGACGCCCCGGCGCAGGGCGTCCACTGCGGTTTCGACGCTCGCGCTTCCGGTGATCAAGACCACCTCGGGGGCCGACCCGGGTTCGAATCCCTCGAGGAGGCTGAGCCCGCTGCCGTCCGGCAGGTGAAGGTCGACCAGCAGGATGTCGGGCGGATTCGCGGCAAGCTCCGCGCGGGCCTGCTCCAGGCTCAAGGCGCTCTCAACGGCGAAGCCCTCGCGCTTGACGAGCTCGCAGAGCCCTGCCAGGAACCCGGGGTCGTCGTCGACGATCAATGCGCGAGGCGTCGCGATCGGTGTCAAGCGCGGCCCCCCGCGCTGCTTCGGGCCAGCTTCGCGATCACGGCGAGCAGACGTGCCAGATCCACGGGCTTCGCGACGTGGTGCTGGAATCCGGCCAGCAGCGCGTTCCGGCGGTCTGCGGCCCCGGCGTAGGCCGACAGCGCGGCCGCCGGGATCAGACCGCCGCCGCCCGGGGGCAGCAGACGCACCCGACGAATCAGGGAAAGACCGTCCTCTCCGGGCATGGCGATGTCGCTCAGGAGGATGTCAGGCTGAAGCTGACGGACGAGATCATACGCCTCCCGCGCGGAAGTCGCGGTCGTGACGACCATCCCGTTCTGCTGAAGGATCAGTCGGAGAGCCTCGCGAGCGTCCTCCTCGTCGTCGACGAGCAGGACCGTGAGGCCATCCGGAGGGTGGTCGCCACTCCGATCTCGTTCGCGGGGATCGGAAGGACTCGCTTCCTCGCGGAGGTCTGCCGCCAGCGGCAGCAGCACCGTGAACGTGCTGCCCCGGCCCGGACCCGGGCTCTCCGCGCTCACGAAACCACCGTGGTGTCCGATGACGTGGCGCACCACATAGAGACCCAGTCCCAGACCGTGGTGGGCGCGGGTGCTGGTGCTGTCCTGCTGCCGGAACCTGTCGAAGGCGAATGGCAGGAACGCCGGGTCCATCCCCTCGCCGCTGTCGGCAACGCAGAGCCGGGCCTGTTGCTCGACGCTGTCGAGGGAGACGTTCACCTCGCCTCCAACCGGTGTGAACTTGATGGCGTTCGACAGCAGGTTGGACACGGCCTGCTGCAGCCGGCCGGGGTCCCCCCTCACCCAGATCGGGACCTCTCCCGGCGCCCACGTGACGGACAGGCCCTTGACGCCCGCGTCACCCGCCGCGGCATCCACGGCGACCTGGACCACGCTCCGGACGTCGACGAGCTGCGGGTGGAGCATGAGCCCGCCCGCGGCGATGCGGGACGCGTGGAGCAGGTCTTCGATGATCTGCTCCAGGGAGCGTGCGCTGCGCTCGATGATCTCGAGCGCGCGCTCACGCTCGGCGGGATCGAACCCGCCCTGGCGCAGGAGGCCGAGCCACACCAGGATCGCTCCCAGGGGCGTGCGCAGCTCGTGGGAAAGCAGGGCCAGGAACTCGTCCTTGAGATGGCTCGTCGCCTCCGCCCGATGCCGCGCGGCCTGCTCCCGCTCCATGAGGCCGGTGATGTCGCGAGTGACGAGGCGGCCGTGGACGAACCGGCCGTCGCGAAAGAGCCCGCTTCCATCGATCAGCACCTGCTTGATGGAGCCGTCTCTGGCTCGAAGGCGGGTCTCATAGGACAGGACGCTCTCCTCGCGTGCGAGCCGACCGAGGATGTCGGCGGCCGTCTCCGGCTCGACGAGAAACTTCGCGATCGGCTGACCGATGTACTCGGGCTCGGAGTACCCGACGAGGTCCAGCTCGGCCCGGTTCGCCCAGAGGATGCGCCCGTCGGGGCCTACCCAGCGCAAGCCGACCGTCGCGTGATCGAGGAACTCCCGCAGCTCCTGGTCGCTCTCGGGCAGTGGCACCTCGCGGTTGCTCTTCATCCGTCGCGGCGTGCGGCAAGGCTGAAGACGACAGTGACCAGCTCGGCCGGTTGCACGGGCTTGGCCAAGTGTAGCTGGAATCCGGCGCGCAGGGCGCGCAGGCGATCCTCGGTTCGGGCATAGGCCGTGAGCGCCGCCGCGGGGACGGACCCGCCGTGCTGCGAGGGGCGCAGGCGCAGCTCCTTGATCAACTGGTAGCCGTCGGTGCCCGGCATCTCGACATCGCTCAGCAGCACGTCGATCCGTTCCCTTCCCAGGACGTCCAGGGCCTCGCGGGCCGAAGCGACCGACTTCACGGTGGCGCCCTGGGTCTCGAGCACCTTCTCGACCAGCCGCCGGGCGTCGTCGTCGTCCTCCACGACAAGCACCCGTATCCCGGTGAGGTCGGGCCCTTCGTCCAGTCCGACGGCTTGGTCCGCCTGCGAGTAGACGCGGGGACCTTTCGGCGTGGCCGTGACCGGGGAACGGGGGAGCCTCGCCGTGAACGTGGAGCCGTGGCCGACCCCTGGACTCTCCGCCTGGACGCTGCCGCCGTGGAGCTCGACCAGCTGGCGCGCGATGGACAGGCCCAGGCCGAGGCCGCGCGCGTGCCGCGTGCTCGACGAGTCGTCCTGCGTGAAGCGGTCGAAGATGCGGGGAAGGAACTCGGGGTCGATCCCGAGGCCGGTGTCGGCGACGACGACCTCGACGTTCGAACCGACGGACTCGACGCTCACCCGAACCCGGCCGTTCTTGGGCGTGAACTTGATGGCGTTCGAGAACAGGTTCCAGAACACTTGCTGGAGGCGCTCGGGATCGCCCATGACGTAGCTGCCCGCCGGGTTCTGGATCAGCTGGAGCCGGATGCCCTTCGCGCTGGCCGCCGGGGTGACCGTGCCGATCGCCGCGTTGACGACGGCCGCGATGTCGACGGGCCGCAGATCGAGCTGGAGCTTGCCGGTGATGATCCGCGACACGTCGAGCAGCGTGTCGATGATCTGGTTCTGTGCGGTGGCGTTGCGGATGATGGTGTCCACGGCACGAGTCGTCTCATCGGGTGAGAGCTTGCCGCGGTGGAGCAGTTCGGCCCAGCCGACGATGGCGGTGAGCGGCGTCCGGAGCTCGTGAGAGAGGGTCGCCAGGAACTCGTCTTTCAGGCCGTTCGCGGCCTCGGCCAGGGCGCGCGCCGCCTGCGCCTCCCGGTAGAGCTGCGCGTTGTCCACGGCGATGGCCGCGTGGGCCGCGAGGCCGGCGATCAGGCGCTCGTCACGCTCGTGAAAGAACCCGGGATCGGGATGTCCGAAGAAGAGCCCGCCGAGCAGCTCGCCGGTGTGCGAGCGCACCGGAGCCGCAAGATAGCTGCGTGCGGGCCGACTGCCGGGCGGCATCTGCTTGAACGGCAGGTTCCGGCCGTAGCGCGGGTCGCGGGCGAGGTCGTCGCTGCGAGAGACGGCACCGAGGAACGGCGATCCGAAGGCGTCGGCATCCTGAAACAGGGGGAAGTCGACGAAGGTCTCCGGGGGAGCTCCTGAGAAGTAGTGGGTCGAGCGGCCGGACGCGTCCCTGTACAGGAAGGCCCCGAACGCGGCGCCCGTGATCGCGATGCCGGCGTCGGTCACGGCCTTGACGAGTCTCTCCATGTCGAGCTGACCGGCGAGCGCCAGGCCGAGCCGGTTGAGGGTCTCGAGCTCCGGCTCGAGCAGCGGAGCCGTCGTCTCGGCTTTCCGGCGCCCGGCCAGGTTGCCGAGTGGCTGTTGCCTGCGACGGACGCCGCGGAGCCGGCTGCCGACGAACGCCACCAGACCGATGGCGTGGCCGCGCTGCCGAGCGAACCAACCCACGCGTTCCGTTTCCCCTTCTCGAAGCTCGTGCTGCGACGCGGTCAGCGGCTCGACGGGACCGCTTTGTAGAATCTTCCTCTCGCTCGGAGCTGAGGCGCTAGCGTCCTATCAGGATCAGAATGCCCGCCGCGATGGCCAGGAAGTTGATGAGTATGCCCAGCGAGGCGATCAGGGGGACATAGCCCACGAGGCCCATCAAGATCAGCCAGATTCCCAAAAGCAGCATGCCGATGTTCTTCGTGAAAATGACTCTCATTTCGAAATCCCCCGCGTGAGACCGTCGCTTGAGGTTGATGGACGGGTCTCGCTCGCGTGCCGTCGACGACCGTTGGCATCCGTCCTAGGCTTCAGCAAGATCAGGGCCAGCTCGCCGCGCACGCAGCCGCGGAATCCGTGCGGTTCGGCGATGGCACGGGGGTTGCTCTCTCGGGAGTGAAGCCGCGCGACCTCGAACGGAGAAGAAGGTGATGCGATGAGACGTCTCAATGGATTCCTGGTCCTGTCTTCGGCGGTGCTGCTCGCCGGCTGCCAGGCCGGCGGCGATTCCACGAGTGCCAACGACAGCAAGCGGTCTGGCGGGATGCTGAGCGTCCTGAGGCCGGACCCCATCACGATCCCTGAAGGGACGACGCTTCCCCTCCTGCTCGAGACGGCGATCTCGTCGGAGACGAGCCGGTCAGGAGACCGCGTCGTGGCTAAGCTCGGCGAAGACGTCAGGGTCGGGGAGAAGGTGGTCGTGCCGGCGGGCAGCGAGGTCCGCGGCCGGGTCACCGCGGCCGTTGCGTCGGGCCGCGTCAAGACTCGCGCTCGCCTCGCCTTCGACTTCGACACGCTCGTTCTTCAGGGTAAAGAGCACTCCATCGGCACGCGTGCGGTCGACGTCACCGCCGGCGACACCCACAAGAAGGACGCCGCGACCATCGGGATCGGCGCCGGCGCGGGCGCCATCGTCGGCGCGATCGTCGACGGCAAGAAGGGCGCCGGCATTGGAGCTTTGATCGGCGGGGCGGCCGGCACCGGCGTCGTGCTGACCAACACGGGCAAGGAAATCGAACTGGGCAGCGGCACCCGCGTGACGGTCAAGCTCACCCGCGAGACGCGCCTGTGAGCGATTCGGCCACCATCCACGAGGAGACAGGAAGATGAAGAGAACAATTCGGGCACCATCAGTTCTGCTGGCGAGCGCTCTCGTACTGAGCGCGCCTCTAGTGGCTCGAGCGCAGACCAAGCCCGCGACACCCGGCTTCAACCTGTTCAGCGTGGAGCAGGACGTCGAGATCGGGCGTCAGTCCGCGGTGGAAGCCGAGCGGCAGCTCCCGATGCTGAAGAATCGGAACGTGGACCGCTACCTCAACAAGATCGTCACCAAGCTGGCAGCGCAGGCGCCGGGCGCGCGCTATCCCTACACGATCAAGGCGGTGAACGCCTCCGAGATCAACGCCTTTGCACTCCCCGGCGGCCCGATGTACGTGAACCGCGGCCTCTTCGAGGCGGCGCGAAGCGAGGCGGAGCTGGCCAGCGTGCTGGCCCACGAGATGGCCCACGTGGCCCTGCGCCACGGGACCCACCAGGCCTCGAAGGCCTATCTCGGCCAGGCCGGCCTCGGGATCCTGGGCGGTCTGCTCGGCAAGAACGGCGGCAACACGTCGCAGATCGTGAGCGCGGTCGGCGGCCTCGGGTTGAACGCGCTCTTTCTCAAGTTCAGCCGTGATGCCGAGTACCAGGCCGACCAGACCGGAGCGGCGATCATGGCCGGAGCCGGGTACAACCCCGTGGCCATGGCGGACTTCCTCGGGCTCCTCCGCAGCGAGCAAGGTCGTGATCCCGGCAAGGTGGAGCGGTTCTTCAGCGACCATCCCCCGGCGGGCGATCGTGAAGCGCGCATCCGGGACCAGGCCGGGAGCCTGCAGTTGGCGCGGTCGCGCGACGTGGGCGGTTTCGACGGCATGAGGGCCGACCTGCGGAGACTCTCTCCTGCTTCCCCGCGGGTTGCGCAACAGCTGGAGGAGCCACGGAACCCGGACAGCCGCAACCAGGACAGCGGTCAGTACGACGTGCGGGTGGACCAGCCGTCCTCGCGGTTCCAGAGGTTCGAGCAGCCCAACGGCTTCTTCACCATCGAGCACCCTGACAACTGGCGGGCCTACGCGTCCGGCTCCGGATACGCCGTGTCCATGGCGCCCGACGGGGGCGTCGTCGACACGGGTAACGGCCAGCAGGCCATGCTCTACGGGGTGATCGTCAACCACTACACGCCCTTCGAAGGGGAAACGGCCCGCCAGCAGGAGAGCCGGCAGCGCAGCTACGCGCCTTTCGAGGACACGGACCAATGGCGGGGGAGCCTGGAGGACGCCACCGACGACCTCGTCCGTCAGATCATCCGGTCGAACTCGTACCTGCAGGCCCAGGACGGCCAGGCACGGCGAGAGCAGATCGACGGTCAGTCGTCGTTCTCGGTGGCGCTCTCCGGCCGCTCGCCCGTCACGGGGCAGGAGGAGCGGGTGACGGTCGTGACCCGGGGCCTGTCCGATGGCGACGTGATCTACGCGCTGTGCATCGTCCCCGGCAGCGGTTACGACTCGATGACGCGTACATTCACGCACATGCTGCGGACGCTGAACGTCAACGACGACGCATTCCACCGCGCAACGCAGACCAGCTCGAGGTTGGACTCGCGGCGCTGAGAAAGGCCCTGGCCAGACAATGCAGCCCATCGCGGTCCACGGCGAGACGAAGGCGACTGCCGAGGCAGCCCCCGCCGCGGGAAAGCGTTGTGGCGTTCTCCTTCGCTACCGGTTCGGCGCTCTCGGCTGGTGGCTGAGGCGCGTCGGCGCGGGCGCCTCGCGCCGCCTGCGCGCCGCCTGGTCGCACCGGGCCGTGCGCATCGCCCGCCCGATCGTCGTGGTTCTGCTGCTCTGGCCGCCCTTCGCCCTCCTGCATCACGTCTACTTCGACCGCAGCGACCTTCCGGAGCTCGCCCCGTTCATCCTGTTCCAGCCCCCCACCACGGGCGAGGTGACTGACGCCCGGGGCGAGGTCGTGATCCAGCTCGCACGCGAGTACCGGCGGGTCGTGACGTACGACGAAGTGCCTCCCGTGGTGCGGCAGGCCGTCCTGGCGGCCGAGGACAAGAACTTCCACTCGCATTCGGGCGTGGACTATGGCGCGCTGCCGCGGGTGATTCAGAAGGCGGCGGCGCGGTCCCTGGCGGCGTGGAAGAACGGCTTCGGACTCCGGCTGAGGTTGCCCCAGGGTGGGTCGACGATCACGCAGCAGCTCGTGCGCGTCTATTTTCTGGGTTACCTGACCGCCCGCCGGGACGACGATGCCGTGTTCGTAAACGGCCTGACCGTGCCCCGGATCCTGTCGGTGATCCTGGGCGCCCCCGCCACCAACAAGCTGCTGCGGAAGCTGGAAGAGGTGCGGCTCTCGCTCTGGCTCGAGGAAGCCATGCGCCAGCAGTATGGGACGCGCGAGCAGGCGAAGCGCGAGATCTTCGCTCGCTATGCGAGCTTCATCTACATGGGCAGCGGCCGTTACGGCTTCGGCGCGGCCTCCGAGTACTACTTCGACAAGCCGCTGGTCGGCTACACGCTGGAGGACGCCGGACGGGCGGCGCTCCTGGCAGGGATCGGCAAGTCGCCCCGCGAGTACGCGCCCGCGCCGGGCCGCTCGCGATCGCTGCAGCGTCGCAACCAGATCCTGGTGCTGATGGCCAGGAACGGCTACATCTCCGAGGAGCTCGCACGGCGCTGCCAGGCCGAGCCGATCAGCGTCGTCCACCCCGCCACGGCGAAGACCGAGGCACCCGCGGTGATCGAGCACGTGCTCGACGAGCTGCAGCGGCACGGAGACGCGCTCTTCACGGTCGAGGACCTGTTCCAGGGCCGGATACGCGTGCGCTCCACGATCGACCAGCGGGTGCAGGGCATCGTGAACGAGGCTCTGGAGAACGGGCTCGCTCGCTACGAGAAGCGGCATCCCCGCGCGCTCGGGCTCACCCAGGGCTCGGTGGTGGTGCTGGCCAACGCGGACGCGTCGATCCTTGCCGAGGTGGGAGGCAGGCAGCGCTACAACCTGCGCGCGAGCCGCTACTCCGACTACAACCGCGTGACCGGCTCGCTGCGTCAACCCGGCTCGGTGATGAAGCCCCTCGTGTACCTGGCAGCCTTCCGTCACGGGCTGACGCTCGATGCCAGCCTGCCCGATGAGCCCATCAGCGTACCTTTGGGCTCCGCGGCGGAGGGGGTCAAGTGGATCGCCAACTACGATGCCAGGTTCAAGGGTCGGATCCCTGCCCGGCAGGCCCTCGCCGAGTCCCGCAACGCGGTCGCGGTGTGGATTGCGCGCGACGTCGGCATGGGGAAGGTCCTCCGGACGTCCCGGGACCTGGGCATTCGTACGCCGCTCAACCCCTACCTCAGCACCGCGCTCGGCGCGTCCGAGGTACAGCTACTCGAGCTCGCGGGCGCCTATCGGGCGATGGCTTCGGGCGTGCGAGCGGAACCGCACGTCGTCGCACGGGTCACCGACGGCACCGGCACCCTCCTCTACGAAGCGCCCGGAGCCGCCGGCCTCTTTCCTCCGGAGAGCCTGGCGCTGATCCAGGAGGGGCTGCGCGGCGTGATCCGGCTTCCCGGCGGCACCGCCCACGCTCTCAGCGAAGGCGCGTTCCCGATCCCGGTGATGGGCAAGACGGGGACCACGAGCGAGTTTCGGGACGCTCTCTTCGTCGGGTCCACCTACGGTCCCCAGGGCATTACGGTTGCGGTCCGGATCGGCTTCGACGACAACCGCACGCTGGGCCGCGCGGAGACCGGCGGGCGCACGGCGCTGCCCGTCTTCCGCGAGATCATGATGCGCGTCTACCACGATGCCCTGGTCGGGACGGTCCCGCAGTTCCCTCGCGAGATGGAAGGCCGGATCGACGCGTATCTGGACAGTCCGGCCGGGCCCGAAACGGCGGGACCCGTCGCCGCCCTCGCGCCGCGCGAGCATCGGCCCGCTCCGATGGATGGAAACCGAACAATCGATTAGTTGCATGCCACCCTTGGCGCCTACAGTGGCTTGTTCGGTTGAGAGGCG
>Ga0209342_10002068_pt1 | contig 21981 bp, 22 predicted proteins | sample RifCSP16_2_FD_184023 | JGI IMG/M metagenome (GOLD analysis project Ga0209342, IMG submission 184023) | Soil microbial communities from Rifle, Colorado - Rifle CSP2_sed 16_2 (SPAdes) (version 2) | ecosystem: Environmental > Terrestrial > Deep subsurface > Rock core/Sediment | place: Rifle... | reverse complement strand
ACCAGCTCGGTGCCGCTGCCGATGAAAACCTCGTCGCCGATGGTCGTAGGGTTTTTGTTGACGCCGTCGTAGTTGCAGGTGATGGTGCCGGCGCCGACGTTGGTCTTGCGGCCGACGCGGGCGTCGCCCAGGTAGGTGAGGTGCTGCGCCTTGGCCCCTTCCCCGACGACCGACTTCTTCACTTCCACGTAGTTGCCGATGCGGGCCCCGGCGCGGATGTCGGCGCCGTCGCGCAGGTGGGCGAAGGGCCCGACGCTGACGCCGGCGCCCAGCTTACTGTTGAGCACGAGGCAGTGCGGCTTGACGCTGACGTCGTCGGCCAAGACGGCGTTGACGAGGATCGAGGAAGCCCCGATGTGGCAGCGGCGGCCGAGGCGAGTGGCCCCGCGCAGCTCCACGCCGCGCTCGAGGATGGTGTCCGGGCCGATGGAAACGTCCGGGTCAATCGCCTGGGTCTCCGGCTGGTAGAGCGTGACCCCGCCGCTCATCAGCGCTTCCGCCTTGCGCCGGCGCAGCACCGTGTCCACGCGGGCGAGCTCCGCCGGGGTGTTGACTCCCAAGATTTCGTCGGCCTCGCGGGCGAGGTGCGCCGCCACGCTCTCCCCGCCCTGCCGCAGCAGCTGGATGGCATCGGTCAAATAGTATTCCCGGTGGACGTTGTCGCGGCCGAGCCGCCCCAGTACGCCGGCGAGCTTGGCCCGGTGGAACACATAGATGCCGGAGTTCACTTCGCGCAGGCCCGACTGCTCCGGCCGCAACGCTCCTTGCTCCACAATGGCCTCGACGTCGCCGGAGGCGCTGCGCAGGATGCGGCCGTAGCCGCGCGGCTCCTCCAGCTGCGCCGTCAGCACGGCCGCGGCGGCCCCGGACTCCGCCTGCACTCTCACCAGAGCCTGGAGCGTTTCGGGACGCAACAGCGGGGCGTCGCCGGGAAGGACGAGAACGCGGGCGCGACTGCGCGGGAGAGCCTTCAAGGCCTGGGCCACGGCGTGTCCGGTGCCGAGCTGCGGCCGCTGCAAGACCGCGCGCGCCCCGAAGGGCTCCACGACCGCCCGGACCGCATCCGCCTGGTGGCCGACGACCACCCAGACGCCCGCCGCCGAAGCGCGGCGGCCGCGCGCCAGCGGAGCCGTGGCGCGCAAAACCTGCGCAATCAGGGGGAGCCCGCCGGCCTGGTGGAGCACCTTGGCGCGCTCGGACTTCAGCCGGGTGCCCTTCCCGGCGGCCAGCACCACGATGGCCAGGTCAGCAGGCATCAGGCGTCGCCACCGCTCGCATCGCTTCTATGACACCACAGTTGTGGGGGAAGAGCCAGCGGGTTCTCGCGCCGAGCGGCTTCAGGTGCGCAGCTCGCTGAACCTGGCGCTGCCCGCCCGCTCCGGGTAGAGCAGCGCCTGGAAGCGCACGTCGTCTTCGAGCGGCTTGAAGTCGGAGTCGTTGCGGGCGTGGTAGCGATTCTCGGGGCGGAGCTTGATGGCCTGGGCCAGGTGCTTGCAGGCCTCCTCCGGCTCCCGGGTGAGAGCGGCCACCGAAGCCAGGGCGTAGTAGACGTAGTCGGCCTTGGGCGCCAGCTTGCGCGCCTTTTCCAGATGCGCCCGCGCTTCCTCGTAGTTGGCCAGGTTGATTTGCGACACGGCGAAGTGGTAGTGGTCGTCCGCCCCGCGCAGGTGCACGGCCGGGGCGCGCTGCAGGCGTTGCGCGCAAATGGCCAGGTGGACGCGGGCCCGCTCGGCCAACTCGCGGCTCGGCCCGGTCAAGACTTTCTCCAAAGTTTCTTTGGCGCGGCGGAAGTTCTGGTGATTGAAGTGCCGGATGGCTTCATCGTAGATCTTCATTACCTGAACCAGACGAGGATCAATCACCTTGGGCGGCACGATCAGCCGGGCCGGCGACGCTTTGGCGGAAGACCGCGCGTTGCGCGCGCGTCGCGCTCTTCGTCCCGCCGCCCGCGCCCGCTTCGCGGTTCCGCCGGACCGGGCTCTTTTCCTACGCTCTTTCTTTGCCATGTGTGCGAAAACCCACGAATCATATAACAAATTGCCTGCGGTCAAGTCAATGCAAGTCAGTGGCTGAATGTTTTTCCGCAGCCGTGTTTGGTCACTCGAACTGACAACATTTGACCTATTTGTAAGATATTGATAATGCCAAGCTTACGAAGACTGAAAACGTTTGATGGAAAAGCATCATCACAGCCAAGAAAGAGCGCGGCGACCGTGAACAAGAAACCATTGGGTTGCGCGCAGCTTTTCCCTGTGCTATAAACGAACGCTTGAGCCCGGCTCGATAGAGGAAGCTCGTGTCGTTCATCAACTTCGCCGCGCGGGAAATTAACTGCAAGCTCGTCTACTACGGGCCCGGCCTGGGCGGGAAGACCGCCAACCTGCAGTGGATCTACGACAACGCCAACCCGAACCAAAAAGGCAAGATGATTTCGTTGGCGACGGAGACCGACCGGACGCTGTTCTTCGACTTCCTGCCGCTCGACCTGGGCACGGTGCGCGGCTTCAAGACCCGCTTCCACCTCTACACCGTCCCCGGGCAGGTTTTCTACGACGCCAGCCGTAAGCTGATCCTGAAAGGGGTCGACGGCGTCGTCTTCGTGGCCGACTCGCAGGAAGAGCGGATGGACGCGAACCTGGAAACGCTGGAAAACCTCCAAGACAACTTGAAGGAGCACGGCTTCGACTTCCAGGCCATCCCCTACGTGCTGCAATTGAACAAGCGCGACCTGCCCAGCGCCCTGCCGGTCGAGGACTTGAAGAAAGAGCTCCAGCTCAAGAACGAGCCCGCGGTCGAGGCGGTAGCCATCACCGGCAGCGGCATTTTCGAGACTCTGAAGGCGGTGGCACAGCTCGTGCTGGCCGAGCTGAAGAAGGGCTAGGCCCGCGCTGCGGCTGCCTGTTTTCCTCTGACCCGCCGCAGTAGAATCTGCCCATGCAGGCCGTTGTCCCCCACCGCTGGGACCTCACCCCGCCGGCAGCCGCCCGGCTGCAACTGGAGATGCGGGGCCGCCTGAAAAAAGAGAAGGACTTCGGCGCCATCCGCACGGTCGCGGGAGCGGACATCGCCTTGTCCGCGCGCGGGCGCGAGGCGATGGGCTACGCCGGGGTCATCGTCTATTCGTTTCCCGACCTGAAAGAAATCGAGCGGCAGTCGGCCCGGCGCCCGCTGACCTTCCCCTACGTGCCCGGCCTGCTGGTGTTCCGCGAAGGGCCGGCCCTGCTCGACGCCTTCGCCAGGCTGCGCACGGAGCCCGACCTGCTGCTCTTCGATGCGCACGGCTACTCGCACCCGCGCCGCTTCGGGCTGGCCTGCCACCTGTCGGTTGTGTTGGACAAGCCCGGGATCGGCGTGGCCAAGTCGCTGCTGGTCGGCGACTACCGGGAGCCGCCGGACCGCGTCGGGGCCTGGACGCCGCTGGTGGAGGGCGAAGAAACCATCGGGGCCGTCCTGCGCACGCGGAAAGGGGTCCAGCCGGTGTTCATCTCCATCGGCCATCGTATCAACCTGGAGGCGGCGGTGGAGCTGGCCCTGGCCTGCACGGACGGCACGCGCATCCCCAAGCCCACCCGCGAAGCCGACCACTTTGTGGAGCAGTTGAAACGCGGCGAACGGCACGGCCACTCGCACAGTGCGTCGCAATCCAGCCTGTTCTAGCAACGAGCTTCGAGCATTGGGCTTCGGGCTCCGGTATCCAATGCACCACGCTCGGTGCCCGACGTTCGATGTTCGCTTTTCGACGGTCGGCGCCCGGATTTACCCCTGCCGCCGGGGGTGCTAGAATGATTTGCGTCCGCTCCCCGGTAGCTCAATGGTAGAGCATTCGGCTGTTAACCGAAGGGTTGCAGGTTCGAATCCTGCCCGGGGAGCCAATCTCATCCGCGCGACCCCTGCCGCCGCTCCAGCGTAGAGAGTCCTACCGGCCGCCGACAGGGCGAGGGAATGCAGCCATGAAGATTCTCGTTTCCGGTTCGACCGGCCTCGTGGGCTCGGCCCTGGTTCCCTTCCTCTTGACCGGCGGCCACCAGGTCGCGCGGCTAGTGCGAAGCCAGCCCACCGCCGGCGGCGAGGTCCCTTGGGACCCCGCGGCGGGGCGGCTGGAGGCAACCAACCTGGAAGGGCTCGACGCGGTCGTCCACCTGGCCGGCGAGCGCATCACCGGGCGCTGGACGGCAGCGAAGAAGGCGCGCATCCGGTCGAGCCGCGTGCAGGGGACGCGGCTGCTGGCGGAGACTCTGGCGCGGCTGGCGCGCCCGCCGAAGACTCTGGTCTGCGCCTCGGCCATCGGCTACTACGGCCACCGCGGCGACGAGCTCTTGCGCGAAGAGAGCCCGCCCGGAGCGGGCTTCCTGGCCGAGGTGTGCCGCGAGTGGGAAGCGGCGGCGCGTCCGGCGGCGGAGAAAGGGATCCGCGTGGTGCAGCTGCGCATCGGCGTCGTCTTGAGCGCGGCCGGGGGCGCGCTCGCCCTGATGCTGACGCCCTTCAAGCTCGGCCTGGGCGGCCGCGTGGGCACCGGCCAGCAGTACATGAGCTGGATCGCCCTCGACGACCTGGCCGGCATCATCCAGCACGCACTCGCGAACGAGTCGCTGCGCGGACCGGTGAATGCGGTGGCCCCGCGCGCCATCACCAATCGTGAGTTCACCAAGACACTCGGGCGTGTGCTCGGCCGGCCCACGATCTTCCCGATGCCCGCCTTCGCGGCCCGGCTGGCCTTCGGCCAGATGGCCGACGAGCTGCTGCTGGCCAGCGCGCGCGTGGAGCCGACGCGGCTCATCGCCTCCGGCTACAAGTTCCGTACCCCGGAGCTGGAAGCGGCGCTCCGGCACCTGCTGGGAAAAACCTAGTGGGCGGTTCACCCGACTTGGAGTAGACTGCCGCCGACCCCAGCCGCCCCCAAGAGGCCAAGTGTGAGGAAGTACAGGCAACCGGGCTACCAGGACAGCGAGCGGCGGGAGAAGCGCGAAAAGAGAGAGGCACCCCGCGCTCCCCGCGAACAGCTCGGCCCCAAGACACCACAGATGCCCGGCCGGCGCAGCCTCTCCCGCTGCGCCCAGTGCGGCACGGTGCTGCCGCCGACGATTGAAGCCTCCGGGCAGTGCCCGAAATGTGGGTTCGAATTGCACTCCTGCAAGCAGTGCGCCCACTTCGACGTGGCCGCGCGCTTTGAGTGCGCCCAGCCCATCCCCGAGCGCATCGCCAGCAAGGACACCCGGAACAACTGCCCGCTCTACGCGCTGCGCGTGTCGGTCGAGCGCGAAACTTCGACCGGCGCCCTCCGCCCGAACAATGCCCGGCGCGCTTTCGAAAACCTTTTCAAGAAATAAGTGGGTTGGGGAAGGAAACCCGCGGTCGGCGGAGAAACTCAGGCGGCCGGCTTCTTGCGGCGGGCGGAGACGAGCAAGCCCACCGAGCTGAGCAACTGCTCCGGCTTGAAGGACTTGGGGATCAACAGCAGGGCTCCGGCCTGGCGCGCTGCCTTCTCGGTGCTCGGGTCACCGGTCAGGAAACCCAGCGGGATTCCCTTGGTGTCCTTGTGCGAGCGCAGCATTCCGAACACATCCAGCCCGTCCGTCGTCATCAAAGCAGTATCCAGGAGGATGGCATCGGGGCCTTCGCTCAAGGCCTTGCGCAGCGCTTCGCGCCCCTCGCGCACCAAGATAACTTCGAAGCCGTGGCGGGTGAGCAAGTCCACAATCGTCTGCCCGATGAGCGGGTCGCTCTCGGCGACCAGGAGCTTCTTCACAACTCTCGCGGTGGCGAGCATCGCCTTCACTTCCGTTTGCATGCTTGTGACCACGGTCCTACTTTATAAATCATTGAAAGAATTGACAATAGGATGAAGGTCGAGTCCGTAGTAGGAAGAGCGTCCCAGTGCGATTCCCACAATGGGAATGGGGCCTTCCCCTGGCCGCTTCTAGGGCGCTAGACTTGAGCCGGGCGAAGAAGCCATGGCCGAGCTGCGCGTAGATACTTCGGGGGAGGCTTACAAGGAGTGGAAGGGAAATTTTTACCCCAAAGAGCTCCCCGACCGGGGGAGGCTCGGCTTCTGCAACCAGCAACTGGGCACCGTCGAAATCAACCACACTTTCTACGGCATGCCGGCCGAGCGCGTGCTGGAGGTCTGAGCGGAGAGCATCCCGGCGGGCTTTCATTTCGTTCTCAAAGCCAACCATAAGACCGTTTTCTTCAAGCACGAGGAGGCCGGGCAGGCCCCGGCCTGCGCCCGCCGGCTCCTCTCCACCTAGCGCCGTTCCAACTATTCGACCCTAACTCTCCCCGCCGAGAAGTTAGCCTATCTCGCGGCAACTCCGGCCGAGCCCGTCGCCGGAAAAAGTTGGAGCGGTACTAGCTGTGCTAGAATGAGGCTTCGGCCCCACGGCTCAAGATCAGGAGATTCCCATGCAGCCCGTGATCGACTTCATCCGGAGCAACTACGACCGCTACTTCCAGGAGCTGCGCGCCTTCTGCGCCATCCCCAGCGTCAGCACCAAGAAAGAGCACCGGGGCGACATCCAGCGCGCCGCGCAATGGGTGGCCGACCAGATGAAGGCCATCGGCCTGGAGAACACGGAAATCTGTCCCACCGCCGGCCACCCCATCGTCTACGCCGACTGGCTGCACGCCCCCGGCAAGCCCACCCTGCTCTTCTACGGCCACTACGACGTGCAGCCCGCGGAACCGCTGGAGAAGTGGGACTCGCCGCCCTGGGAGCTCACCCTGCGCCACGGCGAGCTCTTCGCCCGCGGGGTGGTGGACGACAAGGGCCAGGTCTTCATGCACTTCAAGGCCCTGGAAGCCTTCCTGAAGAAGCAGGGCCGGCTGCCCGTGAACGTCAAGTTCATGATCGAAGGCGAAGAAGAAGTCGGGAGCGAGAACGTCTACAAGTTCCTGCGGCAGGAAAAGGACCGCCTGGTCTGCGACGCCCTGCTGGTGAGCGACACCACCATGCTGGGCAAGGGCGTCCCCTCGGTCTGCTACGGCCTGCGCGGGCTGTGCTACTTCGAGGTCGAGCTCACCGGCCCCACCGTGGACCTGCACTCGGGCTCCTTCGGCGGCGGCGTCCCCAACCCCATCAACCTCCTCTGCGAGATGATGGCCAAGCTCCACGACCAGAACGGCCGCGTCGCCATTCCCGGCTTTTACCAGGACGTCCGCCCGCTCACCCCGCAGGAGCGGAAACAACTGAAGGCCCTGCCCTTCAGCGAGAAGCGCTTCCAGGAGACGACCGGGGCGGCGCAGCTCGTCGGCGAAAAAGGTTTTTCGACCGTGGAGCGCATCTGGGCGCGGCCGACGCTGGACATCAACGGCATCTACGGCGGCTACACCGGCGAGGGGGCCAAGACCGTGATCGGGTCCAAAGCCACGGCCAAGTTTTCAACCCGCCTGGTGGCCGACCAGAACCCGGCCACGATCACCAAGCTCGTCAAGAAACACCTCGAGAAGATCACGCCCAAGAGCGCCCGGATGAAGTTCACCGTGCACAGCGAAGGCGACGCCTGGATCGCGCCTTTCGACCATCCGCTGGTGCAGGCGGGCAAGGCCGCGCTGGAGAAGGGCTTCGGCAAAAAAGCGGTCTTCATCCGCGAGGGCGGCTCCATCCCGCTGGTGGCCATGATGTACAAGGAGTTGAAGAAGCCTTGCGTACTGCTGGGCTTCGGGCTGCCGGACGAGAACGCCCACGCCCCCAACGAGCGGCTGAACCTGGAGAACTTCCAGAAAGGGATCGTGAGCCTGGCCTACTACTACGACGAAGCCAGCCGCAGCCGGTAGCCGGTCCGACCCTTGCGGAAGCCGCAATTTTGGCGGTTTTGCCCTTGCCAGCCGCCGGGGCTTTGGATATAGTAGCGCGCGGCTGGAGCCCGTGGGTCGGGAGTGATTCGGGTTCAAGACTACCACTTCTAAGCGAAGGAGAAGATCAGACGATGGCGAAAACAATGACGAAGAGCAAGATCGTGGCGCACATGGCGGACAAGTGCGGCACCTCGAAGAAGGCCGCCAACATGTTCTTCGAGGAGCTGTTCAAGCTGGCGGTGAGGGAAGCCAAGGCGGCCGGCAAGTTCGTGATCCCGGGCCTGGGCCGCGCCGTGAAGCGCCACAACAAGGCACGCATGGGCCGCAACCCGCAGACCGGCGAGCCCATCAAGATCAAGGCGAAGATCGTCGTGCGTCTGCGCCCGTCGAAGCAGTTCAAAGAGGCCGTCCTCCACTAACCACGGTTTTTCGGGGAATCGTACGGCGAGACCCTCAAGCCCACGCCCTGGCGCGCGGCTTGGGGGTTTTGCCTTTTTCAGCCTTCTGGCTCTTTAGGGGGAGTCATGCCCTCGCAATTCCGGGATGAGCAACTCGCCGCCCGCTACCAGCGGTTCGAGTACGACTTCCCCGAGCGCGCGCTCGCCGGCCGGGTGATTATCTGCGCCGGCGGCGCCGGCGGCTTGGGCGCGGCCACCACCGCCCTGCTCGTCCGCGAAGGCGCCCGCGTCGTCGTCGGCTACCACCGCCAGCGAGAGCGCGCCGAGCGGCTGGCGGCGGCGCTCGCCGGCGGCCCCGGCAAACTGCACCTGGTCGAAGGCGACCTGCGGCAGGCGGAGGCGCGGCGGCGGCTGGTGGAAGCCGCGGCGCGACTGACCGGCGAGGTCTACGGCCTGGTCAGTTTTCTCGGCGACCCGGCGCGCGTGGACTTCTCCGCCCTGGATGACAAAGCGCTGGAGGCGTCTCTGGCCACGAACTACACGGCGCCGCTGCTGCTGGCCAAGCTCGCCGGCGAGCACATGCTGGAGCGGAAGGTGGCGGGCGGCCTGGTGTTTCTCGCCACCATGCAGGCGGTGGCCGCCTTTGAGGGCAGCGTGAATTACGCCGGGGCCAAGGCGGCTCTAGTGCACGCGGCGCGGGTGTTGGCCACGCAATGGAACACGTTGCGGGTCAACGTGGTGGCGCCCGGGGTCACCCAGGTCGGCATGGCCGAGGCCAGCCTCGAAGCGGGCAAGTACGACGCCTACATCCGCGGCGGTGCGATTCCCCGCTTCGGGCGCCCCGAAGACGTGGCCCGCGTCGTCCGCCTGCTGCTCGAGCCCGACAACTACCTCACCGGCCAGGTCATCACCGTGGACGGCGGCCTCACTCTGCGCCGCCACCTCGTCGCCTAACGCGGCTTGCCGGCGCGCTCAACCGCTCCCTATAATGGGGTGGAGTCGTCCTCATGGCTGACCGTCCGCGCCCCTCCGCCCTGCTGACCGACCTCTACGAGCTGACCATGGCGGCGGCGTACTTCGAGAACAACATCCGCGCCACCGCCAGCTTCGAGCTCTTCGTGCGCGGGCTGCCGCGCGACCGCGGGTATCTCGTGGCCGCCGGGCTCGAGCAGGCGCTCGACTACCTGGAGAGCCTGCGCTTCACCTCCGACGAAATTGATTTCCTGCGCCGGCAGGAAGTCTTCCGCCAGGTCAGCGACGCTTTCTTCGAGAGCCTGCGCGAGTTCCGCTTCACGGGCGAGGCATGGGCGGTGCCGGAAGGCACGCCAGTGTTTTCCGAGGAGCCGCTGTTGCGGGTGACGGCGCCCATTGGCGAAGCGCAGGTCGTCGAGACCGTCCTGCTCTCGACGCTGACCTTCCAAACCATGATCGCCACCAAGGCGGCGCGCGTGGTGGAAGCGGCGCAGGGGCGCGGGGTGGTGGAGTTCGGGACGCGGCGCGCTCACGGGCCCGAGGCCGGTGTGCTGGCGGCGCGCGCCGCTTACATCGGCGGCTGCCTCGGCACTTCAAACGTCGAGGCCGGCTACCGTTTCGGCCTCCCCACCTACGGGACGCTGGCCCACTCCTTCGTGATGGCCTACGCCGAAGAGGAGGAAAGCTTCCGGCAGTTCCAGCGGGTCTTCCCCGAGCACAGCGTGTTGTTGGTGGATACCTACGACACGCTGGCGGCCGTCGAGAAGATCATCCAGCTCGGCCTGCGGCCGAAGGGCGTGCGACTCGACAGCGGCGACCTGGTCGAACTCTCCCGCGCCGTGCGCCGCCGCCTGGACAAAGCCGGGCTGACGGAAACGAAAATCTTCGCCAGCGGCGACTTGAACGAATACAGCATCCAGGAAGCGCTGGCGCGCGGGGCGGCGGTGGACTTCTTCGGAGTGGGCACGGAGCTGGCGACCTCGAAAGACGCCCCGGCGCTCGGCGGCGTCTACAAGCTGGTCGAACTCGAGGCTCCGCCGGGGCAGGCGGTGCGCGAGGTCCGCTACCGCGCCAAGTTCAGCGAAGACAAAGTCAGCTACCCCGGCCGCAAGCAGGTGTTTCGCTTCCGGGACGCCCGGGGGCTGTACAACCACGACCTCATCGGACTGGCGGACGAGGCTTACCCCGCGGCCGAGCCCCTGCTCGTCCCCGTGATGCGCGACGGCCGCTCCACCGCAGCGCCGCGGCCGCTCCCCGACATCCAGCAACACGCGCGCCAGTCGCTCGGGCAGTTGCCCACCCGCTACCGGCAGCTGCACAACCCGCCCGCCTATCCCGTGCGTCCCAGCCCGGCGCTCGCAGCCCTGCTCGAAAAGGTGCGGCAGGAAGTGCTCCATCCCGCGGGAAAGAAAAACACCCGATGAGCGCGCGAAGCATCTTCTGGGACGTGGACACGCAGGCGGACTTCATCCACCCCGGCGGCCAGCTTTACGTCCCCGGCGCGGAAAAGATTCTCCCGAATCTCGCCCGGCTCACCCGCTGGGCGCAGGAACACAAAGTCCTCATCGTGGCTTCGGCCGACGCTCACCGGGAGGGCGACGAGGAGTTTCAGTTCTACCCGCCGCACTGCCTGGCGGGGACGCCGGGGCAGAAAAAAGTCCCCGAGACCATGCTCGGAAAGCCGACGGTCCTCCCCAACCGCCCCGCCACGCTCCCCGCCGACCTTGTGGCCGCCGGGCAGATCATCCTCGAGAAGCAGAAGTTCGACGTCTTCACCAACCCGAACACCGAGCCGCTGCTCGGGCGGCTGGGCCGGGACGTCGAAATCACTCTGTACGGCGTGGTGACCGAGATCTGCGTCGCGGCGGCGGCGCGCGGTCTGCTGGAGCGCGGCTACCGCCTGCGACTGGTGCGCGACGCCATCCAGCACATTGACGCCGCCCGGGCGCGCGCCCTGGTCGAAGAGGTGGAGCGGCGCGGCGGGCGCCTGGTTGCGACCGACGAAGTGGTGCGCGGCGGCGGCTGCTGAAGCCGCTCTAGAGCGTCTTGAGGTAGGCCAGCAGATCGTCCATTTCCCTGGGCGTGAAGATGTCCTTGTAGGCCGGCATCAAAGGCTTCTGCGGGTCGGGGGTGCCTTCGGCGACGCGCTGGCGCACGTTCTCCTCGGTCACGGGCAGACCGCTCAGGGGGAGCTTCTTCCTGTGAAACAAGCCTTTCATCCCCGGGCCCACCTTGACGATGCCGGCGTCGGCAAAGTGGCAGAGCGCGCAGTGAGCCTTGTAGAGCTTCTTGCCCGCCACCGGGTCGCCCTTGACCGCAGCGGGCGCGTCTTTCTTCTCGCCCTGGGCGACAAGCGGCAGGGCGGCCAGCAGGAGCAGCGCGGCCAGCTTCTTCATGCGCTCCATTCTTGCCCAGGCCTTGGCGGCTGTCAAAGGGGCAGCCAGGGGGAGCGGCCCTGGGATTCAGCTTCGCGGGGGCGTTCCTGGAAGGCCCTTCCCATGCGTCCGGATGCATCCCGGACGCATAACGCATGCCGGGTCGAGAGAGAAGGCGGGGGCGCGTTCCGGCCGGCTGCCAGCCGCGGCGACGGCCCTTGACAGGAGCCGGCAGTTTCGCCTAACATTCGCCTTCGTCAGGGTCAGGAGGTCTCATGCCCGAACCCATCGCCTACACCTTCTTTGCAACTCCCTGGTGCGAGCTCACTGTCGCCTCCAGCCGCCGCGGGCTGTGCGTGGTCAACTTCGGCCGCTCGCTCGCCCGCGCCCGCCAAACGCTCGACGCCCACTGGGGCGAGACCCGGTGGGTGGAATCGAAGAGCGCCAACCGGAAGGTCCTGGAGCAGCTCCGCGCCTATTTCCGCGGCCGGCGACGGAGGTTTTCCCTGCCCCTCGACCTCCGCGGCACTCCCTTTCAAGTGCGCGCCTGGAAGGCCCTGGGGCGCATTCCTTTCGGGAAAACGCGGAGCTACCGGGACGTGGCCCGCGCCGCCGGCTCCCCGGAAGCCTCCCGCGCGGCGGGGATGGCCTGCGGGAGCAACCGCGTGGCCATTGTGGTCCCTTGCCACCGCGTGGTGGGCGCGGACGGCAGCCTGACGGGTTTCGGAGGCGGGCTGGCCCTGAAACGGCGCCTGCTGGCCCACGAGGCCAACGGCCGCTAGAAGCCTACTGCGGAGCGCTGGTCAAGCGCGCGGCAATCTGCGCCCGCTGGTTTCGCACATAGGCGGCCAGCTGGCCCTCGGGAACGACCCCCGGCACGAACTCCAGGAATTCATCCACCTCCTTCAGCGCGTTGACGTAGTCGCGCCGGGCGAGGAAGACGTTGGCCCGCACCATGTGCACCTGGGGGATCCGCGGGTTCAATTCGTGGGCCTGGCTGATGTGCTTCTCGCAGTTGTCGACGTCGCTCAACGCCCAATAGGTGCGGCTGATCTCGAAATGGGCCAGGGCGCTCCGGGAATTGAGCTGGAGAGCTATCTCGAGGTGGTCGCGCGCCTCCGCGTAACGGTGGTCGGCGTTGTAGATGCCGCCCAGGAAAACCCGCGGCGGGGCGGTGTCGGGATTGGCGGCGACGGCCGTCTCGAAGCTGCTGCGGGCCGAATCGAGCTCTCCGAGCTGCAGGTGGATCATGCCCTTGGTGTGCCAGGCGGTGGCGTATTGCGGGTACAGCTCCACGGCCTTGTCGAGCAGCGCGAGCGCCTCGGCGGGCTTGCCCCGGCGGAGCTCGCTCACGCTCCGCTCGAAGGCCTTGCGGGCGTCCTTGGGAATCAAGCGCTGGTCCACATCCAGCGGCTCAATCAGCACGGGGGCGGCGGCGGAGGGCTTGGGGCGCAGGTAGAGGTAGAGGCCCGCCACCGGAGCGCCCATAACCTGAACCATTTCCCGCGCCTCCTCGTAGCCGTAGGCCGAAGCAGTCACGTAGTAAGTGCCGCGGGGGACATCCGTGAAGCGGAACATCCCGTTCATATCCACATAAATTTCTTGCAGGCTCATCCCGATGCTGCCGGTGAGGGTCACCCGGGCGCCCTCGACGGCGTGACTGTTGCTCTCGTCCAGCACGCGCCCGGTGATGCTGGAGGCGGTCCCTCTGCGGCCGGCGTTGGGGGAAGTCTGCTGCATGGGCCCGCTCTGCCCCAGAGCGGAATGCGCCAGCAACGGCCAGGAGGCAGTGAGGACCAGGAGGAGACAGGTTCCCGGGGCGAGGCGAGGCTGCATCAAGCCCCCTTTCCTGTTGCCCGACAAGCTTGCGGCTAGCATATCGCTATCCCGTCCAGAGTCAACGGGAAAAGCTCGTGCCAGACAAAAAAACCGGGAGGCCTTTCGGCCTCCCGGTTCGAGACTTGCGGCCTCTGGTTCCCCTAGAAGGTGAACCGGAGGGCTAAGCGGATCAGCCGTCCGACCGCATCGTTGCGGTTCGGCCGCCCGAAGAGGCCTTGATCCGCACCGAGGAAGAAGTCGGCGTCGCTGATGAACACGTCCGGCACGCCGAAGTTCCGGTGGCTGAAGATGTTCTGGGTTAGGAACCGGAACTGGAGGTTGTACCGGCCCTCGGCGCCGAAGCGTGTGTTCTTGAAGAAGCCCATGTTGCTGAGCACCACGCCGTCGCCGTAGATGTTCGGGTTGCGGCCTATACCCGCCGGGCCGAGCGTGGTGTCGTTGACCCACCAATGGGCGGTGGCGTCGCCGACAAACCCCACCGTGTCGATGGGCGCGTCCGGGTTGCCGAGGTACGGCCGGCAGGTGTCAAACACTCCCGCGAAAGTGGTGTTGAAGGCCGTATCGCGTCCACAGGTGCGAAAGGCCGCGGCCACGAAGAGCGATTGCTCGAAGAAGTGGACCGGGGTCCACGGCCGGCCGTCATAGAGGTAAACCGAGCCGTTCCACTGCCAGCCGCCCAGGATCTTGCCCTTGGCGCCGACTTGGTCGCGGTGCCAGGGCGAGTCCCAGATCCAGTAGGTGGTGTAGACCCGGCCGAGGTGGATGTTGGACAGCCCTTGCTCCTCCTCGTTGGTCCGGAAGGGGTTCTCCGAAAAGGCAGTGGAGCCGTTGCCGAAGAACCCGAAGATTTCACTGACGTTGTCCTGGGTCTTCGACCAGGTGAAGGCGATGCCCGTCGTCAACTGGTTGTAGAGGTTGCGGACGTCCAAGCGGGTCTGGAGTCCGTGGTATTTGGAGTTGCCGCCGTTGATGCGGCTGCGGACGGCAGCCGCGTCGCACCGGGCACGGTTCAGGACGTTGGCGGGGGTGAAGAACGTGGCCGGGATGTTGGTGTTGCCCGGCAACCCGCAAGGAATCAGCCCCGTGGGGACCGCATCCACGAAGCCGTTGTTGAGATAGCCGTCGAAGCGCGGGTTGTCATTGATGGACTGGAACTGGCCGATCTGGCGGTTGCCGACGTAACGGGCTTCCGCCACGATGCTGGAGCCGAACTCCCGCTGGATGCCCAACGACCAGTTCTGCACGTAGGGCGAGCGGAAGTCCGGCGGCACGATGGTGCGGTTGAATTCCCGGGGGTCACGCGTGCCGAAGGGCACCACCGCGGCCCCGGCCAGAGAGCCGCCGCTGCCATCGCCCTGAACCCCCACCAGCGTCGGGTTGAACAGGAAGACGTGCGGAGCGGCGGTGGTGATGTTCAGGAGGATGTTGTAGAAAGCGGCCTCGTAGGCGATCAGGTAACCGCCGCGGATGACCGTCTTATCCTCGCCGAACAGGGTCTTCCAGAAGCGCGGCGTGTAGGCGAAGCCGATGCGCGGCCCCCAGTTGTTGGAATCGCTCTTCACTTCCGGGAAGATGCGGTTCTCGAGGGGCAGGGCGGGATTCCAGAACGGAACCCCAAAATTTCCCGTCTCCCGAGCCAACTGCAAATCGTGGACGGCGTTCACCGGCTGACCAGTGTGCTCATAGCGCAAGCCGAGGTTGAGGGTGAAGTTCGGCCGGACGCGGATGTCGTCCTGGAAGTAGTAGAACTGGTCAGTTTCCGTCGGCTGGAAGGCAAAGGGGCCATCGGCGAAGTTGACGGTGGAGGTAGTGTTGGCCACGAAGTTCGCAAAGGACGTGAAGTTGTACTGGCCGTTCACGAAAGGCAAGAAGGGCGCGGTGGTGCGGTTGCGCCGGACCTCCATCCCCGCCTTGAGCGTGTGGCGGCCGTAGATGTAGCTGAAGTTGTCCTGCCACTGGAAGTTGCGGACCAGACGGCCCTGCGGCAAGTTGGTGGCCAGCCCGAAGTCCAGGAACCCGGCCGGCATATTGATGCGGGCCAGGTTCTTGCGGACGGCATCCACGGCGGCCTGGCCGCCCAGGAAGGAGCCGCCGAAGGTGTTGCCGCCTTCGAAGGCGACGAACAAGCGGGCGGTGCTGAAGCGGAAGTCGTTGATCGCCCGCGGGGTGAACTGGTAGGTGTGGCCGACGCTCAAGGTCCATTCATTGTCCGGGATGGAAATCCAGTAGCCGGAGGCCCCGCCGGAGCAGCAGAAATCGGTCGAGGCGTGGTGCCACTTGCCGGTGAAGGTCTGCTTGCTCAGCACCAGGTCGAACCGCATCGTGTACTCCCAGAACAGCAGGGCCTGGGGGACGCTGCGGCTTATCTCGCAGAAGGCCGCCACGGTCAACGGCGTGCCGTCGCTGCAACGCGGGTTGCCATCCGAGATGGAGAACGGTCCGCTGTTGACGTACATGGTGGTGGCCGGGTTGGGAGCCTGGGCGGCGGCCAACGGCGGGGTCATGGCCACAGCGCCCGGCGAGGTGGCCAGGAAGGTCGAAGAGTTGGGGATGCGGAAGCGCTCGAAGCTGCCGAAGCCGAAGAACTTGTTCTTGACAATCGGCCCGCCGAAGGTGCCGCCGTATTCCTGTTGGACGAACTTCCCTTTGTCCTCGTCGTCGCGGTCTTCAATGGCGGTCTTCGCGCGCAGGCCGGCCGTCTCATAGAAGTAAAAGGCCGACCCGTGGAAGTCGTTGGTGCCGCCCTTGGTGACGACGTTGATGGTGGCGCCCGGCAAACGGCCCTGGCCGGCGTCGAACTGGTTCACGGTGACCTGGTACTCGGCCACCGTGTCCAGGTTCGTCAGGAAGACGTTCGGCCCGCCCAGGGTGATGTCGTTGATTTCGTGGCCATCAATGGAAAACTGTGTGGAGCGGGCGCGCTGGCCGCTGGCGGCCGGGGCGTTTCCGCTCGGGATCTGACCGCCGGTGCCGACGTTGGTGTTGATGTTGCCGAAACCCGGGACGATGCCCGCCGTCAGGAAGGCGGTGGAGTCTAGCCCCATCGTGCCCCAAGTGATGTCGGTTACCGTGCGCGCGGGGTAGTTGCCGGTGATTTGCGGCGACTCGGCCTGCATCAGGGGGACAGCGCCGGCCTCGACCGTAATGGTCTCGGTGCTGGCGCCGACCTGCATGCCGACGTTGCCCAGCGAGGACACCTTGCCCACGCCGACTTCCACCGTGGTTTCATGCGTCTTGAAACCGCTCATGGAAACGCGCAACGAGTAGGCGCCCGGCCGGACACGGTCAAACATGAACGTACCCGTGCCGCTGGTTTCTTGTTCACGGGTAACCCCGGTGGCTTCGTTGGTGAGTGTAACGGTGGCGCCGGGGATCACGGCGCCGGTGGCGTCCACCACCGTGCCGGTCACCGAACCCACCGTCAACTGCGCCGACGCCGGCACGGCCAAGAAGGCCGCCACGGCCAAAAGACACACGATCGCCTTTGCCCAACTAAGCTTCATTATCGTTTCCCCCCGTTTAATTTCACTTAGATCCGGAAAAACTTCTGCGACGCTCCCTAATACACAAATTCCGCTCTAACACTATGCAACATTGGTGCCAACAAGGCCGAAAACGTGCTAACAAACAAGATGTCACTTATCAATAAGTTACATGTAATTCGCACACGAATAAGAACAATCATTCCGGCCACACTACAAAGAACTGCATGGAAATGTAGCCGATATACAAAAATCGGGAGAGAGCAAACATAGGCGCCAGGGTGACACAAAACGTCACTTCTGCGACACAGCCAGCGAGCTCCTAATCGTCCCGCTTGCCCACCCAGCGGACGCGGACTTCTCCACCCTGTAACGCTTCCAAGATCTTGCTGACAACCACATCCAACTCGGAAATGGGATACGGCTCGCCCTCGTAAAAAACCTGCGGAGGATTCCCAAACGGCTCCGCCCAGACTTCGAAGGTGCCGGCGGCCGAAGAGAGTTCCAAGTAATCGCCTTCGCGCAGGCGTCTCCTGATTTCTTCCGCTCTCGAATCGGTCACGCGCCGCCTCCGCTCATGCGAGCCAGGCGTCCAGGCTCGCGAGGATGTATCCCATCATTGTATCCAGCGCCGCCCGTAACGGGGGAACAAGATAGAGCGAGCCGGCCAGCCCCAGCACCGCCGCGCGCAGCCAGAGCGGGCCGAGGTCGAGCAACAGAAAACCGCGCTCGTGGAGCTCCCGGGTCCCCCGGGGATGGCGCCGGAAGCGCAGCCAGCTCCACAGGTCGGCCGGCAGGTGCAGCCCCCACACGGCGGCCACCGCCAGCCCCAGCCACAACGGCAGGCCGTAGCGGCGCGCGCAACCCGCCACGAACACCACCACCAGCAGCCCTTCCAGCAGCCGGCCCGCTTCCCTCTCCGGATGGAACCAGACGCGCCGCCAGCGGTCGAGCCTATGGCCGCGAAGCTCGAGCAGCGCCGCCAGCCCGGCGCGCAGGAGCGCCGCCAGGGCCCACACCAGCAGCCCGCCGGCGGCCACCACCACCGTCATCGTCACCCCTGAGGAAACGCCCGCCATGGAAAGGAGGAGCATCCTACCAGCGCCCGTCCGCGTTGACAACGCCGGGCCGCTGTGCTACTCCCTGCGCCGACGAGAACGCACCATGGATGCCAACCGACTGACGCGCGCCTGGGAGCTCTTGCAGGAGGCCTACAAGTATCAAATGGAGGGCGACTACGACCTGGCGGCCGACCTCTACCAGCGCTCCATCGAGACCTTCCCCACCGCCGAGGCTCACACCTTCCTTGGCTGGACTTACCACTTCCAGGGCAAGCTCGACCAGGCCATCCGCGAATGCCAGCGGGCCATCGAGCTTGACCCCGACTTCGGCAACCCTTACAACGACATCGGCGCCTACCTCATCGAGAAGAACCAGTACGACGAAGCCATCACCTGGCTGGAAAAGGCGCTGCGCTCCAAGCGCTACGACTCCTACCACTACCCGCACTACAACCTGGGCCGGGCCTACCTCGCCAAGGACATGCTGAACCGCGCCCGGGAGTGCTTCCAGCGCGCGCTCGAGATCGCCCCCGGCTACGAGCTGGCCCGCGAGGCCCTGGAGAATCTGCGCAAGCGCGTGATGTAAGCGCGGCCCATGTCAGTCGCTTTCCACGGCTGCCACCGAAACCACCGCCGGCGCAAACAGGCGCTCCCGTGTGCGGCGGGCCATCCACACCAGGACAAGCATCGCGGGCACTTCGATCAGCGGGCCCACAACCGTGGCCAGTGCCACCGTGGGGTTGAACGCCGTAATCGCGATTGCGATCGCGATCTCAAAATCCCGGCCGGTTGAATTGAACGCCACCGCAACCGAATCCTCGTAGCTGAAGCCCAGTTTCCAGCCGACCAGGTAAACGATGGCGAACATGCCCCAGAAAAAGAGCGTCATGGGAACCGCGAGCTGCAGAATGATCCCCGGCCGCTCGACGATCAGATCGCCCTTCAAGGCGAACATGACCACGAGCGTAAACAACAGCCCGACGATCGAGAGGGTGTCGAGCAAGCTCTTCACCTTGCGGAAGCCGGCCTCTCCGTACTTGCGCACGCCCCAGCGGCGCGTGAAAATCCCCGCCACCAGCGGAAGGCCCAGGTACAGCACCACGCTTTCGGCCACGACCCAGACGTCGAACTGCACATCCCCCAGCAGCCAGTGGGCGTAGACAGGGATCAGCGCCATTTGCAGGATCGAGTTCATCGCCACCAGAACGATGGCCAGCGCGCTGTTGCCCAGCGCCAAGAACGTGAACACGATCACCATGGCGATGCAGGGCGCCAGGCCGTACAAGACCAGTGCCGTGTGAAAGTCCGTGCCGGGCCGGAAGAACAGGTTGGCCAGTGCGTACATCAGGAAGGGCGCCACGGCGAAGTTGAAGAACAGGACCGTGAAAAGCTGCCGCTTGCTGCGGACGGCCTTGCCCAGATCCTCGAAACGGATATTGGTCATGGCCGGGTACATCATCAGGAACAAGCCCACCACCACCCCCAGCGCCAGCGTGTTCGGGAGCGTGAAGCTGTAGGTACCGTGAAAGATGGCCTGGATGGCGTCGATAGGCGGCGTCAGGGCAAAGTTTGAGATGCCATAGAGCTTGCCGATCCCCACGCCGATCGCCATGCTGACCAGCACGAAGACCGGCAAGAGTTTGAAGTTCTGTAGCAGGCGCAGCAGTTTCATCAGGCTGCTTTCTCCTTGCGATTTGTCGTTGATACCAGCGAACACTCCCCTTTGCGAAGCAGGCGCTTCAGTCGCTTCAGGTCCGCCTGCAGCACTTCGTCGCAGGCGCACCCGCGCTCGACAAGAACTTGAACGATTCGGATTTGCGGCGTGGCGGCCGGCGCCAGCGAATAGACCACGCGGGTGCCGTTGCGCGCGTCCTCGACCAGGCCGGCGTGGCGCAGGCTGGACAGGTGGCGCGACACCGTGGGCTGTGGGACGCCGAGAATCGCCTGCAGGTCGCAGACGCAAATGCTTCCCTGCCGCAGCAGGTTGAGAATGCGCAACCGGGTGGGTTCGCCGGCAGCCTTCAGGAGCTGGTCGAGTCGAACCATTTGTGCCTCCATTCGCATAAACGAATGAGCAGATGGCATGCCAAACGGTGGTGGGGCAACACGCTCCCGGTTATGTCGCCGGTTTTCAGCGCGCTGGCGGGAACTGTGGAGCAACCCGACGAGCACGGGCTAGCACCGCCGCGCGGGGGATCCGGCGCACCCCTGCGCGGCTTGGCGCGGCGGCGCGCTTTTGCCTTCCCCGGGTTTCGCCCTGTGCTAAGATGGGGCTTCGGCCTGCCTGCCGCAGGCAGGCTCCGAACAAGCACCCCAAGAAAGCAGGATTGAATGCCCGCCCGCGCCATGCACGCCCTGGTGAAGCCGCGCCCCGCGCCGGGGGCGAGCCTGGAAGAGCGGCCGCGCCCCACGCTCGGCCCGAACGACGTGCTGGTGGAGGTCAACGCCGCCTCCATCTGCGGCACCGACCTGCACATCTACTCCTGGGACCCGGTGATGCGCCAGCGCATCCACCCGCCGATGATCTTTGGCCACGAATTCTGCGGCACAGTGGCGGAAGTGGGCAGCGAAGTCGAGGCCATCAAGCCCGGACAGTTCGTGAGCGCCGAGATGCACGTTGCCTGCGGCCACTGCCTGCAATGTCGCCTCGGCCAGCAGCACATCTGCCAGAAGCTCGAGATCATCGGCATCGACCGCGACGGCTGCTTCGCCCAGTTCGTCAAGATCCCCGCCTCGAATATTCTGCCCATCGACCCGGCCATCCCCCGCGACTTCGCCGCCCTGCTCGACCCGCTCGGCAACGCCGTCCACACCGTGCTGGCCGGGGAAATCGCCGGCCAGCGCGTGGCGGTGGTGGGCTGCGGGCCCATCGGCCTGATGGCGGTGATGGTGGCGAAGGCCTGCGGGGCCACCGCGGTCTACGGCATCGAAGTCCGCCCGGAGCGGATCGAGCTCGCCCAGCGCGTCGGCGCCGACGGCGTCTTCAACCCCAAAGAAACCGACGTGGTAGCAGCGGTGCGGGAAGCCACCGCCGGCGACGGCGCCGACGTGGTGCTGGAGATGAGCGGCAACCCGCAGGCCATCCAGCAGGCCTTCAAGATGCTGCGCGGCGGCGGGCGCCTCAGCCTGCTCGGCCTGCCCGCCGAGCCGGTCACGCTCGACCTCGTCCCCGACATCATCTTCAAGGGCGCCACCGTGCAGGGCATCTACGGCCGGCGGATGTACGACACCTGGTACCGGATGCTCGCCCTGCTCAAGGCGGGCGCGCTCGACCTGGAGCCGCTCATCAGCGCCCGCCTGCCGCTCGAGCGCTTCGAGCAGGCCTTTGAGCTGCTCGGCCAGGGCAAGGCTTCCAAGATTCTTCTCTACCCCAACGGGGTACCCAAGTAAGCAAAGGAGAGAGCCCGATGAGCGCACCCGTCGGCACCCGACCCCCTTTGCAGTACCTGCACGAGGAGCTGGAAAAACTCAAAGAGCAGAAGCTTTACCTGAAGCTGCGCGTGCTCCAAGGCGAGCAGCTCCCCGTCGCCACCTTCGACGGCCAGCGCGTCATCAATCTATCGTCCAACAACTACCTCGGCCTCACCACTCACCGGGCGCTGAAGCGCGCCGCCGCCGCCGCCATCAAGACCCACGGCGTGGGCTCCGGGGCGGTGCGCACCATCGCCGGCACCATGGACATCCATCTGGCGCTGGAAGAGCAGATCGCCCGCTTCAAGAACACCGAAGCCTCGGTGGTCTTCCAGTCGGGCTTCGCGGCCAACGCCGGCACCGTGCAGGCCGTCTTGGGCGAAAGCGACACCATCATCTCCGATGAGCTCAACCACGCCAGCATCATTGACGGCGGGCGGCTCTCCAAGGCCGAGCGCAAGATCTTCCGCCACAAAGACCTCGACCACTGCGAAGAAATCCTCAAAGAGACGCAGAACCGGGGCGGGCGGAAGCTCCTCATCACCGACGGCGTCTTCTCGATGGACGGCGACATCGCCCCCCTGCCCCAGCTGTGCGACCTGGCCGAGAAGTACGGCTGCATCATGATGGTACGACGCCCACGCCAGCG
>Ga0209342_10002066_pt1 | contig 21990 bp, 27 predicted proteins | sample RifCSP16_2_FD_184023 | JGI IMG/M metagenome (GOLD analysis project Ga0209342, IMG submission 184023) | Soil microbial communities from Rifle, Colorado - Rifle CSP2_sed 16_2 (SPAdes) (version 2) | ecosystem: Environmental > Terrestrial > Deep subsurface > Rock core/Sediment | place: Rifle... | reverse complement strand
GGTTTTGAAAATTTAAGCACTTCGACTAATTTGTCCAGTATTTGTCTCTTCACAAACCATTCATGAGATTATTCGCAAAGATAATCCTATTAAGATTATCTGAAAATCTCGAGGGAATCGAAGTAACTTATCATTCCACCCCGAAGGCCCACTCTGGCATCTAATTTTTTCCAACTTCGGTTCAAGTCGTAGAAGATTTCACCTTATGCAATTAACTTTCCTTTTTGAAAGTAATAAAAATTTCCAGCTAATCTAAATCCCATAGGTAAAATACTTGTTACAGGTTCTGTCCAAACCAGCAAATAGCCTTCCTTTGTAAGTTTTTCAAAAACTGCAAGAAACTCATCCAAACCTCCCAATTTCCTGAGAACTACTGCTAAAGCGTCAGTTTTTAAATATATGAGATCCTGTTTTTCTAAAGCCTTTTTGATATCTTCTCCTTCCTTTTTCACACCTCCAAGAGAAAATTTTGCTATAGTACCTGCTTTGTCTGTTACTTTGTGTACATTGATATCAATATCTTTCTTGAAACTCTTGAAGAATTTTTTCCCTGTTTTCATTAAAGAGCTAATGATGTGTTTGATATATTAATTTTGAATCGCTATATTGTAGAGAAACTTTTCTGGTTTATCTTGTATTCTTAAGGGAATCTAGAATCTATCATAACAAGACAACTGTTAATCTTCCCTTTGTAAGGTGTTGATACTGAAAAATCTCTCAAATCTTTTGGTGTAACATCCACGATCTTTGCAATGCCAGTACCTACAACATTTCCTAAATCATCGAATATAAGCAACTTCAAAAATACAGTCTGATAATAGACGCCATCATTAGTATAATCACCAGATAAAGTCACAATATTGTTTTGCTTTTTGCATAAAACTCCACTAAAATCATCACTGTATTTTGATTCGTAAAAATTCATTGCACTAACATAAAGATTAGTTTGCTGAGCTAAAGAAAGTCTTGCTTGATGTTCTTTTAGCTGCAAATTCTTTTCTTCCATAGTTGTCGGCTGCATCTTCTCGTTCTCTTTAGAAATAATACCTCTTTCAACAAGATACTTGATTGAATATTCAAACTCTTTATCTGAAATCATTCCTAGTTGGTTCCACTCAAAGAGGTTTTGAACCCATCTTGGAGTGTAGTAATTAGCGGTTGGAACAGATATTGTAGACACGGAAATCTTCTTGCAATTGGGGCATGAAGAGGCATATTGATTATCCATCATAACAATATAGTAGTGCTTTTGGCCATTTATGGTTAGAACCTCGTTATGCCATATTCTCAATACATTAAAACAAATTGTAAAAACCTTTGATTGCCCAATTTTTACTGTCTCATGTATATGGTCACATTCTTCAAAGAGTTCGCGTGATTCTAAATTCTCATATATGACTTCAAGCTCATCGTCATAAATTGGAGAGTAATTGTCAACAAGCTCAAGAACCTCATTGTCAGAGGTGCTTTTTCTATAATCTGGCTCCATTGCCCAAAGTATTAGCATTTTATTATCTAAGAGAAGATAATCAAGCCCGTTGTTTGTAACGTTAACTGTTATTTTTAGAAGATCTGCATCATCAAGATATTCCCATGGGGTGTCATCCATTGAAAGAATCTGAAGATCTACTATTTTTAGATCAACTAAATTCATATCATTCTCAATTGACGGTAAATGAATGGCAAAGACAGATGGAACTGCAATTATCAATAGTGAAACCATCGCAATAAGGCTAAAATGGAATTTCATCTGTATTGCTTTATGAGTCATTTGTTTTTAATTCTAATCCTCCTGATTTCGCTGGGGCTAACAACTAGTTCTGTTGATGGTGGCACTAACATTATTGAATTTAAGAAAAAATACGTAACAAATTCACCTGATGTTTGTGGCGATAAAATGTGTGATGAAGGGTCAGAGGATACTTTGACTCCTGCTAAAAAAAACCTACACACTCCTTTGGCACAATACAATCTTGGTATCCCTGCCTCCGAAATAACATGTAAAAGTCATCTTGCATTTGTTTTGAAGATATCTAACTGGCATCCGGCATGTGTAAAGCCAGAAAATGTACAACGACTTGTGGATATGGGTTGGGCTGCAACTCTAGAAGAGAAAAACAATATCTTTGTTGCAATGACTGAAAAAAAATCTTCAATGTTAAAACCATTAGAAGAATATAGAAAGGAGTTTCCCCTCTACGAAGGATTAGGCTTGAGTATTACTCATGATACAATTGCAGGAGAATCATATCTTATTTTTGATGGATATGGTTGGCATGGTTTTCATAATGTTGAAATTACAATTTCTGATGATTCAAAAGAAGTTGAGTTCATGATGAGTCAAACAGATCCTCGTGGAAATCTTTACCTACCTTGGAAAATTCCTGATTCAATTAAAGGTGGATTGTATCACGTGTATGCTACTGATGGAATTCATAAATACAAAATTGATATTCCAATTACTGTTACAAAAAATTAATCCTTGTTAATACCATATAGAATCATATTAATACAGGACTCAAAGAGGCACACTGTTGAGTCAAGAAAAAGCTCCTACTTGGATACGAATTTTAGAAATTGTCCTCGGAGCGATTGCAATTGGAGCGTCAGGAATTGTATTAGCTAATCCTGGAACTACAACTGTTATGATTGTCATGTTACTATCAATCTCTTTACTAGTTGTTGGAATATCAAGCATCATCACAGGTGCAGTTGCAAGTCATCTACCCAAGTCTTTAAGAGGAATTAAAATCGGGATGGGAATTGTTGCAATTATAGGTTCAATATTTTCAATTGTCAATCCTGTTGCAGCAGTTCTTGCATTTGTAAATCTAATTGCAATATTTGTTTTAATTTATGGTGCTGGCCTTATTGCAGAAGGCATTGGAAGAAAAGAGCAAAGCAAGGCAAGTAAAATAGCTAGTATCGTAATAGGTGTTATAGTTGTTATATTATCTGCAATACTTTTAGCATCACCAGGATTTACTCTTGTTTTGTTGATTATGATTCTATCAATAAGCTTGCTTCTAAATGGAATTGCCCGTATAATTTCAGGAATTACTGGAAGACCAATTAGACCTATTCCCCAAAATTAGTCCAATTATCATTCATGATAATTTGGAATGTTAAAAAATATTGAATTTTTAATTATCTTCCATACATGATGTACATTTCTCTTGCAGATTTTATGAGATACATAATACCTACACCAAAAAACCCGTATGTTATGATTAAATCCAGAAATAATACGTAAATGTTGGGCTCTTTGCCAAGTATTTCAAGAAAATCAAAAACAAAAATGGCAATGGTGCATATATAAGAAACATACTGAATGCTTTTATGAAATTTTTCTGAGCTTTCTGTGTATGTAGTTTAATTTCATTTTCTTCATCTTTGAAGGTTCTTAGCAGAAAAGTTGCTCCAGTCAAAGATAGACCAGCCAAAGTGGCAGTTACTGTGGTAGATAATAGACCATCAAGCTCATCAATTGTTCTTGTATAATCATCTTGTACAGTAACATCGTTTTGTGCAAAAGCAAAACCAAAACCGATTAATGAACTGCTAAAAATCATAACTACAAAAAATATACAGTGGATTTTAGTTATTGCCAAAGCAGATATTTTGATAATTACTATGAGAAATATATAGATCGCTTTGGACAAATTTTGAATAAATATATCTTGGGGGCTAGTGTACAAATAATTCTAATTGATTGTGAAGACCCCACCAAGCAAAGTTGTATTGTTGATGACAATTATTCCATTATTAGTAACTGCTTTTTCCATTAGTGTCTTAGCTGATTCCTCTTCAATACCAGTATGGGTAAAAAATAATGCTAAGTGGTGGTCTGAAGGCTCCATTAGCGAAGGAGAATACCTAAAATCATTAGAGTATCTAATTACAAAAGAAATAATTAATATTCCACAGAAAATCGAAGTGACTGCTGCTCAAACACCTTTAAGTGATGATGAGCGTGCTCAATTTTTTGTTGTTCATTTTTCTAACGGATTAATTGAAAAACCATTCACTGTTTATACATTTTCTAAATTTGAATCAACTAGTTCACAAAGCAAAGGAACAGAATTATTCAAATATCCAATGTATTATTTTAAGGACAAACCAGAATTTTTCTTAGAAGGATTACCTAGTGTGGATAAAAAAGACTTGTACAGAGGAATTGATAGATGGATGACTAGGGGTACGACTCTTAGTCCTTTTGCTGTAGATATTGACGTGATTGCTGGAGATAGCACAGTTATTCAAACATGGTCTTATACAAACTGTCAACCAACCGCTTACGGAACATATCTACAAGACGTAATCAACTTTTATCAATATTCAGGACAAGAAAAATCAGAAATAAGAGACCGTGTTGCTTTTTCCTGCACATCTGTATTATTAGAAGTTCCTTAGACTAAGTTTTTTTCAAACCCTTCTCTGATCCTGCTTGCTATGGGAGGGAATCGAAGTAATATTACATTCCACCCCGAAGGCCTCTTCCATTTGATTTAATGAATCTAGAACTAAGAGGTCAATTTTTTTTTTACTTGCCAAATAATTTTGAAAATCCAATACTTATTAAGTAGCCAAAATGGCCGAATATTATGTCAGAAGACAGGAAAATGTACCCTTGTACTTGCTCAGATTGTGGCAAGGAATCAGAGGTACCATTTCAACCAAAAGAAGGAAGACCAGTGTATTGTAAAGAATGTTTGCCAAAACATCGTACTCGTGGCGGACCAGGAAGATTTTAAGCTAAAAATGTTTTAAATTATTTTAAAATCAGTTAGCTTTTTTTATTTTTTTATTTATTTCATAAATATAGTTAGATTATGTTCTCAAAATCAAAATTATTAAAAAATACCGAATTTACTTGATTCCATTTCTTCTTTTATTGCAAGTTTAATTCTAAGGTTTTTTTGTTCTACTTTTTGCGTAAGCCATGTAAGAAATTTTTTTTCTATACCTTTTCCCTTTAAATTTTCAAAATCTGACCCCATTTGATCTGCTAATTTTTGAATAAGTTCTTTATTCACACAAACTATGTAAAAATGCCAGCCAAAAGCAAACTCTGAATCAGTAATGATAAAACCATCTTCTGAATGAACCATTTCCTCAAGTAAAGTAAGAGTAGATTTGATTGTCTTACTGGTTTTATCATAATCCGTAGCTGAGACGTTAATGTTCATGCGTTCTTGCATAATCATATAACACATTTACTGGATAAAAGGATGACTGGGTATTTTCACTTTATCAGATGTTCTACTTCTATATTAAAAAAATTACGTAAAATTCCCATATAATTTTTAATTGCTGGAGGGATTTCATCGCTACACGCCACTCCAAGATTCTTTGCGTTAATCCAAATTACAAGTGATTGAATAATTGTTAGGAATCTATCATTTCCAGCATCTGGTGCACCTATTGCTTTGGTATATCTTTCAGCGTACTCCCACGCATTTACAAAATCTATACACTTTGTACCAAACACTGCCAATAGCTGCTCTTGAAGATCCTTTGCTGGCTTAAAGGGAACCTGATTAATGATGTATGGAAAATCTACTTTCTCTGGAAGACAACCAGGAAGTGGACCCCATATTGTTATGATTTTGCATCCATTTTCTAGTTTTTCAAATTTTTCCATCATCATTTCAATAATTTTTGTATCGGTGAACCAAAACAAGATTACCGTTGCATCATTGAAATGTGAATAAAGAATGTCTTCATTCAAAACCTGACTATTTGCAAAGTTCTTTTCCCGAAGTAAAATTCTAGCCTCCTCAATTTTTTTTCTATCAACGTCTATACCTACAGCCTTTTTGACTCCAAATTCTTCAAGAGCTATGGCAATTCCTTTACCATTTCCACACCCTAAATGATATAAAATATCATTTTCACCTAAATTTACAAATTCAAAAATTTCTCTAAAAGAATGGTCAGGAAGTTGAACATCTTCGCCCGAAATTATACCCCTTGGAAGTGATGCTAAATAATCTTCTAATTTTATTATTGGTTGGTTATTCCCGAATATTTTCAAGAGTTGAAACCGCCTGCCATAAAGTTACTCTAACATAAGAAGGCACGTTGGGATCTTGTGTAATATCATCTAACAAACTTATTACGTTAGATGCACGAACAGACATTGAATGCTCTTGGGTTTTAAGATCATTTGCTAAATCTTGAATATTTTTTCTGATATTTTTTGGCGTTGACGGGTTTGTTGCTACTTGATTTAATATATCAATGGCATTTTGGAGGTATTCTTCATTTTGGTTTTTTTTATCTGACATAGCATTCATCACATATTTCATAAAGTAGGCTTTTTTTAATTTATGCCTCTACAAAAACTTCATCTGATTCTAAAACTACATTATATGATTTTAAATTGTTAATTTTTGCAGGAAATTTTGCTAGTTTGCCACTTTTACAATCAAATTGAGCTCCATGCCAACCACAAGTAACTATAGAGTCTTGAAATTGACCTTCTGAAAGACTTGCACCTGAATGGGTACATGTGTCATCCATAGCATAGTAATTACCATCAGAATTTACAACCAAAATCTCTTTTCCATCTACGGAAACCTTTACCATTTTACCTGGAGGGATGTCAGAAGCTTTACCCACAATTACTTTACCCATACCTGATTTTCGATCGATTATTCTTAATAGTTTTTCTAATTTGATGATAGATATGGAACTTCGTAAGGCTAAATCTTCAGATAAAAACAAGGTATTGGAATTTTGTAAAACTACATTTTCCTGGGGTGATTACATTTCTGATGTATGGGACGATTGGATTTTAGAAGGAAATCTTTTAGTTTTAACCGAAAATGATGTTCCAGTAGCCATATGTCATTGTTCAATTAACATTGAACAATTATGGATAGAAGGAATTCGGGTAAACAAAAATCTTAGAAGAAGAGGATTTGCCAAACGTCTTGTCCAAGAATCAGAATTTATTGCTAAAAATAATAATTGTAAAATTTCACAAATGTTGATAGCAACTAATAATCAGAAATCTCTTAACCTTGCTGGTAGCTTAACTTACAAAAAGGATGAGATTTGGAATTTTTATTCTCTTCTTCCTAAGAAGATCAATTATAAAACAAATGTAAAATTTGCTACCAATAATAAATCAATAATTGATTTCATTTTATCATTCACTTCATCTTATGTAAGATCATGGAGATGGTTACGACTAACTAACACTAACGTTAAATCCCTAATTGATGAGAAAAAAATTCTTTATTCCGAACATAAAGGAACTATTAATGCCTTAGCGATATTTACTAAATCTGATCATTTTAAAAATATATTAATGTTAACGTTAATTTTCGGAAATGAAAACGGAATTAAAGAAATTCTTTCATATCTTCAAAACTATGCTGCACAAACAAACATAGTACGAATACAAATTTTGACAAAATTAAAAAATCTACCTAAAATTAATACTCTGGAAAAAAAACTTTCGTTTTATTTAATGAAAAAAGAAATCCAATAGATTACTCATCAACAAATTTTATAGTATTTTCTAATTTACCTAATTTTTCAATTTCCATTTCTATGTGATCTCCATCTTTTAGAAATTCTAAATTAGAATTATTCAAAATTACCCCTTTAGGCGTTCCAGTAGATATTATGTCCCCTTTTTCTAATGTCATCACCTTACTTAATTTTGAAACAATTGATGGAATCTTCAGAAACATCTTTGATGTAGATGAATTTTGTCTTAATTCTCCATTGATTTTTGTCATTATTTTGAGATTTTGGGGATTGGGAACTTCATCAGAGGTTGTTATCCAAGGTCCACATGGCGCATACGTATCAAAGCTTTTTCCTCGAGTAAACTGCTGATCTCCGTATTGAATATCCCTTGCAGAAACATCATTAAAGATCATATAACCAAAAATAACTTCCATTGCCTTTGATTCATCTACATTTTTACAGTTTTGGCCAATTACAAGAGCAAGCTCAACTTCATAATCTAGCTTTTTTACAAAAGTAGGACTACGAATTTCAGAATTTGTTCCCGTTAATGCTGTTCTAGGCTTCATTACAATCACCGGGCCTTCAGATGGCTGTATTTTTTGTTCCTCAGCATGATCAATGTAATTGAATGCAAGACAAATTATTTTGGGAGGATTGGGAATAGGAGCAAGAATAGTATATTTTGATAAATTTTCGTTATACGATAAAGTAGGAGATTTTTTCTTAATTTCTTCAAACCAACCATCAAAAAGAAAATCTTTGATGCTATATGGTAATGGAACCCCTGTTTCATAAGTAATTTCTTCTCTTGTTGCAACATGACCATCCTTCACTAAACCATAAGTTTCCTTTCCAGATTCCACAAATCGTCCTATTTTCATATTTATTCACTTGTGAGTGTAAATAGCTTGGTTTGCAGAATCCTTCCTACAATAACCAAATCGTACAAATTGGATTTCAGCTCCGTCTTTTAATCCTAAGTAATGCGGTTCGGTAAAGACTTCCAATTCCTCAAGACTGTCTTCGTTAAATTTTTCATCAATGAACAATTGTTTTGGGATTAATATCTTCAAATTATGAGAATTTTTTTGTGATACCCATTGAATTTTTGGAAAATCCACATTAACGTCATCTCCAATAAACTCCCCTTCAAAATCATTACCCACTCGATTAATTTTGACATTTCCTAGTCCCATTAATCTTAATTGACTTCCAATAGCAATATTTTTTGTATCGTCAGCTGAGAGGTAAATGTTTCCATCCACCTCAACAACTCTTTTTCCCATGTCCGTCGTAGGATGATTGGACATTTCTACTTCAGTGAATGGAAGATTTTTGATAAGTAACTTGCGTGGATTTTTCACCTGATACAATCTGATGCTTTTAGAATCAACCTCCTTTCTGTTGAAAGATTCTAGAGCATCAAATGGCGCAAGAGTATCTGCTTTTGTAAAACTCAAAGAAATAATGAATTTTCTTATTGCCTCTGGTGTTATCCCACGCTTCTTTAACGCTTCCAAAGTCGGCAGCCTTGGATCATCATACCAAGAAATTTTACCGTTCTCTATTAGTGGCTTAATTACCCTCTTTGAAACTGGCATTCCCTTAAATTCTAGCCTAGAAAATTCCAAAACTTTTGGTTTTCTCATATTTAGTGCATCAAGTATTGCATAATAGATCTCATTTCGTAACTCGTATTCTTTTGATCTGAAGGCATGAGTCACGTCATCCAAACTATCTTCAATGGCAACTGCAAAGTCATAGCTTGGCCAAACTCTGTATTTTTCTTCCAGTAACGGATGATGGCCTTCTATTATCCTAAATAGAAATGGATCTCGCATTACAGTATTCTGGGATTTCATGTCGCCACGAAACCTAACAATTGCTTGACCAGGCGAATATTCATCGAAAAGTTTTTGCCATCTATCTTCATTTTTATTTTGATCCAATTGACTACATTTACATGACTTCATTTCACGTCTATTCTTACCAATGATATCCCGTTTGCAAGTACAAACATACGCCTTGTTAGAACTAATGATTTCTTTTCCTTTTTGATAAATTATTTCTAGATCATCAGAGGTATTTTTTATTTTATGATATTTAATTCCAAGCCATTCTAGCCCAACTTTGATAGCTGCATAAAATTCTAGTCTTTCATTTTCTGGATTCGTATCATCGATTCTGAGAATTGTTTTTCCACAATACATTTTTGCATATTCTTCGTTGATGATAGCAGCCTTTGCATGACCAATGTGAGGATACCCATTAGGCTCAGGGGGAAATCTCGTTACCACCTCTCCTTGTACAGCACCCTCAAGAGGAGGTAATCCATGTCTTTCTTCTACACTTTTTTTAGTATATGTTAAAAGTTCAGGAAAACTAGTTTTAATTTCACTTTTCTGTTCACTTAAAGAAATAGCGTTGACATTTGTAACTATAATAGAACACTCTTCTGCTACCTCCTTAACATTATTACGGAGTTCAGATCTGCTACCAAGAATTTTTGCTAAAACAATTTTGGCGTTTGTTTTACCATCATATTCAACAGCATTTTGTAGAGCAAACTTTCTAATTTCTTTTTTTACATCATCATCCAAGTTACAAACTCCTTTTTACAACAAAATTAAGAAGATTTAGTAATTCCTCTTTAGCGATTCCAGAGTAGATGTTCAGCGATTTTTTTGCTTTTTCTGAATACTGAAGCGCCTGTTTTCTTACTATTTTTTCTATTCCCAACGCTCGAATTACCTCTACTGCTTTTTCTATGTCTTTCTTTGAAGCATTTGGGTTTCCAAAGGCTTTCAAAATCATCTTTTTATCATTTCCTTTGGATTTGGTGATTGCAAGAACTATGGGAAGAGATTTTTTACCTTCTCTCAAATCATTACCCACAGGTTTTTTAGTAATCTTTGAATCTCCCATAACTCCAATTAGATCGTCAGTAATTTGGAATGCTATTCCAAGATTTCTTCCAAATGAAGATAATTTTGAAATATCATTTCGTTTGGCTTTTGCACATATTGCTCCCATTGAGCAAGAAACATCAAAAAGCGCTGCAGTTTTTTTCTCAATCATTTTTATGTAATTTGCTTGAGAAGGAATTTTTTTTGATTCTGCCATTTTAATGTCTAATAATTGTCCCTCACAAACATCAACACAAGCCTTTGCTAATTTCGAAACGAGTTCATTCAATGCGTTAGCGGGAAGATTTGAGTTAGAAAGCACTTGATAAGCTTTTGAAAACAATACATCTCCTGCCAATATTGCTATTGGTATTCCAAATTTTTTATGAACTGTAGGAACTCCATGTCGAATCTCATCATTATCCATGATATCATCATGAACTAAGGTAAAATTATGAATCATCTCAACTGCACTGGCAGCTGGCATCGCATTTTTTAATTTACCATTTAAAATCTCACAACTTTTTATGACCAAAAACGGCCTTAATCGTTTACCTCCATTTACTATTAGATATGATGCTGCATCGTACAATTGTGTTGGATTACCCCTTAGCTTTGATGTAAGATAATGGTCTACTTTCTTAGCATTCTTTGAAAGAGAATTAGAATTCATCAGTTAACCAATCTCCAATTATTATCCTGCAAATGATATTTTATCGATTCTTCTAAGGGATTCTTTATTTCAGATTTAATCCATTGTGACATAACTGATTTGTATTTTGTTAACATTGATTTTTCTGAATTAGGTAATAGGTATATGGCAATCAACATCCAAGGGCAGTAAATTTCTGGATTATTTTGTAGATCTTCAATTAATTCATCCGCTGTTATCCATTTGATTTCAGCGATTTCTTCTTTAACTAGATTAAATTTAGAAGATTTTTCAACTATTCCCAATAAAGTAGCACAGATTTCATTCTCTGAACCCACGTCTTTGTATGGTACATGATATTCGAATTTGAAAAGATAATCAAATTTACATGAAATTCCAATTTCTTCTGGCATTCTACGCTCTGCTGATGACACATAGGTCTCTTTTTCTCGTGGATGACTAGCTACTGTTCCATCCCAATCACCAGGCCATAACATTTTACTTAGACTTCTTCGTGTTACGAGAAGTCTTCCTTCCTTATCGAACATTAGGGCTGTAAAGGCTCTGTGAAGCTTACCATTTGGCAAGTGACATTTTACTTTCTCTTCAAGACCTATGGGATTGTCGTTTTTATCTACTAGAATAACATATTCATCTACCAATTAATGATCACCTAAACAATGTACCTTCAAACTTTTTTCCCTTTATGGCATTTACAATTCTATCTGGTTTATTCCCATTTACAAAAAAAACTTTTAATCCCATTTTTGAAATTTTTGAAGCTTCAGTTACTTTACGTGACATTCCTCCAGTAACATCCATAGAAGATTTTTTGATGAATAACTTTTCATCCTTAAACTCAGTAATTAATTTCTTAGTTTTCAAGTCAGAATACAACCCATCTACATTTAATACAAAAATCGTTAACCTAGGTCTTAATACTCTAGCTATCATCGACATAATCTTATCTCCTGATAATATGTAGGATTTTTTATCTCCATACCATAATGCATCCCCATATGTAATTGGAATTAAACCTGCGTTTGCAATTTTTTCAATCTGTTTAATTTTTTTTATAGTTGGTTTGTTTCCAATAACAAAATCTGTAGGTGGAAGACAATAAGGATTCAATTTGTTTTTCAAAAAGGAATCAAGAATAATCCTGTTTAATTCAACCATTGAGTTTTTGATTATTGAAACTCCCCTTGGGTCATATTTTTTTGGTTTTGTATGCATGTCGTATTTTACAGACCAATAATGACCGTAAGATCCACCTCCATGTACTACAACAATACTCTCATCGACTTTCTTTAACCTATGAATAATTCTATCAATGGTTCTTCGTCTAGGAGATAGTGGTTTTTCCTTATTGGTAATTATCGAACCTCCAAGTTTGATTAAGAGCATACGATAATTTTCGCTAAATAGAGGTTAAAAAGTATCCAGTCCTTTTGAATCCATTTGAACTGAAAAGCATTCGTGATTTTTACTTTGTAGATTTCTCAAAGTTTTTTCCAGATTTGATTTATCAACAAGAGCAATAATACATCCACCTTCTCCGGCGCCGGTAATTTTAGACCCAAACGAAGTTTTATTCGCATCTTCTATCACACTACGAAGAGTTTCATTTGATACTCCAATCTGGTCGAGATATTTTTGATTAAGAATCATAGCCTGCCCGAGAGATTTCATATCTCCTGAATTCAATATTGATTTTACTTTTTCAATTAATCTTATCTCCTCATCGCATAGTTCAGAAAAATGTTTCTCATTATGTTCTTTGAATTCCTTAACTTTTGTAACTACTAGTCTAGTTGAATGAGGAATCTTGGTATTTGCTATAACAAGGTGAAGATCAAATCTTGTGTTAATTTTTTTGTATCCACTTTTTTTGTCATATTCAATTATTCCACCATATGTACAAACAGTACAATCAGCTCCAGATGTATCTTTGAAAATTGTTTTTTCTGCTTCTATTGCTAAATTTAGAATTTCTTCTTTAGAATATTTTGTAAAAAGACCTGATATGGAACCTGCTGCAGCTACACAACACGCAGAGGATGATCCAAGACCTACTCCTGACGGAATATCTGAATTAATTGTAATCTTAATCCCTCCTGAGTAATTAAATTTCTCAGTCATTTTTTTTGCGATGTAAATGAAAGGTAATAACGGTGAATTGATTTCTTCAATTGGTATTGATGAAGGTATACTTATTTCACCAAGATCTGATTTTACAGAAATTACCTGTTCTTCAGTATTACTTGAAGTAATGGTTACTCTTTTGTTAATGGAACAAAGTATTGCTTTTATTCCATAAACCACAAAATGTTCCCCAAACAAGATTACCTTTGCTGGAGCAGAAGCTATTGATTTCAAGTGAATATTATTGAGCCGTAGCCTACTACTGAACTTTTATCTCCTGTAATATCTCCGCTAGTTGCATATTTTAGCAATTCGCCTTTTGTAGCACCTAGTTCTTTGCAGGCAACCATAGTAGTTGCAATTGCACCGTATCCGCAAGCTGTGATTTTCTTTTCGTTTAATATTTTGTAAAAACTGTCTAAATCTAAATTCAATATAGGTTCAATTAATGCCTTATCTTGCTTATGCGCAAAATTATTTTCTTCATAATGAGTAAAATCAGACGAACCAATGATCATAGAATTCTTTTTTTTAGCTATCTTAGCAATACATCTCCCAAGTTCAATTGCAGTGTTTTTAGTTTGATCAATCAAAGCTATTGGAAGGATTTTGAAACCTTTAGAAAAAACTTCTTGTAAAATCGGTACTTGTACTTCTAAACTATGTTCTTTAGTATGAGAAAAAAAATCTAATTCAATAGTTTCTGAGATCTTAGAAAGTTCTTTTACCGATTCTGAATCTACTTCTACGTTACCTAGTGGTGTTTCCCAACTGCAATCTTTCATTGAGGCTACATTACAACCTATACCCCAATGATTCGGACCAATAATGATAAACAATTCTATTGGACTAGAAGAAATTTTATAAAAAGAGTGGCAAGCGATAGGACCAGAATAAACATAACCAGCATGTGGGCAGATTATACCAAAAATTTTCTTAGTAGACTCAGATGGTGGAATTTTTCCTGGACCAAATGGATGCATAAAACAATCATGGACAAGACTTTTCAATTCTCTGGGTTCGCTTGGATAGAACATTCCGGCTACTGCCGGTGTTCTTATCTGCATTATTCTATTTCCTCTTCTTCTGTAATTTTCGTTTCGAAATCATCGATTTCATACTTCATTTGATTGTCGTTTTTGATTTCTCCTTTTTCTAATAGGATTTCACGAGCTAGTAACCAGTAAATTGTTGCTAGAGATTTCCTACCTCTATTATTTGCAGGAATAACAAGATCAATTTTTGAAGTTATATTATCAGTATTAGAAACGCCAATTACTGGTATTCCAGCATTTGTAGCTTCTGTTATAGCTTGAGCATCTACTTGTGGATCAGAAATTAGAACCAATTTTGGCTCAATGTAGTATGGTAACGAAGGATTTGTTAGGGTACCAGGCATAAATCTACCTAACATCTTTGTAGCGCCAGTAATTTCGCAGAATTTTTCAATTGGTGTATTAGCATATTCTCTTCCCGAACATACTATTACGTCTTCAATATTTACTCTATTGATAAACTTAGCAGCAGTTTGAATCCTTGCTAATGTAATATCCAAATCCATTAGGTAGAGTCCCTCTGGACTAGCTTGAGTTACGTAAGGAATCATGAATTTAGTCTTAACAGCTGTTCCTACCCTAATCCCTGTGGACAGGATTTTTTTCTTAATATCTGTAATTTCATTTTGCTGACTCATACTGCGTTTTTAAATTTGTGCCATACCGCGTATTAAATCATGCTCTGATAGTCGTATTAGCTCATTCAATTTGGCTATTCTTTCACCTCCTACTACACCAACTTTTAGCATTTTGGAGTTAGTCCCAATCCCAATATGAGAAATATGGGAATCTATGGATTCACCAGAACGATGTGATGTGATTAATTTAATGTTATTTGAATTAGCTTCATCTGCAAATTCAAGTGCATCATAAAGACTTCCTGCTTGGTTTACTTTTAGAATTGCTGCGTTACAAGATTTTGTTTTAATAGCTTTTTTGAGAATTTCAGTATTTGTTACTATTAGATCATCCCCTGTAATCATAGTGTTAGGAAATTTGGCAGTTAATTCAGCCATTTCCTCAAATGCTTCTTCATGCACAGCATCCTCAGCATAGACTAGTTTGTATTTTTCAATAATGTTAGATGCAAATTCAATTTGTTTTTCAGGAGAATTTTCAAAACCTCCTCTTTTATATTCATACATTTTACTTTGATCATTCCATTGTGTAGAAGAAGCAAAATCTACACCCAAAGCAACTTCTTTACCTAAAGTATATCCTAAATTCTCACAAGCATTAGCAGAAAGTTCAAGAGCTTTTTCGTTGTCCAACTTTGGGGCCCATCCCCCTTCATCTCCTCTTCCATTAGTAAAGTCTGGATCCTCTTTTTGTAATACATTTCGTAATTCCTTATGAACTGCCAGATCCGTTTCTATTGCATCTCGAATTGATTTTGAACCAATAGCACAAATTAAAATCTCTTGTATGTCTGGTGTTCCTGGACCAGCATGAGCGCCTCCTCCAAGAATATTTCCTAAAGGGAACGGAAATCTGTATTCTTTTTCTTTTGAAATCAGTTGAAACAGGGGTTTATCCAATGCTTTGGCAGCAGATTCTAGGGATGCAATGGTAACTGCAAAGGCAACAGCACCTCCTATCTTAGAATAATCTGGGCTCTGATCTAAAGTACGTATTACATCGTGAATAGATTTGAGATTAGATGCATCATGTTCTAAGAATTTTTTAGAATTATCAGTGAGTATCCGTAAACTTTTTTCGGGACTTCCATCTGGAAAACTAATTGCTTCATGTTTACCTACACTTGCACCTGATGGTGCACATACTCTGCCAAGAAATCTATTATCAGAAATAACATCTACCTCAATTGTTTTATTACCTCTGCTATTGTAAATCAGTCTAGCCTTAACAGATGTAATTTTTGGCAAACTACTCTAACTCAGATTGAACTTCAAGGTGTCTCCTTCGAATTGCTTCGTAAAAAGGAACAACTTGTTGAATTGTTTCAACTGAAGTTAATAACATTCTCCTACAACAGTATCTTTCCATACCCAAAGAGTTTAGGACCTTAGCTGGTTCCTCACCCGATTTTATTCGATTTTGATAATCTTCAAATTTATCAGCGATTAGATTTCCACAAGTAAAACATCTTACTGGAACAAGCATGTTTTCGAAAAGTAATCAAGGATTATAAAAACCCTGCATGACTATTCCGTTGCGGGTGTCGCCCAGCCTGGCCAAAGGCGCTAGCTTGAGGGGTTAGTCTCTTAGGAGTTCATGGGTTCAAATCCCATCACCCGCATTGATTATTTTTGAATTTTTCTAAGATATTATAAATTTCTATTTATTTTGTTAAGAGAGCTAATCAAATGTGCTCTTCTAACTTCTTCTGTAATAGCTGATCTTGTGTCTTCAACCAATTTTCGATTAACATCAAGTTTTTTCCTTGCTTCTTTTAGAATTTTATCATACATAGCAAAGGGATACAAGTGCAAGTACAGATTTTCCATAATTTCAAAAATATGTGAAGCTTCTTTGGATTTTCCTACTCTAATATTGTCAAAAACATATCTCTTTAATTCTCCTATTAGATCCATAAGGCCAAGTACGTAGGATTCATTTGATACTTTAAGAGATTCCACAGAAGGGATTGGTTTGTTCTCTATTATAGCTAAAAAAGCAGATGCCTCAACTAATTCTTGTTCTGGCGTTATAAGATATCGTTTTAGTTCTGAATTTGTTTTTTTTCTATATGTAGCAAGTAATCGGTTGGCTTTTTGGGCCATTTTTTTAGCTGTATCTAGATCGCCTTTATGAGCCGATATAATAGATTGACTACACAAAATTACAACATCACGAGTGTTTTTTAATAAATATTCTCGAGAGTCCTGAGAAGCAGCTAATGATTTTGCAACCTTATTTAGTGAAGATTTGATATTTTGTGATGACATAAGGTATCCACATTTAAAACTGAGATAAAGTCGTTTGCCAAAGCCCTTATTTTATGTGCATTTTTTGAATTAACTATGGAGATAACAATTAAGCAAATGATGCAAATCGAGGAAAATAGTCACCATATGGGATTTTTGAGAAAATTTATGATGGAAAACGCTGGAGCTTCTGCAGTTAGAAGACTGGAAGAAAAATTTGATAACTTGTCATCAAAGAATATTCTCGTTTTTGCAGGACTAGGAAATAATGGAGGTGACGCATTAGTGATGGCTCGTCACTTGGCAGGACGAGATTCTAAGGTCACTATTGTATTGCTAGGATTACCAGAAAAAATTAAAACAGAAGAGAGTAAATGGAATTGGCAAATTCTAGAAAAAATGAGTTCAATAAAATTAATAACTGGTGCAAAAATTGATTTTGAATATACAGCTGATATAATAATTGATGGAATTTTAGGCACAGGGATTTCTGGAACTATTGGCGAACCCTATGCTTCTGCAATAAAATTTATCAACGAATCTACTGCATTCAAGTTAGCAGTCGATGTTCCCTCTGGACTTGACCCAGATACAGGAAACACAAGTAACATTTACGTCAAGGCAGATCTTACTATTACTTTTCACAAAATGAAGATTGGAATGCCAAAAAGAAAAGATCTTTGTGGTCAAATCTTTGTAGAAAAAATAGGGATACCACCAGAGGCCGAGGTTGGTGTACTATGAAAGTTCACCAAATAGAGGTAGGTAATATGCAGAATTTTACATATATTTTAGAAGATGAGGATACAGGAGAAGCTATTATTTTAGATCCTTCGTGGAATCTAGATGAAATTCAAAAAGTAATAACACGACATGATCTTAAAGTAAAATACATTGTAAATACCCATCATCATTTTGATCATACTTTAGGAAATGAAGCAATGGCAAAAGAAACTGAGGCAAAAATCTTACAACATGAAGCTTCTACTCTAAAGCATGATATTACGCTAGTAGATGAACAAAAAATAAAATTTGGAAATTCTCAACTAACAGTTTTTCATACACCAGGACATTCCAAAGACAGTATTTGTTTGGTTGGAGATGGAAAAATTTTTACCGGTGATACACTATTTGTAGGAAATTGTGGTCGTGTTGATTTACCAGGCGGAAGTGCACAAGAACTTTACCATAGTCTTTTTGATATCTTATACAAAATGGATGAAAGTTTAGTGTTATACTCTGGTCATAATTATGGCTCAACCCCTATCTCCACCTTAGCCAATGAAAAGAAGAGCAATTTTGTGTTACAAAAAAGATCAGAACAAGAATTTGTGGAGCTAATGGGACAGTGACTCTTAAGTGAATGATATTGAGATTCTTGGGAATTTAGATAAAGGCCAAAACTTTGTTAACTCGATTGAAAAAAAGAGATTTCTTTTCTCCCTTGTAATCTCTTATACAGAGACATGTGAAATACCTGGAATTACAGTGGCTGGGGCTAATTCTGATTTTATAAAATTTACACCTCCAGCTGATGCAGAATACCTTCATTATGGCAATTGCAAATGTATTGACACCATACCTATGACTCCTGATGGAAAACCAACTCCTGCCATCCTAACTAAGGTAGCATTAGAAACTGCAAGCATACCACATGTCATAATTAATGCTGGAAGCAAAATTCTCCCCGATGTACCATATTTTGAGACAGGATTAGAACCTGGAAAAAACATCAGAGATGAATCTGCATTAGATCGTTACTATGTATTACGCGCCGTTGAACATGGAAGGATAATTGGTAGAACACTTGGGGCGTTAACTGATTGTCTGATAATTGGTGAGAGTATTCCAGGTGGAACAACTACTGCCATGGCAGTAATGAGAGGATTTGGCATTAATGCTAGTGTTAGCTCCAGCATTCCAAAAAATCCTCTAGATCTAAAAAACCAGGTTGTTAATGCTGCATTGAGTAGATCTCGTTCCAAGGATTCATTTGATGTCATTGCAAATATGGGAGATCCTATGATTCCACTAGTTGCAGGTATGTTAAGTACAGCTTCCCAAACTTGCAAGGTACTTTTAGCTGGAGGCACTCAAATGGCTGCAGTATTAGCTCTTGGTCATTCTACAGGGTACGATAAAAACAATGTTGCAATCGGGACAACTTCCTACATAGTTAATGATGATTCAGCAAACTTCTTGGATACCATAAAAGAAATTGATGATATTCCAATACTAGCCGTGAATCCAAAGTTAGAAGATTCAAAAATTCAAGGACTAAAGTCTTTCTCAGAAGGATTTGTTAAAGAAGGAGCAGGGGCTGGTGGGACAATGATCTCAGCAATTTTGAAAACGGGCATTACTTCCCAACAACTTTTAGAAAGAGCTGAAGAAGAATATCATAGAATAATCACTTTACCGTAACAGATTTTGCTAAATTTCTTGGATAATCAGGGTCGGTGTCTTTCTCAACTGCTGCATAATAAGCAAGAAGCTGTATTGGAATAATTTCTATCATTGGAAACATGGCCTCTTTAATATTTGGAATTTCTATCCAATGGTCATAAACATCACTTTTCTTGTCTGAAATTCCAATTATCTTAGCTCCTCTAGCTTTGATTTCACTTGCACTAGTTAGAGTGTCAGTATACGTAGAATCATTCGGATTTATTATTATCACATAAACATTTGAATCCATAAGAGCTAAAGGTCCGTGTTTTAGCTCTCCTCCAGGGATGCCTTCAGCATGAATATAGGGGATTTCTTTTAATTTTAGAGCAGCTTCAGTAGCGATAGGATGATGAATTCCTCTTCCTAATACGTAAATGTCAGTCACATCTTTCAATTCCTTCGCTATAGCCTGAATTTTTGAATGATTGGAAAGAATATTTGATATTGAATTGGATATCTGTTTGAAATCTAAACCAAGGCAGCCATCACACAATTTATCTGTAATTTTATAGATAATTGCAAGTTGCGAGGTAAAACTTTTTGTTGCAGCTACACCAATTTCAGGACCACAATTCATTCCAAGATAAAGTGAAGACTCGTGAACAAGAGCTGAGTTTTTGTGGTTTGCAATAGATAAAATTTTAGCATTAGATTTTTTGGCAATATTGACTGCTTCTAGAACATCTGCACTTTCACCACTCTGTGAAACCGCAATAAAGATCGAATTTGGTTCTATAGAGTCTGGTAAAGTAGAAAGTTCACTAGAAATAATTGCTTCTATTTTTATTTTTGCATATTTTGACATTAGATACTTTGCAACAAGTGCAGCATTATAGCTTGTACCGCTACCAGTAATGTATACGGTTTTGGCATGTTTTATAAAATCTGAAGTCTGTTCTATTGCTGATTGAGTTTTTTCTCCTGCACGCAATATTGTTTCAGGTTGTTCTGAAATTTCTTTTAATGTAAAGTGTGCATAATCTCCTTTGTAAGCATCTGCAAATTCTTTTGAAACTTTTGTGACCTGATGTTTAACAGGCTTTCCGTCAAAATCACTAATCTGTATGCCAGAAGAATCTATGAATACTAAATTCCCATTATCAATGTAAATCGCATCATCTGTATACTCTATAAATCCCAAAACATCGCTTGATAAAAAATAATCGTTTTTTCCAATCCCTATTATCATTGGTTCATGATATCTAGCAGCTGCAAGTATGCCATTTTCAAACATTGCAACAAAGGCATAATGCCCTTTTAATTTTGAAACCGTATTTATGATTGCTTTTTTAACATCAGAAGTTTGGTCGTAGTTTTGCTGTAATAGATTTGCAATTACTTCAGTATCTGTTTCACTAATGAAGGTAAAGCCATTTTTTTGTAAATCTTCTTTTAATTCATTAAAATTCTCTATAATCCCATTATGTACAATTACAACTTTTCCTGAATTGCTTGGATGGGGGTGTGCATTTACCTTAGTTACCTTACCATGAGTTGCCCATCTAGTATGGCCTATTCCAATACTTCCAGGAAGTTTATCCAGATTTTCAGAATCATTTACCTCAGTTACTTTCCCAACGCCTTTTCTGACCTCTATCTTGTTGTCCGATTTTGTAGCTACCCCTACGCTATCATAACCACGGTATTCCATCCGTTTTAGTCCCTTTACCAAAATTGGTGCAGCAGACCCCTTGCCATAGTAACCGATTATTGAACACATATCATTTCTACCTAGTAATTGAAATATTTACAGATAAGCTTAATCTTGTGATTCTACAGTTGAAGAATTCGTATCCTTTGATTCTTCGGGAGTCTCAAGTTCTGGTTGGTCAGCGTGGGGTTCTTCGATTTTTGCTTTTTCATGTTGTTCCAACAGTTTTCCCAGTGATGAGCCTGGAGCTAAATGAATTTGGTTTTCCTCATTCATTCCAACAGAATACGATGGTACACTTACTATTCTATCCCCAATCATAATGTGACCATGTACTACTGCCTGTCTTGCTTGATAAGGTGTTTTAAAAGAAAATTTCTTTTGTACAACTGTTTGTAATCTACGGGATAACAAATCCGTAACCTGAAGGTTTAACACATCATCCAGAGTTGAACTCTCTTCTACTAATCCAACTTTAGATAATGATTTCATCAATATTGGTTCTTTTTTCTCTCTGATCTCTTGTCTAAGTGCAAGTAAAGAGCGTGCTTGATGTCTTAGTCTAGAAAGTTCTGTATGTGCTTTCCATAACTCTCGTTTTGTTTTTAATCCAAAAGTTCCTAATGTTTTCAATTCTTCCATTTTAAGATCGTAATTAAGAGGATTTCTTGGTTTCTTCCAAGCTCTTCGTGGATTTTTTGGGTCTCCCATTTAATTCACCTATTTTTTTGCTCCACCCTTAGTTTCTTTTGGT
>Ga0209342_10002065_pt1 | contig 21999 bp, 21 predicted proteins | sample RifCSP16_2_FD_184023 | JGI IMG/M metagenome (GOLD analysis project Ga0209342, IMG submission 184023) | Soil microbial communities from Rifle, Colorado - Rifle CSP2_sed 16_2 (SPAdes) (version 2) | ecosystem: Environmental > Terrestrial > Deep subsurface > Rock core/Sediment | place: Rifle... | reverse complement strand
CAAGCGGTTCACGCGGGACTCCTACAAGTTCGCCTTCCAGATCCTCGAGGGCGCTCACGTCGGCGTCACCCCGGGCATCGACTTCGGCCGGAATGCGGAGGGCTACCTCCGCTTCTCCTACGCGAGCGCCGTCGCCCGGATCCAGGAAGGGCTGCGGCGGATCGGCGGGTTCCTCGCCCGGTTCCCGAGGTGAGCGGCCCTTCAGGCCTTGCGGGCGACCACCAGCATCGTGTTGGTCGCGTTGACGTAGAGCGACAGGCGCCGGAGCCGAGGCAGCGTCGCCAGGGCGCGCAGGGGGGCGAGCAGCGGATTCGCCTCGGCCAGGCGTTTCAGAAGGAAGGCGACGCCCACGTACTTCCCTTCGGAGCGGATGGACAGGGGGTGGAACCCGGATTTCTCCAGCAGGGTGTGGATCGTGGTGGGGTCGAAGAAGTAGAGGTGCTCGGGAATCTTGTATTCGACCCAGCGACGCCCGGTCACTCGGCGCAAGAGCCCCGCCGTGTTCGGGGTGGTCAGGGCCAGGTGACCGTTGGGCTTCAGGAGTTCGTGGCACCGCCGCAGCGCCTCCCGGGGATCGGCAAGGTGTTCCAGCACGTCCCACAGGGTGATGAGATCGAACGTCGCCGGCGGAAAGTCCACCGAGCCGAGGCTCCCCTGGCGGACATCGAGGCCGAAGCGCCGCCGAGCTTCCGCCGCGGCCCATGCCGACATCTCCACTCCCGCCGCGTCCCACCCGCTCTCTGCGGCCACGGCGAGAGAATAGCCGAGGGCGCAGCCGACGTCGAGAAGGCGGCGGGGTGCGGAGGGGGAAATGCGGGTGCTCAGCCGGCGCAGCCGGCGCCGGAACGTCTTCCGCAGGTTGGGCTCGTCGGCCTCGTAGCGTTCGTAGCCGTGGGCGGCGGACGCGCTGCTCGCGAAGTAGCGCGCGTCGTAGAGCGCGCCGAGCTCGGCGGGGCCCGGCTGGGGATGGAGGAATTCGAGACCGCACCGGCGGCAGCGCTCGACGGTGCGGGCGCCGAAGGTGTAGAGGTGGTCGGTGGGGGTGGCGCACTCACACAGCAGGCAGACCCAGGCACTCATGGGAGGGTGACACCATAGCCGATTTCGACGGGAGCGACAACGAGCGATTCGGGTGGTGGCTCCTGCTCGCCGGCCTCTTCGGCAGTCTGGTCCTCGTGGCGACGATCTGGGTGTCCCTGGACCGACGCCCGCCGGTGTGGGACCACGCCAACCACCTCGAGCGCGCCGTCCACTGCCAGCGGATCTTGTCGGAGCCGGGCCGCGACCGATTCCGGGAGATCGTCGAGATGTCGGCCTTCTACCCGCCGGTCGTCCCCTGCGCCGCCGGGCTTCTCTACCGGGTGTTCCCCGGGACCCCGCTCGTCTCCCAGTCCGTCATGCTCGCCTTCCTGGGAGCGGGGCTCCTGGCCCTCTTTCTCCTCGGGCGGCGGCTGTTCGACGCGCCAAGCGGGCTCGTGGCGGCGCTGATCTTCGGCACCGCCCCGTTCGTGGTGTATTCCACCACCAATTTCCAGCTCGATCTGCCGCTGGCCGCGATGGTCATCGTCACCCTCCTCGAGCTCGCCCGGACCAACGCGTTCTCCCGGCGATCGTGGTCCCTGATCCTGGGCGTGACCCTCGCCCTCGGCATGCTGGTCAAGCCGCCGTTCGCGATCTACGTCCTCCCGCCCGTCGCCCTCTCGGCCTGGCGCGCCGCGCGGGCCTCTGACCGCCGGCGGCGGCTCGCGAACCTGGGCCTCGCGCTCGTCCTGGGCGGCGCGCTGAGCCTTCCCTGGTACGGCCCGCGGCTCTTCGGCCTGCCGCTCCAGATGGCCAACCGCGCCTTCCGCCTGGCGGCCGAGGCGGGGCAGCCCGAGCCGCTCACCGTGTTCTCCCTGCTCTTCTACCCGCGGGCGCTCCTGCCGATGTTCGGCCTCCTGGCGGGGCTGCTCTTTGCCTGGGGTCTGGTCGCCCTGGTCCGCGAGCCTGCTGCGCGCGGCCTCCTGTGGAGCGCGTCGCTGCTCCCCTTCGGCGTCTTCCTCGCCATCCGGAACAAGGATCTGCGCTACGTGCTCCCTATCCTGCCCGCCGCCGCCCTCATCGCCTCGGCCGGTCTTCGCGCCTTCGCCCCCGCCCTCCGCCGCGCCCTCACCCTGGCCCTCATCGGCGTCGCCGTCCTCCAGGTGAGCGCGGCGGCGTTCGGTGTCCCCCGGCTGGCGCGGTGGACGGCGCTCGGTGTCCCTGCCGTGTACGCGTTCCCGCCGTCGCCGACGATGTGGCCCCAGCGCGAGATCCTGCAGGTGATCCTTCGTGAGGCCGGCAGCCGGCCGGCCACAGTGAGCGTGGTGCCCAACTACAGCTTCTTCTCGGCCTCCAACTTCCGCTACTACGCGGCGCGGGATGGGCTGCCGCTCACGGTGACGCGGGCCTGGGACGAGTACCCGCTCGGAGTTGAATTCATCATCCTGAAGACGGGCAATCAGGGGCCGGCCTTCTCCATCGCCAAGGCTCAGCGTATTATGGAGCGCCTCGCCCGGGGCGACCCCGCCTTCGAGCGGGCGTTTCCCGTGATCTGGGAGGGGCCGCTCCCCGACGGCAGCCAGGCCAGCGTGCGGCAGCGCCGCCTGACACCCGTGGCGGGGGCGAGTCCGTCCGAGGTGGTCCGCCGCTTCGAGGAGAGCATCGTCCCCTTCCTGGGTCCATATGCTCGGGACCTCGACCAGTTGAGGGTGGACCTCTCGATCGATCCCCAGGCGCTCCTCCGCGGAGAGATCCGCCGGCTGCGGCTGGAAGCCCGAAGCGCCCGGGTGGCGGAGTTCGCGCGGAGGGGGGCCCAGCTCCGCCTCCAGGAGATCCGCGTGAGCCTCGAGGGGGTCCTGGTCAACCCTCACCGCCTGGCGGCGTCGGGAGAGATCGAGCTGCTCGCCGTGGAGAAGATGCGCATCGAGCACCTCGTCGTCACTGAGGAGGATCTCCGCGCGTTTCTGGCGGGGTTCCGGCGGTTCGGCGGGCTGACGGTTGGGCTGGAGGACGGCGCCGTTAGCGTGGCGCTGGCCCTGCGCGGGCCGGACCTGGCCGGCCGGCTGAGGCTGTCCAACGGAACGGGCGGCGCGCCGCTCACGGTCCACGCCGAGCGGGTGAGCCTCGGCGGCATCCCGCTGCCGCCGCTGCTCGTCCACTGGGTCTTCCGCCACTACGACCCCACGCCGCGCCTGGCGCGGCTGCCCGTGGCCGTGGAGCTGGGCCAGATCCGCGTCGAGCCCCACCGCATCGTCATCGGGACTCGATAGGGAGAAAAAGCATGGCTGAGTCGCTCGAGAAAAAGAAGGCGCGGGGCCGCTCAATCATCCGGGCCCTGGAGCGGGCGCATCCCGACGCCGAGATCGCGCTCGAGTTCTCCACCCCGCTGGAACTTCTGGTGGCCACGATCCTGGCGGCCCAGTGCACCGACGAGCGGGTGAACCAGGTGACGCGGATCCTGTTCAAGAAGTACACGAGCGCGGGCGACTACGCGAAGGCCGACCCGGCCACCCTGGAGCGGGAGATTCACTCCACGGGGTTCTACAGGGCCAAGGCCCGAGCGGTCATCGGCATGGCGAAGGAACTGGTGGCCAACCACGGCGGAACCGTGCCGCGAACGCTCCCGGAGCTGACGGCGCTGCCGGGGGTCGGCAGGAAGACGGCCAACGTGGTCCTGGGCAACGCCTACGGCCAGCCGGCGATCGCGGTGGACACCCACGTCTTCCGCGTGTCCCAGCGGCTGGGGCTCGCCAAGTCGGACGACCCGGAAAAGGTGCACGACCAGCTCTCTCAGGTGATCCCCAAGCCCAAGTGGACGTCTTTCACCCATCTCCTCACGACGCACGGCCGCCGGGTGTGTATGGCCCGGACTCCGGCCTGTCCCACCTGTCCGGTCCGGGCGCTCTGCCCCTGGCCCGGCAAGACCGCGAAGTAGGGCTTTTGCTTGACAGTTTAGGCAGTTTCCCTTAATGTATGTGGTTGCGACTTTTTCAAGGAAGGGGAGCATGGCCACAACGCAGCCGAAGGTCGATACGATCGCCCGGAAGTGGTACCTGGTGGACGCCGACGGGAAGGTGCTGGGACGCCTGGCAACCCGGGTCGCCACGATTCTCCGGGGCAAGCACAAGCCGACCTTCGCCCCCCACCTGGACGTGGGGGATCACGTGGTCGTGGTGAACGCCGAGAGGGTACACCTGACCGGGCGCAAGCTGACGGATAAGATTTACCGCTGGCACACGGGCTACATCGGCGGTCTGCGGGAGGTCAGCGCCCAGAGGATGCTCCAGACTCATCCCGAGCGGGTGATCGAGTGGGCGGTCCAGGGCATGCTTCCGAAGGGCCGTCTCGGCCGGGCGATGGCCAAGAAACTGAAGGTGTACCGTGGGCCGGAGCACCCCCACGCGTCCCAGAAACCCGAGCCGCTGAAGGAGCGACATGGCTGAAGCGACGAAATTCTACGGCACCGGCCGGCGGAAGACGTCCGTGGCCCGGGTCTGGCTCCGGCCGGGCGCTGGGGCCATCACGGTGAATCGCCGCGCGTTCGAAAACTACTTTCCCCGTGAAACCCTGCGCATGATCATCTGCCAGCCGCTCCAGATTGCCAACGTGCTGGGCCAGGTGGATGTTCTGGTGAACGTGGGAGGAGGCGGCCCCGCGGGTCAGGCCGGCGCCGTCCGGCACGGGATCGCGCGGGCACTCCTGGCGTTCGACGACAAGCTGCGGCTGCCGCTGAAGAAGGCCGGCCTCCTCACCCGCGATCCGCGGATGCGGGAGAGGAAGAAGTACGGCCAGCCCGGCGCCCGGCAGAAATTCCAGTATTCGAAGCGCTAGCCCCGCGTCTGGACGGCGGATGAAGGTCAAGGTCGCCGTGGCGGGCGCCAGCGGGTACATGGGCGCCGAGCTTCTGCGCCTGCTCCTCGTCCATCCCCATGTCGAGCTCGTCGCGGTCACCTCCGAGCGCCTGTCCGGCGAGCCCCTTGACAGTCTCTACCCCCACCTCCGGGGACTGACGTTGCTCACCTTTGATGCGCTCGACCCGGAGAGGCTGGCCCGGGCCGTCGAGTGCGTGTTCCTCGCGCTGCCCCACATGGAGTCCCAGAAGGTAGTCCCCGTGCTCCGCCGTCATGGCCGCAAGGTCATCGACCTGTCCGCCGACTACCGGCTCAAGGATGCGGGGGCCTACGCCACGTGGTACAAGACGCCTCACGCCGACGCCGACGGCCTGGCCGCGGCGGTGTACGGTCTGCCCGAGCTCCATCGGAAGGCGATCGCGTCGGCGTCCGTCGTGGCCAATCCCGGCTGCTATCCGGTCGGAGCGGTCCTGGCCATCGGGCCGCTGCTCAGGGCGGGATTGGCCCGGGGAGAAGGGATCGTCATCGACGGCAAGTCGGGGGTCACCGGGGCGGGAGCCCAGGGGCGGAAGGTGGACCCCATGTACCTGTACACGGAGGCCAACGAAAACCTGCAGGCCTACGGGGTGGCCGTCCACCGCCACACGCCGGAGATCGAGCAGGAACTCTCCGGGCTGGCCGGTCGGTCCCTGACGGTCGCCTTCACGCCACACCTGATCCCGCTGAACCGCGGGCTCTTCACCACCGCCTCGGTGCCCCTGGCCAAGGGTGCGACCACGGCGGATCTTCTCGCGTGCTACCGGGAGGTCTACGCGGGGGAGCCGTTCGTCCGGGTGCTGCCGGAGGGGAGGCTGCCGACCACCCGCGCCGTCGCGGCCTCGAACTTCTGCGACGTGGCGGTCGTGGCGGATCCTCGCACGCAGCGCGCGGTGTGCCTGTCGGCCATCGACAACCTCGGCAAGGGGGGCGCGGCCAACGGGGTGCAGAACCTCAACCTGATGTTCGGGTGGGACGAGCGGGCGGGGCTCGAAGCGCCTCCGGTGTACCCCTGATGCCTGCGCTCGAGTGGCTCCAGGGTGGCATCACGGCGGTCCCCGGGATTCTCGCGTCCGGTATCCACTGCGGGATCAAGGCCAGCGGGAAGAAGGACCTGGCCCTCATCTATTCCTCCAGCGCGGCGCGGGCCGCGGCGGTCTTCACGGCGAATCAGGTGAAGGGCGCGCCCGTCCAGGTCTCCATGGAGCACGTGAAGGAGGGGACGATCCAGGCCATCGTCGCCTCCAGCGGTTGCTCCAACGTCTGCACCGGCGAGCAGGGCCTCCGCGACGCCCGCGAGATGACCGCCAGCGTCGGCGAGCTGCTGAAGATCCCCGCGCGCCACGTCCTGGTGGCCTCCACCGGCGTCATCGGCCGGCCGCTCCCAATGGACAAGATCCGGGCCGGCCTGCCCAAGCTCGTCAAATCGCTTTCGCCGCAGGGGGGGCGGAGCGCGGCGGAAGGGATCCTGACCACCGACACGGGGCCGAAGGAGGCGGCGCTGCGCGTGGACGTCGGGGGCCGCCCGGTGACGCTCGGGGGGATCGCCAAGGGCGTCGGGATGATCGAGCCCCACATGGCGACGATGTTCTGCTTCATGGCCACCGACGCCGTGGTTGCTCGCGACGCGCTCGACGCGGCCCTTCGCCGCGCGGTGGCGGGCAGCTTCAACCGGATCACGGTGGATGGCGACATGTCCACGAGCGACACCGTGGCAATTCTCGCCAACGGGCTGGCCGAGAATCAGGTGCTCGAGAAAGGCGGCCGGGGGCTTCGGCAGTTCGCGCGCGGGCTGGAGGCGATCACCGAGCGGCTGGCGAAGATGCTGGTGAAGGATGGGGAGGGAGCCACAAAGCTCGTGACGATTCAGGTGCGGGGCGCGCGGAGCCGCCGTGACGCCCGGCTGGCGGCGCGCTCCGTTGCCAATTCGCTCCTGGTCAAGACGGCGATCAACGGGCAGGATCCCAACTGGGGGCGGATCATGATGGCGCTCGGGAAATCGGCCGCCGCCGTCCGGGCCGACCGGGTCGGCATCTCGTTCGACGACGAAGTCGTCGTGGCGGCAGGCCAGTTCCGCCAGGGCGCCCGGCTGGACCGGGTGCGCGAGATCATGGCGCGCCCCGAGTTCGCAATCCGGATCGACCTGGGGCTCGGGGGTGGAGAGGACCAGGTCTGGACCTGCGATCTGTCCGAGGAGTACGTGCGCATCAACGCGAAGTACACAACCTAATCCAAGGAGGGGGCGGGACCCCCTCCGAACCTAGCACGCCACCCACATTCGGTGCCCCGGCGAGGGGTCGGGGGGCGGAGGCGAACCGAAGGAGGACGCTGTGACAGTGACGATGAAGGAGCTCCTGGAGGCCGGGGTTCACTTCGGCCACCAGACCAAGCGGTGGAACCCCAAGATGCAGAAATACATCTTCGGGGAGCGCAACGGCATTTACATCATCGATCTCCAGAAAACGCTGAAGAAGTTCCGCGAGGCCTACGCCTTCATCCGGGAGCTGGCCGCTGGCGGGGGCACGGTGCTGTTCGTGGGCACCAAGAAGCAGGCCCAGGAGACCGTCTTCGACGAGGCCTCCCGCTGCGGCATGTTTTACGTGAACCAGCGCTGGCTGGGCGGGACCCTGACCAATTTCGCCACCATCAACCGTTCCATCGGGCGGCTCAAGCGGCTCGACGAGATGCAGGAGACCGGCGAGTACGAGCGGCTACCCAAGAAGGAGGTGCTCGGGCTCGAGCGCGAGCGGCAGAAGCTGGAGAAGGCCCTGGTGGGCATCAAGGGCATGGACCGGGTGCCGTCGGCCGTGTTCATCATCGATCCCAAGAAGGAACGCATCGCGGTGGCCGAAGCCCAGCGCCTGGCGATCCCCATCGTGGCCATCGTGGACACCAACTGCGATCCCACGGGCATCGACTACCCGATCCCGGGGAACGACGACGCGATCCGGGCGGTCCGGCTCATCAGCTCCCGGCTGGCGGACGCCATCCTCGAGGGCCGGGGCACGCTCGCCAAGGAAGAGCCCGAGGAAGGTGCCGCCGAGGCGCTGACAGAAGCCGAAGCGGCAGTTGACGCGGCGGCCGAAGCGACATCCTAAAGGGGGACTGGAACCGATGGCGTCCCAAGCAGAGCTGGTCAAGAAGCTCCGGGAGCTCACCGGGGCCGGCGTGATGGATTGCAAGGCCGCGGTCGAAGCCTCCCCGGGGGATCTCCAGAAGGCGGTCGAATTCCTGCGGAAGAAGGGGCTGGCCGACGCGGCGAAAAAGGCCCACCGGACGGTGCGGGAAGGCCTCGTGGGCGCCTACATCCACCCCGGCGGCAAGATCGGGGTGCTGGTGGAGATGGATTGCGAGACCGACTTCGTCGCCCGGACGGATGGATTCCAGCAGCTGCTGAAGGACCTCACCATGCAGGTGGCGGCCGCCAACCCGACCTACGTGTCGCGCGAGGACGTGCCGGGCGAGGTCCTCGAGAAGGAGCGCGAGATCTACCGGCAGCAGATGGCGGATCAGAAGAAGCCGCCCCAGGTGCTGGACAAGATCGTCGAGGGAAAGCTCGAGAAGTTCTTCGCCGAGCAGTGCCTCTTGGAGCAGCCCTTCATCAAGGACGCGGCGGGGAAGACGCGGGTGAAGGATCTGGTGGCCCAGGTTTCCGCCCAGACGGGAGAGCGCGTGGTCGTCCACCGGTTCTCCCGCTTCCAGGTCGGCGAGGGCGGCTGAGCCGGGCGGCTCGGTGGAGCCCGTGTACAAGCGCATCCTCCTCAAGGTTTCCGGCGAAGCCCTGGCTGGTGAGCAGGGCTACGGGATCGATCCCGAGGTGCTCGTCCGGTTGGCCGAAGAAGTCAAGGACGTGACCGCCCTGGGGACGCAGGTCGCGATCGTCATCGGGGGAGGGAACATCTTCAGGGGCATCGCGGCCAGCGTCGGGGGGATGGAGCGGGCCACGGCCGATTACATGGGGATGCTGGCCACCGTGATCAACGCCCTGGCCCTTCAGGACGCGGTCGAAAAAACGGGGATCCCAACTCGGGTCCTCTCGGCGATCGAGATGAGGGCGGTCGCCGAGCCCTACATCCGCCGCCGGGCGATGCGCCACCTGGAGAAGTCGCGCGTCGTGATCTTCGCGGCCGGGACGGGCAACCCTTTCTTCACCACCGACACCGCCGCCGCGCTCCGGGCCGTGGAAATCGGCGCCGAGGTGATCCTCAAGGCCACCAAGGTGGACGGCGTGTACTCGGCGGATCCGAAGAAGGACAAGGGGGCCCAGCGGCTGCCGCGGCTCAGCTACATCGAGGTCCTGAACCGCGGCCTCCAGATCATGGACGCCACGGCGATCTCGCTCTGCATGGACAACAAGCTTCCGATCGTGATCTTCGATTTCACTCGCCGCGGGAATATCAAGCGGATCGTCCTCGGCGAGGCAGTGGGTTCCGTGGTCACGGGCGACAATCCGCCGCTCAGGGGGTGACGGGCTATGCAGGCGGTCATCAGGGAGGTTGAGACGAGAATGCAGGGAGCCCTGGACGCGCTGGGCCGGGAGTTCGCGGGCGTCCGGACGGGGCGCGCCAGCACCGGCCTGCTGGAAGGCATCCGGGTGGACTACTACGGCACGCCGACACCGGTCCCCCAGGTAGCCTCCCTGTCGGTGCCGGACCCGAAGACACTCCTCATCCAGCCGTGGGACGCGAGCCTCCTGCCCGCCATCGAGAAGGCGATCATGAAATCCGACCTGGGGCTCACCCCGGCCAACGACGGCAAAGTGATCCGCCTCGTCATGCCTCCCTTGAACGAGGAGCGTCGGAAGCAGCTGGCCAAGGCCGTGGGCAAGCTGGCCGAGGACGCGCGCGTCGCGATCCGCAACATCCGTCACGACGCCAACAAGAAGCTCAAGACGATGGAAAAGGAGAAGAAGATCTCCGAGGACGACGGGCGCCGGGGCCAGGACCAGACCCAGAAGATCACCGACAAGTTCATCCAGCGGGTGGACGAGCTCCTCAAGAAGAAGGAGCAGGAGATTCTGACCTTCTGATACGATACGGGAAGATGGCTGTGCGCCGACTGCCGAACGTGCCCGTGGCCGACCTCGCGTCCCTCGAGGACTCGGAGCTCTTGGCCCGCGTCAAAGCGCTCCCCCTGCCGCAGCACGTGGCCATCATCATGGACGGCAACGGCCGGTGGGCGACCCAGCGTGGCCTGAACCGGGTCGCGGGGCACCGCGAGGGCGTGAAGGCGGCGCGCGCCGTGGTCCGGGCCGCCCACGAGGCGGGGATTCGCTTCCTCACCCTCTACGCGTTCTCCTCGGAGAACTGGAGCCGGCCGTCGATCGAGGTGACCACCCTCATGACCCTGCTCGAGCGATCCATCGACCAGGAGCTGCCCGAGCTCCAGGCCAACAACGTCCGCCTCAGGGTGATCGGGAGACCCAACGGGGTTCCGTCGTCGGTGAGGCAGGGGATCGAGCGCGCGGTGGCCGCGACCGCCGGGAATACGGGGTTGACCTTGTTCATGGCGTTCAATTACGGCGGGCGCGACGAGCTCGTGGATGCGGCGCGGGCGCTGGCGCGCCAGGTGCAGGCGGGAGAGCTTCGCCCGGAGGACATCGACGAGGCGCGGGTGGGGCAGGCTCTCTACACCCGGGGCGTCCCCGACCCCGACCTCCTGATCCGAACCAGCGGGGAGATGCGGGTGTCCAACTTCCTCCTCTGGCAGATCGCCTACACCGAGCTGGTGGTTACCCCGACGCTCTGGCCCGATTTTGGCGCACGGGATCTTTATCTGGCGGTCGCCGAGTATCAGCGCCGGGACCGCCGCTTCGGCAAAGTGTGATGGAACGGGCGCAGGAAGCGCCGGTCCCCGGATCGGTGGACGCCGCGCCCCCGGCGCGCGGGGCCGCGCTCGTCAAGCGCGTCCTGAGCACGGTGGTCCTCCTGCCGGTCTTCGTGGGGATCGTGATGGGCCCGGTGTGGTTGTTCGGGGCCACGGTGGTGCTGGTCTCGGCCGTGGCCCAGTGGGAGTTCACGGGGATGTTCGAACGCGCCGGGGTCCGCACCTTCCGCTGGCTGGGGCTCGTCGGGGGCACGGCGGTCACCGCGAGCTTTGCCCTGCCCATCTCCGAGCGGGTGGCCTTCACGGCGGTGCTGCTGGCAGTCCTGCTGTCGGCGCTCTGGCGCCCGCGCGGCGCGCGCATCGCCTGGGAGCCCGTTGCCGTCACGCTGTTCGGGATCTGCTACGTGAACTGGCTCCTGGGGTACGGGTTCTGGCTTCGGGACCTGCCCGGCGGGAGCGACTGGGTCCTGCTCCTCGTGTGGGTGACGTGGCTCGGCGAGACGGCCGCCTACGTCGTGGGCTCCACGCTGGGACGCGCGAAGCTCGCGCCGGTCATCAGCCCGCGCAAGACGGTGGAAGGGGCCGCGGCCCAGCTCGTGGTTTCCCTGCTGGCGGCGGTGGTCGCGCAGGTGTGGTTCTTCACCGAGATCGGGCTCGGGCGCGCCGCGGTCGCGGGCCTCCTGCTGGGGGTGGTCGGGCAGCTCGGCGACCTGGTGGAGTCGGCGCTCAAGCGGAGCGTCGGGACCAAGGACACGGGGGCGCTGATCCCCGGGCACGGCGGAATCCTGGATCGCCTGGACAGCCTGCTGTTCAACACGCCGGCGCTCTTTTACTACACGCGCTTCATCGCGGCCTGACGCCCCCATGAAACGGATCACGCTGCTCGGCGCGACCGGCTCCGTAGGCAGGAGAGCCCTGGAGCTGGTCTCGGCCTTTCCCGACGCCCTCGGCGTCGAGGGGCTGGCGGCGCGCGGCTCCAACGTGCCGCTGCTGACCGAGCTCTGCCTCCGCTACAAGCCCAGGGCCGTGGCCCTGCTGGAGGCCGACGCCGTGGACGCTCTCGCTCGGGCCCTGCCGCATCCGCGTCCGGAGCTGCTGGCCGGGCCGAAGGGTCTCGTGACTCTGGCGGCGGAGACCGACGCGGACGTGGTGCTCTCCGCCCTCGTGGGGAGCGCGGGGCTGCTGCCGACGATGGCGGCCATCGAGGCGGGAAGAACCATCGCGCTGGCGAACAAGGAAACGCTCGTGATGGCCGGCAACCTGATGACCGCGGCCGCGCGGTCCCGCGGGGTGTCGCTCCTTCCAGTGGACTCCGAGCACAGCGCCATCTTCCAGTGCCTCCAGGGGCACAACCGCTCGGAGGTGCGGCGCATCATGCTCACGGCCTCCGGCGGCCCCTTCCGCCAGCTGTCGCGCGAGGGGCTCGCCCACGTGACCGTCGCCGACGCCCTGAACCACCCCACCTGGAAGATGGGCGCGAAGATCACCGTGGATTCGGCCACGCTGATGAACAAAGGGCTCGAGATCATCGAGGCGCGGTGGCTCTTCGACCTCCGACCCGAGCAGATCGAGGTCGTCGTGCACCCGCAGTCCATCGTCCACTCCATGGTGGAGTACATCGACGGCTCGGTCCTCGCCCAGCTCGGCGTGGCCGACATGGGCATCCCGATCCTCTACGCCCTCACGTACCCGGAGCGCCGGCCCTGCCCGGCGCCGGCGCTGAACCTGATGGAGGTGGGTCAGCTCACCTTCCACGAGCCCGACACGGAGAAGTTCCCGTGCCTCCGGTTGGCCCGTCAGGCGCTGGTCCGCGGAGGTTCTGCGGCGGTCGTGCTGAACGCGGCCAACGAGGTGGCCGTCGCGGCGTTTCTGGAGGGGCGCCTCCGGTTCACCCAGATCGCCGAGGTGATCGCCGAGGCCCTCGATCGGGTTCCGGCGCGGGAGCTCGCGAGCATCGAGGAATGCGTGGCCGTGGACCGCGAGGGGCGGTGGGTGGCGGACGAGATCCTCCGCCTGCAGGCGGTCGCAGCGGTCGGCGCGCGCTGAGGAGGAGGTAGAGCGGTTGTGACGACCATCCTGTCGTTTGTCGTGGTGATCGGGATCCTGATCCTCGTCCACGAGCTGGGCCATTTCGTGGTGGCCCGCTGGATGGGCGTGGGGGTGGAGCGCTTCTCGATCGGCTTCGGCCCGGTCCTCCTGCGGTGGCGGGGGAAAGAGACGGAGTACTGCCTCTCCGCGGTCCCCATGGGGGGCTACGTGAAGATGATGGGGGAGGAGAGCCCCCTGGAAGGCGGCGGAACCGCCACGGTGGACCCGGCCAAGTCGTTCTCGCTGAAGCCGCTCGCGGCGCGGTTTCTGATCGTGTTCGCCGGCCCCGGGATGAACTTCGTCCTGGCCGCCGCGATCTTCGCGGTCGTGTTCATGATCGTGGGACGCCCTGTGCTGCCCTCCACCCTCGGGCGGATCAAGGCCGATGGCCCCGCCGCTCAGGCCGGCCTCCGCACCGGCGACCGGGTCACGGCCGTGGACGGCGTCCCCGTGACCAACTGGGAAGATCTGTTGGGCGCGATCCAGGCGTCGGGCGGTGAGACGCGCCAGATCGCGTTCTCCCGCGATGGCCGTGAGCAGCGGGTCGCCCTGACGCCTGCTCGGACCAAGGCGCGGGACGTCTTCGGGGACGAGCGGGAGGTGTGGGACATCGGGGCCGGGCCGTTCGCCCCCGCGCGGATTGGCGAGATTCTGCCGGGCTATCCGGCCGCCAAGGTCGGGCTTCGGGGGGGCGACGTCGTGGTGGCCGTGGACGGGAACGCCGTCCTCTCGTGGGACGAACTGGCGGAGACCATTCACAAGCGCGCCGGCAAGCCGATGGAGCTCACCATCGAGCGCGCGGGACGGTCGCTGACCGTGTCGGTTGTCCCCCAGGCCTTCAAGGAGCGCGGCCCGTCCGGCCAGGAGATCGACATCGGCCGCATCGGCATCGGCCCTGCGGCCGTGTCCTACCTCCGGTCGAATCCCATCCAGGCTGTCTGGTACGGCGTCGCCCGGACCTGGGACATGACGGTGCTGACGGCGCGGGGGCTCTGGAAGCTGGTCACGCGCCAGCTCCCGGCCTCCACCATCGGCGGGCCGATCCAGATCGCCGTGGTGGCCGGAGAGCAGGCCAAGCAGGGGCTCATGAGCCTGGCTTTCTTCACCGCAGTGATCAGCGTCAACCTGGCGCTCCTGAACCTGCTCCCGGTGCCGATCCTGGACGGTGGGCACCTGTTCTTCTTCGTCATCGAGGGGATCCTGGGCCGTCCGCTCTCGCTTCGGAAGCGGGAAGTGGCCCAGCAGGTCGGGCTCTTCCTGCTGCTGCTCCTGATGGTGTTCGCCGTCTACAATGATTTGACCCGCATCGACTTCCTGCGCTTCTTCAAATAGGAGCCAGCCGAATGACGCCACGGCGCAAGACGAGGCAGATCCAGCTGGGCTCCATCAAGATCGGCGGCGACGCGCCGATCACGGTGCAGTCCATGACCAAGACGGATACGCGGGACGTCGAGGCGACGCTGCTCCAGATCTGGTCCCTCGAGGCCGCCGGCTGCGACATCGTCCGCGTGGCCGTGCCCGTCAAGGAGGCGGCGGAAAAGCTCGGGGAGATCAGGAAGCAGATTCGGATCCCGCTGGTGGCAGACATCCACTTCAACTACAAGCTGGCCCTGATCGCCCTCGACCAGGGCGTGGACGGCCTGCGCCTCAACCCCGGCAACATTGGCGGCAAGCAGTTCGTGATGGAAGTGGTGCGGCTCGCCCAGGCGCGGAAGATCCCTGTCAGGATCGGGGTGAACGCGGGGTCGCTGGAGAAGGACCTCCTCGCCAAGTACGGGGGCCCCACGCCGCAGGGCATGGTGGAGTCCGCGCTGCGGCACATTCGCATCCTCGAGGACTGCGGCTACCCGGAGATGAAGATCTCGCTCAAGGCCTCCGATCCCGCGATGATGATCGAGGCCTACCGCATGCTGGCCGATCAGGTGGAGTATTCCTTCCACCTGGGAGTCACCGAAGCCGGCACGCCGACCGCGGGCACGATCAAGTCCGCCGTCGGGCTCGGGACCCTGCTGGCCGAGGGGATCGGCGATACCATCCGAGTCTCCCTGGCGGCGGACCCCGTCGAAGAGGTGCGGGTGGGGATCGAGATCCTCAAGGCCCTGGGGCTCAGGAAGCAGGGGCTGACGTTCGTCGCGTGCCCCTCGTGCGGCAGGGCCGACGTGGACCTGGTGAAGCTGGCCAGGGACGCCGAGGAACGGTTGAAGGGCGTGACCGAGGAAGTCCACGTCGCTGTGATGGGGTGTGAAGTAAACGGTCCCGGCGAGGCGCGCGCCGCCGACATCGGCGTGGCGGGAGGGAAAGGGATCGGGCTCATCTTCCGCAAGGGCGAGGTCGTCCGGAAGGTGCCGGAGGCTCAGATCATCGAGGCGCTCTGGGAGGAAGTCGAGCGCTTCATCGCCGAGAAGCAGGCCGCGCGGGGCCCCGAGGTTCAGGACTAGCACCGTGGGTCAATATGAGATCCACGTGTTTGTGTGCACGGGCGGGGAGACCTGTCCCACCCAGGGAGACACCGAGAAGTACGTGAAGATCCTCCGCGCCGGCGTATCCCAGGCCGGAAAGCACCGGGAGATCCGGATCAACAAGTCGGGCTGCTTTTCCCAGTGCGGCAACGGGCCGATGATGGTCGTGTATCCCGAGAACGTCTGGTACTGCAGCGTCCAGGAATCGGATCTTCAGGAAATCCTCGAGTCCCACATCCTCGGCGGCAAGCCCGTGGCGCGGCTCGTGTACCGCCCGGGCGTCCCCGGGCCCAACCAGATCGTCGAGCGCGAGAAAGCGTAGCGCCGTGCGCTGGACCCGGTCGCTCATCCCGACCCTCCGGGAAGACCCTGCCGACGCCGAGGCCGTCAGCCACAAGCTCATGGTGCGCGCGGGCCTGGTGCGCCAGCTGGCGGCCGGCATCTACGTCTATCTGCCGCTGGGCCAGCGCGTGCTGGACAAGATCAACGCGATCATCCGGGAAGAGATGAACCGGATCGGCGGGCAGGAAGTCACGCTGCCGGTCCTCCAGCCGGCGGAGATCTGGCAGCAGTCGGGCCGCTGGCAGGTTATCGGCGACGAGATGTTCAGGCTCAAGGACCGCAACGCGCGGGACATGTGCCTGGGGATGACCCACGAGGAGGTCATCGCCTGGATCGCCGCCAAGGAGCTCCGCTCGTACCGGGACCTGCCGCAGATCTGGTACCAGATCCAGACCAAGGAGCGCGACGAGGCGCGGCCGCGATCCGGCGTCCTCCGGACGCGCGAGTTCCTGATGAAGGACTCCTACACGCTGGACCTGGACGAGGCCGGCCTGGCGAAGGCCTACGACGCCCACAAGGAGGCGTACTGCCGGATCTTCGACCGCTGCGGCCTCCGCTACCACGTCGTCGAGTCGGACCCCGGCATGATGGGCGGCTCGGGCTCCCACGAGTTCATGGCTCCGAGCGCCGCGGGGGAGGACGAGGTGGCGCTCTGCGAGCGGTGCGGCTACGCTGCCAACGTCGAGCTGGCGCGGGGCGTCCCGACCCGACCGAAATTCCCCGCCTGGCCCGTGGAGGAGGTGGCGACCCCCAACGCCCGCACGATCGCGGAGGTGGCGGCGCTGCTCAAGATCGAGCCCGCGCTGATGATCAAATCGCTCCTCTATGTGGCGAAGGACGGCCCGGTCCTGGCCCTGGTCAGGGGGGACCAGACCCTTCACGAGAAAAAGCTTGCGCGGATCCTGGGGGAGTTCCGCCCCGCCCATCCCGACGAGGTGAAAACCCACCTGGGGGCTCCCGTGGGCTCGGTGGGGCCGGTCAAGGTCCGAATACCCATCGTCGCGGATGAGTCGCTCCGCGAGGGGGTCTACGTGGCCGGCGGGAACAAGGAGGGGTTTCACCTGAAGGGTGTAAGGCCCGGGAAGGATTTCTCTCCGCGCTTCGCCGACCTTCACGTGGCTCAGACGGGAGAAGGCTGCGCGCAGTGCGGCGCGGCGCTCAAGGTAGAACGCGTCATCGAGGTGGGGAACATCTTCAAGCTCGGCACGAAGTATTCCGTGTCCCTGGGGGCCGTGGTGCTGGACGAGAGCGGCCAGGAGCGGCCGATCGTCATGGGGAGTTACGGGATCGGGCCGGCGCGGATCGCGGCGGCGGCGGTCGAGCAGCGGCACGACGCCGACGGGATCGTCTGGCCCTGGAGCATCGCCCCGTTTCACGTCCACCTCCTGTCGGTGAACGCGAAGGATCCCGTCCAGACGGGGGTGGCGGAGGAGCTCTACGAGGAGCTGGCCACGGCCGGCATCGAGGTCATCTACGACGACCGCGACGAGCGGCCCGGGGTGAAGTTCAAGGATGCCGACCTGATCGGCCTACCGATCCGGGTGACGGTGGGGAACGCCTTCGTCAAAGAGGGGCTGGTCGAAGTCCGGTCGCGCCGGGACCGCACCGACCGGCGGGTCCCGAAGCGAGAAGCCGTGGTAAGCGTCAAGGAGCTGGCGCAGGAACTGGGCGGGAGATAAACGTTTCCCGCATTCCCCTTGCTGGGGGGGGGCGGGTGTGCTAAACTCCTGAAAAAGTGGGCGCTGCCCACTTTTTTCTTGCCCCTGGGGGTGGCGGGAGTGGAGGCGACCGAGCGACTGGCGCGGATCGAGGCCGTCGTCTCGCCGGTGCTCCAGGCCCACGGGCTCTTCCTCGTGGATCTCCAGTGGCGCTGCGAGGGCCGGCGCTGGGTGCTCAGGTTCTTCGTTGACAAGGCGGCCGGGGTCGGCATCGCTGACTGCCAGCGGTTCAGCCACGAGGCGGGCGACGTCCTGGACGCCTCGGGCCTGATCCAGGAGAGCTACGACTTGGAGGTGTCCTCGCCGGGTCTCACGCGGGAGCTCAAGACCGATCGCGAGTGGCGCTGGGCTCAGGGGAAGCGGGTGCGGTGCTGGATGTCCGAGCCCGTGAACGGCCGGACGGAATTCACGGGGCGGCTGGCGGAGGTCACGGAGTCGGTGGTGAGGCTGGAGGGGATGGACGGCGAAGCCGAGCTCCCGCGCCGGGGCGTGACGAAGGCGCGGCTCGAGCCCAATTTATGAACCGGGAGCTGATCAACGTCATTTCGCAGATCGCGACGGAGAAGGGGATCGACAAAGAGATCCTCTTCGAGGCGCTGGAGTCCGCCCTGCTGTCGGCCTTCAGGAAGACCATGGGGGTGGGGACGGCGGAGAACATCACCCTGGAGCTGGACCGGGGGACCGGCACGCTCCGGGTGTTCGCCAAGAAGCGGGTGGTCGCCAAAGTTACCGACGCCCGGATCGAGATGACGCTGGCGGAGGCGCGCGCCGTCAAGCCCGATGCCGCGATCGACGACGAGATCGAGCACGAGCTGGAGCCCAAGGAGTTCGGCCGGATCGCGGCCCAGACCGCCAAGCAGGTGATCCTCCAGCGGGTCCGCGACGCCGAGCGGGAGGGGATCTACGCTGAGTTCGTGGGGAAAGAGGGTCAAATCGTCCGGGGCGTGGTCCACCGGATCGAGAAGCGGAACGTGATTGTGGAGATGGGGAAGGCCGAGGGCTTCCTTCCAGAGCGCGAGCAGATTCCGGGCGAGAGGATCAACCCCGGGGACCGGATCCGTGCGTTCGTCCTCGAGGTGAAGAAGACCGCCAAGGGCCCCCAGATCACCCTGTCCCGCGCCCATCCGGGGTTCCTGGCCCGCTTGTTCGAGACCGAGATCCCCGAGATCGCCGAGGGGATCGTGCTGGTCAAGGCGGCGGCGCGCGAGGCGGGCGAGCGGGCGAAGGTCGCCGTGGCCACCACCAAGCGCGATGTGGACCCCATCGGCGCCTGCGTGGGACTGCGCGGCACCCGTATCCAGGTGATCAGCCGGGAGCTCCGCGGCGAGAAGATCGACATCGTCGAGTGGTCCGCCGAGCCCACGACGTTCGTCGCCCGGGCGCTGTCGCCGGCCAAGGTGGCGTCCGTGACGGTGCAGGAGGGGCGGCAGGCCGAGGACGCACCGGTGGAGCGGTCGGTCCTCGTGGTGGTTCCCGACAACCAGCTCTCGCTCGCGATCGGCAAGAAGGGCCAGAACGCCCGCCTGGCGGCCAAGCTGACCGGCATGCGGGTGGACATCAAGAGCGAGTCCGAGCTGGAGGAGGAGCGTCGCCGCGAGGAGGAAGAGCGGAGCCGGGGTCGGGCCGCGATCGAGGAGTTCGCCGGGGTCGGGCCGCAGCTGGTGGAAAAGCTCGTCGAGGCGGGGCTCTACTCCCCCCAGCGCATCGTCAGAGCCGGCCTCGGGCGGCTCATGGAGGTTCCCGGCGTCGGGGAGAAAAAGGCCGAGCGGATCCTGGCGGCGGCCCAGGAGTTGCTCGCCGCCCATGCGGCGGCGGCCGTCGCGGAGCTCGCCGCCGGAGAGGCCGCCGCGCCCGTCGGGGAGGAGGCCGGGGTGGTCCCGGAGGAAGGGGCGGCGCCGCCCGCGTGAAGCGGGAGCCCCAGCGCACGTGCATCGGCTGCCGGCGGGTCCGGGCGAAGGCTGAGTTGGTGCGGCTCGTGCGCCGCGCCGACGGGATGGTGGGCATCGATCGGGCCGGCGCGGCTCCGGGCCGGGGCGCGTATGTGTGTCCCGCGCCGGAGTGCGTGGAGGAGGCCCTGAAGCGGGGGCGGCTGGCGAGGGCGTTCAAGGGGAAGGCGGAGGCATCTGAAGAAGTGATCAGGCTGGGGAGGTGAGGGGACCGATGGCATCACGGATCAAGGTGATCGATCTCGCGAAGGAGCTGGGTGTCACCAGCAAGGACCTGATCCAGGCTCTGGAAGCCCTGGGGCGCAAGAGCATGAGGACGCAGAGTCCCCTCGACGCCGACACGATCCGCGAGCTCCGCGTGAAGCTCGGGCGCGGACGGGAGCTGCCCGAGGAGCCGAAGCCGAAGCGGGCCAAGGCGGTCCCCAAGGCCCCGGCGGCGAAGAAGAAGGCCGCCGAGGAGAAAGCCCCGGCCGAGAAGGTCGCCGCGAAGAAAGCGCCAGCCAAGAAGGTCGCAGAGCTCAAGGAAGTCGTTGCCGTGGCCCCGCCGCCGCCGCCCGCTCCTGCGCCCCCCAAACCTGTCGAGGTGAAGCCGGCCCCGCCGAAGGTGGAGGTCAAGCCGCCCGCGGTGCCGAAGCCGTCCCCTCCGAAGCCCAGAGAGGCGGCGAAGGTCGTTCCGTTCAGGCCGGCCGCTCCTCCCCCGCCGGCCGCGCCGCCCAGGAAGGTGGCGGCCGCGCCGGCGGCGCCGCCCCCCGTCAGGCCCTTGCCCCCCAAGCCCGTGGAGCGCCGTGTCGCGCCCGCCGCGCCGCCGGCGGCTCCCGCGAGGCCTGCGGCCGTGGTGGTCACTCTCCAGCCTGCGGCTGGGGGCCCGCCGACGGCGCCACCGGTCGGGCCTCCGAAGGTGGCCGCACCGCCGCCGCTCAAACCTGCGGCTGCGGGGCCGGTGCCACCGGCTCCGGTCGAGCCTGCCCCCCCTATCGAGGTCAAGCGCGAGCTCATCCGGCTGGGCGAGTCTGTCACGGTCGGTGAACTCGCTCAGGCCATGCGCCGGAAGTCGGGAGAGGTGATCAAGGCGCTGGTCGAGATGGGCGTGATGGCCACCGTCAACGAGATTCTCGACCCGACGGCCGCCAAGCTGGTGGCGGACAAGTTCAGCTTCGACGTGGAGGTGCGGACGCTCGAGGGGGAGGAGCTGCGCGAGGAGGAAGTGGATCCTTCCCAGCTGCGCTTGCGCTCGCCCGTCGTGACCGTGATGGGGCACGTGGACCACGGCAAGACCTCGCTCCTCGACGCCATCCGGCGCACCAAGGTGGCGGAGAAGGAGTTCGGCGGCATCACCCAGCACATCGGCGCCTACCAGGTGGACACGTCGCACGGCAAGGTCACCTTCCTGGACACCCCCGGCCACGAAGCCTTCACCGCCATGCGCGCGCGCGGGGCCCGGGTGACGGACATCGTGATCCTCGTTGTGGCCGCCGACGACGGCGTCATGCCGCAGACCGTCGAGGCTGTCAACCACGCGAAGGCCGCGAACGTCCCCATCATCGTCGCCGTCAACAAGATCGACAAGCCCGGGGCCGACCCGGAGCGGGTCAAGCGCGAGCTGTCCAATCTCGGGCTGGTGCCGGAGGCGTGGGGCGGCCAGACGATCTACGTGGAGACCTCGGCCAAGAAGGGGACGGGTATCGAGAACCTGCTGGAGATGACCGGCCTCCAGGCCGAGATCCTCGAGCTCAAGGCCAACCCCAACCGGGCCGGCAAGGGTGTCATCATCGAGGGCCGGCTGGACAAAGGGCGCGGCTCCGTGGCCACGGTGCTGATCCAGCAGGGGACGCTCAAGGAAGGCGACGCGGTGGTGGTGGGGCAGCACTCGGGGCGCGTGCGCGCGATGTTCAGCCACGTCGGCAAGAAGATCAGGGCCGCCGGCCCCTCGGACCCGGTGGAGATCCTCGGGCTCTCGGGCGTGCCCCAGGCCGGCGACACCCTCGTCGCGGTGGAGGACGAGCGGAAGGCGCGGCAGATCGCCACCCTCCGCCAGGATCGCGAGCGGCAGCGCGCCAAGGGCGTCACGCGCGTCACGCTCCAGGACCTGCACCAGCAGATCGAGACCGGCGAGGTCAAGGAGCTGCGCCTGATCCTCAAGGCCGACGTCGGGGGTTCGGTGGAAGCCCTCACCGAGTCGCTGGAGGGGCTCTCGACGGATCAGGTGAAGCTCAAGGTCATCCACGGCTCGGTGGGCACCATCACCGAGAGCGACGTCATGCTGGCCTCCGCCTCTAACGCCATCGTCCTCGGCTTCAACGTGAAGCCCGAGCCCAAAGCGGCCACCCAGGCCCAGGCGGACGGCGTCGACGTGCGCACCTACAACGTCATCTACGAGGCCATCAAGGACGTCCGGGCCGCGCTGTCCGGCCTTCTGGCTCCCGAGATCCGCGAGGTGGCGCTGGGCAAGGCCCAGGTGCGCCAGCTCTTCCCGATCTCCAAGCTGGGGACCATCCTGGGCTCATACGTGACAGAAGGGAAGATCCAGCGCGGCGCCAAGGTGAGGGTCAAGCGCGACGGCACCCTGGTGGGCGAGGGAACGCTCAACTCGCTCAAGCGCTTCAAGGACGATGTCCGCGAGGTTCTTCAGGGGCTCGAGTGCGGCATCGGCGTGGACAGCGTCAGCGGGGTCCAGGTCGGCGACGTGATCGAAGCCTACACCACGGAAGAGGTC
>Ga0209342_10002063_pt1 | contig 22004 bp, 19 predicted proteins | sample RifCSP16_2_FD_184023 | JGI IMG/M metagenome (GOLD analysis project Ga0209342, IMG submission 184023) | Soil microbial communities from Rifle, Colorado - Rifle CSP2_sed 16_2 (SPAdes) (version 2) | ecosystem: Environmental > Terrestrial > Deep subsurface > Rock core/Sediment | place: Rifle... | reverse complement strand
CTGCCCCGCTGGCGAGCGCTCCGCCTCCTCGCCCGCGCCCGCGCCCTCGTCTTGACCAGCGAGATGGAGGGAGGCGCCAACGTGGTGTCGGAAGCGCTGGCCTGCTCGGTGCCGGTCCTGTGCTCGCGCATCCCCGGTTCCATCGGGATCCTCGGGCCCGACTATCCTGGCTACTTCGAGGTGGGCGACACGGAGGGCCTGGCCGCTCTCCTGGCCCGCGCCGAAGAGGACCGTGCCTTCCTGGCCGACCTCCGCCGCCGCGGCCGGTCTTTCGCTCGCCTTGTCTCGCCCGCCCGCGAGCGGGAGAGCTGGCGGCGGCTGCTGCGGGAGCTCTGACGGGCGTCTCTGGCACGACGTGACCTTGTTGATCTCGCGTAGGGTGGTGCCGGCGAAGACCTTCTCGAGGGTGGACTCGCGCAGGAAGGTCATCGACCACGAGCCCGGTCCCCACTTTGACCTCAGGCCTTCTCCCAGGTCTCTCGGTCGATGCCTGCCTGCCGCAGAATGCGGGCGAGCAAATCCTTGCCGATGTCGCTCTGGTGCGGGTTCGGGATGCGGAGCGTGACCGGACCCCGAATCATGAACTGATGCTTGCCACCGGAGTACGGCCCTTCGAAGCCAAGTGTTCGGAGGGCCCGGACCAGCTCGGCTCGTCGAACCGGGCCGAAGGAAGGCACCCGGACTACGCCGTGGCCCGAATCGTGAGGTCGCGGCCGTCGACCACCGGAAGTGGGAGGTTCCGCGACACCCGGAAGAGTATCCACTCCTCCAGCACTTCGCGGAGCTCCTCCCGGCACGACTCGAGCGTTGGGGCATTCGCGTACACGCCGTCGAAGCCCGGGATCTCGCCGTAGTAAGAGCCATCGTCGGGCAGGATCTCGTAACGGGCCTTGTGCAGGGCGGCGAGCAGATACTCGGACAGCATCGTCACATGGTAACGCTGTTCAGCCGTGAGCGGAACGGGGGGCGACGGCCGATACCATCGGCTCGCACCGCCCGCGAGAACTCTCCGGGTTCCTGGGGGGCTTTCCAGCTGGAGTCCTGGCCCCCGGGGAGTCGGGGCCCTGGGAGTCGTTGCGGAGGGTGCCCACGCCGCCATTCGGTTGGCGCTCGCCGGTCGAGAGCGCGAGCGGACCGTAACCGCGGCCGCGAGAGGCGAGGGGAGGGTGTCCTCGCTCCACCCCCCGGCCCCGCTTCCGCTACTGCACGAACGTGACCTTGTTGATCTCGCGCAGCGTCGTAGTGCCGGCGAAGACCTTCTCGAGGGCGGACTCGCGCAGGAAGGTCATCCCTTCTTCGCGGGCCGCCTGCTTGATCTCGGCCGCGGGGCGGCGTTCGAGGATCATCTGCCGGATGCGGTCCGACATGTCGAGCAGCTCCGCCACCGCCGTGCGCCCGTGGAAGCCGCTCCCGCCGCACTCCTCACAGCCCACCGCCTCGTGGAAGACCTGGTCGTGGTAGAGGTCGGGGTCGAGCCCCGACTCTCGCAGCAGCTCCTCCTGAGGCAGAGCCGCCCTCTTGCAGCGCGGACACAGCACGCGCACCAGCCGCTGCGCCATCACGCAGTTGAGGGCGGAGACGAAGTTGTAGGGCTCCACCCCCATGTGGATGAAGCGCCCGATGACGTCGAAGACGTTGTTGGCGTGGACGGTTGTGAAGACGAGGTGTCCCGTGAGCGCGGACTGAACGGCGATCTGGGCCGTCTCCGGGTCGCGTACCTCCCCGACCATGATCTTGTCGGGGTCGTGCCGCAGGATCGAGCGCAGGCCGCGCGCGAACGTCAGGCCCTTCTTCTCGTTCACCGGGACCTGCACGATCCCCGGGATCTGGTACTCGACGGGGTCCTCGATCGTGATGATCTTGTCCTCGGGGCTCTGGATCTCGCTCAGCGCCGCGTAGAGCGTCGTCGTCTTCCCGCTTCCGGTGGGGCCCGTCACCACGACCATCCCGTAGGGCTCGGTGATGTACTTGCGGAGCTTCCGCAGGTCGGGCTCGGAGAACCCCAGCACGTCGAGGCGGAGGCGGCGGAAGGCGGCGTTGAGCTGCTCCTTGTCGAGGATGCGGATCACCGCGTCCTCGCCGTGGATCGAGGGCATGATCGAGACGCGGAAATCGATCGTTCGGGCCTTCACCCGGAGACGGAAACGGCCGTCCTGGGGCACGCGTTTCTCCGCGATGTCCAGCTCGGACATGACCTTGACGCGGCTGATGATGGTGTCGTGGTGACGCTTGTCGAGGGGCTCGAGCGCGGGGTAGAGCACCCCGTCGATCCGGTACTTGACCAGCACCTCGCGGTCCTTGGTCTCGACGTGGATGTCCGAGGCCCGTCGGTCGATCGCCCCCAGTATCAGCGAGTCCACGAGGCGCACGATGGGGCTCTCCGCGGGGAGCGTCTTGACGTCGACGGCGTCCGCCTCGTCTTCGGAGACGAGCTGGAGGCGCAGGCCCTCGCTGGCCTGCTCGAGCAGGATCTCCCCCCCGCGGTGACGCCGGAGGAGGGCCGCCACGCGCTCGGCGGGAGCGACCGCGGGCTCGATCGGCCGATCGAGCAGGAACTCCACCTCGTCGACCTTCAGGGGGTCGAACGCCCCCCCGAAGGCGAGGACCATTCGGCCACCCTCACGCCGGACGGGCACGCAGGAGTAGCGGACGAGCAGCTCGAGCGGGATCTCGTTCCAGAGGCCGGGGTCCGCCGGCGGCGGGTCGAGAGGCTCGAAGGGCAGACGCTGGGCGGCGGCGACCTCCCGGGCGCGGGCTTCGTCGTCGTCGCGGTCCAACTCCGCGCGATCGGGGCGCGGACGAATCGCGGGCTTCGTGTCGGCCATCGCCGCGATCGTAGCACGACGGACGAGCGCGCCCGCCCGCTCGCCTCAGCGCGCGGGGGGCGCGGCGACCGACTCCCTCTCCCGCCGGCGCAGCGCGAAGCGAACGCTCGCGGCCGCGACCGCCGCCTCGTACTCGGGCCCACTCACGAGGGCGCGCAGCCGCGTCGACACCGGCAGCACGAGCGCGATCGGCGTCCACGGCACGGGGTCGCCGCTCCGCGCGTGCACGACGAGGCCATCCGCCACCGCCGCCGTCGCCTCGGCGAGGCTCAGGCCCTCGAGCACCGCCGCGAGCGCGCGAAGGCGGGCCTCGTCGGCGGGGTGCAGGGGGCGGGCGACCCGCTGGCTCTGGACGGCGACGTGGTACTGGCCGGCGACGAAGTGGATGCCGTCGAGCCCGTGGATCTCGCACAGCACCACCAGGACGCCCATGATGTCCCGCAGCAGCCCGAGGCCCGGGTGCTGCTGGCCCGGCAGGCGAGGCCTCCGCTCCGAGAAGGCCTGGCGCGGGTTCTGGAGCAGCAGCCACTCGATGGAGACGACCTCCATCCCGGCGACGGCGTGGCGGCTGCGGACGGCCCGCAGCTCGACGAGCAGCTCGGCCCCCGCGTCCTCGGCTAGCACGCGGAGCGTGGGGGTCGCGGCCAGCGCGTCCAGCTCGACGCGCAGGGTCCGAAAGCCCCGCGCCCGGAGCTGAGGGAGGAACCCCGATCGCTCGAGCAGGAGCTCGACCCCGTGCCGGGGGAGAAGGTCCAGGAAGGGAGGTGGGGCCGACACTCCGGGCACGAGTCCGGTGAGGTCCTCCTCGGTGAGGGAGAAGGCGAGAGAGTCGTCGGTGCCTTCCGCCACCCGCAGCGCCTCGATCAGCCGGCGCTTCCGGGCGAGCAGGAGCTCCTCCTCGAGCGGCTCGAGCTCGCGCCCGGAGGCGAGCCAGAGGAGGTAGCGCGCGGTGTGGAGCCACGCCCTCGGGCCGTAGCCTCCGGCGAGCAGCACGATCGTGGGACGGGGCTGGCCTGCGGGGCGGGCGAGGGCGGTGACGAGGCGGTCGCGCTCGAGGAGGGCGTCCGCGGAGAGGCGCCAGTTGCCGAGGACGTCGTCCGCGCTCCCGTCCGTCCCCGCCAGGTACACCACGAGGCCGGGCTGGAACGAGGAGAAGACGGGCGGCAGCGTCTCGCGGAGCGCGTCGAGGAAGCGCGCGTCGCTCACGTCCGCCCCGAGGGCGATGGCGGTGGAGGCCACGGCCTCGGTCTCCCCCCAGTGCTCGTTGTGGATCGAGTAGGTGTAGACCGTGGGGTCGGCGGCGAAGATGGCCCGCGTGCCGTTGCCGTCGTGGAGGTCGAGGTCGACGACGAGCACCCGCTCCGCGTAGCCTCTCGCCCGCAGCCGCGCCACCGCCACCGCGACGTCGTTGAAGACGCAGAAGCCGAGGCCCGCGTCCGGCATCGCGTGGTGGAAGCCCCCGCCGAGGTGGGCCACGATTCCACCCGTGCGGAGAGCGAGGCGCGTGGCCTGTATGGTCCCGCCGACCATGAGCCGCTGCAGCTCCAAGGCCCGCTCTGCCTCGTCCGGCCGGAGCTCGACGCCGAGGATGCGGGTCAGGGTCGCGGGGTCCTGGAGACGCTGGAGGTAGTCGGCGGTGTGGGCGCGGAGCAGGTTCTGGATCGAAGCCGGGCGGGGGGTGGACAGGTCCCCCCGGGCGAGCAGGCCCGCCTCCTCGAGAGCGGCGAGGACCTTGCCCCCGCGCTCGGGGTCGAGCGGCACCCCGAGGACGCTCCGCTCGTAGCGCGGGTCGTAGACGACGGGCAGGCCGCGGCGTCGCCGGCTATGCCAGAAGCGGCGGGCGCCCCGGGCCAACGTGCGCAGGAGACGGGGGGGCAACGCGGCCATTCTCCCACGGCCAGGTCGAGCCACGCGCCTGGCGGCAGTCCTGGCTCAGCCCAGCGGCTGCCGCCTCTTCGAGCGGAGGTGGTCGAGGGCCGCCTCGAGGACAGTGTCGCTCTCCCGTTCCAGGTCTTCCAGATCGTAGCTGACCTTGTAGTGGGGCGGTAGGCCGGTTCCCTCGTACGTGCCTCCGTCGAAGGTGAAGTACCGCTCGCTGTAGAGCCGCACCGTCCAGCCGTTCGGCGACGTGCTCCCGGTCGGCGAAGAGCCCCGCGATCATCAAAGACAGGGCGTGGGAGCCTCGCCCGTGTCGACGCCGCGGTCAGAGAAGGCGGGGTAGGGCTCTTCGAAGACGGCCATGACGTACTCGAAGTTCACCACCGGGTCGGTCGTGCGCTCGGCTCGGGGGGGTAGCTGCGAGCGACGCTCGAGGAGGATCTCCTCCCTTCCCGTACCGACTCACGCTACGTGAACCGGACGGAGACCAGCTTGCTGACGCCGGGCTCGTCGTATTCAGGCGCCCGCCTCCTCCGCTCGCGCTGAGTCGTCGTTCAATGCCGCGGACGCCTGAGTGAATCAGGCGTCCGCGCTGAGGAAACGCTTCGCGTCCGGGGGCGGGCGCGGGGTGCGGAGCCGGGGGTGATGGCCCTCGGCCTACGTGAAGCGCACGCTGACAAGCTTCGACACCCCCGGCTCCTCCATGGTCACCCCGTAGAGCTGGTCGGCGATCTGCATGGTCCGGCGGGAGTGGGTGATGAGCACGAACTGGGTCTGCTCCTTGAGGCCCTCGAGCATCTTGACGAAGCGGCCGATGTTGGCGTCGTCGAGGGGCGCGTCGACCTCGTCGAGGATGCAGAAGGGCGAGGGCTTGTACTGGAAGATCGCGAAGAGGAGCGCGATCGCGGTCAGCGCCTTCTCGCCCCCGGAGAGGAGCATGACGTTCTGGAGCCGCTTGCCCGGGGGCTGGGCCATGATGTCGATCCCGCTCTCGAGGAGGTCGGTCTCGTCGATCAGCGAGAGCCCCGCCGTCCCCCCGCCGAAGAGCTGCCGGAAGGTGTCGCCGAAGCGCTGGTTGATGAGCTGGAACGCCTCCTGGAAGCGCTCGCGGGAGGTGCGGTCAATCTTCTTGATGGCCTGCTCGAGCTCGGCGATGGAGTCGACGAGGTCCTGGCGCTGGGCGGTGAGGAAGCGGTCGCGCTCCTCGAGCTCCTGCACCTGCTCGACGGCGAGGATGTTGACGGCGCCCATGCGATCGAGCCTCTCGCGAAGCTCCTGGACGTCGGCGGCGAGCGAGCCCACCTCCCTTGCGCGGTCCTCCTCGGTGAGGGCGGCCGCCGCCGCCGCCGCGGAGACGCCCACCGCCTGCTGGCATTCGCGGGCGAGGTGGTCGAGGTCGGAACCGTTGCGGGCCCGGGCGACTTCGAGCTCGGAGAGCGCGTCGCGCAGCATCTCCCGCTCGCGCCGGCGCTCCTTGAGTCCGATCTCCCGCCCCTCGAGCTCCCCCCGCGCGTCCCGGACCCGGCCTTCGGCCGCCGCCACCTCGCCCGTCGCCCGGTCCCGCTCGACGAGCGCCTCCGCAATCAGGCGCTCGCACTCCGCGCGCTCCTCCTCGAGCTGGCGACGCCGGGCGGCGGTCTCGTCCCCGCGCGCCCGGGCGGCGGCGATCCGGGCCTCGAGCTCGGCGAGGTCGCTCTCCCGCCGATGGCACTCGGCGTCGGTCGCGGCCACGCGTTCGCGCAGCGCGGCGAGGGCGCTGCGGGCCTCCGCGTGGCGGACGCGGGCCGCCTCGCTCGCGGCGCGGGCCGCCGCCACCGCCGCCGCGAGATCGGCGAGGCGCCCGCCGCCCTCTTCTGACTCCGCCTCCGCCGCCTGGAGGGCGTGGTCGATCTCGGCCAGTCTCGCCGCCGCCGCCGCGCGCTCCTGCTCCGCCTGACCGAGCTCGGTCTCGAGGATGGCGGCCTTGCGCTCGAGCCGTGAGGCCTCCTCGGAGGCGGTGGCGAGCTCGTGGCGGACCGCGACCAGGTCCTTCTCCGCGGAATGAATCCGACCCTCGAGCGCACGCGCCGCCTCCGCCTGCGCCTCGGCCTCCGCCGTCGCCGCCGCCAGTGCGGCACGGACCCCCGAGCGGAGCGCCTCGAGCTCCGAGAGCCGCGAGGAGACCTCGCGCACCTCGCGGCGGGGGGAGAGAAGCCCCTTGACCGCGCGACCGCCCTCGATCGTCGCCCCGCGCAGCACCTCCCCGGCGAGGGTGGCGATCGGAAGCGAGCCCCGGCGGGAGACAATCTCCAGCGCGTCCTCCAGGCTCTCCACGACGAGGGCGTCGGGCAGCGCCGCCCGGATGCGCTCCTCGTGGGGGCCGGTGACGCGGTAGAGCTCGGAGAGCAGGCCGAGGGCCTTCGTCTCCTCCCGTGCGATGGCCGTAAGCCGCCCCTCGTCGCCCCGGGCGGGCACCGACGCGAGGGGAAGCAGCGCGCCCCGCCCCGCCCCCGAGGACTGGAGCCACCGCACCCCGCGCCGCGCCTCGGCGGCGTCGGGCACGAGAACGGCCTGGAGGCCGTCACCGAGGAAGGCCTCGACCGCACGCTCGTGGACGGAGTCGGTCTCGAGCGCGTCCGCGAGCACGCCCAGCGCCTCGAGCCCCTCCGGCCGGGCGAGCAGCGCCCGCGCCCCTTCGTCGAAGGCGGAGTGCGTGGCGACCATCTCCTCGAGGGAGGCGCGCCGGCCCTCGAGGCCGTCGCGCTCGCTCTGGAGTGCCTCCGCCTCCCGCCCCCGCGCCTCGGCGCGGCCGCGGGCCTCCGCCTCCCGCGTCCTCGTCTCCTCGAGCTCGCGCCCGAGGCCGGCGGCGAGGACCTCGACGTCGCGGCTGCGGCCGAGGGCCGCTTCGCGCGCGCCTCCGACGCGCTCGCGCTCGTGCGCGAGCTCGTCCCGCTCGCGGGCCAGCTTGACGAGGTCGGCGGCGGCGCGCTCCGCGCGGGCGGAGACGGCGGCCCGGTCGTTCTTCAGCTCCGCGATGCGGCCGAGGAGCGCGACCTGCGCCTCGCGCGCCCGCTCCTGCGCGGCCTCTTGCTCGGTCTCCCGCGCCGCCGCCTCGCCGAGCGCGGTCTCCGCGGCGCCGGCCTCGCGCTCCGCCGCCGAGTGCTGGTCGCGCGCGCTCGCCGCCTCGGCCCGGCACGCGGCGAGGGTCTCGCCCAGCGGTCCCACGCGGGCGACGAGTTCCTCCGCCTCCCGCTCGCCCTCGCGGCCGCGGGCTTCCGCCTCCACGATCTGCTCGCGGCAATACCCGCTCCGCCCCTGGAGCCGGTCCACCGCCAGCGTCAGCTCGTTGAGGCGGCCGCGCGCCTCCTCGAGCCGCGCCTCGAGGTCGTAGAGCCCGTGACGGCGGGCCTCGAGCTGCGCCTCCTCGGTCTCGAGGGCGGTCGTGACCGCGCGCTCCCTCTCCGCCTCGGCCCCGAAGCGCTCGTCGAGAGAGCGGGCCTGCTCGCGGAGCTCCTCGAAGCGGCGGCCGAAGACGACGCGCTCGGCGGCGATCATCCGCTCGCGCACCGCCCGCCAGCGGCGGGCCTTGGCCGCCTGTCGCTTCAGGCTCTCGAGCTGCTTCTCGACCTCGTTGACGATGTCGTTGACGCGGAGGAGGTTCTGCTGGGCGGCCTCGAGCCGGAGCTGGGTCTGCCGCCGTCGCGCCTTGTACTTGGTGATCCCCGCCGCCTCCTCGATGATGGCGCGGCGATCGGCGGGCTTGGTGGAGAGGATCTGGCCGATCTTGCCCTGCTCGATGATCGAGTACGCCTTCGATCCGAGCCCGGTGTCCATGAACAGCTCGTGGATGTCGCGCAGCCGGCAGGGCCGACCGTTCATCAGGTACTCGCTGTCGCCGCTGCGGTAGAGCCGGCGGGTCACGACGCACTCCGGGCTGCCGTCGGGGCTCGCGCCGTTGAGGCCGGTCACCTTCAGGTTGACCTCGGCCATCTGCAGGGGCTGGCGGCTCGCGCTACCTGCGAAGATCACGTCCTCCATGGAGGACCCGCGCAGGCTCTTGACGCTCTGCTCGCCGAGGACCCAGTTGATCGCATCCGAGATGTTGCTCTTGCCGCAGCCGTTGGGGCCCACGATGCCCGTTACTCCGCCTCCGAAGGCCACCTCCTGCCGGTCACAGAAGCTCTTGAAGCCGACGATCTCGACTGACTCCAGCCGCATAGCCGCGGGCCAACCCCCTAGATCTTGTGCAACCGCAACAATTTAGCACAATCCAGAGGGCCGGCAAAGCACGTCGTTCCGGGGAGGCCGGGCGAGTGACGGAAAGCCGGACCAGGCCAACCCCGGGTGGATTGACGCCCCCGCACGCGGGGGCCTAGCATTCCGCGCGGACGGAGAGGTTCTATGAAGCGATGGGCATGGTTGGTGGCCATGGCGCTTCTGGCGGCGCCCGCGAGCGCCGACGAGAAGAAGAAGAAAAAGGACGAGAAGAAGACGGCCGAGGCCCCGGCGCCGGTCCAGGACCCAGTCGCGGAGGCGGAGGCGAAGCTCGCTGCCGGCGACGCCGATGGCGCGATCGCCACCCTCGGGGCGGCCCTCGCGGCGCCCGGCGCCGCCGCCGGCGCCGCCGCACTGCGGCTCGGGCGGCTGCGTGAGGAACGGGGTGAGCTCGACCTCGCGATCGACGCCTACAAGGTGGCGGGGGAGAAGCTCGAAGGGCGCACCAAGGGCGAGGCGCTGGGGCGGATGGCGGTCACGCAGGACACGCGCGGCATGTCGGATGCAGGAGCCAGCGCCCAGGCCGCGATGGCGGCCGACCCCGAAGGCATCTGGCCGATGATCGCGATGGCGCACCTCCGGGTCCACGAGGGCAACGCGGACGAGGCGGTCGCCCTCGCGCAGAAGGCGCTGGCGGCGGGTGGGGGCGCGCCGGCGAGCGCCGCGCTCGGCCACGCGCTGCAGGCGAAGGGCGACCTTCAGGCGTCGGAGACCGCCTTCCGAGAGGCGATGGCCGCCGACCCGACAAGCTTTGCTCCCGTGATCGGGCTCGCCTCCGTGCTGCGGCGAAGCGGGCGGGCAGCGGAGGCGGAGCCGTTGCTGCAGAAGGTCATTGACGCCTCGCCGGGCGCGGTGGAGGCCTACGAGGAGATGGCGCGTACGAAGCTCGCCCTGGGCCGGGCGCAGGACGCGCTGGCCGACGCGAGCATCGCGGCGGCGATGTCCGAGAACGACCCCGAGGCACAGAAGCTCCTGCTCGAGGTCAAGATCGCGCGGGCGCTTCAGGCTCTCGCCCAGGGCCAGGCCGATCTAGCGGTACAGGACCTGGCCCAGCTGCGGGACCAGAACCCCGCCTCCGCCGAGGTCCGCCTCGGCCTCGCCCGGGCCCAGCTCGCGCGCCGGGACGCCGACGGCGCCATCGCCGAGCTCACCAAGGCGGTCGAGCTCGACCCGAAGCTGGCCGAGGGTTGGCACGGGCTCGGTGACGCCTACTACATGAAGGGCAACGTGGCGGCGGCGCTGCCCCCGTACGAAAAGGCGGTGGCGATCGCACCCGGCACTCTCGCCTATCGCGCGAGCCTGGGTTCGGCGCTGGCGGCGGCGCGGCTGTTCGACCGGGCCATCGCCGAGCTCACGACGGTCACCGGCGACGCGAGCTACACCCGGCCCGAGGCCTGGATCTCGCTCGGCCAGGCCTACGTCGGCGCGAAGAGGTACAAGGAAGCCGTTCCCATCCTGAACAAGGCGACGTCGCTCGCCCCCAACAGTGACCAGGCCTGGGCATTCCTGGCCTGGGCCTACTTCGGCCTCAAGGACGCCGCCAACTTCAAGGCGGCGGGGGCGAAGGCCAGGAGCCTCGGGCACAAGGAGCCCACGCTGCTCCAGTACCTGAAGCGGATCGAGGGCGGCGAGGCGATCAAGTAGCAGTCATCCCGAGGAGCCCCTTTCGAGTCGTGCGACGAGGGATCCGCAGTCCAGGCGGATCCCTCGGGACCCGTCCAATCGCAGTCCCTCGGGATCACGAGTCCCTTGACACGTCGCTTTCAGATTGATATCATAACGGTATCCAGGAGGGGAGTGACGTGATGATCCGGGAAACGGAGCGGCACACGGCCTCGGGGCTTCTGATGCTCACGGTGTTCATCGTCATCTTCTTGGTGGCGGTGGCCGGGGTCTTCCGGGCGGGCAAGGTGGGGGACACATGGGGCGTCGTCGGCTTTGCGGTGGTGCTCATCCTCGACGTGCTGGCGGCCGTCGGCCTCTTCACCGTCGCGCCCAACGACGGCCAGGTCCTGCAGCTCTTCGGGGCCTACCGCGGCACGGTTCGAGAGGCCGGCCTGCGATGGGCCAACCCGTTCTACACGAAGAAGCGCCTTTCGCTCCGCGTGAGGAACTTCGAGAGCGCCCGGCTCAAGGTCAACGATACCGACGGGAACCCGATCGAGATCGCGGCGGTCGTGGTCTGGCGTGTCGTCGACACCGCGGAGGCCGTCTTCGAGGTGGACGACTTCGAGAACTACATCAAGGTGCAGAGCGAGGCCGCGGTCCGCAACCTCGCCACACGCTACCCCTACGACTCGCACGAGGAGAGCCAGCTCTCGCTTCGGGGCAGCACGACGGAGGTGGCGAAGGACCTCAAGGGCGAGATCCAGGACCGCCTGTCCAAGGCCGGGGTCGAGGTGATCGAGGCGCGGATCAGCCACCTCGCCTACGCCCCCGAGATCGCGGCGGCGATGCTGAGGCGCCAGCAGGCGGGCGCCATCATCGCCGCCCGTCAGAGGATCGTCGAAGGCGCGGTCGGCATGGTGGAGATGGCCCTCGATCTCCTCTCCCGCAGCACCAAGGTGAAGCTGGACGAGGAGCGCAAGGCGGCGATGGTGAGCAACCTGCTGGTCGTGCTCTGTGCCGACCGCGAAGCCCAGCCGGTGGTCAACGCGGGAACGATCTACCAGTAGCCCCGCCCGCCTCATGGCCGAGCGCAAGCCGTTCCTCCTCCGGATCGACCGCCACGTCCTCGAGGCGGTTCAGCGCTGGGCCAACGACGACCTGCGAAGCCTGAACGCTCAGATCGAGTTCCTTCTCCGCCGCGCGCTGCGAGGCGAGGGCCGGCTGGGGGAGAGGGGCGAGCGCCCCCCGGCCTCCCGCGGCGGACGTTGATCGATCGCCGGCCGGCGGCGGAGAATGGGCGGGTGACGATACCCACCTTCCGCGACGTCTCGGGGGAGGTGGGCCGCGTCCTCCTCGAGCAGGGGGCGCTCGGAGCGGTGCTGGTCGACCTGGCGCCCCTCGCCCCCATCGAGCGCAGCTTCGGGGGCACCGCCTTCCGGGCCTTGCGGGCCCAGATCGACCCTCTCCTCGACGAGATGCGCGAGCGATTCCGGAGCTCTGACCTGCTGACGCGCGACGAGCGCGAGGGGGACCGTTTCGTGCTCTTTCTCGCCGGACGGCGCGAGGGCGAGGGCCCGTTCGTCAACGTCAACCTGCGCAAGCTGGCGGACAGGGTCGAGGAGTTCCTCGGCCCGAGGATCGGTCGGCTGTCGCTGCCCTACCAGCGCGAGCGGCCGGAGATCGACGTGGGCTACGGCTTCGTGCTCTGGAGCCCGCTCGAGAGCCCGGAGCGCCAGGTTCTCCGCCTCATCGACGAGGCGCGCGCCTCGTCGGAACTGCGCCGGCGTGTGCGCGAGCGGGACCAGCGCGAGCTGCTGACCGAGATCATCTTCAATCGACAGCTCTGGACCGCCTTTCAGCCCATCGTGGAGCTCGCCTCGCGCGCGGTCATGGGCTGGGAAGGCCTCTCCCGCGGACCCCGCGGCTCCGATCTCGAGCTGCCGCTCGTGCTGTTCGCGCGGGCGGCGCGGTTCGGCCTGACCGCGGAGCTCGAGCGGTCCTGTCGGCGACAGGCCTTCATCGACTGGGAGATCCTCGGGGCCCCGGAGCGGCTCTTCCTCAACACCGTCCCCGCCACCGTCCGCGACACGAGCTTCCTCGGCCGCGGGGTGCTCGACTACCTCGGCCCCCGCCTCTCGCCCCATTCGGTCACCCTTGAGATCACGGAACGACAGGTCATCGAGAACCTCAGCCTCTACCGCGAGGCGATGCAGGCCTTCACCGACCTCGGCTTCTCCTTCGCCATCGACGACGTCGGGGCCGGCCACTCCGGGTTGGAGACGGTCGCCGTACTCCGGCCGAGCTACCTCAAGATCGACATGGCGCTCGTGCGCGACGTCCATCTCAAGAAGGTGAACCAGCAGGTGGTCAAGGCGATACTCGAGATGGCCGCCGGGCTCGGAGCGACCGTGATCGCGGAGGGGATTCAGACCGCGGAGGAGGCGGAAGCCATCGCCGGCCTCGGCGTCCGCTTTGGCCAGGGCTACTATCTCGCGCGTCCCGTGGATCCTTACGCCCCATCCCCCCCTGGCGGCGCCGAGCGCTGATGCCGTCGCTCGTCCGTGGCGTCCTTCTCGCGGTCTCCGTCTCCGCGCTCGCCTGCGGGTCGGGGGGGAGCTCGCCCGCGCGAGGCCCCTCCGCTCCCTCGCCGACCCCCCCCTCCTCGGCCTCGAATCCCTGCACGGCGGCGCTCGCCGGCTCGCTCCCCGCCGCTTCCGCCTCCTCCGTTCCGGCCAAGGGGCACGGCGGGCTCGGGGTGGACGTCCGCGACCCCCGGGACTTCCTCTGGCTGCATCGCCTCCCCCGTGGGGGCGACGGGGTCACGGCGCGGGCAGGGCAAACGGCCGCGGCCAGGGTGGGCGACATCGCGGTGCTCCCGGACGACGGGGGCCTGATCATCGCCGCCAACCCGCTCGACCTCGGCGGCGCCGGTCTGCGCTTCGAGCTCAACGGCTCCGGCGGGTACGACGTGCGGCGCGTCTCGGCCGCGTTCCGGTCCGATCTCGGGAGGCGCGTCCCACTCGCGGACGACGACACCTCGGAGGAGTCCTTCGCGTCGTCCTTCTCCTTCTACGGGACCCCGCGGACCTCGGCCTTCGTCAACTCCGACGGCAACCTGACCTTCGGCGAAAGCGACACCGCGACCAGCGATCGCTCGCTGGGCCGTGCGCTCTCGGGCCCGCCGCGGGTCGCTGCCTTCTTCGCCGACCTCGATCCTTCGGCGGGGGGCGGCGTCTTCGTGAGCGCGGCCCCCGACGCCTTCACCGTGACCTGGTGCGCGGTGCCCGGTTTCGAGTCGCCGAACAAGGTGACGGCGCAGGCGAGCCTCCTCGCCGACGGCGCGGTGGAGATCCGCCTCGATGCCTCGACCACGCTGCGAGAGGCGGTGGTGGCGCTTTCGCCGGGGGCGGCGGGGGCGTTCGCGGCGCTGGACCTTTCGGCCCCGGGACCGAGCCCGGGCGGGTCGAGCGCGGTGGGGGAGCGCTTCGCGGCCGAGGCGTCGCTCGACCTCGTCGCGGCGGCGCAGCGCTTCTACGCCGAGTTCCCGGACGCCTACGACCAGATCCTGTTCTGGACCGACACCCGGGTCACGGACGAGAACACCTTCGCCTTCGAGACCACGGTCAACAACGCGATCGAGGGGATCGGCCAGGAGATCCTCGACCTCGGCTCCGACTACGGCAGCGCGGGGAGGCTGCAAAGCGTGGTCGTGATGGACAACCTCGGCAAGTACCCCTCCGACCCTGCCTCTCTCGTGCCCCGCCTCGGTCAGGATACGAGCCTCAGCCTCCTCGCCCACGAGAGCGGCCACCGCTGGGGCGCCACCCTGCTCTTCCAAGACGCGAACGGTGAGGTCTCCGACCTCCTGCTCGGCCGCCAGCGCGCGCACTGGAGCTTCTTCTTCGACTCCGACGCCTCCGTCCTCGAGGGCAACGACATCGAGGACCGCGGCGGGGGCTCCTTCCTCACCGTGGGGGCGGTGAAGCGCTACGGCCCCCTCGATCTGTACGCCATGGGGCTCATCTCCGAATCGGAGGTGCCGCCGGTCTTCTACGTCGCCGACCCCTCCGGGACGGGCCGAGACCGCGAGAGCGCCCCCAGCACCGGTGTCACCTTCACCGGCACCCGGCGGGAGGTCACGATTGCCGACATCGTGGCCGCGATGGGTCCCCGCCGACCCTCGACCGGCCGGGCGCCGCGCGAGCACCGCCAGGCGTGGGTCTACGTCGTCGGCCGCGGGCGCGCGGCGGACCCCGCGGCGCTGGACAAGCTCGAGCGCTTCCGGCGGGACTTCGAGCCCTTCTTCGAGGCCGCCACCGGCGGGCGGATGAGGCTGGAGACGCGAATCGACTGAAGGCGGCGAGCCCTACCCGTCCTCCGATCGCTCGCCCAGGAGCTGTCGGAGCGCGTCCTCGTGCGCAGCCAGGAAGAGCCGGTCTTTCGGCCGGCCCACCGCCGCCTTCGAGCGGACGATGTCGCTGAGGGCGGCCACCGGCACCTCGATGCCCTGCACCCTGAACCGCCGCCTTCGCGCCCAAACGTCCTCGAAGTCGAAGCCTGCCATGACGAAGGAGAGGTCCACGACGACGTCCCGGAGCTGGCCGCGGACAAGCGCGCGGCGCGCCACGACCTGCTCGGCCAGAAAGCGGTCGAGGGGACGGCCCAATGGCTCCTCGCCGCACCACAGCGCAAAGCCCGCGGCCTCGCAGGCCCGCCACGCGCGCAGCGCGTTCTCCGGGTCGGTGGGCACGAACATGTCGCGATCGTCGGTCGTGAAGAGCAGGCCCGCGGAGCGGGCGTAGAGATTGACCGCACTCACCCCGATCAGGACGTACCGGACACGCCGCTTCCCGAGCTCGTGCGTGAGCCGGGCAAACGGCTCTCGCCGTCTCAGCCGAGCTCGCGTGCGCTTCGGCACGATTGTCGATAGAGGCGGAGCGCCCGCTCCACCCACGTCTTGTCCGCCCCGTTGCGGTTCTCGGGGGCGGCCTCAACGGCCTCGACCAGGCGCAGGTAGGCCTCGCCGAGGGGCACGGGGCCCGTCTCGAGAGAGACCTCCCTCCGGATACGGGCGAGGACGGCCAGCGCCTCCTGCACGCCGGGATCGGGGGATCGGCCCATGGCGCGATGCTAAACCCGACCGGCGTCGGCGCGGTAGTCGCCGGTGATGGACCTTCGCCTTAGGCCCGGGGCGGGCCCGGCACGATCCCGTACTCGCTCTTCAGTCGCTCGAGGGCGGCGATGCGGACGGGGCGGCGCACGTCGTGGTCGGAGGGCCGGTAGCCGGGCCCGTGCTCGACGAGCTTGTTGCGCGCCATCAGGCGCTCGCGGTCGATGATGAGCTCGGCGCGGGTCGTGCCCACGAGGTCGTTCTCGCGGCTCATGATGATCGCCTCCTCCGGGCAGGCGTCGACGCAGAAGCCGCAGTAGACGCAGCGGAGAAGATCGATCTCGAAGCGCGTGGGGTACTTCTCGATCGTCGCCTCCGGCCGCTCCCCGGACTCGATGTAGATGCACTCGGCGGGGCACACGGTCGCGCACATGAAGCACGCCACGCACTTGGGCGTCCCGTCCTCGCGCTCCGTGAGGACGTGGATGCCGCGGTAGCGGCCGGAGATGTTGCGCTTTTGCTCCGGGAACTGGATGGTCGAGGCCCTCCGGAGGAAGAGGCTCTTCATGAAGTTGCCGAGCGTGATCCAGAGGCCGAGGAGGATCGGGCCCACCCCGGGCTTCACGTTGCGGTCGACGCTGACGACGGTGGCGGCCACGGTCGTCTCCCGCGCCTAGGCGCGGGCCTCCTGTGCGCGGGCGCCGGTCCCGCCGGCGAGGGGGAGTGCCCTGCCCTGGGCGCCGATCGCCCGGTAGTCGAGACCGCCGTAGTCGGGGGTGACCCCCGAGAGGAGCATGAAGATCTCGCGCGCCGAGGTCGCGCCGAGCGGCTTGCCGAGCCGCTCGAGGGTGCCCGCCGCGAGCTCCCAGCGGGGCCGGGCGTCCCCGGGAGCGGGGACCGCGGCCCGCACGCGCTGTACGCGCCGCTGGTAGTTCGTGAACGTGCCGTCCACCTCGGCCCAAAGGGCGGCGGGCAGCACGCAATGGGCCCGGTCGAGCTCCGCGCCCTCGTGCGTCGCCATGACGACCACGAACGCGGCCTTCGCGACCGCGTCCACTGCCTCCGGCACGCGCAGCAGCTCGGGGCCCTGCAGCACGAGAACCCTCACCTTCCCGGCGCGACAGGCGTCGAGGATGGCGCCGACGCCGTCGCGGTCGAGGCCGAGGTCGAGGCACCCCTGGGTGTTGGGGTTGCGGTCGGCCCGCTGCAGCACGTGGTCGATCCGCTCACGCACCTTGAGGTGCGGTTCGCCGACGCGGAAGTCGAGCTTCCCGCCCACCGCCTCGGCCAGCGTCTTGAAGGCGTGCAGGTCCTCGTTCGTGCCCTGGGGCGAGGCCAGGAAGGCGCTCGCCGCCCCTGCTTCCTTGAGCTTCACCGCCACCAGGTCGAGGGCAGCCCCCACCGTCGTGCCGTCCCCGGCGCCCCGAACCCGCGCGCCGGAGAGCCGGCCCGTCACCCCGATCTCTTTGTAGAGCGCGCGGCCGGGGTCACAGAGCCAGGACTTGTTGACCTCGGCGTTGCGCCGCGGCCGCAGGCGCTGGACCTCGCCGTCGCGCTCGTCGACGAAGACGTTGCAACCGGTGGAGCAGCCGGGGCAGACCGACTCGTGGCTCTTCAGGAACCAGACCCGCATCTTGAAGCGGAAGTCGTGGGAGAGGAGAGCCCCCACCGGGCAGACGTCGGCGAGGTTGCCCGCGTAGTCGTGGGTGATGGGCCGGTTCTCGAAGGTCGCGATCTCGGTGTGATCGCCGCGGTTGACGAACTCGAAGGAGTTCGTCCCCGTCACCACGGCCTCGAAGCGGATGCAGCGCGAGCACAGCACGCACCGCTCGGCGTCGAGCATGATCGGTCCCAGGTCCACGACCTTGCGCTTGCGGACCTTCTCCTCGAGCTCCACCTTGGCGTCGTAGAGCCCGTAGCGCATGTAGTTGTCCTGCAGGTAGCACTCACCGGCCTGGTCGCAGACAGGGCAGTCGATCGGGTGGTTGATGAGGATGAACTCGAGGGCGGTGCGCTGCGCGTCGCGCGCCTTGTCGCTGTCCGTGCGCACCACCATGCCGTCGGTGATCACCGTGTTGCAGGCGATCTGGAGCTTCGGCATCTTCTCGACCTCGATCATGCAGGTGCGGCAGTTGCCGTCGACCGGAAGGTCGGGATGCCAGCAGAAGTACTGGATGTGGATCCCGTGGTCGAGGGCGGCCTCGAGGACGGTCGTCCCCGAAGGGACGTCGATGTCTCGTCCGTCGATCCTGCACCTGGGCATGGCGCCTACCTGTCCAGCTCCCCCGCGATGACGTTCAGGCCCCCGATGATGGCGACGGCGTCGGCGATCAGCCGGCCCCGGATCATGTGCGGGAAGGCCTGGTAGATGTTGTAGCAGGGCGGCCGGACCTTCACCCGCCACGGGTGCTTCCGCCCGTCGCTGACGACGTAGAAGCCGAGCTCCCCGTTAGCGGCCTCGGTGTAGCCGTAGACCTCGCCCGGCGGGGGGAGGATGCCCTCGTAGATGAGCTTGAAGTGGTTCATGAGCGCCTCGATGTTCGAGTAGACCTCCGACTTCGGCGGCAGGGCCACCCGCTTGTCGTCGGTGATCACCGGTCCCCCCGGCAGCTTCGCCAGCGCCTGCTCGACGATCCGCATGCTCTGGCGCATTTCCTCCATGCGGACGAGGTAGCGATCGAAGCAGTCGCCGACCGTGCCCACCGGCACCTCGAAGTCGTACGTCTCGTAACCCGAATAGGGATGGTCCTTGCGGATGTCGTATGCGACGCCGGAGCCGCGCAGGCAGGGGCCGACCCAGCCCCAGGAGAGCGCGTCCTCCCTCGACATGACGCCGACGTCCTTGAATCGCCTCAGGAAGATCACGTTGCGGGTGAGGAGGGCGTGGGCCTGGTCCCAGACCTCTCGCACCACGGCGAGCGCGTGGCGGCAGCGGGCCTCGAAGTCCTCCGGCACGTCGTCGCCGAGACCTCCGATGCGCACGTAGGAGACGGTGAGCCGCGCCCCGCAGCAGGCGTCGAGGAGATCGTAGATGGCCTCGCGCGCCCGGAACATGACGAAGAACGGTGTGATCGCCCCGAGGTCGACGACGTTGGTGGACACGCAGACGATGTGGTCCATGATCCGCGAGAGCTCGGAGAGGATCACGCGGATCGCCTCCGCCCGCGGGGGGGCAGGGATCTTGAGCAGCTTCTCGACCGCGAGCGCCCAGCCGTGCCCGTTCATGAAGGACGAGCAGTAGTTGAGGCGGTCGGTGTAGGGGATGATCTGCCAGTAGGTGCGCTCCTCCGCCATCTTCTCGAAGTTGCGGTGCATGTAGCCGATCTCGGCCGCGGCGTCGACGATCGACTCGCCGTCGAGCAGGGCCTGCACCCGAAAGGTGCCGTGCATGGCGGGATGCGAAGGACCGATGTTGACGAGCAGGTGCTCGGAGCCGGCGGGGACCGGGAGGAGCATCTCCCGTGGCGTCTTCAGGACGTGTCGCTTCGCGGTGGGGTAGTCCTTCCGCATCGGGTGGCCCACGAAGGAGTCGTGGGTGAGGAGGCGGACGAGGTTTGGGTGCCCCACGAACTCGATGCCGTAGAGGTCCCACGCCTCACGCTCGAACCAGTCGGCGCCCTTGAAGACGCCGGTGAGGGTGTCCAGCCGGGGATTGGCCTCCGGCACCGGGGTCTTCAGGCGCACGTGGTGCCTCGTCGAGACCGAGTAGAGATGAAGCACCACCTCGTAGCGCGCGTCCCGCCCCCCCTGGTCGAGGTAGTCCACCCCGCAGAGGTCCAGAAAGAGCCTGAAGTCGCACTCGGGGTGGTCGCGCAGGAGGCGCGCCGCCTCGACCCAAGCCCGCCCCTCGACCGTGATCGCGAGGTCCCCCCGGAAGTCGTCGATGGCGAGAACCCGCTCTCCCAGCGCTTCCTTCAGGACACGGGCGGGGGCCTTGGCGAGGACCTCGGGCGGGATGAACACGGTGGCGGAGCTAGCCATGGTGGGGATCGCGCGAGGGCGCCGGGATCACGCGCAGGCTGAGAACCCCGCGCGGGGGGAGACCCTTCGCGCGCCGGGCGTCGTCGTCCGCCGCCCACTCCTCCCTGCGCGCCCGGCGGTCGAGCGCCCCCGCGCCCGGGGCGCCGAGGCGGTGCGCGCCCTGCGGAGCCTTGGCCTGCTCGCCCTTGCTGATCTTCTCCTGGATCTTCATGACAGCGGCGATGAGGCCCTCCGGTGACGGGGGGCAGCCGGGGACGTAGACGTCGACGGGGATGATCTCGTCGATCCCCTGCATGACGTGATAGGAGCGGTAGAAGCCACCGGAGGAGGCGCAGACCCCCATCGAGATGACCCACTTGGGCTCCGGCATCTGGTCGTAGATCGTCTTGAGGACCGGGGCCAGCTTGTCGGGGATGGTCCCGGCGACGAACATCAGGTCGGCCTGACGGGGTGAGAAGCGCAGCACCTCCGCCCCGAAGCGGGCGATGTCGTAGTGCGACGCCGACAGCGCCATGAACTCGATCGCGCAGCAGGCGGTGCCGAAGGGCATCGGCCAGATCGAGGAGCGCCGGCCCCACTTCGCGACCGCGTCCAGCGTGGTCGTGATGACGTTGCCGCCGGCATGGACTCCGGGCCACGTCGGGTCCACGAACTTGCCCTTCAGGAGGTCGAAAAGCCCCATGGGGGATACACCTTCTCCGTTCCGACGGGAGCCGCGGGCCCTCCCACCGACGCGGGCCCGCGGTGACGGCGAGCCCCAGCCGCGAGCGGGCTGCGCAGGATCATAACCCAAGGGTCGCGGCGGCTGCCACGGCCCACCCCGTCAGCCCTCCCCGGCCGGCAGCCGGTCGGCGATCTCCGCCAGGCGGGGCGCGCGCGCGTCCTTGGCCGACAGCGCGGGGGCCGGGATCGGCCACGCGATGCCGATGTCGGGGTCGTTCCAGGCCACGACCAGCTCGTCCTCGGCGTCGTAGAAGTCGGTGCACTTGTACTCGACGTGGACCCGTTCCGAGAGCACGCAGAAGCCGTGGGCGAAGCCAGGAGGGATCCAGAGCTGACGAAAGTTCTCCCCCGAGAGCACGAAGCCCACCCATCGGGAGAAGGTCGGCGACCCCCGGCGGATGTCGACCGCCACGTCGAACATCTCGCCCTCGACCGCCCGCACCAGCTTGCCCTGCGGGTGGAGGTGTTGGGCATGCAGCCCCCGCAGCGTGCCGCGAGTCGAGAAGGAATGGTTATCCTGCACGAAGGGGCCGTGGATGCCGGCCTCCGCGTACTTGCGCTCGTGCCAGGTCTCGAGGAAGAAGCCGCGCGCGTCTCCGTGGACGTCCGGCTCGATCAGGAGCACCCCGGGCAGCTCCGTCGGGAGGAAGCGCATCGGCCGCCGATCATAGCGCAGGCGCCGGCTGTCGCGGGGTGCCTCGCCCGAGGCGTGCTAGGATCGCGTCGCTCATGGTCGGCCCCCCCCGAACCCCTCCCGCGCCGCCTCCGCCGGAGGCCCGGCGCTTCACCGACGTGGCCTCGGACCCCGGAACGCGCGTGGGCTCCGAGATACGCATCCAGGGCGAGCTCTCCGCCCTCGAGTCCGTGGAGGTCGCGGGGACGATCGACGGCTCGGTGGCGGTCGACGGGCTCTGCCACGTGCACCCGGGCGCGGTCGTGAGCGGTCAGATTACGGCCACCGACGTCGTGATCGAGGGAGTCGTCCAGGGCAGCATCACCGCCCGGGGCAAGGTCGAGCTGCGCGCCTCGGCCCGGGTCGAGGCCGACATCCACGCGCACGCGGTGGCGATCGCGGAGGGCAGCTTCTTCGACGGCCGCGTCCACATGGAGGGACGCGAGGGGATCCCCACGTCGTTCCGGGAGAAGCGCCAGCGCCCGCCGGCCCGCGGGCCCGCCGAGAAGCCCGGACCCTAGACTGTCCTGATTGGGGTAGGTGTTGACGGTTTGAACTCCGGAGCCCCGCGGTAGCGCCGGTGCCGGGCCATCGCCTCCCGGCCGTAGTCGTGCTCGGCCAGGTAATTGTTGTGGGCACGACACATCAGGCGGATGTTCGGCAGACTGTGGTCACCCCCAAGGCCGAAGGGGAGCCGGTGGTGGTATTCGAGCTGCTTGCGCTCAGGGCATCGTCTGCCCTGCTCGTCCACGTAGCGGCATCGGTTCCCGTCGCGCTCACTCACCGCACGCCGCACGGCGGCCGGGATATGGCGCGAGGAGGGCGAGGTGTCGGTCTTTGAGAGCTCCCTGCGGGGAGTGCTCGTCCTGGCGAAGCGCCTGGCTTCGAGCCTCTCAAGCTTCTCGGTTATGGCCTGCTCGATGATCGCGCCCAGATCGCCGTCGGGCACCTC
>Ga0209342_10002062_pt1 | contig 22007 bp, 18 predicted proteins | sample RifCSP16_2_FD_184023 | JGI IMG/M metagenome (GOLD analysis project Ga0209342, IMG submission 184023) | Soil microbial communities from Rifle, Colorado - Rifle CSP2_sed 16_2 (SPAdes) (version 2) | ecosystem: Environmental > Terrestrial > Deep subsurface > Rock core/Sediment | place: Rifle... | reverse complement strand
GGTCTTCGAGGACTGAGCCCCCCCAGGCCGCGAAGACCCCCGCCGCCATAAGGCTATCGCCCCTTTGGAGGTAGTAGGCGATCAATCCGGCATAGATCAAGAGCTCTGAATAACGATCGGTCACAGAGTCGACGAATGCTCCGAAGTCGGACCGTTCACCACGCAGCCGGGCCATGGTCCCATCGAGCGCGTCGACCGGCCCCATCGCCAGCACTAGGATCCCGCCCGTCGTGAGCTCTCCCCTCGCTAGGAAGAGCGAGCCGACAAGATTCCCGGCCAGCCCGATCAACGTCACGGTATTTGGCGCGAGGCCGAGCCGATTCAAGAAGTCGGCGACAGGATCAAGCGACTTTCTGAACCAGATCCGCATCAGTTCGGTGAGCGTCGGACGTCTCTCTTCGACCGTCCCTTTTGCGTGCATGCATTTCTCCAGATCGGGGTCCCGGCAATGCTAATGCCGCCGGAGGGATGCGTCAAGCCGCTATGAGCTACCCGGCTGAATGTTTCCTCGCCGCAGACTGCGAGAGAATGCCGTTTCGGTTCGAGCGATCTCCGGCGGGTGTCATTCGTCTTCGTCGTCGGGTGTTAACGGATCGTCGTCTTCGCCGATCAAGATCTCACGGGTTCGACCGCCTGCCTGCCGGCGTCCGACCACACCAAGTTCTTCCAGCTCGTCCATGAGCCGGGCCGCGCGCGGATAGCCGATCCGCAGTCGCCGCTGGAGCATTGACGCGCTGGCCTGTCCGGTTTCTTTGACGACGGCAATCGCCTCTTCTAGCACATCATCTCGGTCATCGAGCACAGCCTGGCGGGCCAGCAGCTCATCCCACGGTGGCTCCTCCGGTCCCTCCAACTCCTCAGCCGGCGATTCCTCCTGCCAGTATTCGACGATCTGCTCGATTTCAAGATCGCTCACGTAGACCCCTTGCAGACGGCTCGCCACGCCAGCCTCGGGCGAAAGGTAAAGCATGTCCCCCCGTCCAAGAAGCGTCTCCGCACCGGCCGCGTCGAGGATCACGCGCGAGTCGACCCCCGAAGCCACGGCAAACGAGATTCGCGCTGGGAAGTTCGCTTTGATGAGCCCGGTCACAATATCCGTGCTCGGTCGCTGTGTCGCCAGAACGAGATGCATTCCGGTGGCCCGGGCCATCTGCGCCAAGCGGACAACGGTCCGTTCCGTTTGATCCGGCGCCATCATCATGAGGTCGGCCAGTTCGTCGATCATGACCACGATCCGTGGGAGCAGTTCTGCCCCTTTTCGACGACGCATCCTTCTGTTGTAGGCCTCGATGTCGCGTGCCTTGGCCTGTTCGAGCAGCTTGTAGCGGCGGTCCATCTCCTGGGTGCACCAGCGCAGCACCCCGACGATCCGTTCCAACTGCGTCTCCACCTTGCCTAATAGATGAGGCAAACCATTGAACCGAACGAGTTCGACCATCTTCGGATCGATCATCACCAGCCGCAGGTCCTCGGGCGAGTTGTTCATCACCAGACATGCGGTCAGGGCGGTGATGCACACCGACTTGCCTGAGCCGGTTGCCCCGGCGATCAGCAGGTGCGGCATCGCCGCCAGATCGGCCACATCCCTGCCAAGGGCGACCGCGAGCGGCGACCCGACCGAATGGAAGACTTCCGCTTCCAGGATCGAGCGCAGCCGTACGCGGGCCGCCCTCCTGTTCGGGACCTCGATCCCGACGTACGCGTGCCCGGGGACCGGGGCTTCGATCCGAAGGGTTGACGCCGAGAGCGCCAGTGCAAGGTCGTTGGCCAGGGCCGATATCTGCGAAACGCGAACCTTCTGACGCCTGATCGTCTCGTCGGGACCGGTGTGTTCGATGAATCCGGGTTCGACGGCGAATTGCGTCACAGCCGGCCCTGAACGAAAGCTGACGGTGGTTGCCGGCAAGCCGAAGTCCGCCAACGTCTTCTCGATCAGGCCGGCTGCCAGATTGATCTCACGCGCCGTCACCTGAACCATCTCACCTCGCTCGAGGATTTCCAGCGGAGGGAGCCGGTCACTCCGCAGCCCGGCCGGAGCCTTCTTTTCGTCTTGTTGCGGTTCGACACGGAGATTCTTGCGGAACGCGCGCGGGATGTGTCGCGCGCCTTGAACTTGCCCGCTCGCCCCCGCCGCCGGACGGACGACAACTGCAACCGGCGCTTTCTCGGCGGTATTGGCTGGATCATACGACTCGTCGACGATGATCGTGCGACGGTCATCCGGGATAAGCCGGGCAAGTGTCGGCCCGAGGCCGAAGGCACCGGCGGTAATGGTAACGGCTGCAAGCAAGACCACGCCTCCCAATCCACCGAGCGTGTCAGTCAGAAGCGTCGCTAGACCCCACCCAATGAGGCCCCCGCCTGCGCCGATCTCGGCCCGTTCTAGCGACATCCCATCCAGGTTGGTCAGCACCCCCAGGAAGGCGAAAAGGGCCAGCTCGACGGAAATCACGCGCAGCCATCGGACATGCGTCGACCCACCGAGGCTATGCCGCAGTAGAAGCACGAATGAGGCGATCATCACCACCGGGACCACAAGACTGCCCCAACCCAGCCAGCGGGCGAGCAGTCCCACCCACGCATCGACCAGCGATCCGTGCGTCAGCCCCGCCATGCCCAAGACCGTCACCAAGGCGGAGACGCCCAGTGCCAGCGCCCCGAAATCTTCGCCGTAGTCCAGAGCTCGGTCGGCGAACGACCACCACCATTCTGCCAGTTGATCGGGCAGGCGTTCGAATGACGTACTCTGCGTCTGCGAATATCTTGAACGCTTACGCGCCATGATCACGCCCCAAAACGAAGGCCGGGCGCGGCTCTCGCCCGCCCGGCTTGCAGGCTCCAACGGCTCATCTCAAAATGAGGAGATCGGCGCCCTCTCCTGGCCTGATTCACTCGATTCGCTCGTCTGCTCCGACTGTGATACCTGTCTCAAGCTCAGGGCCAATCGGCGACCGGCGGGGTCGATGTGTACGACCCGCGCCCGCACATGCTCTCCCTCGCGTAACACATCGCGCGGGTGGACGAAATCCCCATCACCGAGCTCCGAGATATGGATCAAGCCTTCCAGCCCATCTTCGATCCCAACGAATGCGCCGAACTTGACGACGTTGGTGACCACCCCCTCGACCAGCTGGCCGACTTCGAAGCGCTCGGCAACGCTCGACCACGGATCCGGCTGCAGCCCCTTCAGGCTCAACGCCACCCGGCATTGCTCACGATCGACAGATAGTACAAGAGCTTCGACTTCCTGTCCACACGCAAGCACGTCTTCCGGATGCCGCACCCTCCCCCACGAGAGCTCGGAGACATGGATCAAGCCCTCAACACCACCCAGATCGACGAACACACCGAAACTGGTAAGGTTCGTGACCACACCTCGAACGGTGCGTCCTTCCTCGAGACACGAGAGTAGAGCCTCGCGTTGCCCCGGCCCGGCCAAGGCAGCCCGCTCGGAAAACACCAGGCGCCCGCGTTCCGGATCGTACTCGATGACTTTCAAACACAGATCCCGACCGACGAACTCTGCCAATTGCCGGCTGCGTTCATCCTGGGCTTCGGATGGCTGCACTTTGACAAGGTGGGACACGGGTACAAACCCTCGCAGCCCACGCGCCTCGACAAGAAGCCCGCCCCGGTTGTAGCCGATCACTTTCAAGTTAAGGGTGTCGTCGGCGTCATACAGAGTCCGCGCCCAACTCCAGTCTTCCGCGGTACCCGGACCCGTGTTGCGGCCTACCGAAGTGCCTGCGTGCCTGTGTCGAAGTGGAGAATCTCGACCTTCATCCTCCTTGAGAATCGCAGCCCACCAACCTTCATCCATGGGCGGAGGCGACCCCTTCCCCCCGGAAAACCGATCTGCCTCGGACGACATCTTAAGACCTCCAACATATGCAGAGCGACACCCTCCCAACGAACTTCCCCCGAAAACAACTCCACGATTTTAGAATACCCCAATCCAGCGCAGATGCAAGTATTTCACTTCTTGTACGAGATTTATCGACGGCGATTCAATGCCGTATGTCCTCGCTCACACGACGCGAGCCCCTCTGCAGGGACCAGTCGCCTCGATCACCAGATCCTTTTCCCAATCCTCACGCTGGCTTGATGTTTCTTCCCCCCTCATCCGCTCGGTGCTTACAGTCGTCTTCGCTGTCCCTGTCAGATGCAGGATGGAAGACCGTGACGGTCCGACTGTCTCGAACCCCGCAAATAGGCATCCCCATTATCACTCCCTTGACCGAGACGACCTATTGGCAGAGCGCGACGGGACTTCCCCCACCTTGGGGCCAGCTCGGCCTGCGTCACGGCTTCCGGCTTGACGCTCCATGACGGCGATCGCCTTGGCGACGGCCTCGATCGCCACTCGCTGCTTGCGGTAGAGATCCGCCTCGGACATCGCCAACCGCAGGGCAACATCGCGCACTTTCCGGCCTTCGAGGAATTTCATCTCCAGTATGTTGTAGAGCATCCACTCGGCGGTGAAACGCCGGTCGCCTTCCGGGCGCGTCCGATCGATCGCGCGCCTGAGAATCGCCCTCAGCGCGTTGACCGGGTTCCCGTCGTGGTCATGGAGAGATTGGCGGACGACGCGCAATCCGAGCAGCGGGCTTTGGAGCAGCCGCGGCCCTCCCCAGTAATGACCCAGCGCTTCGCGCACCAAGTTCACCAAGTCGGATTCGGTGTGCATGACCTCGGCACTGCTCTCGAAGGACTCGGCCCCGGTGAATTGCGAAGCCGCCCGCATCCGCTGGATCGCTTCGATCTGCGGCACGAGCCGATCGACCACGCCGAAGACCTCTCTCTGGAGTCGGCGATCGGTCAGCGCCACGGCCGCCTTGTCCAGCAGCCTGTACAGAGACGCCGCCTCTTCAGCCGAGAAATCCGGGTTCGCGCTGCGAGCCTGAAACCCAAGAAGACCGATCATTTCGGACGTCTCGGGCGTTTGCAGCGGGATGAGCCAGTATGAGCCCCAGTTGAAAACCTTGCCAAGCGAAGGAACGTCGAATTGCCCGTCGCTCATCACCAGCGGCGGGATATTTTCGGATTGCTTCAGTGGGTCGCCCGGTCCGACGGCGACCTCGAGATCGATGCCCTCCGGGCCGACGACGGCGAAGAACGCCGAAGGCGTACCGTGGATATCGCACACGGCATTCAGGATGGACTCAAGGAACTGACGCAAATCTCCAGAGGTCAGAAGCCTTTCCTCCAGCAGTTGGAGTCGCTCGACATCGGCCCGATCCTCTCCATAGAACAACCAACGCTCGATCGGCGGCCGGATGAGTGTGATCAGCAGCTGCAAAAGCAACAGTGAGGCGACCATAGCGAAAGGGACCAGACGACTTTGTTCGAGCCCGATTATCTCGGCCAGTCGGTTCACCAGAACTGTGACGGCCAGGACGCTCGAGGCAACCACCGGTCCGCGCAGGATCCATTGGAAGAGCCGGCTCTTGACCACCCGGTCTGGATGGCTTACACCGAAATAGGCCACGCTGTAAGCCATGAGCACCAGCGAGGCGGCGACGTAGATGTTGGTCAGGATTTGTGTCAGCCAGAAAAGCGAAGGGAGGCTTAGCATCAGGCCGCCGGCAAGGGTCAAAAAGGGGAAAATGCTCAGTACCGGCCCGATTGCTCCGAGCATCAGGTAGAGCATCCTGCGACGACTCGTACGCGTCAGACAGCGCTGATAGGCGCGGTGTAGATTGCGCCCGGAGATGACCAGGCTGACGGTCATGAACACAGTGTACAGGTAGAAGAGCGGACCCGGGCGGAGGTATGCGGCCGCTCCTTGTTGGACGACGCCTTCGACGACGACATTGCTGAACATGGCTGCGACGGCCAGCGCCCCGCCAACCACGTAGCCAACGCGGATCGCCAGATCGCGCCTGCCCCTCGACGGCCGCCCGGTTGCCGCCAGCAGTGCGTCGGTCAGATGCAGGTAGGCTGCCGGCATCAGCCCGATGGCCAACCATTGAAGCCGCAGCCACAGCTCGAGCTCCGATTGGCTGTATGCCGTTCCGACCAGCACGTCCCCGAAGTGACCCAGGACGACGCACGCCAGCAAGAATGCAAATGCGCGGGCAACCCGCTCGCGCATGTTGAAGGTCAGCGAATACAGCATGAGCGAGAACGCCGTAATGGCGTCCCCGGCGTTCAGAATTTCATTGAATACGAGTAATGCCGCCAGAACGGCCGGGGGGAGCAGCATGACGCTACCGGATTTCCAGACTGAAGAAGATAGCGATGTCCTGATCCTGGTAGTGGTGGTCGCTGTAACCGGAAAAGACGAAGCCAAGCTTGCGGGACAGGTTGATCGCCGGGTAATTCTTGATCTGCATCTCAATAAACAGCCGGCTCAAGTCTTGCTCGCGACACCAGCCTCTGACCCGGTTGATGAGATGCGTCGCGATCCCCTGGCGCCTGTGTGCGCTTTCGACAACGAGATCTGAAATCCAGGCGGACCGCAGAGCGGGAGGATCAGACAGCGTCAGGTATGCAACGGGATGATCCTCGTGTTCCGCCACCAGGAAGACTTCCTTGTGGGTCCACTCGTCGGCGAGCAAGTCCGGATCCCGAGGGTATTCGACGCGCATCGGACGCGGCAGGCGGACCTGGCGGAAAGCGACGTTCACTTCTTCAGGGTTCGTCGTGTAGCCCATCTGCCAGACATGATCCGTGCTGTACGAGTGGTCCATGTCAATCAGATCGGCGATGTCGGTCGAAACGGCGCTCCGGATTGTCAGACGCTCACCTTCCAATTTCACACTCCTGACCGGCCGCCGGTCTCACGGCGGCGTAGATCAAATCACGTGCCGAGATTCTCAGGGGCTGGCGGCTGCCACCGACACGCGGAAGACACATGGCAGAGGAGCGTTGCCACTCGTATCTGTTACCACCAGCCTCAGTGCGTAATCTCCCGGCACGAGCAGGCTCGTATCCCACGTCCCTAATTCCCCGTCGACGACCGGCGTCGTGCCGGCAGAGATCGTTCGCCATACCGAGTTGGGTTGCAGGCTTCGATACTCATACTTGTAGAAGGAGAAATTGGGTACACTGGCGGTGCCCAGGATATCCACTGAGTCACGCAGGGTCTCGCCTTCCAGGGGGGAGGTCAGAGTCGCAGAAGGGTTGGCGCAGCCGGCGTTGTCCAGGCCGTCCTGTGCGAAGGGTATCGCCGTGGCTGGCTCGCCGTCCTGGACTTCGAGCGTGATTTCCGGCGTCGCCAGGAGGGAGACCGTCGGGAGTGGCGTCGGCCGGTCGGCCGCCGACACCGCCGGCCCAGCATAGGTGGCCAGGACGAAGGTCGTCAAAAGGACGGCCAATGACACTGTCAGCATCGCACCGGACCGCCTGAGCTTCGATAGCGACCGCTCGCGTTCCAAGCCAAACACTGCGGCGCGCAGCTCCCCGGCTGCGTCCAGGGTTGCCTTCAGGTAGATGATTGCGAAGAGGGCAAAGAACAGATAGATCCAGGTCTGTTGCTCCTCAATAAAGAGCAGGGCGTCTTCCATTCAACCGATCGCCTAAAGGCGGCCGAGGACCCCCCTGATCAGAGCCGTCAACTTGGGGACGATAACCCGTCCGGCCGCCAATACTTCCTCGTGCGTGGTGACCGTGGTCCCGTCCAGGTTGGCCTTGTTGCTGATTCCGGATATACCCAACACCTTCAAGCCCCCATGGCGCGCCACAGTCGCTTCCGGCACGGTCGACATCCCAACCGCGTCAGCGCCAATGGCCCGCAAGAAACGCAGATCGGCCGGCGTCTCGAAGGAGGGGCCGGCCAGGCAGACGTATACGCCCTGACGCAGAGTCATCCCAATATCCGAAGCGACCTCCAGCGCCAGCTCTTGCAGCGAGCGCGTGTACGTCTGACTCATATCGGGAAACCGCGGACCGAAGTCTTCCAAGTTCGGTCCGCGTAAGGGCGATTGCCCGGCCATGCCGATCAAATTCAAATGGTCGGTGATCAGCATCAGATCCCCCGGGCGGAACTCCGGATTGACTCCGCCGGCGGCGTTGGTCAGGATCAAGGTCTCAGCGCCCAAGGCTTGCATGGCCCGGACCGGAAGGCCCAGGCGTGACATCGAATGCCCCTCATAGAAGTGAGCCCGGCCTTGCAGGACGATCACCGGTTGGCTTTCCAACGTGCCGATGACGATCTCACCAGCATGTCCCTCAACGGTCGGCACAGGCCAACTGGGAATCTCGTGAACGGGCACACGCACTGCGTCGCTCACCGAGTCTGCCAGCGCGCCCAGGCCCGAGCCAAGGATCATGCCCACCCGCGGACGTGTCGTGCTCCGCGCTTGAATCGCCAGGACGGCGGCATCGATCTCTTGCATCGATAGGAAACCGGTCTCTTGAGCCTCAGGTTTCACGACTCAGGTTCTTCCTTTCCAACTCGAAGCACGTTAGGGCTGCTTAGCCCCAGGAGTTCTTGGACTTCACGGCGCGTCCGCCCCTGGGTAAGCATATGGTTTGCCAGTGAATGCCGGAGCGAGTATGGCGAGACGTCCTGCCCCAACCCCGTCGCCTGCGCCCAGCGTTTCACCACCAACCACAGGCCTTGGCGGCTCAAGGATTGGCCGCGCTGGTTGAGGAAGAGCGCCTTCTCATTGGCATTCGAGCTGAGCTGAGGCCGTCCCTCCTCCACATATCGGCGCAAGGTCTTCAAGCTGTCCCCCAACTTGAGGACGGGCCCCTCCCATTCCGCCCGGCGGATAACCCCTTCGCCCAGATCGAGTTCGTCCAATCGCAAGGCGACTGCATCCGCCGCCCGCAACCCGGTGACGTACAGCAGCGCCAGGATCGCCGCATCGCGCAGGCCACGGGGCGACTCGCGCTTGGCCGGTGCCGACAACAGCCGTTCGACCTCGTCCCTGGACAGGACGCGCGGGCGGCGTCGCGGCGCCGGCGGTGATTGGAGCTCGAGTATCAAATCCGAGGACTGGCCCTCCTCGTGGTTTTCAAGGTAGTCGAGGAAGGAGCGGACGACCGCCATCTTGCGGGCGACCGTCGCCGGCCGGTAACCGCGGGCACCCAGCCAGTCCACATACCGCCGCAGCTTCTGACGGTCCAGGGCCGGGGGTGGAATGTGCTCTGTTTCGCCCCGCGAAACGACCTGGTCCATCTGCTGCAGGTCGGTTCGGTAGGCCAAAATGGTGTTGTCGGCGCTTCCCCGCTGTTCTCTAAGGAACGTCAGGAACCGGAGGATGGCCGTCTGCATACGCTCTCCCTTTGCCGCATGAGACGATCCGGGCGGATTATACCATCTCCCCTTCTGACTTACCATAAGAACACAGGGTCAATCCTTCATAGCGGCCCGAGATCGGCTGCATGCCTGCCTGGGGCGGACTAGAGCCCTGAGCTGGCCTCTTCCAGCGCCTGGCGCTCGCTCTGGTTGAGCCGGATCTCGACTGAGGCCAGATTGTCGCTCAGCTGCTCCAGGGAACGCGGCCCGATGATCGGACTGGTAACTGTAGGCAAGCTCAGCAGCCAGGCCAGTGCGATCTGCGCCGGGGATCGGCCGAGGGAATCGGCCAGGCCCGCGAGCGCCTCTAGCGCTGACCACGCACCCGTTTTCGTTTCGAGATCGCGGATCCTCTGACTGGAGGCGCCTCGCGAACCGGCCGGGGGAGGCTGTCCGCGCTGATACTTCCCCGTCAGGAAGCCACTCGCCAGAGGGCTGTAGGGAAGAACCGCCAGCGAATTCTCGGCGCACAGGCTTTCGAGCTCTGCCTCGTATTCCCGACGGTGCACCAGATTGTAATGAGGCTGGATACTCACGAAGGCTGCCAGGCCCCTCTCCTTGGACACAGTTAGCGCATCGGAAGTCTGTTCGGCGGTGAAGTTAGAGCATCCGATGGCGCGTACTTTGCCGCTCCGGATAAGGTCATCAAGCGCCCGCAATGTCTCTTCGATCGGCGTCTTCAGATCCGGCGAATGGAGTTGATAGAGATCGATGGTATCGATTCCCATGCGATTGAGGGATCCTTCGACGGCCCGCAGGATATGCGAACGTGACAAGCCTTCACCATCTGGACTTTCCCACATCCTCCCTCGGACTTTGGTTGCGATGACGACCTCGTCTCGGCGTCCGGCCCCTCGCTTAAGCCAATTCCCGACGATGCTCTCGGAGACGCCGCCCGGGTTGCCCGGCACCCACCGCGAATAGACGTCGGCCGTATCGATGAAATTGACCCCCGCTTCCTGTGCCACCGTGAGGATGGCCAGTGAAGTCTCTTCGTCAGCGGTCCAACCGAATTGCATCGTGCCGAGGCAAAGTGGAGAGACCATGAAATCCGTCGTTCCAAGTTTTCGGTATTCCATCGGTGTTCATCCTTGTGATCTTTCCCTGATTGTACCGGAGGCAAGACACTCCTTGACCTACCCAGCCGTCCTTGGCATGATTGAGGCAGAACGAAGGGCGAGCGCTCTGCGCTCGGCCTTCGTTCTGCCTTCTTCTATTCCCCCATCCCCCGTCGGAGCATGTGAATGAATTGAAAGCCCTGGCTGACGTCAGGCGGACGACCCAGGATCGACTTGCCCTTTGACCGATCGCGGCTCTGACCTCACCCCCTGCCTCCCGGTAAAATCATTCGGGACGGATCCCGACAAGGGCATCGGGACAGGCGGCCCCTCTCCGCCATGGATCGCCCGAGCGGAAGTCGCGCCGCAATGGCCGCCTCACGGCGGAGGGGGAAGAATTCATGGGAAGGAGGGGGGCGGCTGGGCCGCCCCCCTCCTTCCCAAAAACCTCATCCCCCTCCCCCGGCAAAGGTTCAGACCCAGGCAAACTGAGCCTCTGGCCGGGGGAGGGGGACCAAGGGGGCCGTTCGTCCCGGATGTTCTTACCGGGGTGGGGGGCTGTTGCGGATCGCGCTTGGGCGCTTTAGGTGACGGCATACGATACGAATCGTATGCCACTGGGATTCAATCACAGTCTCGCGGGGGACGGGGGCCACGCCCGCTACCCGAATCAAGAACTCAACAGCGTGTCCAGCACCAGCGCAGCGAAGATGAAAGCCAGATACATGCTCGAATAGCGGTACATTCGCCAGGCGAGTCGATTGCCACCCTCGCGCCACAACCGCCATGCGGTCAGGAGCAAGCCCCCACCGAGCACGATCGCCGCGACAAGATACAGCCGTCCTCCCACATGCACCGCCGGCATAAGCAGTGTTAGCGCCACGACCTGCACGGTGTAGAGCATGATCTGCCAGCGCGTGTGCGCATCTCCATACACCACCGGCAGCATCGGCACGCCGGCCCGTTCATAGTCCTTTCGTCGCAAAAGCGCCAAGGCCCAGAAGTGTGGCGGCGTCCAGAAGAAAACAAGCGCGAACAAGAAGAACGCGCCGACGTTCAGTGAATTCGTCGCCGCCGCCCATCCGACAAGCGGAGGGATCGCTCCCGCCCCGCCGCCGACGACTATGTTCTGCGTCGTGGCCTGCTTCAAGATGATCGTGTAGAGCACCACGTAATACACCATCCCCGCCAGCGACAACAGGGCGCTGAGCAGGTTGACCATCACTGCCAACACAAAGAACCCGGTGAGACACAAGAGCACGCCGAACGCCAGGACCTCGGCTTCAGTCAATCTTCGACCAGGAAGCGGCCTTTTTTCGGTGCGTTGCATCCGGCTGTCAAGCTCTCGATCGAGGTACTGATTGAGAGCGCTTGCCCCACCGGCCGAAAGGGCGCCCCCGAGCATCGTCCACAAGATCGTCGAGAGCGACGGCCAGCCGCCCGCTGCGACGACCATCCCTGCCAGGGTTGTCACTAGCAGCAATACCACAATCAAGGGCTTGGACAGCGCCAGGTAATCCTTCAAGCTGGATGCAGGCAGCAAGCTGTCGAGGCGGGTGTCCTCGACTGGTCGAGGCCTTTCGGTCGCCAGGAACACTGTCGTCAGTACAAGGAGCGCCCAGACCGCGCCGGCAGTCCCCACATGCAGATCGGCGGCGACGGACGTCAGCGATTGGACTGTGCCTAGCGCGCCGATGCTAATCTGCGCCAGCATCAATCCCGCCGTGGCACTGGCTGCGACGGCGGCGGCCGGCCGGCGGCGCCTCTCTCGCCACACTCCTGCGGTCAACCAGAGAACCATCAGCCCAACTGCGGCCGCCGTGATCCGATGGATCAGCCCCTGCGGCTCGAACAGCTGCCATGAGAGTGTCCACACATTGCACCCGATCGACCCAGCGCAGTCCTTGGCCTGCCCGGCGGCCATCGTCGCCCCACTCACAAGGAGTAGGAACGCCAGGGTGGATGCGCCGAGAGATTTGCGGGTAAGTGGACCGGTGAAGACCGGCCAGTCGAATGCCGCTTCACTTCGCGACGCCCCGAACAGGATCGCCGCCAGGGCGACCTGGACGGCAAGCGTCAGAAGCGCCATCGCCAGATGGAAGGCGACCGGGAGCGGCTGCGCCCCGTCCAGCACCACCAGTGCCCCTGCACCACCTTCCACCAGGAACAAGCCAAGGGCGGCCAGGCTTAGAAACCTGAGCCACCTCGCTCCACCGGGGCGCGCCCAGATCGCAACGGCCGTCGCCAAGGCAAGCAGAAAGGCCAGTAGTCCGGCCACCCGATGGCCCGAAGCGATGAGGACATCCGTTGAGAACGTGGCCAACACGCTTCCCTCGCACAGCGGCCAATCAGGACAGGCCGCGGCGGCTCCGGTCCGGCCCTGCACGGCGCCCAGGACAAGAACCAGATAGGTCGCCGCTGCCGCGCCTAGACCAAACCACCGCGGCCAATGTCCGCTCACCCAAGCTGTCGTCTGGTTCTTCAACCGAATGCCTTGCCTTTCCCGAGGCTCTGGGAAGATCTTAAGCTGATCGCCACTCAGGCGATGACGAACAATATCGCCACTGCCAGGATCAGGATCACCGGCGTGATGAAAATGACAAGGTACAGGCGTGAGTCGCTTCGCAGATGCATGAAGAATGCTGCGACAAGGGACGCCTTGCCGAGCGAGAGCAGCACCAGTATCGGAACGCGGACCGAGCGGGCAAGGCCAAGGGAAGCGATCGCGAGCTCAACCGCCGTCACCAGGGCCAATCCAAGGAACACCAGGAGGTAGGTCTGTATCCGGACACTGGCTCGGGACGGGATTCGTGCGTCGGACTGCATTAGCGGGCCTCCTAGACCAGGTAGATCAGCGTGAACAAGATGATCCAGACGATATCGACGAAGTGCCAGTAGAGCCCGAAGATCTCCACGCCGAGATGGGCTTCTTGGGCATAACCGCCCCGGGCAGCCTTAGCAAGGGTCATGAGGGCCCAGCAGATCCCAACAAAAACGTGCAGCCCGTGGAAACCGGTAAGCGTGAAGAAACTCGAGCCGAACAGGCTGCTGCTTAGGGTGACACCGTGGCGGTAAAGGGTGACGAACTCATTGCCTTGCCCGAAGAGGAAGGCAAAGCCGAGGATGATCGTCGCCACAAGGTAACCCATCAGACCACGCCGGTCTCCGCGCTGGATCGCTGCCAGTCCGAGCACGACAGTAAGGCTCGAAGCGAGGAGGACGAACGTGTTAATGCCGACAAGCACAACGTCGAGCAAGGATGACTCGGGGCTCGGATTGTTGATCTTGAAGTGCAGGAAGGCCGAGATCAGCCCCCCGAAGAACATCACCTCCGAAGCCAGGAAGAGCCACATCCCCAGTTTGAGGTGATCGAGGCCGAGGCGGTCCCCGGCCTTGAACATGGCCGTCTGCTCGGCGGGATGGGTCGCGTCATGCATCACTATTCTCCTCCGCCTTTATCAATCACCGACGGCCGGGGCCGTCTGCCCCTGACCACCCACGCCGATCCCTTGACCGTAGTCGTACGGGCCATGCTTTACGACTGGCAGCTCATGAAAGTTCTCCGCCGGCGGCGGTGAGTCAGTCTGCCATTCAAGCGTCAGCGCTCTCCAGGGATTGGCCTCAGCCCTTGGGCCGCTGACCCAACTGACCACCGCGTTGTAAAGGAAGGGAAGCGTCGACGTTCCGAGCAAGATAGCCCCGAGCGTCGCCAGCAAGTTGAGGGTCGTGAACTCGGGGCTATAGTCGGCCACACGCCGCGGCATGCCCAGAAGCCCGGCCAAGAACATCGGGAGATAAGTCAGGTTTGTCCCGACGAAGTTGGCGGCGAAGTGAAGCTTGCCCAAGCGTTCGTCATACATGCGCCCGGTGATTTTGGGGAACCAATAATATAGCCCGGCATACACGGCCGAGACGCTTCCACCGAAGAGCACGAAGTGCAGATGGGCCACGACGAAGTACGTGTCATGCACGTGCAGGTCGATGGGGATGGCTGCCAAGAATATCCCGGTGATTCCCCCTATGAGAAACATCGAAATAAAACCCAGGGCGAAGAGCATCGGTGTGGTGAAGCGGATCTTTCCGTCCCAGATCGTCGCCAGCCAGGAGAAAATCTTGATCCCCGTCGGCACAGCGATGATCATCGAGCTGATCATGTACGGGATTCGCAGACGAGGATCCATCCCGCTGGTGAACATGTGATGGGCCCAGACTGTCAGGCCGAGAATGCTGATGGCCATACTCGACATGGCGATGGCCTTGTATCCGAAGATCGGCTTGCGCGAGAAGACGGGGTAGATCTCGGAAACGATCCCCATTGCCGGCAGCACCATGATATACACCGCCGGGTGCGAGTAGAACCAGAACATGTTCTGCCACAAGATCGGATCTCCGCCATTTGCAGCCGAGAAGAAGACGGTGCCCGCCACCCGATCCATGGCGATCAGAACCAGCCCGGCGGTCAACACCGGCGTCGCCAGGAGGACGAGCAGCGAGGTCGCCAGCATCCCCCATATGAAGAGCGGCAAGTGCCAGAAGGTCATCCCTTCGGCGCGCATCGTGAATACGGTCGTCACGAAATTGACCGCGCCCAGGAGCGACGAGGTGCCTAAAATGAGCACACTCACGGCCCACAACGTCTGCCCGACCGGGGTTTGGGTCGACAAAGGCGCGTAGGCCGTCCAGCCCGCTTCCGCCGCACCGACGAAGAAGCTGGCCAGCATGATCAAGCCCGCGGGTGGGATCAGCCAGAACGAGAGGGCGTTCATGTTGGGGAACGCCATGTCACGCGCCCCGATCATCAAGGGGACCAGGTAATTGCCGAAGCCTGCCAGGACAGGGATGATCCACAGGAAGAGCATCACCGAACCGTGGTTTGTGAGGAACCGGTTGAATTCCGTCCCGTTGAACAGGTCGGGACCTGGTTGAGCCAGCTCCGCCCGGACCAGCATCGCCAGGACGCCACCGAGCATGAAGAAACAGAAGGTCGTCACCAGGTACTGAACACCGATGATCTTGTGGTCCGTGTTCCAGGTGAAGTAACGGCGCCAGCCTCCGGCGGTTGCGCCGGCTTCACTCGCCAGGCTCATAGCATTTCTCCTCGTCGAAGTTTTCTCGCGTTTTCATGATTTGCGAAGGATGTTGTGCCCTCCAGGGATGCGCGGTTGGAGGAGCCATGTGCGAATTGCGCGGCGCGCGTCATTGGTTCTCCGCCAGCCAGGCCTCGAAATCGGCCTGGGTCTGCACGATCACCTTGGTGGTCATATTGGCGTGGCCCGGGCCGCACAGTTCGGCACAGCGGACCGGGAACTCGCCGATTTCGATCGGCGTCACCAGAAACTCGGCGACCCTCCCGGGCGTGGCGTCCCGCTTGCCACGAAACTGTGGAACCCAGAAAGAGTGGATCACGTCCCCCGACGTGATCTCCAGCCGGACGGGCCGGTTAACCGGCAGGTGCAGTTCCTGGGCCGTCACTCCTTGCTCCGGATACCGGAATTGCCAGATGAACTGGCGGCCCACGACCTCGACCACCATCGGATTAGCCGCCGGCTGCTCGATTTCTGTCAGCACCTGGTACGCGTAGAAACCGATCGCCACGACGATCATCGCGGGGATCGCTGTCCACACCAGCTCGAGGGTCGTGTTGCCGTGGACCGGCACCGCATCCGTATCATCCCCCGCCCGCCGGCGAAAACGGATCGCGGCGTAGACGAGCACGCCCTCCACGAGCACAAAAATCACCGCCGCCGTTCCTAGCAAAACCCGGAAGAGCTGATCTACGACGACGGCTCGGGTGGATGCCTCGGCAGGCATCAGGTTGAGTTGGGTCGCCGCCAGATAACCCACAACGAGCAAGAGCATGGACACAATGACGATGGCGAAGATGCTCCGTTCTTTCACCTCGATTCACCCTCCATTCCGACCCCGCATTGGGGTTCAGTGTCGCGTGAGCGATTCAGCGCACCCTTTGGTTCCGGGGGCGCGTTCGGGACTGCCAGATTACGGAGCCGTGTGGCGCCGTGAATGCTGCGTATCGGCCCCCGATTTCAATCTATCGATAACGTGCTCGACCCAGTCGATCTCTTTCGTTAGGAAGAAAGCCTGATGAGCCGAGAGAAGGTCGGGATCAGCCTCGGCCATACCATCTGACTTCACCGTTTCAAGGGAGTCATTAAGCGCCAATAGTCTTCGAGCCAGAAGCGCCGCCGCCTCAGACGGATCGAGCTCGTCGATAAACGCCAATCCGGCGTCATCCCCGAATCGGACATGCCTTCGCGTTTCGAGATTCTGGCGTAGAAGCTCAAAGAAGCGAATCTTCCCTTCTTCGGTCAATTCATAGACGTACCGGGTGGGACGTTTCCCGGCCGCGACTCGGTCGCGTCGTAGGTAGCCGTCCTTGGCCAGGCGCTCCAGGAGATAGTACGTCGTTGAGCGCTTAAGCTCAAGGGCCCCGCCGAGTTCGCGCACGACGAGCTCGGCGATCCGGTACCCGTGCATGGGACCTCGGCGGAGCACGCCCAGCAGAACCAGGTCACGCTCCATCACGCTCGGCTTCTCCTTTGTCGAGACTTCGAGGGCTACCCTGGAGCGGACCTCGCGGACAGGTCCGCTCCGCAATAATGCATATCTAGTCAGACTTAATTAGTCAATATTGAGGAACTTGGGCGGGATTATAGGGCCTTACACGCTGCACTGTCAAGACGCGACGCGGGAATTCCTCACCTGCCCTCTCACTAGAACTAGACGGTGAGAGTGACGCGGGGTCACCCGCTTCCGTCCATCCAGACCACAAAGAGGGGGTCTTAAACCGAACACGGGCCACTCATGGCTCGTGTTCTGCCTCGGTTGAAGCTCGTAGAAATGGGATCACAGATCCGTGCAGAAGATCAAGCCGACCGTCCCCGGTCCTGCATGGTTCCCAACGACCGGGCTCACCGGCGTCATCAGAGATTCGATCGGTTTGCAGCGCCGTCCGGCTTCGTCGAGAAGATAGCGCGCATCCTCTTCAGCCTGTGCATGCAGCGCGGCCAGACGGACGGGCGTTCTCCCGCCGATCCGTTCCTCGATCAGGTCGAGCAAGCGCGCAAATGCCTTGGCTTTTGTTCGGATCCGTTCGACGGTTTCCACCCGGCCGTCGCGGATTTCGAGCAACGGCTTCATGTTCAGAGCTGTGCCGAACAGGCGCGCCGCCCCGCCGATCCGGCCGCCTCGGTGCAGAAACTCGAGGGTGTCCACGACGAACATCACGCCGGTATGCTCCTTCGCACTCCGGGCGAGCGCTACGACCTCCTCGAAGGATTTGCCCTCGGCAGCCGCCCGAGCGGCCGCCAGGACCTGGAAGCCCAATCCCATGGCGGTCGTCTCAGAGTCGACCAGCTCAATTGTAGCGCCAGGAAACTCGGCTTTGGTCTGCTCGGCCGAGAGCAGGGTGCCCGACAGTTTGGCAGACAGGACGATCGCCAGGATTTGGGCCCCTCCAGCCACAAGTGGGGTGAAGATCTCGTGGAAGGCGCGCACCGTAGCCTGTGAAGTCGTCGGCATGACGTCTGTCGTACGCAGGCGTGTGTAGAACTGATCCGGGGTGATGTCCACCCCATCGAGCAGCGTCTCCCCCTTCCAAATCAGGATCTGAGGTGCAACCTTGATGTCATATAGCGCTATGAGATCGTCGGGAATGCAGGCCGTGCTGTCGGTAACGATCGCGATGCGGGACAAGAAGCCTCCTCGCCTGGGGAAGGCATCGGGGTATGCCAGTCAGCAAGTGAAACACCACCAGACAAGGGAGGTTGCGCAGCAGAGGCTAGCCTCGAGCGCTCAACCAGTCGAGCAAGCGTTCGAGAGGCCATGTATTGACGACGGCTTCGGCCGGCGCCCAGGCCCGGCGGGCCACGCCCACGCCGTACCGCCGGAAGTCGAAGTGATCCGGATGATGGGCATCGGTGTTGATGGATAACAGTCCGCCGAGTTCGACCACGCGCCGGGCGTGCGCGTCGTTCAGATCGAGGCGCTCGGGGTTGGCGTTGATCTCGAGAGCCACATCATTCTCGACCGCGGCCGTCAGAATGGCTTCCATGTCCAGATCAGCCGCTTCGCGTCCATTGACCATTCGTCCAGTCGGGTGGCCAATGATATCGACGTGCGGGTTGCGGATCGCATTCAGCAATCGCCTGGTCACCTTCTCCCGCGGCTGGCGCAGGGATGTATGCAGCGAGGCAACGACCACGTCCAGCTTCGCCAGCACCTCATCCGGATAGTCGAGGCGGCCGTCCGCATGGATCTCGACTTCGGATCCCTGGAGCAGGCGGATTCCGCGAACGGACTTCTGCGCCGCGGCGATCACCTTGCGTTGTGCCTCCAGCCGCTCGATCGACAGTCCGTTCGCGACGCCCAGGCTTCGGGAGTGGTCGGATATGACAAGGTACTGCAACCCGAGCCCGGCGGCTGCGCGCGCCATGTCCTCGATCGACGTTTGCCCGTCACTCCAATCGCTGTGCGCATGCAATTCGCCCTCCAAGTCGGTTAGCGCGATCGGAACCGGCAGCCGGCTTTCGAGCGCGGCTTTGATCTCCCCCCGGTCTTCGCGCATCTCGGGAGGGATCCAGGGCAAACCAAGAGTCTCGTAAACCTCTGCCTCATTCGCACAGCGGATGTCCTTGCCTTTCTTGGGCTTGAACCCGTGTTCGGACAAGGAAAGGCCCTTGGCCAGCGACAGCTCACGCAGTCGGACATTGTGGGCCTGCGAGCCAGTTGCATATTGAAGCGCCGTTCCGAAGTGCGCTGATGGGTGCACCCACAACTGGACGCGCATCCCATCGTGCAGTTCGACGCTCGCCTTCGTCTCCCCCTGCCCGCGTACTCTTTCCACCTCGGGGAAGGCCAGGAAGGCCTTCATCACCGGTTCCGGACTATCCGAGGCGACGATGATATCCAGATCTCCTACGGTTTCCCTCATTCGTCTGAGGCTCCCACCGGCTTCAGCGGCGGCGACCTCAGGCAGGGACCTGAGGCGCTCGAGGAAAACCTGAGCCGCCGGCCAGGCCACCCCGATCGATATCCGGTCAGTCTCCCGGCGGCTGAGCGCCTGGATGCTTTCCAGAATGCGCGCCTCCGATCGCTCGCCCATCCCCGGCAGCCCCCGCAGCCGGCCCAGGCTCGCCGCCTCCTCAAGCTCGGACAGAGTGGTGATCCCGAGCTCCTTCCAGAAGCGCGCCGCTTTCTTCGGGCCGACGTCGCCGACCTTGAGCACTTCGACCAGGCTGGGCGGGATCTCGGCTGCCAGCTTCTCGTAGAAGGTGAGCTTGCCCGTCTTCAGAAGTTCGTCGATCTTGGAAGCGATAGCTTCGCCGACACCGGGGATCTGGCGCAGGCGCTTGGTCCTCCAGACCTCGTTGATGTCCTCGCCCAGCCCGGACAGCGACTCGGCCGCCCTCCGATACGCCAAAATGCGGTAGATCGCTTCACCTTTGATCTCAAGCAAGTCGGCGGTATCACTAAATAGCCTGGCTACTTCGCGATTGTTCATACCAACCCCTCCCTCAGGGGCGCTGCTTGGCAAACACCTGAGTTACTTTCCACCACTTTCCGTCGCTCAACAGACCAACGCCGGTGTAATGAAAGCGTACATCCATGGCCCTCACCCGATGCGCCGGGCTCCGGAGCCAGCCATCCACCGTCTCGGCGACGATACTCTCAAGCGAAGCCTGTGTGGCGAAGAGGTTCTCCCCCAGAGAACCACGATAACCGGCGTCCATCAGGACCCGCCCGGCGAGGTTGCCGCCGTCAAGGGGATCCTCGTGACTCAAATAGCCGCGAACGACCATGTCGGCAGAGCGGGCGAAAGCGATGCGCGTCAACCTGTCATCGATCACAAGCGGCTCGACCCCTGTCGCCTCACGCAGCCGATTGACCGCATTGGCGATCCCCGCAGCGATCGGCAACAGTTCCGCAGGTGGCTCGACTTCACTGGGGACAACGATCGAGTTCGACGTTGGACCGGCCGTCTTGAGTACGGACTGCTGAATGATGGGGATGCCGTCCAAGGCCTCCCCCGGCTGGAAGTCAGTGGAGGTCATTGCCGATGGTTTGGACGAGTCGCCGCGCAGCAGCGAGTAGCTGCAGCTCGCCAGGGCAAACGCGGCCAGGAGAAACCCGCTCCACTGAGCGGGAATGTTCGTCATTCGGCCCACCAGGTGCAGATTATACTCATCTCTCATCCGGCGACGCCCACCAGGCGAGTCTGGAGGGCCCGGGATCGGGCGAGGCGACAAAGCTGGCAAGATCAGTCTTGATTGCTCGACACAAACCGATGTGCTATCCTTCCTACCAGTATCGGGCCGCCGCCTGGGACTGTGATATGGAACCGACGCCTTCGCTTCCACTGATCGTCGTCTACATCATCGAGCGACATCCTCTCGATCTGCCGGAGACCGGACCACTTTTCAGCTGGCTTCACAGCGATAACGACATGCGGCGGCAGCTCGAGGGGCTCATCGGTCCTTACGACCCGAACAACCTGCGCGTCCTGCTCGACCGAGAGCCGGCTGGCCCGGCATGGAAACAGCTCCTGAACGGCGTCATTCAGGAGGAAGTTCGGACCGTGGTCACCCACCTGGCTCCGCTCACCTCCGCACAACGGCAGCAGCTGATCGGCGTATGCGCGGAAATGGGAGCGCGGCTGATCACGCCGGGTGACGCCGGGCGCAATCGCCCCAAGGGTACCCCGCCCACCTCACCCTGAAACCCGCGCCGGCGGCATGATCCATTGGAGCAGGCATTGACCTACGAGTACGCCGGCAATCTTCACGTCCATACACGCTATTCGGATGGATATGGGTCTCACGATGATGTGGCGCTTGCCGGCCTCCAGGCTGGCCTGGATTTCGTCGTCACCACCGATCACAACATCTGGGTCGAGGGGATCGACGGTTACCGCTACCTGGGCGATCGCCGGCTCCTGCTGCTGACTGGCGAGGAGATCCACGATCGTTCGCTGCACCCGCAGCGAAACCATTTGCTGGTGTATGAGGCCCGACGTGAGCTGTCGGCTCTTGCGCACGACACCCAAGCGGTCCTGGACGCCGTCCGCCAGGCCGGCGGGCTTGCCTTTCTCGGCCACCCATTCGATCCGGCCGCGCCGCGCTTCCACCGGCCCAGCTTGCCCTGGACGGAATGGGATGTCACCGGCTATACGGGGCTCGAGCTGTGGAACTTTATGGCCGAGTTCAAGTCGAGGCTTCCGTCCCTGCCCGTGGCGATCTACTACGCGTACAGACCTTCCGATATCGGCCGGGGGCCGTCTGCCGAGGCGCTGGCCCGCTGGGATCAACTACTCGGTGCCGGCAAGAAAGTCTTCGCCATCGGAGGCGCCGATGCCCACGCGTTCCCGGCGCAGTTGGGACCGCTGAAGAAGACTCTATTCCCTTACTCGTTCCTATTTCGTGCCGTCAACACACATGTCCTGATCGAGGAACCGCTCACCGGCCAGGTCGAGAAGGACCGCCGGCTCATCATGCAGGGCCTCCAGTCCGGTCAGGCGTTCGTCGGATTCGATCTGCCGTGCCCGACGCGCGGCTTTCGTTTCACAGCCGGCGGTGACGGCCAATCGACCGGGATGGGCGGCGTCGTCCGCTCACTCTTCGGTGTGACTCTGCAGGCGCATTTGCCGCAACGGGCCGACATCCGCCTACTGCGAGACGGTCAGGTCG
>Ga0209342_10002061_pt1 | contig 22013 bp, 8 predicted proteins | sample RifCSP16_2_FD_184023 | JGI IMG/M metagenome (GOLD analysis project Ga0209342, IMG submission 184023) | Soil microbial communities from Rifle, Colorado - Rifle CSP2_sed 16_2 (SPAdes) (version 2) | ecosystem: Environmental > Terrestrial > Deep subsurface > Rock core/Sediment | place: Rifle... | reverse complement strand
AGATAGCGGTGGATGCGGAACCGGTCGCCGAGCGCGCCCCACGCCGGGCTGGCGCCAAGCAAGACAAGCGGCGAGAGCGCGGCCAGCGCCCCGATGGCCTTGCCCGACAGCCCCAGGCGCTCAAAGTAGAGAGTGACGTAGGGGAAGTAGCAGCCGATTGCGCCGTAGTAGAGAAAGTAATAGAGACGCGCGAGAAGGAGAGGGCGAGAGGCGCTCATAGGGGATGGCGCTGATGACTGATCATTGGTAAGCAGTGATCAGTAAGTTATGATTTGCCGACGGTGTGCAGCAGGATGAAATTCGCGGGGACGAGTTTGTCGGCGGGGACGCCGGCGATGACGATGACCTGCTGGCCGGGGCGGACCGGCGAGTTGAGCAGCATCGCGGCCTCCACGTGGGCCAGCATCGCCTCGACCGAGTCCGCCTGCGGGATGAGGTAAGCCGTCACGCCCCAGAGGAGGGCCAGGCGCGGATGAGTTTTCGGCTCCGGAGTGAAGGCGAGGATGGGCGTGTGCGGCCGGGCCTTGGACATGATGCGGGCGTTGCGCCCTGTGCGGGTGAAAATCGCAATCGCCGTCACGTCGCGGTCGAGCGCCAGTTCCCGCGCGGCCCGCGCCAGCGCCACCGAGTCTTCGCCGGTCGCCTCGGCCATGCCGTGCCAGCGGCCCCATTCCTTCATGTGACCCTCGGCCTCCTCGGCGATGGCTGCCATCATCTTCACCGCTTCGACCGGGTACGCGCCGTAGGCCGTTTCACCCGAGAGCATCACCGCGTCCGTGCCGTCAAAAATCGCGTTGGCCACGTCGGAGGCCTCGGCGCGGGTGGGGAGCGGTTTGGTGATCATGGATTCGAGCATCTGCGTGGCGGTAATAACGATTTTCCGGTGGCGATTGGCGGCCTCGATGATGCGCTTTTGCGCGGTCGGCACCTGCTGCGGCGAAAGCTCGACGCCGAGGTCGCCGCGCGCCACCATCACGCCGTCCGCGATTTCGAGAATCGCGTCGAGGTTGTCCAGCGCGGCCGGCTTTTCCAGTTTGGCAATCACCGGGATCGCCTTGGCCCTGGTGTCCACCTCCACCAGCGCCCGCCGGACGTTCGCGACGTCTTCGGCGCGGCGCACGAAACTGAGGGCGACATAGTCCACCCCCTGCGCCACGCCAAAGGCCAGGTCGGCGCGGTCTTTCTCGGTGAGCGTAGGGATATTGACCATGATGCCGGGGAGGTTGATGCCTTTGTGCTCTTTGAGCAGGCCGCCATGCACGACGCGCGTGTGGACCTCCGAGCCGTCCACGCGCTCCACGCGCAGCTCTATCAGGCCGTCGTCGAGGAGCACGCGGTCGCCGGCTTTCACGTCGTAGGGCAGGCCTTCATAGGTCGTCGAGACGACCTCCGCTGTGCCGGGGACGAGCCGCGTGGTGATGGTGAACTTCGCCAGGTCCTTGAGCTCTACCGGGCCGCCCTCGATGAGGGTGCCGGTGCGGATTTTGGGGCCTTGCAGGTCCTGCAGAATGGCGACGGATTTGTTCAGGCGGTTGGCCACGCGGCGGAGCCGGCCGACGGTGCCGGCGTGCTCGGCGTGCGTGCCGTGCGAAAAGTTCAGCCGGGCTACGTTCATCCCGGCTTCGATGAGCGTGGCGATTTTCTCCTCGCCATCGCTCGCCGGGCCAATGGTGCAGACGATTTTCGTGCGACGCATAATTTTCCCTGAGGCGCCAAGCCAGCGCTTGCGCCAGTGCGATTTACGCGGATTATAACACTCTCACCTGGGTCTCCGGCCATCCCCGATCGGGGAATCAATCGCCAGGTTTGGCTGGCGGCGGGGGAACGGCTGGCGGGGGATGGGGAGAGGGAACAGGGGACAGGGGGGGCAGCGGTCGGCGGGCCGGCCACGCCGCGAGGATCTGGAACCAGGGCTTAGGCTGAGGCAAAACGCCGAGGCCCTTTTCACGCGCGATGAGCAGCACAGAAGCGCCCAGCATCGCCGCACCCGCCCACTGGGTCAGGGTGAGTTTTTCGTCCAGCACAATCGCGGCGATGAAAATCGTGACGAGCGCTTCGCTCAAACCCAGCAGGGCCGCCTGCACGCCGCCCAGATACTTGACGCCAGTGAACAGCGCAAGGCGCGAAAGCACCGTCACGACCGTCAGGAGCACCACGAACTCCCACCCGGCAGTCGTCGCCGGCAGAGGGGGCAGGCCGCCGATCACATAAGCGGCGCTCACCGTGATGGCCATAGCGGTGATCGTATACAACGCCACCGTCGGCGCCGGGACATCGTACAGAATATGCTGGTTGACGGCGACGTGCAGGGCATACATAGCCCCGCTGATCAAAACGAACAGCACGCCGAGCCAATCCACCTGCGCGGTCCCGATCCCGGTGATCAGGTAAATCGCGACCAACCCCACACCCAGGCGGAACATCGTGAAGCGTGAGATGGGATGGCCGTCCAGCCGGGAGAGCAAGGTCAGGAAGATCGTGTAGAGGGTGAAGATCAGTTGGACGAGCGAGGCGTTCAGGCGGCCCAGGCCGTCGTAGTACATCAGCGACCCGAGGCCGTTGAACAAACCGGCCAGCACGCAGCCGACCAGTCCGACCGGGTAGATGTAAAGGTATTTCCGCCAGAAGGCCAGGTACGCCAACCACAGCAGCGCCATCGAGAGCGTCGTGCGGAGCATGACGACCGTGAGCGGCGCAGTGCCTTCCAGGATGGCCTGCTTGCCGAAGATGGGCGGCAGGCCCAGGATCACCGCCGAGAAAAGCGCGGCCGACACGCCTTTAATCTGCCGGGGGTTCAAGCGGGGAAGTTTCATGCCGAAAGCGCAACGCTCGCTAAAAATCAGTGCATCACGAATTTGCCCTACACGCGCTAAGGTCATCAGCGGAAAGGGTATGGCTCATAGCGCGGACAGACTGGCCCTATGTCAGCGCATTGATGATATCCGAGAGCAGCTCGTCGTCCATGAACGACCCCTTTTGCAGGAGCGAATCAATCTGCCCGGTGAGCCGTTCGCGTTCAGCGGGCGTCAGGATTTTGGCTGTGACCACGATCACCGGAATGTCCCGCGTGGACTCGTCGGCCCGCAGCGCGTCCAGCACGGCGAACCCATCCATCTCCGGCATCATCAGGTCCAGCACGACCAGATCGGGATGCCGGCTGCGGATGAGTGCCAGGCCCTCCCGGCCAGTGCCGGCCTCGTAGATTTGGTAGGCGCCTTTGGCCTGCAAGATACGGCGAATCAGCCGCACGGCGTCGGGGTTGTCGTCCACGATGGCAATGGAGCGGACGCGCTCGTCCAGGCGCTCGAGGGCGGCGAGCAGGCCTTCCTGCGGCGTGGCGGCCTGGCTCTCGGCCGGCGGCAGCTCCACATCGCGTGACCAGCCCTCGCCCAGAATCTCGATCTGAATGGGGAAGGTGTGGCCGGAGCAATTGACGACGACGACGTCTTCCGGCCCGATGCGGCCTTCGCGGACCAGCTTGAACAGCCCCGCAAACGCGACGGCCGCCGCCGGCTCCATGGACAGGCCTTCCATCTTGGCGAGCACGTGCACGGCGCGATACGCCTCGTCGTCCGTCACGCTCTCCATGATGCCGCCGTGCTCGTCAATGTAATGCTTGAGCAGGGTATAACCGCGTCCTGGGTTGCCCGTGGAGAGTGTAGAAATATGGGTGCGCGGGACCAGGACGGGTTCGGCGGTCTCCAGCCCGCGCCGGAACGCGTGGGCCATTGGGGCGCAGCCGTCCGCCTGGATGCAGGCCAACTGCGGCACGCGGTTGATCAACCCCATTTTGTGCAGTTCCACGAACCCCTTCATCGCGCCGAGCGGGCCAAGCCCGCCGCTCACCGCCTGGATGTACCAGTCGGGGGCGCGCCAGGGGTAGCGCGCGTGCCTGCCATTGGAGGTTGGGCGCGCAGCGTGGGCCTGGGCCAGTTGTTCGGCGATTTCGTAGGCGATGGTCTTCATGCTCTCCACGGCGGCGACGCTGCGCAGACCGCGGTCATAATAGAGGTTCTTTTGGCGGGCGAACTGCTGCGCAATCTCTTTGGCCCGGTCGTAAGTGCCGGTAACCTTGATGACCTGCGCGCCGTAAAGGGCGCACTCGCGCATTTTCTCCGCCGGGACGAGGGAGGTGAGGAAGGCGTAGAGCTTGATGCCCGCTCGCGCGCAGTAGGCGGCGTAGGAAATGGCGACGTTGCCCGTGGAGGCGACTACGGCCTCGGTGATGCCCGCCTCTTTCATCACCGAGACCGACAGCGTCGCCTGCCGGTCTTTGAACGAACCGGTCGGGCTTTGGCGCTCGTCTTTGACGTAGATGTTCAAGCGGCCCAGCATCAGGCCCAGGTTGATCACCTTGACGAGCGGCGTGCCGCCCTCGCCCAGAGAAATCACATTCGCTGCGTCGTGGATAGGCAGGAGTTCGCGGTAGCGCCACAAATCTTTGCCGCGCACGGCCAGCCGGGCTGGCAGGTTCGGTCCGAGGGAGGCATAGTCGTAGCGGGCTTCGAGCCACTCGTTGTGACACTGCGGACAGCCAGGCAGGTTGGGGGCGAAGGGAACGGTGTGGCCGCAGTCGGCGCAAACCAGGACGAAGTTAGACATAGAGGCCGTTAGACGTTGGGCAGCTTGTGCGCCGTCCCTCGAAGGGGATCTTCGATCTGCAGGACGCTCTCTAGGCTGGCGTCCGGCTGGGCGCGCAGTTTCTTCAGGGCGCGCAGCAAGTCGGATTCGAGGATCGGCTTGGCCAGGTAATCCACCGCGCCCATGCTGAACGCACGCTCCGGGTCGCTGGCGATGGTGCACATGATCACTGGGATGTCGCGCGTCTGGTCGTTTTGTTTGAGCTCCGATAGCACCTGCCAGCCGTCTTTACCGGGCATGAGCACGTCGAGCAGGATGGCGACGGGCTTGACTTCGGCCGCGCGCTCGACGGCCTCTGCGCTCTTGGTGACGCCCATCACCTGGTAGCCGTGCGGCTCCAGATAGCGGCGGTACAGGTTCAGCACGCCCTGGTCGTCGTCAATCGAGAGGAGGGTTTCGACGTCGGATCCAACCTCGTCCGGTGGGCGCGTGTCCTGGAGCTCCGGGCGGTTCACCGGCAGGATGAAGCTGAAGGTCGAGCCTTTTCCCGGCACGCCGTCGCTCTCCACCCAGATACGGCCCCCGTGCAGTTCTACCAGCTGGCGGCAGATGTTCAGGCCCAGCCCGCTGCCGCCCACCTTGCGGGTCGCCGAGGCGTCCACCTGCGAGAAGGGCTCGAACAATTTCGTCATATCGGGGGGCGCGATGCCGTGGCCTGTGTCTATCACGCTGATCTCTACGAACGCCTCGATTTGGCCGCTGGCGGGGCCGAGGGACTGCACCGGCCGCGTCCGCAGGATGATGCTCCCCTCGTCGGTGAACTTGGCCGCGTTGGACAGCAGGTTGAGCATGACCTGGCGCACGCGCATGCTGTCGGCGCGCACGGTCGGCACGTCAGGCGCAGTGTCCTCGTGGAGGGCAATCGGCTTGTCCTTGACCAGCCCCACGGCTGTAGACATGACGCCCTTGATGATGTCGTGCAGATCCAGCTCGTCGAGCACGAGTTCCATCTTGCCGGCCTCGATGCGGGCCAGGTCGAGAATGTCGTTGATCAGACCGAGCAGATGCTGGCCGGAGTTATAAATCGAGGCGAGGTCCTGGCTCTGCAGGTCGGTGAGCGGGCCGTCAATGCCTTTGAGGATGACGCGCGAGAAGCCGATGATGGAGTTCAGCGGCGTGCGGAGCTCGTGGCTCATGTTGGCCAGGAATTGGCTCTTGAGGCGGTCTACTTCTGCCAGACGCTCGGCGGTCTCGCGCTGGACGGCGTACAGGCGGGCGCTCTGCAGAGCGGAGGTCAGCGCGGTCATGATGCCCTGGAAGAGGTTCAGGTCGTCCTGATCGAGGCCCCGGCCCCCAACCCGGCTGGTGTGGACGACCTCGACGACGCCTTCCACTTCGCTGCCGTAGATCAGCGGGAAGGCCATCGATTCAGCCCATTGACCGTCTTTCTCGGCGAGGGGCCTGATTGCGCCCTGGTGAGTCTCGATGATCGTCAGCAGGTCAGGCCGGTCGGTAGCCCGGAAGCTCTGCCAGGCCGCCGCCTGCGCCTCGGGATCCACCGCCTCGTCGTCAAAGCGAGCTTTGTCCGGCGTGAGCATGTACGAAGCGGGTTCCCAGCGCGAAACCATCACGGAGTCAGGCCGATAGGCCTCGAACAACTCGTCCACCAGCGCCCGCATCAACTGTGGCTCGTCCAGCGCGTTGCGGTTCATCGCCTGCGTGGCGCGCGCCAAGGACTCAGCGCTGCGGCGCTGCGTGCGCGTCTGCTCGTACAACCGCGCGTTCTCCACGGCGACGGTCACTTGAGCGGTGATGGACTCGACGAGAGACAACTGATCCTTCGTGAGCGTCCCCGGTACGGGATGGGTAAAGGCCAGCACTCCTGTGAGGGCGCCGCGCTGGGTGTGCAGCGGGACGGAACACCGATCCCGCGCCGGTTCCTCCTCCACGTGCGCGGGATCGGTGTACCAGCGGTCATCCTTGCGCGTGTCGGGCACAACTGCCGGCTGGCGCTTTTCAATGACCCACCGCTCCAGTCCGCGTTTCGCAATCGTGTTCCCGAAGTCGCGGGCTTCACTTTCGGTGAAGTGATCCAGCCCCGGCAGGGTGCTGCGGAAAATCGTCTCGGCCTCCGTCTCGCCCAGCAGGAGAAGATAGCCATGCTGGGTGCCGAGCCGCGGCGCGAACGACAAGACTGTGCTGATCTGGGTGTCGAGGTCGAGCGTCTGCGTCAGGGCCGCCAGCACGTCGTTCAGCAAGGCCAGACGTTCGCGTTCGCGGTTGATCTGTGCGAGCAGGTTGTTGTTGACGATGATGGCCGAGAGCGTGCCGGCCAGCGTTGAAAGCAGCTGCAGGTCCGCCTCGTCGAAGGCGTTGACGCGCGGGCTCTCGACGTTCAGCACGCCGATGACCCGGTCGCCCAGCGCCAGCGGCACGGCGAGCTCGGAAAGGGTGTTGCTCTTCCAGACCAGATCGTCGGGGTGCTGCCGGACGTCGGGGATGAGGATCGGTTGGTTGGTCTGGGCGACCCGGCCCACCACGCCTGCGCCCAGGCGCGTCATCAGCGTGCTCGCCATGTCGGGCGAGAAACCCACCGAGGCGCGGATGCGCAGCGTCCGGTTATCGGCTTCGAGCAGAAGGATGGCGAGGTTGGCCTCAGGTAACACGCGCCCCAGGGCCTCGACGGCGCTCTGCAGAGCCTCCTGCAAATTGGCGGCGCTGGCCGCCGCGCGGGTCACTTCGTAGAGCAGGGTACGCTTGGTCAGTTGGTCGCGCGTGGCGTTGAATAGACGGGCATTCTCCAGCGCCAGCGCCAGTTGGTCCGTCACGGCTTGCACAAGCGCCAGGTCGTCTTCTGACCAGGTTCCGCCGCTCTCGTCGAAGAAGTCCAGCACGCCGATGGTTTCGTCCTGAAGCTGAATCGGGATGGCCATCGCGCGTCCGGCGTGTTTGGCTGCGTGGTCCAGGGCGAAATTGGCCGACTGAGCGTCGTAGAAAACCATTCCGCCGCGATCCACGGCCATCTTCATTTCAGAGGTAGTGAAATCGCCAAGATGGGCCAGCCCCCGCACGGTGTCCAAATATCCCCAGGACTGGCCGCCCTGTTTCTCCAAGAAAGCCCGCCACTCGGCGGCTGTCAGCCGGAGGCCGGGTTGAGCTGGCGAGGGCTGAGTCTCCGGGGGCTGCGCCACGATGGCAGAGAGAGGGGGAGTCTCATCGAGCGCCGGAACCTCAGCTTCGGGCCGAATGGGAAACGCCTCGGCCGGGGCTCCGCCGGGAGTGACCGCCTGAACCGGAGGTGTTTCAGCCGGGCGCGTCTCGCCGGGAGTCACGGCCGGCATGGCGAGGTGCGTCACCCCCTGATAACCGCTGAGGCGGCCGGCCTCGTCGAAGAGTGGCCGGGCCTGAGTCACGAGATAAACACTTTGCCCATCCTGGCGCCGGACGGCGAGACGCAGGTCGGTGAGCGGCTGGGCCTGGCGGATGGCCTCCATGACCCGTTCCCTTACGCCTGAATCTTCCGCCCCCTGAAGGGGATCTTCGACCAGGAGGTTCGTCAGCGCCTGCCCAAGAATCTCTTCGGGGGCGTAGCCCAACACGGTCGTGATTTCAGGTGAGCAAAAAGTGTATCGTCCCGCCTCGTCGGCTTCCCACGTCCAGCCTAGCAGGCGCGGGGCGGCTTCGGCCGGGATCGGCGCGCCCGCGGCCGGCGGTTCCGTCGTGGGCGTTGGCGCCGGGGAGGGAGGGGTATCCTTGGCTACCGGTCGGCGGTCGGCAAACAGGTTCTCAAGCCGACGGTGCAGCTTTTTGTCGGGCATAGTGCATTAACTCCTGAGCCAGCGCGCGGTACTGCTGAGCCGCGCGGCTGTTCGGGGCATAGCCGGTGATGGGCAGGCCGAAGACCGCGCTCTCGCGCAGTTTGGTGTCCACCTCAATCGTCGTGTTGAGCACGGCGTCGCCGAACGCGGTTTTGACCTGCTCGAGGATGTTGTTGTGAATCCGGTTGCGCCGGTCGAACATGGTGATCAGGATGCGGTAACTCAAGCCGGGGTTGGTGCGCTCGCGTAGATTGCGGACGAGTTCCAGCATCTCGTTCAGGCCGTAGGCCGAGAAGTATTCGCACTGCGTCGGGACGAGCAGCAGCTCGGCGGCGGCGAGCGCGTTGAGGGTGATGGCGCCCAGGGCCGGCGGGCAATCGCACAGGATGATATCGTAGGAGGCGACGCGCGCGAGCGCCTGGCGGAGCGCCTGCTCGTAGTTGTCGCGCACGTGCAGGAATTTCTCGACCATCTGCATGTTCTGATTGGCAGGGATCAGGTCCAGGCCGGGCAGCGAGGTTTCGCGGCTCACACTGATCGGGCTGTAGTTACCCAGCAGGACGTCGGCGACGGTGCGGTGGAGGCTCGCCGGGTTGACGCCCAGCGCCAGGCTCAGGTTCGCCTGCGGGTCCAGGTCAATCGCCAACGCCTCGTGGCCGAGTTCGACCAGCGCCGCGCCCAGCGAGACGCAGGTCGTGGTCTTGGCTACACCGCCCTTCTGGTTGCTGATCGCAATAATTGTCGCCATATCTCGCTCATCGCCTGTCGCTGTTCTCGTCTTAACTGTTCTTGTTGCCGTCCCCCGCACCATTGCCCTCGTCTCCTTGTCCGTTGCCGTCGTTGAATCTCGGCGGCAGGCCGAGGCGCACCGCGCCGTGGCTGACGCCCAGCGCCCGCCGAAGTTCGGCGACGGCGGTGCGGAGAATCTGGTCAATATCGCCCGCCGCGCGGATTTTGCCGGTGATTTCACTCACCAGTTTCTCGCGCTGCGCCTGGCGCGAGGTCTTTTCGAACAGGCGCGCGTTCTGCACGGCCACTGCCAACTGGTCGGCGATAGTGGTGAGGATAGCCATTTCGCCCTGGCCGAAAGTGTTGGCGATGGTGCTCTGCACGTCCAGCGCGCCGATGACGACGTTGCCGGCCATGAGCGGGATCACTGCTTCCGCGCGGGTATCGGGGAGCAGGGGGTTGACGAGATAATCCGGGTCCTGGGTCACATCCTGCACAATCACCGGCTGCCGGGTGGCCATGGCTGTCCCGACCAGCGACTTGGAGCCGACGGCCAGTTGGTAACGGATGGCTTTGAGCTGCTGCCCCACTTCGCCTGTGGACTCGCGCAGGACGGCGAGGTTGGACCCCGGCTCGACGATGAACACCGAGGCCTGGTATAGGCCGAAGCGATCGCGGATCAGTTCGGCGGAGGTGCGGAGCAAGGTATCCAGATCGAGGGTGGAGGTCGCCGCCCGCCCGATCTCATTCGCGGCGGCCAGTTGCTGGCTGCGCCGCTGCGTTTCCAGTTCGGCGCGCTTGCGTTCGGTGATGTCCCGGTGCACGGACAGGAAGCCGATGAGGTTGCCCGCCTCGTCCAGAATGGGGTTGTTGGCGCCCTCGATGTTGATGAGGCGGCCATTCTTCGTCTTGTTGATGATTTCTCCGGCCACCGTACTTTTGCTTAGCAGCGTGGCCCAGAACTGTTTGTAGCTTTCCGCCGGCAGCAGCCCTGATTTCAGGATACGCGGCGTCCGGCCAATGGCCTCTTCACGGCTGAAGCCGTAAGTCTTCTCGAAGGCGGGATTGGTATACAGGATGTTGCCCTGCGTATCGGTGATGAAGACGGCCTCGGTAGACCGCTCGATGCCCAACTGGAACTTGATGAGGGACTCTTCCGCGCGCTTGCGTTCCGCCAACTCCTGCTGCGCGGCGGCGTACAGGCGGGCGTTCTGCAGGGCCGTCGCGACCTGGTCGGCCATCGTCTGCAACACGGTCACGTCGGCATCGGAGAAGGCGTTGGGCCGGATAGATTGCACGTCGAGCGCGCCTAGCACGGTATCGCCCACTGCCAGCGGGAGCGCCATCTCGGAGCGCGTGTCGGGCAGCAGGGGGTTGGCGAAGCGCACGGCCTCCCTACCCACATCTAAGGCCACGCGCGCCTGGCGGTGGCTCACGGCCGTCCCCACCATGGACCGGCCGCCCACTTCGAGTTTGTGCTGGCGCTCCATCAATGTCCGCCCGGCCTCGCCCGTAGCATAGCGCAGCATGGCCCACCGGCCACTCTCGTCCACGAGGAAGAGCGCCGCGTAATACAGGTCGAAGCGCTCGCGGATCAGTTCAACGGTCTTCACAATCAGTTCGTCCGGGTCGAGCACGGAAATGGAGGCGCGGCTCACCTGGGCGGCGGTTTCCAGTTGGTCGGCGCGGCGGCGGGTTTCCGCCAGCAGCCGGAACTTTTCAAGCGCGACGGCGATCTGATCGGCCATGACGCGGAGCAGCCGGACCTCTTTGGGCGCGAACTCAGCCGGTTGGCTGGAAGGCGCCGCCAGGAATCCGGTGAGCCGGCCGCCCGTGTGCAGCGGGACGAGACAGATGCCCACGACGTCGTATCGCTCGAAGGTGCTGCGCGTCACCGGGTCCACCTCAGGGGCCTGGCGGACATCGGCAATGACCAGAGGCTCGGTCCCCAAGTTGAACCACAGCGGCACCTCGTCAACTTGCAGGCGCTGACCCATCCGACGGTACTCGCCCTGCAGCGCGCGGAAGCCGACCCACTCAACCTCCGTCGGCTCTCCCAGCGTGCTGGAGTGGAGTACCAGCAGCGACGCCCGGTCGGCGGCTTTGGGCAAGGCGTAGGTCATGATGATTTCGAGGATATCCTGCGGCGTCTCGGCCTCAGCCAGCGCGCGGCTGGCCCGGTAGAGTGTGGTGTTCTCGGCGAGGGCGGCCTGCGTCTGCTCGAACAGGCGCGTGTTCTGAATGGCCGTGCCGACGTTGGCGGCGATGGTCGTGAGCAGGGCCACGTCCGCCTCGGTGAACAACTCCTCCTGCTCGGTGCTCTGCACGTTGACGACGCCGATGACCTCGTCGCCCACGATGACGGGGACGCCGAGGAACGACTTCGCTGGTTTGCCGACGGCGCGTGCGCCGAGCGCCTGCAGCCGTCGCTCGGCGTCGGAGTTGACGATCAGCGGCTGACGCGAGCGGATGATCACGCTAGAGACGCCCTGGCCGAGCGGGAAAGGAGCAATCGAGACGCGCTCGTCTCCCTCCGCGAAGAAGGGGATTTCGATGATGTCCGTCTCCGCGTCGTACAGGGCGATGTAGCCGGTCGGCACGGCGAAGAGCCGGAGCAGACTCTCGCCGACCTGCTTGAGCTGGCTGCGGAGGTCGAGCGGGGAGGTCAGCGCCTGGCTGATCTCGTTGATGATCGCCAGCTCGGAGACGCGCCGTTGAGTCTGCTCAATCAGCCGAGCGTTGTCCAACGAGATCGCCACCTGGTCGGCGACCGCCGCGGCCAGGGCCATTTCATCTGCGGTGAGGGCCGTCTGATTCGGCGGGAGCGCGAGGGTGATCGCGCCGATGTTCTCGCCTCGCAGGCTCAACGGCAAGTCCAACGTCGGAGCCGTCGCGCCGTGGCCGTCTGTCTCCTCGACCGCCGGGGTGAAGACCTGCTTCAGCGGTTGCGCCCGTTTGGTCCGCTGATATTCGGCCCACCCCTGTCGCGTGAACACCCGGTTCAATTCCTCCACTTCGTTCAACGAAGTCTGCAACTGTTCCACGAGGCGGATGTTCTCCAGGCTGAGGGCCAGCTGCGTGGCAGCTTCCTGAACAAGCGCCAATTCATCCGCCATCCACCGGCGCGGTTCGCCGCAGGCGTGCAGGCCCAGGACGCCGATCGACTCGCCGCGGGCTAATAGCGGGACGGCGATGTGGGCGGTGATTTGCAGGTCGGGGATGCCAGCCAGGCGATGGTCGGCCGCATTTTCGCTGGCGATGACGGCGCGTTGATCAGCGGCCTCCAGCACGTCGGGGAGGGGGAAGCGGTCCAGCCCGAATGGAGCGATGCCCTCCCGCGAAATCTCCTCCGCGAGGGCCAGGGCGCCCGCGTCCGAGCGGAGCCACACGAAGGCCCTGGCAGCGTTCAACGCCTCTCCCATTTCGCGCACCGCCGTTTGCAGGGCAGCTTCGCGGGTGGCGGCGGCGCGCAGCGCCGTGGAGATTTGATTCACCAGCGCCTGCTGGTTGGCGCGCCGATGGGCGTCTTCGAGCAGGTTGCGGTTCTCCAGCGCAATGGCTACCTGGTCGGCGGCGGCTTGCAGCACGCGCAACTCGTCGTCAGCGTAAGTCGCCGGCTGGCGGCTGCCGACCTGCAGCGCGCCCGCCAACTCCCCGGCGGTAATCAGCCGGATCGCTACCATGGAACGGATATTTTCTTGGAGATAGGTTTCCCGGCTCGCGGGGTCAAAGCGCGGGTCGGCGGCGATGTCGCTGACAACCAGCGGGCCTTCCTGCGCAGCCATGACCTGGACGCCGGGCGCCTCGTCAACCGAAAAGCGCCGCGGGGGCGCCTCCCGTCCGCCCGTGCTGCGCGAGCCAAGCAGGTGGATGGCCTGCACCCGCCCGTTGGCCATCTCATAGCCGAACAGCGAGGCAAACTCTGCCGCCGCGGGCATGGCGTTCTGTACAATCACTTCCAGCATCTCCTGAATCGTGATCGCACGAGAGAGGCCGCTGGTGATTTGATACAACTGCGACGACTCGCGCAGCGCGGTGGTCGTTTGATGGAGCAACTGGATATTCGACAGCGTGATAGCGGCCTGGTCCGCCGCCGTCTGCAGGAGGTGGATATCGCGCGGGTCGAATGAGCGCGGCTCCGAGTGTGTGAGCTGGATCAGTCCCTGCAACTGGCCGGAGACTACGAGCGGCACCCCGAGCAGGGCGCGGACGCCAAGTTCAGCATAAGTCTGGCGGCTGATCTCGTCCAGGTACGGCCCAGCGTTGATATCCGTGACCACCAGCGGCTGGTCGAGCGGGTCGCTATTCAGGAAGGGCAGGCGGTCACCTGCGATCGTGGTCCCGGTCAATGGGCTTCCGCCCGAGCGCAGGTCGCGATGCGCCGCGATCGTGACTTGCCGGATACGCCGCAGGTGCAATAGAGTGGTTGACGGCCGGCGCGCTTCGTACTCAAATGTCAAGATCGCCGCCTCTGAGACGCCAGCCGGCAGCAGATGCTCGGTCAGGGCGCTCAAAATGGCCTGGATGTCTGCGGCGCCAGAAATCGCCCGGCTGAACCTTTCGAGGGCGCTGGACTCGTGCAGATTGCGGCTCGTCTCCTGAAACAACTGTGCGTTCCGCAGCGCGACGGCCAGTTGGTCGGCCATGCCTTGCAGCACGGCGGCGCTGCTCTCGTCGAACGCGGCGGCTTCGGTGCTTTGCACGTCGAGCGCCCCCAGCACCTGATCGCCGACGACGAGCGGTAGCGCGATCTCCGAGCGGGTGTTGGGCAGGAGCGGGTTGGCAAACCGGATGGCTTCTTTCCCAACGTCCAGCGCGATGCGCGGCGTGCGCGCGACCGTGACTGTGCCCACCATGCTTTGCCCGCCCACGGCGAGTCTGTGCCCCTGTGCCTTGAGCAGCTGCCCCGCTTCGCCGGTGGCCTCTCTCAACACGGCCTGCCGGCCGGTCGCGTCAATGAGGAACACGGCGGCGTAGTAGAACCCGAACCGCTCAGTGATCAGGGTTACGGTGCGGCGCACCAGTTCATCCGGGTCGAGCACCGACGAGGCCGTGCGGCCCACGTCGGCGCTGGCCTGTAATTGCGCCGTGCGCTGGGCCACCTGCTCCTGCAGGCTGGTGATGGACGCCCGCAGGCGGACGGTCAGCGTGTTGAAGGCCTCGGCTAACGTGACCAATTCGACCGGGCCGACCGGACTGGCGTGTTGTGTCAGGTCGCCGTCGGCAATGGCTGTGGCCGTGGTGGTCAGCGCGTTGATGGGGCGGCTGACCACGCGGGCGGCGGCTGGCGCCGCCATGACGACGAAGGCCATGACGATCAACCCAAACAGGGCAGCGAGCCTGGCCGTCCGTGGCACTTCTGCCAGGGCGCTGGCTTCGCTTTCGCTGATGATCAGTCGCCAGCCCAGACGAGTCAATGGTATCAGCGTGGCGGGCTCGAGTTCCGTCTGACTGATGCGCCTGAACGGCGTATAGGCCACACCGCTGGTAGTGTTCAGTGGGGCGTGCGCCACCACCGCCGGCTGGCCATGATGCACGCCTCGGAACCAGCCGGAGGCCGGCTGCTCGAAAATGGTCGGGCTGAGAGGCTCGACCTGTTCGGCTTGTCCGGTGGGTTGGGTAGTTCCACTTGCAATGAGCATCCCCTCGGGCGTGTGCAGGTCAATGTCAATCCATGCGCCGCTCGCCGCAAATTGCAGTTCGAGGTTGCGCTGGATCAGCCGCAGATCGTAGCGCGCAGCCAGCACGCCAATCACCTGTTCACGGCTGGCGGATTGGATGGGGATGGCGATCAGCACGCGCGGCGTGCGGGTTGTCGGGGCGAACGCGACGTCGCCGATGAAGATGTCGCCTTGGCCCTCCTTCAACGTCGCTTTCCACCACGGCTCGTCGCCAAAGAAAAAGTGGGCCGGTTTGTCGCCCTGGGTCGCCACCAGTGCGCCCAGGCGGTCGGTAACGATCAGGTCGCTGAACGCCGGGTTGTTGTTGCGGAAGGTTGCCAATTCGGCCGCCGCCGGGCCGCTGAAATACCGGCGGACTTCGCTGCTGATCCGGTCAAGCGTCTGCCACGTCTTATCGCGCTGGCGGAGCGCGTCAGGATCAGGGGTGACTGCCGCAGCGTTCGCTTCGCTCACCGCCGTAATCAAGAGATTCTCGCGGCTCAGGAGTTGCAGAGTCTCGATCTGCTGTTCCAGGGCGTTGCCCGCGCGCTCGGCATTGACCTCGGCCAGCGTCTTGAAGTTCTCGCCCGCCTGCCGGATCTGGGTGTCGCGCGCCTGCCACAGCAGGATGCTCATGATGACCAGGATCGAAAAGGTCGAGATGGCGATGAAGACGAGCGCCAGTTGCGCCGCCAGGTTGAACTTGATCTGGCGCAGTTGGGTCCACCAGAAAAGCAGGGCCAGGATGGCCAGGAAGAGAACCAGCAGACCCGCTGCCAGCATGAAGCCATCCCGAGCCATCCGCCACGGCGCTAAGCGGGCCTCGGGCGCGAGCCACAGGTCAACCGCCAGCATTGCGGCAGCGGTGAACAGCGCGACGATCACAAAGAGCGAAACCCGCCGGGATTGGCCGGCCAACCCGGCGGCTATGGGGATTGTGACCGCCAGCAGGGAACCGATGGGCCAGTAATCGGCGAACAGAAGCGGGGGCAGGACGACGGCGAGGACAAGCGAACCGATAGCGACGGCTGATCCGAGAGCGGGACGAGAGGAGCGGTGGGCCAGCGCCCAGCCCACCCAGTGGGCTACGGGGAGGCTGAGCGCCAGGCCAGCCGAGAGCAGGTACGGCAGTTGCCGCGTTTGCCAGTAAGCTGCCAGCAAGATGGCCGTGATCGCCAGGCCAACGCCGGTGGCGGCGAGAGTGAGGGCCAGAAAATCACGCCGGGGGTTGGACGAGGAGACAGCCCCCTGAAGGGGGTCTTCGACGGCGCTCATGACTGGCGCCCTCCGTTTCCGCCAGGCCCGTTGCCATCCGCGGGGGAGGGGGGTGTGACCCCTGGGCTCGCCCGAGGGCGGGCCTCGATGGCGACCTGGCCCACACGCCCCGCGAGCGCGCGGCCAAGTTCGCGGGCGGCGGTTTCGAGGATTGATTCGACCGTCTGCGAACCGCGCAGTTTGCGGGTGATGAGGTTGATTTGCGCCTCACGCTGCGCCTGGCGCTGGGCGTCGGCAAACAAGCGGACGTTCTGGATGCCGATGCCGACATTCGCGGCGATGGTCGTCAGCAGGCGGACGCCGGACTCTCCGAACAGACCTTCGCGCGTCAGGCTCTGCACGCTGATCACGCCGATGACTTCGTCACCCACCAGGATGGGCACGCCCAGGAAGGAGCGCGGGGCTTCGCCGATGATGAGTGCGCCCAGTTCGGCGGCGCGCTCGCGTGCGTTGTCATTGATCAGCAGCGGTTGGCGGGTCTGGATGACGACGGAGGTCAGTCCGCGGCCCAGCGGCACAGGCGCGAGGCGAACAGGCTGGTTGCCTTCCATGAAATAGGGGATTTCAATCATATGGCTCTGCTTGTCATAGAGAGCAATAAAGCCGTTGCGCACGCCAAAGGTCTGGAGGATCCGGTCGCCCACCTGTGTGACGAGCGTCTGCAGGTCTTGCTGAGCGGCGACGATCTGGCTGATCGTATTGACGATGGTCAGCTCGGCGAGGCGCTGTTGCGCGTCATCGAACAGCCGGGCGTTGTCCAATGTCAGGGCCAGGCGTTCGGCCAGGTTTTCCAGGACGGCCGTCTCGTGTTCCGACCATCGGCGCTCTGGGTCGGCGTCCTCCAGGGTGACAGTCCCAATCACCTCACCGCGCAAAACAATGGGATGAGAAATAGCGCTGGGGTTGGCCGAGGCCCGCCCTCGGGCGAGCCCGGGGGTGAGCTCGACGTCGGGCTGGGCAGCTTCGACCAAGATTTCTCCACCCTGTTCTGACGTAAGCCGCGCCCAAGCTTCGCCGGTCAGGCGGCGCGCCAACTCCTGGAGTTCCTGAACGGCGGTCTCCGAACGTTCCAACAGCCGCCGGTTTTCCTCCGCCAGCGCTCGCTGTTGCTCGGCGGCGCGCCGCGCTTGTTCCAGCAACTGCCGGTTCGCCTCAATCAGTGTGACTTGCTGCTGGAAGGAGCGTGCGTTCTCGATGGCAATCGCGACCTGGTCGGCCAGCAGGGCCAGCAGGGCGATGTCTTCCTCGCCGAAGGCGGCGGCCTGCCGGCTTTGCACGTCCAGCGCGCCGATGACCCGCTCCTGGACTTTAAGCGGCACGGCCATTTCGGAGCGCGTCTGCGGCAGGTCAGGGTTATCAAAGTACGCCGCGTCTTTGCCCACATCCAGAGCGAGGCGCGGCTGGTCGGCGCCCGTGACGTAACCGACGATGCCGACCTGGCCGACTCTGAGCTTGTGGCCGCGCGCGAGCATCCGCTGGCCGCCCTCGCTGTTCGCGGCCTGCAATACGGCGTATTCTCCGGCCTCGTCGAGGAGGAAGATGCCTACGTGATAAAAGCCGAAGCGTGCGCTGATCAGGCGGGCCACTTGCGGGAGCAGCGTCTCCAGGTCCCGCACGGAGGCGACGGCGCGGGCCACTTCGGCGCTGATTTCGAGTTGAGCGGCGCGGCGGCGCATCCTTTCGGAAGCCTGCGCCACTTCTTCCGTGCGCTCCGTGACGCGCTGCTCTAATTCGACCTGTGCGGATCGGAGGCGAACCAGGGCCTGCTCGCGCTCTCGCAAGCGCTCTTGCAGTTCTTTAGTCAGCCGGGTAACCTGATCCTGTCGCTGGCCGGCCAGGTAAGCGAACAGGCCGAGGAAGAAGGGCGCAGTGTCAACCACCCAATGCAGAGGGGTCCTGCTCTGCACCTCCAGGATATTTGCCAGCGTCAGCGGCAGCCCGTGCAAAAGCACGTCGCCCAGCGTGGAGACCAGCGGGAAGCCGAGGCCGAACAAGACTCCATACAGGGTGTATCGGGAGGCAGCGTTACGGTTCATCCTCCGCCTCCTCCGTCTCGGCCCAGGCGTACGACCGCGCGTGTGCTGCCGGTGGCATCGCGCAATTCCTCGGCGGCGATCTGCAAGATGTTCTTCACCGTCGTAGCCGCCTGGATCCGGGCGCTGATCGCGGCGATGGTCTGCTCGCGGTGCGCCCGGAGCTGGGTTTCGGTCAAGGTCGTCTGCGTTTGCTCCAAAAGACTCAGGTTTTGAATCGCGACGGAGGCCAGGTCAGCCAGCGCCTGCAAGGGGCGGAGTTCGTCGTCGGTGAATGCGTGCGGTTCGGCTGTCCCGACCAGGAAAACGCCGATCAGCCTGCCAACCGCCAACAGAGGAATAGTGGCCAGTGCCTGGACGCCCTGGAAGCGGAACACGGCGCGGCTGAGGGCATCCATCTCCGGCGTGTCGAGCGAAGGCATCACCGTCGGCCCGTCCAGCCGGATGCGCCGGATCATCGGCAATTGGTCAGCCGAGTACTGGTGATCCACCTTGTAGCGCGCGCCAGCGTCCTTGTCCCACACCGCCGCCGATTTCAACAGGCGTACCTGCTGGCTGGCGTCCAGCTCGACGAACGCCACCACAAACCGCGCATAGTGCGGCTCCAGGGCGTGGAGGAGAACGGCGCGCAAGACGCCCTCGAGCGTCGAGGCCGCGGTGATGTCCCGGCTGGCGTTGTACAGCCGGGCGGTCTGAGCCAGCGTGGCGCGGGTCGTTTCAAACAGCCGGGCGTTTTCCAGCGCCAGCGCCATGCGCTCGGCAATGGCCTCGGACAGCGCCACGTCTTCCGATGACCAGTCTGCGCCAGGCCGCTTCACCTGCAATGTGCCCAGCTGCGAGCCGCCCACGGCGATAGGAATTTGCAGCATCTCGGCGCTGTCCAGGGACTCGACGGGCGCCGCCAGCGGCCGCACATCAACGCCATCATAGACGAAGGCCGCTGTTTCACCCCCCCTCTGCGCCAATCGGCGCGCTTCCGCCTGCAAGGCGCGCAATTCTTCGAGATTGCGACGCGTCGCCTCAAATAGCCGGGCGTTTTCAATTGCCACGCCGAGTTGGTCAGCCAGCGTCTGCAAGACTTTGACATCTTCCGGCACAAATGCGTTGACTTCGACCGATTGCACGTCCAGCGCGCCGATGACCTCACCGCGCGCGATCAGCGGCAGCGCCATTTCGGAGTGCGTCTCCGGCAGGTCGGGATTCTGGAAGTGAACGGCATCCGCGCCGACGTCGAGCGCAATACGCGGCTGGCCGGTTCCGGTGACATAACCCACGATGCCTTGCTGCCCTACGCGCAGCCGGTGGCTGCGCGCCAACATCCGCCGCCCGCCGGGGCTGTTCGCGGCCTGCAGCACGGCCCAGTCTTTGTTGTCGTCAACCAGGAAAATCCCGGCGTGGTAGAACCCGAAACGCTCGCTGATGAGATTGACTGTGGTCCTGAGTAGTTCGGGCAGATCGTGCAGGGTGGTGGCAACCCGCGCGACTTCTGCGCTCACAGCCAGTTGCGCGGCGCGGCGCTGCGTTTCATTCAGCAGGCGCGCATTTTCCAATGCGGTCGCCGCCTGCGTGGCGAAGAGTTGGGCGGCGCGCTCATCTTCGTCCGTGAAAGCCTGCCCGGCCCGCGTGTGCGTAAAAACGACCACGCCAATGACGGCGCCCTGCCAGGACATCGGCACGGCCAGAGTGGCCGTCTCGCCTGCGGGGCGGTCGTCCGCCACAGAATCGCCTCCCTGCCGGATGGCCTGCCCGGCTTCAAACACCCGCCCTGGCGCCGCCTCGCCTTTCTTCAGGCGGCGCACCAGTCCCGGATGGGTAGCGCCGGTGGACGCTTCCAGTTCAACCTTCAACTCGATTTCGTCCGGCCCGGCTGGCAGCCACAGGCTGACCGTCTCGGCGCGCACCAGTTTCGTCGCGTGCCAGGCGATCAGTCTCAGCACGCTCTGTTCGTCGGCCTGCGGGTTGGTCATCTCGAGCGCTGCCTCGGAGAGCAGGGTCATTTGCCGGGCGCGGGTTTGCTCAGCGCCGTACTGCGCGGCCGTGCCGATAGCGACGGCGATCTGGTCGGCGAGGGTTTGGAGCACGCTCACGTCAGCTTCAGAGAAAGCCTCGCGCCGGTCGGCCTGCACGTCGAGCACGCCGAGCAACCGCTCGCCCACGCTCAGGGGCAAAGCGATTTCCGAGCGCGTGGCCGGCAGCAGATCGTTCTGGAGGTAGGTCGAATCTGATTCGACGTCGGACACCACCCGCGCGATGCGGTGGGCCGTCACATAGCCGACCATCGAATTCGACCCGACCGCCAGGCGGAGGCCCTGTTCTTTGAGTTGGCGGCCCTCGGCGCCGGTCGCCTCCCGCAGGACCGCATGCTGGCCCTCGCCGTCCATCAAGAAAATCGCCGTGTGATAGTAGCCGAAACGGTCGCGGATCAGGTTGAGCGTGGTCGTGAATAGCTCATCCAGCTCGAGGATGGAGGAGGCCGCGCGCCCCACTTCGGCGGCGACCTGCAAGCGGTCGTAGGCGCGTCCGATTTCGGTCTGGACTGACTGGCGGATGCTGAACATCAACACCGAGCCGAGGACGAGGATCATGAGGCTGGCGCCGACCAAAATGCCCTGGACGGTGCGCAAGGCGGCAAACGAGCGGCTGGTTGCGTCAATGAATTCCTGCTCATCGGTTTGATATAAGGCGTCCAGCTGGCCTTCGGCCAGGTCGAAGCTGCGCCGCAATTCGAAGATCACCCCTGAGAGGTCCGCGCCGATCCGGGCCTTTCTCGCGGCTTCAATCTGAGCGTCAAAAGTCTGCAGTGTCAGGCGGATTTGTTCGAGGACCGGCGCGTACTCGTCTGCCTCTACAGCGCCCAGGGTCTGCACGGTGGTCAGCCGCCCGGCGACCACCGTGCGCTGTGCGTCAATCGCTGCGTAGTTGGGCAGGTCTTTCCCCAGTTCCGTTGCGGTTTGTGCATCCAGCCGGAATACCTCGGCGCGCAACGCCGAGATCGCCGGCAGTTCCTCCGCGGACCGGGTCGAGTCTCGCACCGCGTTGTTGACGCTGACAAAGTTGGCGATGATGAGAATAATCGTGCCCAGCGCCAGGTTGATCATCACCAGCGCTATCAGGCTGAGACCATAAGGAATTTGCTGGCGGAAGCGGGGCGTGTTTGCTGGAGCGGACAGGGTCATGATCCGGGCGCCTCCTTTTCGTCCGGCTGAGCGCTGCCGGGCGAGTGCAGCTGCACGACGACTTGCGTCGCTCGCAGGGCTTTGCCGAGTTCACGGATCCCGTTCCGCATGATCGTCTCCGGGTTCAGGCTGGTCCGCATTTGGTCGGCGATGCGATTGATGAGTTGTTCACGACGGCTGCGACGTTGCGTTTCTTCAAAAAGGACGGCGCTTTCAAGCGCCACCGACATCTGTGAGGCGGTCGCTTCCAGCACCGCCTGCTCTTCCAGGCTGAGCTCGTCTGGCGCCCGCCCGTGCAGCTCGAGCGTCCCGATGACTTCTCCCCGCACGCGCAGCGGAATTTCAATGGGGCGGCTCGCGGCCCCGGCGGCCGGCTCAGCCGCGCCGGGGCGCAGCTCATACACCGTCTCGCGTGGATGATCAGAGAGCAGCGTGTGCAGGCCCGTGCCGGTCATCGCGTGCCGGTAGCGCATCCGGGCTTCTTCCAGGCTGGCCTGCGTGCGCTGGAATAGCTCCGCGTTTTCAATGGCGACGCTCAACAGGTCAGCCAATGTTTGCAGGACCTGGACATCGCTCGCGTGGAAGGCATTGGGTGTGGTGCTTTGCACGTCGAGCACGCCGAGCAGCCGCCCGCCGACGGCCAGCGGGATAGCCAGCTCGGAGCGTGTGTTGGGGAGGAGCGGATCCTTGAAGTGGAAAGGATCCTCCTCTGTGTCCAGGGCCGCGCGCGGATAGCGGTTG
>Ga0209342_10002060_pt1 | contig 22013 bp, 20 predicted proteins | sample RifCSP16_2_FD_184023 | JGI IMG/M metagenome (GOLD analysis project Ga0209342, IMG submission 184023) | Soil microbial communities from Rifle, Colorado - Rifle CSP2_sed 16_2 (SPAdes) (version 2) | ecosystem: Environmental > Terrestrial > Deep subsurface > Rock core/Sediment | place: Rifle... | reverse complement strand
CTCGCCCCGGCTGGCCGCCTGGGCTCGCGGCCCGAACGGGGTACCGGGGGATCTTCCCGGTGCGAGCCGCCTACCGGAGTTGTGAGAGCGCGGGGCCGGCGCGCGCAGCGCGCCTTCCTTCGCTCAGATCGCGCGGGCGAAGCATCGGAAGGGCCCGATGCTTCGCCCCTACGAGCATCCTTGACTCTCCCCCAAGCTGGGCGCATACTGATGAGGGGTAAAGACCTGCCGGCCCAGAGCTTCGCCTCGTGCTCAGCGAAAGGGGGAGCATGCATGCCTCACGGAGTATCCGAGTAGCGGCCCGCCGGGGGACGATCCTCGTCGTCCTGCTCAGCCTCACGTCTTGAGCCTTTGAGCCCTCGATCACGCCCATCGCCTGGCCGACGGTTGGCCAACAGCCTCTTTCCGGGACGCCTCTCGTCCCCCAGCCCAGCCCCGTCCCTATCGCGCCCACCCCTTCGCCGCAACCCCAGGAGCCGCAACCATTCGGGGGCTGGGAGGACCTCAACTGCGGGGACCTACGTGGCGGGGACAACCAATTCGGATACTGTGACATCCCGGGCACGGACACGTACTACGTCTGGGGGCCGTGTCGAGATGTTTGCCCGGAAGGCTCCTATCCTGGTGTGGAATTATGGATTGTGTCGGAGTCCTTTGATCTCTTCGAGTACATCATGCTGGTGGACCAACGAGACGACGCGAGGGACGACATAATCCAGGGCTTCGGCCTGGGCGTCGTTGTTGGAGTTCTCGACGGGTATGTCGCTATTCAGGGATTCGCGCCAGCATGCATTGTCATGGGGGCTGTCACCCTTGGGACCAGCTGTGTCGTCTATATCGCGACCGTCAGCGGCGGTGCAATAGCGACGGGCTATGAGATCTACCGCGGGATACACGGGATCATAGAATTCAACCGGCTGACGGACGCCCTACCAGGACACTTCTTCGATATCCCGCATGAGGAGCCATACTAGGAGCATCACGCGGTTGCCCACCTAGGGAAAGATCAGCGTTCCAGCAAGGAGGACGGATGAAAAGCCAGCCAGTTCCGAAGGGAGCACGATACCCGAGGTTGGCGCATGTATCGAAGGTGTCGGCTTTCGCAGTCCTGCTTTGGGCCAGCCTCGGCGGCGGGGTCGTGATGCTCTTGGAGGGCAACACCGTCGGGATAGGCTTGATCATACTAGGCTTCGCTGTTATCGCCGGCTTCCGCGCGAGGCCGATCCAGCGGCTCTATGAGGCTGAGGTGTATTCACACTCGCTCCCCGTCCGCACCTTCCTTCTCCATGCTATCATCCTCCTGCTTGCCGCTCCGTTCACGGTGTTCTTTCTTGGCCAGCTTCCCTTCTACATGATGGATCCCAGCTTTCAGCGTGGGCTCATCCTCGGTGGTGTGGCGAGCGTCATCGCCTTGGCGGGGCTGGTGGCGGGCCTTATCGCCCTCCGCCGAGATCGAGCCGACCAGCCTCGACGATAGACCTCTGGGCGACAGACAAACCCAGAAGCTCCGGAGCCTTGGAGGCTCCGGAGCTTTCCATTCCCCAAGGGACCGGACCGTCCCTCTTGACAAAACTAGTAATCTGTTTTATATTTTCCAGGGAATTTACCAAACGAGTAACTAGATTACCGATGTCGGTCCGCAACGCCCTACTCGGTTTGCTTCTCCAGAGCCCACGCCACGGCTACGAGCTGCGCAGCGCCTTCGAGGCCGTCGTGGGCGGCGAAGCGAACTGGGACGTCAAGCCCGCCCAGATCTACACGACATTGGCCCGCCTCGAGCAAAGCGGCCTGGTGAGGGTGGAGGCCCGGGGAAAGGACAGCGGGCCCGAGAAACGCATCTACGCCGTCACCCCGGCGGGCCGGGAGGCCTTCCGCTCTTGGCTGGCCTCCCCGGTGAGATCGGAGCATCAGCGGGACGAGTTTTTCCTCAAGCTGATGCTCACCCTGGCCACGGGCGAGGCCGAGCCGAAGAAGGTGATCTACACACAGCGCAACAGCCTCTACCAGCAGCTCCACGACCTGACGGTGCAGCGAGATCGCTCCAACCCGAAGACCGAGCTCGCCCAGATCCTGCTGCTGGACCAGGCGATTATGCACGTGGAGGCCGACCTGCGCTGGCTCGAGGTGATTGAAGCCCGCCTCGAGGAGGTCCGCCGGCAACCCCTGCCGGAGCCCGAGATCCGGCCCCGCGGCCGACCGCGGAAGAAGAAGGTGGAGGCCGCCTGAGAGGGCGACGAGGAACGAAAGGACTGCGACATGGCGATCATCCAGGCACATCAGCTCAGCAAGGTTTACGGCGCCGGCGACACCGCGGTCACCGCTCTCGATCGGGTGAGCCTGAGCGTCGACCCCGGCGAGTTCGTGGCGGTGATGGGCCCCAGCGGCTGCGGCAAATCCACGCTGCTTCACCTTCTGGGCGGGCTGGACCGTCCGACCGAAGGCACGGTAAGCATCGATGGCCATAAGCTGACCGACCTGTCGGACGCGCAACTCACCGAGTTGCGGCGCCGAAGGATCGGGTTCGTCTTCCAATTCTTCAACCTGATCCCGGTGCTCAATGCCGTGGAGAATGCCGCCCTCCCGGTCACCCTGGATGGCGTGCGGCCGGCGGAGGCCCGGGCCAAAGCCGTGATATGGCTGACCAAGGTCGGGCTGGGCGACCGGCGCAGTCACCGCCCAGATCAGCTCTCCGCCGGGCAGCAGCAGCGCGTGGCGATCGCCCGGGCCCTGGTGGCCGAGCCGGCCCTCGTCCTGGCCGACGAGCCGACGGGCAATCTCGACACGCGCGCCTCCGACGAGATCGCCGCTCTACTCCGCCAGGTGGCCAACGAGTGGGGAAGAGCCGTGATCATGGTCACCCACGACCCCCGCATCGCCGCCTATGCCGATCGGATCATCTTCCTGAAAGACGGCGCCATCGCCGACGAGACCGTTCTGGAGCCCAAGAACGCCCAGAACGCGGCCATGGTGGCGGGGAAGATGCAGGCGATCGGAACCTGAGGTGTCGGGATGAATCTCCAACTCACTCTCGCCGCCCGCTACTTGAGTGGCCGTAAGCTCCGCAGCGTGCTGACCACCCTGGCGATTGTCTTTGGCGCGGTGGTGATTTTCGGGATGAACACCATGCTGCCCGCCTTCACCGGGGCCTTCCAGGCCAATGCCCTGGCCGCCTCCGGCCAGGTGGACGCTTCGATCACGCTCAGGACCAGTGACATCTTCGACTCTCGCATCGTCGATCGCGTCGCGGCAATCGACGGAGTCCGCGCGTTTTCCGGGCTCCTCAACCGGGCCATCAATCTGCCGCCCGACTACCTCGACGCGGACCCAGGGACGCCCGATGCCATCAGCGCGGTTACGCTCGTCGGTGTCGATCCGGCACAGGCGACGACTGTCCACGCTTATGTCCTCCGCGCCGGCCGCTTCCTGGGGGAGAACGACTCAGCCGCAGCGGTGATCAGCCAGAGCCTGGCCGATGTCCTCGACGTCGAAGTGGGCGATCCGATTCGTCTGCCGACCGCCTCGGGGGAGGCCGAGCTCACCGTCGTCGGCATCCAGCCCACGCGGCTCGTTCCGGGCAATGAGGAGGTGCTGGTCACTCTCCGGCAGGCTCAGGTCATGTTGGGAATGCCCGGCAAGATCAACACGATCGAGGTGAACTTCGACTCGCTCGACGAGGACCGGCGAAACCAGATCGAAGAGAGCCTCCTTGCCGCCCTCGGCGACACCTACCAGGTTGGCGCCCTTGCCTCCAACTCCGAGCTGCTGACCAACCTGCGCCTGGCTCGGCAGATCTTCAACCTGCTGGCCGTCATGGCCCTGGTGATGGGCGGCTTCATCATCTTCAACACCTTCCGCACCATCGTCGCCGAACGCCGCCGGGATATCGGCATGCTCCGGGCACTCGGCGCGACTCGTTGGACCATCGTCGGCGTGATCTTGAGCGAAGGTCTGCTGCAAGGCATCGTCGGGACAGCGATCGGGATCGCCCTCGGTTACGCCCTGGCCGTGGGCATGATCTCCGTGCTGAATCCGGTCATGCATCAGTACATCAACATGCGGATCGACACACCGGCGATCTCCCCGCTCCTGGTCGTTCTGACCGGGCTGATCGGCGTGGGCGTCACGCTGTTCGCCGGTCTTCTTCCGGCGATCAGCGCCGGCCGCGTGACGCCGCTCGAGGCGCTCCGCCCGTCCGTGGGGCGCGTATCGCTCCGACGGCTGGCCGGGCTCGGTTTCTGGGGCGGATTGGCCATGATCGTGCTGGCCGTTCTGGCCTTGCTGACCCACAACATGAGCCTGATCGGTCTGGGCGGTGTGCTGTTCGTGGCCGGGCTGATCCTGGCAGCCCCGGCGCTCGTCAATCCGATCGCCAATCTGTTCGGTGCACTGGCGGCGAAGGTCTTCGCCCGCGACGGCACGGCCGCGTTGGCGCAGGGCAACATCTCCCGCCAGCCGTCGCGGGCCGCCATCACCGCCAGCACCACCCTAATCGCATTGGCGATCCTGGTGATGGCCGCCGGCCTGTTCAGCAGCGTCGAGCTTGGATTCGGGCGCGTGCTGCGCAGGAGCCTAGGCAGCGACTACATTCTCCTGCCGCCGGCCGTCGCCGTCTGGGGGGCAGACGTTGGCGCCGACCCTGCTCTGGCCGAAGAGTTGCGCGGTATCCAGGGGGTGGAGGTCGTCAGCACGCTGCGGTTCGCCCCCACGTTGATCAACGGCGTGGCGACCTCGGCCATGGGGATCGAGCCGGCGAACTACTCCCAGGTGAGCAGCCTGGCCTTCACCCGAGGCGACGAAGAGGAAGCCTACGCCGCGCTCAGCGAGGGACGCAATCTCATCGTCAACGGCGTCCTTGCGACCGCGGCCCAGATCACCGTGGGCGACGAGGTCGAACTGATCACGCCGACGGGCCGGCATGCCTACCAGGTCGTCGCGATCGCCGGCGACTATCTGAACGCTAAGATCGCCACGGCCTATATCTCTCATGCGAACATCGCCGGCGACTTCGGCCGCAATGAAGATGTGCTGATCCAGGCCAACCTCACTTCCGGGGTCGATCGATCGGTGGTGGAAGCTGCCATCCGGGATGCGGTGCGCCCCTATCCGCAGTTCCGTATGGTCGCGGGACAGGAGTTCATCGAGGAGAACCTGCAAGTCTTCAAGACCGCCTTTGTCGGCGTCTACGGCATGGTGATCTTCCTGGCCGTGCCATCCCTGATCGCCATGGTCAATACGCTGGCGATCGGCGTCATCGAGCGCACGCGCGAGATCGGCGTGCTGCGTGCCGTCGGCGCCACGCGCCGGCAGGTGCGAACGATCGTCGTAACGGAGGCGCTGATCCTCTCGGCGATCGGGACGGCCTTCGGCCTGCTTTCCGGAATCTACCTGGGATACATGGCGGTCGGAGCGATGGTTGCGGCCGGATTCCCCATGGAGTATGCGTTCCCCGCCGCCGGGTCGCTGATCGCCATCGCGGCGGGCATCCTTTTCGGCGTGCTGGCGGCCATCATCCCGGCCCGCCAGGCGGCGCGCCTCGAGATCGTCCAGGCGCTGCGCTACGAGTAGCCGAAGCTGTTGACGCGAATCGGGGCCGGAAAGCCCCGGCCCCGATTCGCGTCTTTTTGTCCGTGCGGCCGGATCCACCGACCTGGCCAGGGTTGCGCCGTTCGGGCGGTCGCGCCAGAATGGCCCAACCGATGAGGCAGGGGATTTGAGTATCCGGTTTCTTAACTGTTTCACCTCTAACACCCGCTTCCCGTTGCACTGGCAGAGCGGCACGCTGTGCCTGCTGATCGAGACGGACCAGGGGCTCGTGCTGGTGGATACAGGGCCGGGGACCGAGGACTACAAGCGCCCGCCCGCAATCCTGCGCCTCTTCCAGATCATCACCATCGTCCCGCTCAACAAGGAGGAGGCGGCCATCTACCAGATCTCCCGCCTCGGATACCGTCCGCAGGACGTGCGCCACATCGTTCTGACGCACATGCACTTCGACCACTGCGGCGGCCTGCCGGATTTCCCAAACGCGAAGGTCCACGTCAATCGGAAGGAACACGAGGCGTTTGTGGGCCGCCCGCGACGTTGGGCCGACTTCGGCTACGTCCGCCGCCACGGCGCGCACCGGCCAGAGTGGGTGCTCCATGAAGAGACGGGGGAGCGTTGGTTTGATTTCGAGGCCATCCGCTTGCCGTTCGAACCGGAGATGTGGATGGTGCCTCTCTACGGGCACACCTCCGGGCACAGCGGGGTCGCAATTCAGACGAGCGAGGGATGGCTCTTCCATGTGGCGGACTCGGCGGCTATCGAGCTCACCCGAAGGACGCCGGATTGGCTGGTGCGACTCTTCCTCGGCCCGCATCAGCCGCGGCTTCGCCGCTTTGCCGCGGCGCACCCCGAGATCCGCCTGACGACCGGCCACATGTGGCTGTCGTCCTTCGACGGCCGTCGGCGTTCCGCCGAGAGCCTGTGAAAGACTGCATGTGGAAGACGCGCGCACAAGTCTCCAGGGTCGGTCCCCCGTGATTAGAGCATCGTTGCTCGGCCCCCACCCCCTGCCTCCTTCGACCTCCCGTCCCCTCTCCGCTTTGGGTGGCGTGGCCACCGGAATGCTTCGGGGGATCACTCAGCGCGGGCGGTGACGGCGCCGGAAGTGGTATAGGCCGAGCAGAACCACCAGCTGTGCGGCGGCCACGACAATGGTCGAGAACTGGTCGAAGTAGAAGACCAGCAAGTTCACCGCGGTGAGTGAGAGGAGCAGCGCCAGGATCCCGAGGCCCACGCCCATCTTCTCTCGCCCAAGGAGAAGCAACAGGCTTGCGGCGAGAGTCAGGATCCCCACTACGCCTTCGAAGGCCGTCCTCGCGGAGAACCAAGCCAGGCCGGCCGTGCTCGAGATCCGGCCGCCCTCCAACAGCTCGGCGATCATCTTCTCCAGGCCGCCCAGGGTGAAGGCGGCCACGAGGAGCTGAGCGAGGCGGAGCATGGCCACAACGCCGAGCGTCGCCAGGCTCATAATCAGGAACATCTTCAACCGGCGCCGGCCCAGCCATCGCCTTTCGATCTGATTCAACCGCGCCGTCCAGCGCTCGAGAAACCCGGGAAGGTCGGGCGCCATGTGGAGGCCTTCGGTCTGGATGAACTGGAGGAGGGTCTCGGCCAGGCGCGCCAGCTCGGGCGACTTCGCCTGTTGACCGACGCTCCCGAGCAGGGCGACGAGCTCGCTGCGCTCCTCCTCACCCAGATCGCGATCCAGCACCTCCTCCAGGATGTCGAGGGCATGATACATGTCGGCGCGAGCATCGCGGGTGGGCTTCCGCCGCACCTGGTAGTAGAGCAGGACGGTCAGAAGGAAGAAGGCGTAGATGATCGGGGCCGCGGGCGGGTAGAAGTAGTCATTCGTCTGGGTGATGAACTTGCCCACCTCGTCGATGAAGAGGCCGATCCCCACACCCGCCAGGACCGCCGTCGCCGAATAGAGCCAGCGGTTGGCATAGATCAACGGCAGGAGCGCGGCGATGAAGAGCAGCAGGCCTCCCCAGAGGACGTGAGCGATATGGATCTGTTGATTCCCCAATTGCGGAAAACCGCTCAGGTTGAGGAAGAGGCGCGTGAGGCTGAGCGACGCAGCGAAGCTGAGCAAGGTGGCGAGCAAGTACGACTCGGCGCCGTGCCGGCGGACCGGCGTTCGCAGCCGGGTGGCCCAGGGGTTCATCCAGATTCACCTCGTGTCTCTGGGGCGGGGAGAGGAATCGCTGCCAGAAGCAGGGCGGCGAGTAGCGCTAAGGATGCGCCGAAGATAAAGGGAGCCGAGGCGCCAAAGCCCTCCCAGCCGAATGCGCCCTGCCAGAGCAGCCCGGCGATCAGGCTCGCCGGCAACGCCGCCATTCCCACCGCGGCGTGATAAACGCCGTAGGCGGTTCCTCGCCGTTCGGCGGGGACCAGATCGGCCACAAACGCCCGCGCCACGCCCTCGGTGAGCCCGTAGTAGATTCCGTAGACGGTCATCCACGCCCAAGCCTGCCAGGCCGCCCGCAGGCTGGCGAAAGCGACGTAGACCACCGAGTAGAGGATCCATCCAGCGAGGAGGAGTCGCCGCCGGCCAAGCCGGTCGGAGAGGGCGCCCGCCGGGGTGGAGACGAGGGCGTACACAAGATTGAAGGTGATCATCATCCCCAGGACGCCTCCGACGCTGAGCCCGACATCTTGGGCGCGCAGGATCAAGAAGGCATCGGTGGAGTTGCCGAGGCTGAAGAGAACCACCACCCCGAGAAAGAATGTAAACCGCCGACCGAGGCCGGCCGGGCTTCGGGGGAGAGATTCGGCCGGGGGTCCGCCCGGCCGAATCTCTCGGGCGCCGAGCGCGAGGACGGCGACGGCCGCCGCTGCCGGCACCAGGCTGATCAGGACCAGTGCCTGAAATCCTGGACGGCCCAGCGTTTGCCCGCCGCCCGCGCTTCGCAAGACCAGCCAGGCGATCAGCAGGCCGACGACTGCCCCAGCGGTATCGCCTGCACGGTGAAGCCCGAAGGCCAGCCCACGCCGCCTTTTCGCGATGCTCTCGGCCACGAGGGCATCGCGCGGCGCGGTGCGCAGCCCCTTGCCCGTGCGGTCGACGAAGCGGACGCCAAGCACCCAGCCCCAGCTGGAGGCGAAGTAGAGCCCTGCCTTGGCAACCGTCGAGAGCGCGTAGCCGAGGACGGCGAGCCCCTTGCGTCGTCCCAGCCGATCGGAAAGCCAGCCGGAGAAGACCTTGAGGAGGCTGGCCGTGGTCTCGGCGATCCCCTCGATCAGGCCGATCAGCGTTGTGCGGACGCCAAGGACGCTGAAGAGGAAAATTGGGAGCAGGCTGGCGAGCATTTCCGAAGAGACGTCGGTGAGGAACGACGTGAGGGTCACTACCCAGACGTTCCGGGGAATTGAGGCCCTTGCTTGCCGGTCGTATGTCATTTTGGGAAGATTCTCCGGGCGCTCGTTCAAAGCCCGAGGGCGCGCAGGGCCACGCCCAAGGCGGCACCGCCGAGCACGAGCCAGGTGGGGTTGATCGAAGTTCTCAGCAACAGCCCGAAGGCGAGGGCGGCAAGCCCGGCTGTGGGCACATCGATGATCGAGGCTCCCGCGAGCTGGGCCGTCACCGCCGCCATCAGCCCCAGGGAGGAGGCGATCACCCCGTCGAGCATCGCCCCCAGCCAGGGCGAGGCGCGCAGGCGGGGCACCAGGCGGTGAGTGGCGGCGACAAAAACGAACGAGGGGAGCAACATCCCCAGAGTGGCCAGCAGCGCGCCCGGGACGCCTGCGAGCAGGTATCCCAGGAATGTGGCGCTCGTAAAGAGCGGGCCCGGGGTGATCTGTCCAACGGCGATGGCGTCGAGGAGTTGCTGATCAGTGAGCCAGCCCAGACGAGTGACGAAATCCGCGCGCAGGAATGCGAGCAACACATACCCGCTGCCATACAGCACAGCGCCGATCTTGAGGCAGGTGAGGAAGAGGACCAGCAGGCTCACCGGAGTGGCGGTGAGCGCAGCGGGAAGGCTCAAACCCAAGAAAGGTGCAAAGGCGGCGAGCGGCGCCCTCGGGCGCCGCCGCCAGATCTCGACGGCCGCGGCGATCAACCCGCCGCCGAAGAGCAGAGCGATCTCATTGGCGCCTGCAAAGTAGAGAACAAGAGCAGCCAGCCCGATGGCAGCGGCAAGCGGGCTTTTCAAACCCTTTTTCCCCAGCGACCAGAGCGCGTGGGCGATGAGGCCGATCACCACCGGTTTGACGCCATAGAGGAGCCAGCCGGCGGCAGGCAGCGCCCCATAACGGACGTACCCCCAGGCGAGGCCAAGCACGATCAGCATGGCCGGCAGAACGAAGCTCAGCCCACCGGCGATCAGCCCGGGCCAGCCCGCCCGCAGGTAGCCGAGGTGGATCGTCATTTCGGTGGAGTTGGGGCCGGGGATGAGGTTGGTGGCGCCCAGAAGATCGAGGAATCGCCCGTCGTCGAGCCAGCCGCGCCGCCGGACGACCTCCTCGCGCATCATGCCCACGTGGGCAGCGGGCCCGCCAAAGCCGGTGAGACCGAGGCGCAGGAAGACCGCGATCACCTCGCGCAGGCGCCCGCCCTGCTTCCCTGAGGCGCTCAAGTCACGTTCCTGCGATCAGAGTCATCGGCCATCTGCCCCTCCGACCCTGGGCTTGGTCATATGGTCGATCTCCAGGTTCCGCGGAGTGGGCGCGGTTCTCACGGTACCCACTGGGAGGATCTCGGCCGTCCGGCCCGCTCGCGAGGCTCCCCGGACCCCGCCGAAGCGTCATCCAAGATCCCGCAAGAGGAGACCTTCGGTCCCACAACGCCGTGGGGTTACCGCCGGACCGCCGTCCCCAGCGAGTCCGTATGTACCTCATGATCGGCCCCTCCGGCACGCAGGTAGATCCGCCAGCCCGGAGTGATCACCTCGGCACAGGCCTCGCCGGCGGCCGGCAAGCCGAGGCAAGAGTCCGGCCAATCGACGGCCTCGTACCCCAGCACCTCGATCGCCCCGGGATCAACGCCCAATTCCTCCGCCAGGGCACGGATGGCTGCCGTCACGGCCGGCGGGTAGGGGGCCTCGCCAGCCTCGGCTGCCTCTGTGATGGCATCCCCCAATAAACTGCTGAGCAAGAGCACGGTCCCACCGTCCGTCCCAACATAGACAACGATCACCCTGCCTTCAGCCCAGATATGCGGCCTGTCCGCCCAGGCGGCGGGAAGGCCGCCAACGGCCGTGGCCTCGGGAGGGATCGTGGAGGAGATCGCCCGGCGATCCTGTGCGCTTTCGTACTCGAAGACATCGATCTCGGCCTGCCCAACCTGGATCCGCCTCCCCACCACTCCGAAACCATCCATCGGCGCCACGCCGAGATCCGCTGCCTCCACACCGGATTCGCGTACGGCCTCCATGAGATCGTCCGTCGATTCGACCTCCGGCGGGCCCGTTCGGCTGCAGGCGGCAGCCAGAATTCCGAGGGAGAGAGCGGCCGCGGCAGTCCACCGTCTCCAGGAGGCGGGTGCCGGAATTGCCGCGCGATCCGCCGTCATCCCCCGCCTCCGATCAACGCCAGAGGGAACCCCATGGCCCCCACGAGATCATAGACGATTAGGAGGACGCCGACGAGCAGCACGAGGTACAGCAGGGACTGGGTGAAGGGGTAGAAATAGCTCGTCACCGTCTCCCCGCTCTCCAGCTTCAGCCTGCGCATCTCGAAATAGGGCCGAGGCGAGCGGCGATACCACCCGGCCGTCTCCCCGCGCTGACCGATCAGCTTCTCTGCACGCGTCCAGCCGAAAAGGAATTCAAGGATGCGGAGCGGCTGCCGGTAGTCGAGGATGATGAAACCTGTGTCGTCTTGCAGCACCAGATCTTCACTGTAGAAGAGACCGGGCACACCTCGACCAATGATGCGTCCGGAGAGCATGCCGGGCACCGAACGGACGGCCGAGACCTTGACAATGGCCAGCAGATCGCGCACCTTGAGCGCGGCAGAGAAGTCGTTCGGATAGGAATACCAGCGCTTCATCCACCAGGCGGCGCCGAGGACCGCCAGAAACGCACCCACGGCGCCGAGCTGAAATCCGAAGACCAGGTTGGTCGCCACGCCCACGGCGATGCCCACCAGGAATCCGACCAGGGGGAGGTAGTTGGCCAACAGGTCGAGGAGGAACTCGTCCCAATACGACTCCGGCTTCTCGGCGCGGAAGGAGAAGCGCGGGGCGCGGCCCATCGACTCAGATTGGCGCTCCAGAGCGCGGATGCGCTTGGCCGGGAGCGGGTGGCTCGAGGAGAGCTCGTAGATCATCGCCCACGGGTTCCACAGGTCCCAGTGCATGGCGCTCTCCATCGCCTCGATGGAGGCCCCACCGCTCCCGGCGCCGGAGAGAGCCAGGGCCTGGGCCACACGCGGGTCGAAGATCCCGAAGGCGCGGGCCGCCATCATCCGCGGGTTGTCCTGGCCTTGGGCAGCCGGGGCGGCCGCAAGGCCGTAGGCCACCTTCACCAGGGCGCTTCCGAGCGCGTTGGGGTTCCGGGTGACCTCGGCCGAGAAGTGGTCGGCGTAGTACTCACGCACTCGCGAGAGCAGCAGGACGATATACTGACTGACGATGTAGGCCACGTAGGAGGCCAGCGCGATCCAGGCTGCGTAGCCGGCGCCGCGCCCGCGCCTGCCGCGCGCCCGCCGGGTGGTGGCGTAGATCACATACAGGATCAGGGGGATTGCGGCCGCCAGGGTCATGACGACGAAATCCCAGTGCGCGATGTGGCCCAGCTCGTGGGCCACGACCGCCTCCCGCTCCTCGGGCTCGAGCAGATCGAGCAGGCCGGTGGTCACGACGAGCCGGGCGTCACCGGGGTAGTGGCCGAAGGTGAAGGCGTTGGGGTTGCCGTCCCGGATCAGCCCGAAGCGGGGCTGCGGGATGTTGCGTTCGGAGCACGCCCGGCCGACGAAATCGGCCAGCCGGGGGTCGAGCGCGTGCAGGTCGGCCCACTCAATCTTGTAGATCAGTTGGAGGATCCAAGGTCCGATGAGATATTGAAGAAGGAGCACACCGAGGGCGAAGACGACGGCCAGCCAGGGCGGGCCCTCGAAGTAGGCCAAGACACCCATGCCGACGGCGAACAGCAGGCCGAAGAGCAGAGCCAGGACAAGAAGCGAGCGAAGGAAGAGATTGATCATTCTTACCTCCCGGCCGGCCCGAGCCGGCGCCTTTCCTTCCAGGAAGTGTACAACATCTCGGTGAGTGGTCCTGCGCGGAGGTATAATAGATGTGCAGTGCCACACGCCTCACAGGCGCTGGCGCAAGCTGGAGGTTGTCATGGCCGAGCGAACCGAGGGAGAAGAGTTCCGGGAGCGGTTCCGCAAGCACGTGCCGAAAGAGGCCCACGATCACTTCATGGCGGCCCGGCAGGAAATGAAGAGGAGCGTCGAGGCTCTCTTGCCGCCGGAGTTCGTCGCTCACCGAAAAGCCGCACGCCGTGAGATGCTCCTTGCGGCGCGAAGCCTGATTGATCACGCCTTAGAACGGATGGCCAAGAGCGACGCCGGCTGACGCCCGCAGCAAAGTTGGCTCCAAGCTCAACAACACCCCGCTCGAACGAGCGGGGTTTCTTGTTTCTGTCAGCGGATCGGCGACCGGCCACCGACTTCGGGCTCTTTCTTGTGCCCACCGGGCTCGCACGATCCGCGCGTGCTAGGGCAACGGCCACAGCGCCGCCACGGCGCCGATCAATCCGACCAGGAGGATCACACCAAAGCCGCGGGCCACGACCCGGCGCAATTCCGGGGACCCGAGGCTCCAGGCCATCACGCCCTTGGCGGCGGTGTTGACCAGCGTTGCCAGGATGATGGCCGTCGTCGCCACGCGCGCCGCCAGAGCACCACTGCCGGCAAGTTGCGCGGTGCTCAGGGTGATCGAGTCCACGTCGGTCACGGCCGCGAGCCCGCTGGCCAGATAGACGCCGGCACTGCCCAGGAACTCGTTGGCGGCGCGTACCGCCACGAGCACCACGGCGAAGACCAAGCCGAAGGTGATGGCCGTGCGCAGCTTGAGCGGGTTGGCCAGCTCGACCTGAGGCTGATCGGGCACCTTCGCCGAGCGGCCGCGGCGCCAGAGCAAGGCCACGATCGCCAGGTCGGCCAGAAACATCAGGGCGATCGGCAGCAAGATCGAGGGCAGAAGCGCCGGGGCGACGGCGCCCACCCAGACGAGCACCCGCGGGAACATCACTCCCGAAGCCAGCAGGATCCCCTGCGCCAGCGCCGGCGAGAGCTCCTTTTCCTGACGGCTCCGCCCGGCGAAGCTCAGGGTCGTGGCCGTGCTGCTCACCAGCCCGCCGAGCACGCCAGTGAGGCCAATTCCGCGCTCCGCCCCGAGGACCTTGATCAGCACATACCCGAGGAAACCGATCCCCGAGACGAGAACCACGATGAGCCAGATCTGAAACGGGTTGAGAACTCCGAAAGGCCCAAAGCCCCGGTTGGGAAGAAGAGGCAGGACTACGGCCGTGATGATAGCAAACTCGAGGATGGCTCGCAGATCGTCTCCGGTCATGCCTCGGGCCATCCCATGAAGGCGAGGACGCATGGCCAGGATGAGGGCGATGATGACGCCCAGGGCGGCTCCGAGCTCGGGCTGGCCCCAGATCATCATCGCTCCGAGCAGCGGTGTGAGGAGAGCGGCGACCTCGGTGGTGATCCCCTCTTCGTGCCGGCGGATCACTTCGCCCACATAACTGACGATGATCAGCAGCGCCAGGGCGATATAGCCGACGACGAAGAGCCAGATGCCCTCCGTTTCCGCAGAGTAGGCGGCGGCCGCGCCCAGGAGGGCCATCAAGGAGAAAGTGCGGATCCCGGCGAACTCCCGCTCGCCGCTCCGCTGCTGGACAAACTCACGCTCCAGGCCGATCAGCGCGCCCACCAGGAGCGCGGCTCCGAAGCGCCACCAGGGTTCGAAGTTGAGCCAGGTGTCCATACACGCTCCGAATGAGAAAGACGTTTCCGGGAAGGGAGACGGCTGAGCGCCGAGTATACATCAGCGGGCGGCCCGAAATCTCTGCCATCGCGTGGAGTGCCATGAGGCGAACCGAATGGCGACTTGAGTAGAGGCAGAAACAAAGAGGGCCGCGCAGGGCGGCCCTCCATCGCCCACGAGGCGCGCTCTAAGGCGCGGGCGGGTTTGGAGCGATCTCTTCGTCAGCGGCCCTGCGGGGCAGGGCCGGGGCGGGGGGTATACTCACAGGCCCTTGTAGGGCACCAGCGCAGACAGGAGGAGGCGCGCGTGACTCGCTTCGCCATCGTACAGTTCCGTTCGGCCCACATGCAACCGGAGACGAATCTCGAACGGGTCGCCGCCCTTCTCTTGGAGGCGGCTTCCCAGGGCGCCGAGCTGGCCGTCTTCCCCGAATGCGCCCTCACCGGCTACTTCCTCAGCGCCGAGGAGGCGCAGGCCATCGCCGAGCCGATCCCGGGCCCGCGCACCGGCCGGCTCGTCGAGGCGGCGCGGCGGGCCGGTTGCCTGGCGGTCGTGGGGACGATCGAACGCGGGCCGGACGGCCGGTGCTACAACGCGGCCGTGCTCCTCGGCCCCCAGGGTATCCTCGGCCGCTACCAAAAGACCCACTTGATCCACCTGGGCGTCGACCGCTTCCTCACGCCCGGCGAAACCCTCCCCGGCCCTTTCGAGACGCCTATCGGCCGCGTGGGGATCCTGATCTGCTACGACCTCCGCTTCCCCGAGCCGGCCCGGGCGCTCGCCCTGCGCGGCGCACAGGCCCTCCTCTTGCCCACTGCCTGGCCAGCGGCGGCCACTCTCTATCCGGACCATGTCGCCCGGACGCGGGCCTCGGAGAATGGGATCTACCTCCTGGCGGCCGATCATGTGGGCGAGGAGATGGGCGCCCGCTACCTGGGCCGCAGCCTGGCGGTGGGGCCCGATGGGGAGATGATCGCCGAGGCGGGCGAGGACGAGGAGGCCATCCTGATGGTGGACGCCGATCTGGCGAGGAGTGAAAACAAACGCCGGGTGTTCATCCCCGGCGAGTATGAGGTGGATCTCTTCGCCGATCGGCGGCCGGATCTCTACGGCCCGATCACCAAGGGGGCGTAGGACGGGCCGGATTCTCCCCACTCCGGATCACGAGCCGCCTCCAACGCAAGCCAGAGCGCACCGATCGCCGGCTCGTGACGAGGGAGGTGCACATCGGCGTCCGGCGCGAACGCGGTGATCTCCTCACGCACGGCCTCCACGAGAACCGGGCTGCCCCCGAAGATCCCGCCCGAGAGAACGACCTCGAAACGTGTGTCGTCGATCTTGAGCGCCCGGATGACTGCGACGGCGGCGCGGCTCAATTCATGGCCCGCGTTGGCCACGATTCCTCGCGCCACGGCATCGCCCTCGGCCGCGGCGGCGAGCACCAGCGGGGCAAGCGCCGCAATCTGTCCCACAGGCCAGCCCTCCAGATAGATCCGGCTGGCGAGGTCTTCCACCGAGGCGACGCCAATCGCCTCGGGAAGGGATTCGACCAGGCTCGTCGTGGCGCCGCGCCCATCCCTCGCCCGTGTGGCCGCGTTGAGCCCCCGCTGCGCAATCTGGTAGCCGCTGCCCTCGTCTCCCAGGAGATGGCCCCAACCCCCGGAGCGCACCGCCCGACCAGCGCCGTTGAAGCCGACGGCGATCGAGCCCGTGCCCGCGATCACGATCACGCCTTCCTTGCGGCCGCCTGTACCTCCTACCAGGGCGATTTCGGCGTCGTGAACCAGCCGTAGGCGCGCACCCCCAAAGAGGGGTGTCAGGAGGCCGCGCAACACCCGCTCGTCCTCCCCACGGTCGAGGCCGGCCATCCCCAAACAAGCCGCGGCCAGCGGCGGATCACCCGCAGCCTCCCGCGCACCGGTCACTGCTTCGGCGATCGCTCTCTTCGCGGCCTCAACGCCCACCGACTGGTGATTGGAAGAGCCGCTCAACGCCCTGCCCAATTCCCGGCCTTTTTCCCCGGCCACGATGCAGACGGTGCGTGAGCCTCCGCCATCCAGCCCCAGGACCACCAGCTTCGCCAGCCTCTTCGTCATTCGATCACCGTCCCCAAATCTCTCTCAAGATGGCCCGTGCCTGATCGAGATTGTGCACCAGATGGTTGAGAACCATCGCTCTCAGAGCCTTCTCCTCCGAGCCCTCGACGACGGCTTCCACCCAGAGCATCTCACAGGCCGCGTTGCGCACCAGCATCGCCCGAAGATCCGGCGGCGCCGAGGGAGGTTCCAGAGGGGTCAGGCCATGCCTCGCCACGACGACGGGCACCTCAATGATAGCCTCCTTCGGCATCCAGGGGAGTGTGGTCCCGTTGGTCACGTTCAGGATAAACACCTGGCGTGCGTCGCGTGCGTGCGCCAACAAGACCGGGACGACGATCTCCTCATACCAGTGGGCGCCTCGAGCCTGGAGGCTCTCCGGCACCCCGGCGGACGACGGGCTCTCATAGTCGGCGAGGATCTGGCGCTCCAGTTGCATCAGTTCTTCGGCGCGAGAGGGCCGCCCGTTTTGGCGAGCCAGCATGCGGTCCGGGTGGTAGTAGTACTTGAAGTACGAAGTGGGCAGGGCGCCGACGGCGCGCACGATGTCCGGGTCGACGGGGAGCCCCGGCAGCGCCTCCACATTCGCCAACAAGCCCGGGAGGACGTCGCGCCCCTTCCAGCGCACCTCGGTCACCCAGCCGAAGTGATGCATCCCGATGTAGCCGATCCAGAGCTCGTCCTGAGGGGCGCCCAGCGCCGCGGCCACAGCCCGGGCGAGCCCCACGGGCGAGTCGCAGACGCCCACGGCACGAACCTTCGTGTAGCGGCTGACCGCGTACTGGATGAAGCTGCTCGGGTTGGTGAGGTTGATCAAGAGCGCCTCAGGCGCCACCCGCTCGATCGCCCGGCAGGCCTCCAGCGTCACGGGGATCGTGCGGCGGGCGTTGTTCATTCCGCCCGGGCCGAAAGTCTCTTCTCCCGGGATGCCGAAAGCCTGTGGGAAGGTCTCGTCATAGCGGCGAGCCGCGTAGCCGCCCACCCGGATCTGGTTGAGCACATAGTGGGCGCCCTCGAGGCTTTCGGCCAGGTCCGTAGTGTGGCGCACCGTAAGCGGTGGGGAGGCCTGGGCCGCCAGGCGCCCACAGACGGCGGCCACGCTTTCGAGCTTCTCGCGCGTCCGCCCGTGCAGGACGATCTCCATCGCCGGCCGGTCGGGGCGCGCCGCCAGGGCGCGGAGGAGCTCGGGAGTTGCCACTCCGCTCCCGCCCAACACGGTCAGCCGGATCGTCGAATCCATTCCTTTCCCCGATCGGCCACACCTGACAGGTCTTTGAGACCTGTCAGGTGTCGGCGGTCAGCGATCATAGAAAGCCAGAATGGCTTCTGCGGTTCGGACGACCTCGTCTTCCCGCAGCGTCTCAAACATCGGGAGATTGACCACGCGCCGGGCGTAGCCTGCGCTCACCGGGAAATCCTCGGCGCGGTACCCCAAGGGCAGGTAGGCAGGCTGAAGTGGCACGAGCTCGGGGTACATGGCGAACGTACCGATCTCGCGATCGGCGAGGGAGGTCATGAGCTCCAGGCGCTCCTCCTCGCTCCGGGCGAGCACGGCGTAGGAATAATAGACGTGGTGGGCGTAGTCGGCCACAAAGGGCAGCGTCAGCGGCGTCTCGGCCAGCATCCGATCGTAGATCGAGGCCCAGCGCCGGCGGCGGTTGTTCCACTCATCCAGATGGCGCAGTTTCACTTGCAGGATCGCTGCCTGGAGCTCGTCGAGCCGTTCCTGGAAACCGATCACCTCGTGCACGAACTTGAGCCGCTGGCCGACATAGCGGAGCATGCGGGACTTCTCGTTCAGCTCCGGGCTGCTGGTCGTGATGATCCCGCCATCGCCGTAGGCTCCCATGTTCTTGCTCGGGTAGAAGGAGAAGGCGGCGATGTCGCCCAGCGAGCCTGTCTTGCGGCCCCTGTACAGGGCGCCATGGGCGTGGGAGGCATCCTCGAGCACCCAGAGGTTTCGGGCGCGGGCCAGCTCGAGGAGAGGATCCATGTCCACCGGGTGTCCATAGAGGTGAACAGGCATCAAGCCGCGCGTCCGGGGGGTGATAGCCCTCTCCACGAGATCCGCGGTCATGTTGTAGGTCTGGGAGTCGACGTCGACGAAGACCGGGGTGGCGCCGGTGTAGGAGATGGCGAAGGCGGTGGCGACGTAGGTGTTGCTCACCGTGATCACCTCGTCGCCCGCGCCGGCGCCGAGCGCCTCCAGTGCGAGATGCAGGGCGGCCGTGCCGCTGGAGATTCCGATCGCGTGCTGCGCTCCGCAGTACTCGGCAAAGGCCTTCTCAAACTCGAGGAGGTGAGGGCCGAGGGTGTACTTGCCGGTCGGCAGCACCTCTTCGATCGCCGCCCGCACTTCCCCGGCGATCTCCTCGAACTGGCGCTCCAGGTGCCCGCTGCCGATCCGCGTCGGGCGAGCAGCAGCGGCCAGCCAGTCGGGGATCTCGAGGGGTCGGGTGAGATCGATCTTGGTCATCGGAACTCCGGTCCTTGGACCAATCACTGATCACCGATCACCCGTGAGTCGAACAGTGATCAGTGATCGGTGATCGGTCACGAGTTCTATGTCGGAAAGAACTGTGGCAAGTAGGCCCGGTTGGCCTCCAACATCTCATCCACCAGCACCGAGGCAATATCATAGGAGGGAACGAGCGGATTGAGCATCATGGCCAGGCGAGCGTCGCGCCATGAGCCCGTCACCCCGGCCTGCACCGTGGCGCTTTCCCACGCCTTCGCCTGGATGCAAAGCGGGCGAATGCTCTCCGGCAGCGCCCCCATCATGAGCGGCGTTACGCCGTGCGCACCCACGACACAGGGCACCTCCACCGAGGCGTCGGGGGGAAGATCCGGCAGGCTCCCGCCATTGCGGGTGACGACGATCTGCACGTCGCGGCGGTCGAAGAGCAGCGAGAGGATCACCCGCATCGCCGCCTCGGAGTAGAGGGCTCCCCCCCGCAGGCTCAGCTCAGGCGGCTTAACGACCTGGTTGGGATCGGAATACTGCCTGAGCAGGGCCTCCTCCACCTCGCGCACGGTCTCGCCCCGCGTCTTTTCGGCCGCCTTGAGCTCCCTCACCTTTTCAGGAGAGTTGTAGTAGTAGGCCAGCGGATAGTAGGTGGGCAATACGCCCAGCGTGCGGACCAGCTCGGGGTCGAAAGGAGGCAGGGCCGGGTTCGACGAAAGCTCGTCGAGGCGCGCCATCAGCTCGGGGGTGACATCCTTGCCGCGGGCAAAGATGCGGCGGACCCAGTTGACGTGATTGAGCCCCATCCACTCGAGGAAGACCTCGCGTTCCTGGACTCCAAAGATCATCGCCATGCCCGTCTGGAAGTTGATCGGGTTGTTGCACAAGCCGACCACCTTCAGATCGGTATGCTTGAGCAGCGCTTCGGTGATGATCCCGGAGGGGTTGGTGAAGTTGAGAAACCAGGAGCCGGGCGCGTAGCGTGCAGCGTCGCCGGCGATGTCGAGGGCGACCGGGATCGTACGCCACGCCTTGAGCGTCCCTCCGGGGCCGGAGGTCTCCTGGCCGATCACGTCACGCGTGAGGGGGATCTTCTCGTCCAAGATCCGAGCCTCCATCCCGCCCACGCGGATCGCCGAGACGATGAATTCGGCTCCCTCAATCGCCTCGGCGCGTTTGAGGCTGAGAGTGACCTTGGTCTCGAGCTCGGCGTGATGCAACATGCGCTGCACCATCCCGCCGACGACTTTCAACCGCTCTTCATGGATATCGAAGAGGGCGATCTCCTTGAGATCTACCTCGGCCTCATGCTGAATGAAGCCGTCGACGAACTCGGGGGTGTAGGTGCTGCCCCCGCCGATGTAGGTCAGCTTTTCGATCCTCGGCTTCGCCATTCGGCCACCTCGCTCTCCAGCGTGTGAAGCCGCTTGCAGGTGTCGATGTATTGCTCGGTGTAGTCCAGTTCACTCCAGGCCAGGAGTAGCAGGTCCATGGCGTGAACCAGGAGGACGGAAAAGGGCGGGGCCTGGCCCTTGGCTTCCTGGCGGATGATGTCGGCGTTCACCTTGTGGGCCGCGAGCTGCTCGGCCTGGGCACTCTCCAGCAGGGATTTGGCTTGGTCCCAGTCCCCCTCCCGGGCCGCCTCGGCCGCCTCCTTGGCGCGCGAGCGGGCCTCCCCGGCGTGCAGGATCAGGTTGAAGAGTGTCTTCTCCCAATTCGCGTCGACCGTCATGCGGCCTTTCCCTCCTGCAGGTGGGACACATCGTTCAGGCGGACGATCTCCCAGCCCAATTTTCTCCCTTCATGGGACTCGGACAGCCTCCGAACTTCCGAGATCGCGCCGGGCGTCCAGGGGCCAAACCGTCCCCAATCCGACACAGAACCGCCCATCATCACGCCCAGCAGGCAACTGAAAACTGCGAAGTGCGCCACCAGGAGCAGGCGCCCTTGCCGGTGCCGGGCCGTGATCCCATCGAGCGCCCTGGCGACGCGATTGCGGAAATCCCCTGGGCGTTCGCCGCTGAGCCAGTGGATGAGTGCCCGCACGGGACGAAATGCGGCCGCGGCGGTTGCGCCATCACGCCACAGGAAAGCCGGGGCGCCCTCCATCCACCCAAAGCCCAGTTCCGCCAATCCGTCGAGAGGTTGTGGCGTCAGTCCAACGGCGTTGCCGAGAATCTCGGCCGTCTGAAGGGCACGCCCAAGCGGGCTGGAGTAGAGCGCGTCGAAATGCTCACCGCGCAGCCGCTGTGCCGCTTGCTCGGCGTGCAGGCGCCCGGCAGCGGTGAGCGGGCTATCCAGCCGGCCGTGCAGTCGGCCGCGTTCCATCCACTCGGTTTCGCCGTGGCGAACCAGGACCAGGCTCAGGCCAGACGTCATGCACCGGCCTCGCCACTCCCCGCAGCGTAGGCCGCCAGTTGAGCCGTCCCGTCGGCCGCGCAACGGAATCCCACGAAGTCGTTCTTGCGTTTCGGGGTGTGCATGCGCCGATAGTACGTGGTCGCCTGCTGGGCGTCATCCAGCCAATCGCCGCCCCGCAACGGCATCCGCAGAGGAGAAGGCTTGCCTCCAATCCACTCCCAGACGTTGCCGGCCATGTCAGCCACGCCGTAGGGGCTGTCGCCGCCAGGCGAGTAGTTGCCCACCGGGGTGGTGTCCCAGATCTCGGTCTCACTCGTGTTGCACCGATCCCGGACAAAGGTGCTTCCCCACGGCCAGACGCGCCCATCGGTTCCCCGGGCGGCCTTCTCCCACTCCTTCTCCGTCGGCAGGCGCTTGCCGGCCCACTGGGCGTAGGCCACGGCACTGTCCCAGTTGACTTGCACGACCGGGTGGTCGGCCTTGCCTTCCGGCCAGGTGGAGCGCCGCCAGTGGGCCGGCTCCTCCCAGTGAGTGGTCTCGACGAACTTCTTGTAGTCGGCGTTGGTCACCGGGAATCGGTCGATGTAGAAGGCTGCGACGG
>Ga0209342_10002058_pt1 | contig 22029 bp, 19 predicted proteins | sample RifCSP16_2_FD_184023 | JGI IMG/M metagenome (GOLD analysis project Ga0209342, IMG submission 184023) | Soil microbial communities from Rifle, Colorado - Rifle CSP2_sed 16_2 (SPAdes) (version 2) | ecosystem: Environmental > Terrestrial > Deep subsurface > Rock core/Sediment | place: Rifle... | reverse complement strand
AAAAGGCGCTCCCGGATCCGGGCCCGGACGTCCGCCTGGCGGCAGGAGCACAGCTCGAGCTTCCCGAAATCCGGATGGCCCAGGGGCAGGTCGCGCCGAAGGTAGCCGAGGCCGTGGCAGAACGGGCAGTCGGGATCGCCGAGGAGGTCGGCCCCGGAGGCGGCCGTCTTCGGGCCCTCAGTGCTCGATGAAGTCGGCGAACTTGCCTTCGACGTAGCGGCGGCGAGCTTTTTCAGTGTCTCGGAGATCTTCTCGCTCATCCCTGCCTCGGGTGTGCCAATCCTCCAGGATCGCCTCGACGTAGCGCCACTTGCGGACGTTGTTCTCCACGGCGATGCGCAGGGCGTCTTCGATCCACGCCGAAGGGTAGGTTTCCTCGGCATCGCGCAGGGTCTCGGCGATCATGGGTGTGAGGGGGCCGATGTTCTGTTCGTAAAGGCGGAACACATTGGGCCGCTCAGCGGCGAGCTCGATCGGCGCGCCGCCCTCGCCTGCAGGGCGCCAGTCCCCTGCCTCGATCGCGGCGACTCCGGCGCGGCCCTTGGGCGAGTTGAGGAAATAGAGCGGGCCGAGGGGCTCGCCCGAGCGTGGCACGACCCGCACGAGCGTCCCGCGCGCCACCGCCCGCTCGAGGGCGTCGTCGAGAGCCGCCTGCGGCTGCCGGCCTTCCCCCTTCAGGCTCTCCAGGAGATCCTTGTCGGCGGCCATCTCCTCTCGCGTCAGGTAGCGAAATCTTCCTTCCTTGCGTCCCAGGGCCCAGAAGGCGTAGAGCGTGATCTTCAGCTCGACGAGAGAATCGATCGTCGGCAGAAGCTCGCTGAAGAACAGGTTGGGCACGGGGGTGGCCCGCTGCTTGCCTTCGGGGAACCCGGGAAAGCCAGGGGATCGCTTCATGGGTGGGGATCGTGCTCAGCCCGCCGGGACGGGCGTGTCGCGGCGGGCGGCGTTCTCAAACTTCGCCAGCTGCTTGCGGAAGACGAGCTCGACGCTCCCTACGGGCCCGTTGCGGTGCTTGGCGACGATGATCTCGGCGATGTTTTGCTTGAGCGTATCGCTCTCGTATTGATCCGGGCGATAGATAAACATGACCACATCGGAGTCTTGCTCGAGGCTGCCCGATTCGCGCAGATCAGAAAGCACCGGACGCTTGTCGGCCCGCAGCTCGACGGCGCGGGAAAGCTGGGCCGCGGCCAGCACCGGCACCTTGAGCTCGCGGGCGAGCACCTTCAGGTTGCGGGAGATATAGGACACTTCCTGAACACGGTTGTCCATGCGCGTGTCGCCGGTCATCAGCTGCAAGTAGTCGACGATCACCAGGTCGAGGCCGACCTCCATATGCAGCCGGCGGCACTTGGTGCGCAGCTGAAGCGGCGTGATGGCCGGCGTGTCGTCCAGGTAGATGTAGGTGTTGCTCAGGGTGCTGACGGCCTGGGTGAAGAGCGGCCATTCCTCGTCCTGGATGTCGCCCAGGCGGAGGCGCTGGGAGTCGATGGCCGTCTCCTGCGCCACGAGGCGCTGCACCAGCTGCTCATTCGACATCTCGAGCGAGAAGAGGGCGACGTGTTTCTTGTGAATCTGGCTGGCGTTCTTGGCGGCCGAGATGCAGAAACCCGATTTCCCCTGGCCCGGTCGCCCGGCGATGATCAGGAGATCGCTCGGCTGCATCCCACCCAGCAAACGGTCAAGATCGATGAAGCCGGTCGGGACGCCGACGGTCTCGTCGCGGTGGCGCGCCAGGTAGTCGACGCGGTCGTAGTACTCGCTCAACACTTGCTTGATCGGCTGCAGCTCGTGGGTGAGCCGCCGCTCACTCACCGCGAAGATCGCCTTCTCAGCCTCGTTGACTACCTCTTCGACCAGGGTATCGCTCTGGTAGGCCAGCCGGGCGACCTGGTTGGCGGCCTCGAGCAGGCGCCGCCGAGTGGCGCTCTCCTCCACCAGCCGGCCATAGGCCTCGGCGTGGAGCGACGTGGGCACGCTGTTGATCAGGGCGGTCAGATACGCCGGGCCGCCCACCTCAGACAGCCTCCCCTGCCGTCCGAGCTCCTCCGAGACCGTGAGCAGATCCACAGGTCGGCGCTGGTCATGCAATCCGGCGAAGGCCTCCCAGATCCAGCGGTTGCGGTGAAGAAAGAAATCCTCGGAGGCCAGGAAATGGGCGACGTCGTAGTAGACTTCCGGGTTGACGAGGATGGCGCCCAGGACGGCCTCTTCCGCTTCGCGTGAGAAGGGGAGGCCCTGGGAAGGGCGCCCATCGCCCGGCTCCGTCGGAGAGAAGGGAGGAATTTCGCTCATCTTCCTTTGGGATGGCGGGCCTGGCGGCCCGGCGGCGTGGAGCCCGCGCAGGGGCTCACTCGTCTGGTTCTGTGTCCGAAGTATCGATGTCGTCGAGGTCGAGCGTGTCGACGAAATCCTTGAAGACCTCAAGCCGCTGGTCTTCCCCGCCGCCCTCGGCGGGCTCCGAGCCCTCCACGTCCTTCTCGGGCTTGGTGGCCGCTTCGGTCATTACCGTCTCGTCGATGAAGATCGGCACGTGGACGCGCACGGCAAGAGCCAGGGCGTCGGAAGGACGGGAGTCGATTTCGAGCTCCCGCCCATTGAGGCGCATGACGATCCGGGCGTAGAACACATCGTCCCGGAGCTCAGTGATCTTGATCTGCAGGACTTCGGCGCCAAGCGACTGGATGACGTTGCGCAGCAGGTCGTGGGTGAGCGGGCGGGCGACTTCCATCTCCTGAAGACTGACGGTGATAGCCTCGGCCTCGAAGGGGCCGATCCAGATCGGAAGGAAGCGCTCCGAATCGACCTCCTTGAGGATGACAATGCGGTGCTGTGACATGAGACTCACGCGAATGCTATCGATTGAGACCTCAACCATGCTCCGGCCTCCGGCCCCACCTCTCCCACGACCCTTCTGGCATTCTAACACACGGCGGGGCGGGTTGCCAACGGGCAGCCCCCGGGCGCGGCCGCCGGCGTCCGCATAGGGAGGCACACGATGCAGGCTTTCTTCGCACCACGAGGTGTTGTCATCATCGGCGCCTCGCTCAATCCTTCCAAACTGGGGTACGGCGCGGCTCGCAATCTGGTGGTCTCAGGCTACCTGGGCGCCATCCACTTCGTCAACCCCCGCGGCGGCCGCCTCTTCGACCGTCCCATCCAGCCGGATGTCGCCAGCGTCCCCGACCCAGTGGACCTGGCTATGATCCTGATCCCAGGGCCCTTGGTCCCTCAGGCGCTCGAAGAGTGCGGTCAGCGGGGGATCCGGGCGGCGATCGTCGGCTCGGGGGGATTTCGCGAAACGGGGGCCGAAGGTAAAGCCCTCGAAGATCGCTGCCGCGAGATCGCCCGCCGCCACCGAATGCGGATCCTGGGCCCCAATTGCATCGGGCTGCTCGATACCCACCTCCCGATCGACACCACCTTCCTCCCTCTGCCCGGGCCGATCCCCGGCGACATCGCGTTCCTATCTCACTCCGGCGCGATCTGTGAGGCCGTCATCGATTGGGCGCGGGGGCAAGGCTTCGGGCTCTCCCGGCTGGTGAGCCTGGGGAATCAAATGGATCTCACCGAGGCCGATCTTCTTGCTCCCACGGCCGCAGATCCGCACACACGGGTCATCGCCATGTACCTGGAGGGCGTCGGCGACGGGCCGGCCTTCATCCGAGAGGCCCGTAAGGTGATGCGGGAGAAGCCGGTCGTCGCCATCAAGGTGGGGCGGTCGCAGGCGGGCAGGGAGGCCGTGGCCTCCCACACGGGAGCCCTGGCTGGCCGTGATGCCGCCTACAGCGCGGCGTTTCGAAAGGCCGGGGTGATTCGGGCGGAGAGCAGTGAGGAGATGTTTGATTGGGCAAGGGCCCTGGCTTGGTGCCCGCTGCCTCGCGGCCGACGGATGGCGGTGCTCACCAACGCCGGCGGGCCTGGCGCGATCGCCGCCGACGCCCTCGAGGCGAACGGGCTCAGCCTGGCGGCCCTGAGTGACGTGACTCGAGCCGTGCTCCGAGAGCAATTGCCCCCTGCGGCCAGTGTGCGCAATCCCGTGGACGCCCTCGCCAGCGCCGGCCCGGCCGAGTTCGCCGGCTGCCTGGCGACTCTGCTCGCCGACGAGGGGGTGGACGGCGTTATGGTGATTCTGCCTCCTCCCCCGATGTCGACGGCGGCGGAGGTCGTGGGTGCGGTGATCCCGATGATCCGGTCGTCGCCGAAGCCGGTGGTGATCGCCTTGATGGGCGAGGATCTGATCATGCAGGCGGCGCGGCTCTGTCGCCAGGCCCGCGTCCCCGACTACCGCTTCCCGGAGCGGGCTGCCTCCTCTCTGGGAGCGCTCGTCATCCGGGCGGAACAACTGGTGGCTTCGGAGGCCGTCGCTGAGGCTGCGATGCGACCGCACAAGGAGGCCGCCCAGCGCATCCTGCGTGAGGCTGATCCAGGCGCGGATGGCTTTCTCAGTGCTACGGCGGCGACGGAGCTCCTTGCGGCATACGGCGCGCGGGTGCCCAAGCAGCGCCTGGCGCGCTCGCCCGCCGAAGCCGCAGCTGCGGCGAAGGAGATCGGGTATCCCGTGGCCCTCAAGGTGAGCTCGGCAGACATCCCGCACAAATCGGACGTCGGGGGCGTGGTGCTGGGGCTGGCTGGCGAGGGCGATGTGGCGGAAGCCTTCCGGCGCGTGACCGAAAGCGCTCGCGGCGCAGCGCCTGAGGCGAGGATCGAGGGCGTCCTTGTCCAGGAGCAACTTCCCGCCGGGATCGAGGTGATCGTCGGGATGGTTCGCGATGAGCAGTTCGGCCCACTGATGATGTTTGGATCAGGGGGCGTGGAAGTGGAGGGGCTGAATGATGTAGCCTTCGCCCTGACGCCTCTCAGCCAGGAAGAAGCCTTGGAGCTGATGGACCGCACCTGGGCCGGGCGGAGGCTGCGAGGTACGCGCGGCCGGCCCCCGGAGGATCGTGAGGCCGCCGTCGACTCCCTGCGCCTGCTTGGCCAGCTCGCACTCGATGTCCCCGAGATCGCCGAGGCCGAGATCAATCCCCTGCGCGTCTTCACGGACGGCCGTGGGGCTGCCGCCATCGACGTGCGTATCCGGTTAGGGGGCGGAGGCTAGGCGCAGTCGCCCGCGCACCGTCCCAGTGTCCTTCCGGGAGTCTGATCTCCAGCGAGCGGTGTGCCGCGCCTCGGGAATCCTCCACGTTCTTCTCACCGATGCGAGCGTCTGTGATTGACCCCCACCCTTTACCCCTCCCCCGGCAGGATCGAATCGCACTGACGACTCCGCGAGGCCGGGGGAGGGGAGGTTAACCTAAGGAGGCAGGGGGCGGCCAGACCGCCCCCCACCTCCTTAGACCTTGATCCCCCTCTCCGCCCAATCCCTATGCACGGAGAGCCGCGACTCAGGCGGAGAGGGGGGCAGGGGGTGAGGACGAGGGCTCAAGACGAAGATGCCCCTGGGGCTGGCAACGCAGATAATGTCTCATTGAGTGTTGTAAAAGCGGCTTGCGAGAAAGGCCATCGTGTGCTTCCTTGGGGGACCGCCAAGCCACACAAGGAGGACACGATGGCTGACCCGACTATCCCGTCGGGACACCGGGACGGTGTGGCACTGATGGAGGACCTTCGCAACATGGGTTTGGAGCCCCACGAGAGTTTCTTGCAGGAGGGCCTGCAGCGGCTGACCCAAACGGTGATTGAGCTGGAAGCCGCCGAGCAGGTGGGTGCCGGCCGCTAGCCCGATCGGACACCGGGACGGTGCGAGCGCGGTCGCCGGAACGGAAGACGTACCGCAATGGCCACCGGGACCGGGTATGGGAGACGCGCGTGGGAGAAATCCCCTTGCGCATCCCCAAGGTCCGAGACGGGAGCTACTTCCCAAGCTTGCTGGAGCCTCGCGAGCGGAGCGAGAAGGCCTTGCTGGCAGTGATCCAGCAAGCCTACGTGGAAGGGGTCAGCACCCGTCGGGTGGATGACCTGCTCCAGGCTCTGGGGCTGACGGGCATCGACACACCTGTCCAGGCGGGCGGTGCCAGGGAGAGCCGGGTTTCCCGGATCTGTAAGGAGCTTGACGATGTGGTGGAGGCGTTTCGCAACCGGCCGCTGGATGGGACGTACCCCTTTGTCTGGCTGGATGCGCTCTACCGGAAGGTGCGGCACAACCACCGGACTGTGAGCCAGGCGCTGGTGATCGCCACCGGCGTTCGCGAGAGCGGTGAGCGAGAAGTGCTGGGGTTCGCCCTGGGAGCCGGCGAGGAAGAGGCTTTCTGGCTCGACTTCCTGACCCCCTGGGCTCAAAGGGGTGCAACTGGTCACCAGCGACGCCCACGAAGGGCTGAAGAAGGCGATGGGGCAAGGTTCTGACCGGGGTTAGCTGGCAGCGCTGCCGGGTGCCTTCGCACTTGCACCTGCGGTGCAAGCGCAGGTGTGAGGAACCTGTTGAGCACGTGCCTCGGGGGGACAAGTCGAACCGTGTCACGCTTGCCGCAGGGGTCACAAGGCTTGCGACAGGCTGCGCTCATCAAACACTTGCACAAGCCCATCACTCACAATCCCCCCTAACGAACTGCGATAAGAGCCTTCGCAAGACTCACTGCCCGACTGGCATCAGGGGCATACCCGTCCGCCCCGATCTCATCAGCCAACGCCTGCGTGAGGGGGGCACCACCTACCATCACTGCGACCAGGTCGCGCACACCTAGGTCCTCCAAAGCCTCAATGGTGGCCCTCATGTTGTGCATTGTGGTCGTGAGAAGCGCGGACAACCCCACCAGCCGCGGACGATGCTCTCGGACTGCGTCGGCAACTCGAACCGGGGGCACGTCAGTTCCAAGATCCACGATTTCGAATCCGGCGCCTTCGAGCATCATCCCCACTAGGCTCTTGCCAATGTCATGCAAGTCACCCTGAACAGTCCCCAATACCACCTTGCCCGCTGTCTGCACCCCGCCCTCGACGAATCTGGGCTTCAGAATGGCCAACCCGGCCTGCATCGCCCGCGCCGCTACCAGCATCTCCGGGACATAGAACTCCTGCCTTTCGAAGCGCGCCCCGACTTCCGTCATTGCCGCAATGAGCGCTTCGTTGAGGATGCGAACAGGTGGCAAGCCACTGCCCATCGCAGACCGTACTGCTTCCTCGACGCCCGTCCTGTTACCTCTCAAGATCCCATCGAATAACAGATGAAGAATCGAATCCATTGGTCTCTCCGTCGAAGTCTGTCAAAGCGGGTGCTGGCGACATCCCGTGAGCCTTGAGGGCACCCGCCCCGCCAGCCTCGCATCGGCTTTGCGCATCCATCTATGCTTCTCTTGACCGTCTGGCCCTCCACACCGGATAGAGGTCCCAGGGCCGGCCTAAGAGGCGGGGTGATCCATACCGTGCCCCGACGGCATGACCCATGATCGCCACGTTCGAGCACGCTTCACGGGACTCCGCCTCGAGCCGAGCCGGATAGCCGCCGCCCCAGCTTGACCGGGATCGCCGGAAAGACCTTCTGCCATCCCTCACAAAATGGCGCTCGCGTATCGGCTCGCCCGACCCGTCCCTTCGCCCCTGCTTTCGAGAAGCCCGATTGGCGCCCCAGCCATTCGACAAATGCCTTGAAGGCAAGGGCCATTTCTCCCACAACAGTTGGCCCCCGGCCGGAGGCCATCATCGTGTAGACGGCTTCCTTCCGCTCAAAGCGAGCCACGATGCAGAATCGTCGATTGACTCGCCCTCTGATCTAGCCCTCCTCGCGATCAAATGCCCGTCCAAGGCCAGCCGGACCATACCTTCTCCGTCTTCCTCTGACAGTGGCTACCAGCACGAGCACCGTCAGGATGTAGGGAAGCATGTTGAGAAGGAATGAAGAAATGTGGATCCCAGCGGCCTGAATCCGCAGAGAGAGGGCATCTACTCCGCCAAACAAATAGGCGCCGGCCATGATGAGAATCGGATTCCAGCCGGAGAAGATGACAACCCCTATCGCGATCCACCCGCGATTCGCAGTCATGAGGTTTGTCCAAAGAGGGGAATAAGCCATGGAGAGGTACGCGCCCCCTGCTCCGGCCATCGCCCCTCCCGCGATCGTGCACAAGTAGCGGATTCGATTGACATTGATGCCCGCCGAATCGGCCGCCGACGGGTTCTCCCCCACTGCACAGATGTCGAGCCCCACACGGGTGCGATTGAACAGGTACCAGATGCCGGGCACAACGCCGATAGAGATGTATACCAGCCAGTCATGGGAAAAGAATGCCGGGCCCAGGAAGGGGAGCTCACTCAGAACGGGGAAGAAGATCGGAGAGAAGACAGCCTGCGCAGGCTGCTGCACATAGGGGTTGCCGATGTAACTGCTAAAAGCTACTCCGAGGATCATTAAAGCCAATCCGGACACAACGGGATCCCCGCGGAGAGTGATTGTGACCACCGCGAAGAGGAGCGCCATGATCGCTCCGGCCACTACGCCCCCGAGCAGACCAACCCAAGGGTTTGATGAGGACTGCCCGACCATGAAACCCGTTACAGCCCCCATGATCATCATTCCTTCGACACCCAGGTTGAGTACACCTGCCTTCTCTGCGAGGAGTTCCCCCAAAGCAGCAAACAGCACCGGAGTTCCGGCTCTGACTGCCGCGTCGATGATCGAGATCGCAAGGAGCCATCCATCATCCATCGCTGCCACTCCAGATTGCGTCCCTCTGGGGTCTACGCCCGACGCATGAGGCGAATCTCGTGGGTGAGGAAGAAGTCACTCACCTGGACAGAGAAAAGGATGACCCCCTGCAGCATACCTGCCACCGAGGCCGACACCCCTGCAGCTTGCACGGAATACCCCCCTACGAGGAGTACCGCAAACAGAAGCGAGGTCATCAAGACAGCCCAAGGATTCAGGCGGGCAAGGCAGGCGATCACTATCGCCGTATAACCGTATCCCTGCGACACTTCGGGCTGAAGTCGGTGTATCACTCCCGAGACCTCTGCCATGCCAGCAAGCCCGGCAATGCCGCCGCTAATGAACATCACAAGCAGTGTGTTACGAAGAACATCCATACCAGCATAGTGGGCAGCGTTGGCACTCTCGCCGATCACTCGGATTTCGTAACCCCATCTCGTTCGCCAAAGTGTGAAAGCAAGGATGGCCGCAACCAGAACGGCAACCACGAGGCCTGTATGCACGCGAGTCCCACCGAAGGTCGGGAGTTGGCCGGCATCAACAAAGCGGGCGCTCAGAGGGAAGTTCATTCCCCTCGGATCTCGCCAAGGTCCATACACCAAGTAGCCAACCCAGAGGACCGCAACATTATTCAGCATCAACGTGGTGATCACCTCGTTGATGTTCAAGTACGCCTTGGGCAGAGCGGCGAGCAGGGACCATAGACCTCCCGCCAGGAAACCCAAGCAGAACATTCCTGGGAGCATGACGACCTTGGGGAGTCCAGGGAAGAAAAGCGCCAGCCCAGAGGCGGCGAAGGCCCCCATGTACATCTGCCCTTCAGCCCCGATGTTCCACAGCTTCATCCGAAAGGATAGGCTAACCGCCAGGCCGGCGATCATCAGCGGAATCGCCTTCACAACCGTCTCTGTGAGGTTGTACCTGGAGGACAGGGTCCCGAGGAAGATCGCGCGGTAGACGAGTATCGGGTCATTCCCGGTCACAAGGATCAAGAGGGCCCCGATACCCAGAGCGAACAGGATGGATGCTACGGGTGCGAGGTACATCAACGACCTGGAGACACTTGTGCGTCTGACGACTCGCAGTCTCATCGTGGCCGCTCCTGGAGATGCGAACCCGCCATCAGAAGGGCGATTTCCCCAATTGTGGCATCCTTCCGATCGACCTCGCCCAACAGCTGTCCCGCGTAGATGACGGCGACTCTGTCCGAAAGAGCGAGGATCTCATCCAAGTCCTCAGAGATCAGCAAGATGGCGGCCCCGCCGTTGCGCTGGTCGATAAGCAACTGATGGATCCACGCCGCGGACTGCAGGTCCAGACCTCGGGTAGGGTGGACCGCCACCAACACTTTGGGCGTGGCAGAAACCTCTCGAGCCAGCATCAACCTCTGCAGGTTGCCGCCCGACAACTTCCATACCGGGGCATTGAGGTCCACGACATTGACAGAGAACGCGTTGATCAATCGCCAGCAATACTCACGGATGGCGTGTGCGTCCAGAGCAACCCTGTTGCCCAATGAGGGGTCAAGGTACGCCGTCAGAATGAGGTTTTCCTGCACCGACATCGCAGGGATCAGGCCAGTGCCGAGTCTGTCTTCTGGAATGAGGCGAAGTCCAGATCCAATTACCTGGGCGGGCTTGAGATTCGTGATGGGATGCCCAGAAACGCGGACCTCGCCGGAGACAGAAGGCCGCAGCCCGTATATGCACTCCGCAAGCTCCCTCTGCCCGTTTCCCGATACCCCGGCCAATCCGACGATCTCTCCCTGCCGGATCTCTAGACTAAGATCCCGCACAATCGGCGAACCTGTGTCCGAGAGCACATTGAGCTGCCGAACCGAGAGCTGCGCCTGCCCCGGTTTCGCTCTGTCCTGCGCTACAGAGGGCACTTCCTTACCGACCATCAGCTGGGCCAGTTGGCGCGCATCAGCGTCTTTCTTCCGAACGGTCGCGACATTCTTTCCTTGACGCAGCACCGTTATGCGGTCCGCGACCTCCATGACCTCCTTCATCTTGTGCGTGATGAGGATGACCGAGCTGCCGCCTAAGGCAAGGTCTCTCAAGATCTCCTGCAGTTCCTGGGCTTCCTGAGGGGTCAACACGGCAGTAGGTTCATCCAGCACCAGGATGCGCGCCCCGCGCATGAGAACCCTCAGAATCTCGACCCTTTGTCTCTCTCCCACAGACAGCTGCCAGACGAAACCTCGCGGGTCCACCTTGAGCCGGTATCTCGACCCCAATTCAGATACTTCCTCTTCCACCTTGCGAAGGTCAAGGCGAAGGCCGGGACGATCAAGTCCGATGACCATATTCTGTGCCACGGTGAACACGTCAACGAGCCGGAAGTGCTGATGGACCATACCGATGCCCGCTCTGGACGCGTCCCTTGGGGACCCGAAGGTCACCAGCCGCCCCTCCACCCGAATCTCGCCTTGATCGGGTTGATAGTCGCCGGAAAGCACCTTCATCAAGGTTGTCTTGCCCGCCCCGTTCTCGCCGAGGAGGGCATGAACCTCGCCGCACTTGACCTCCAGACACACATGATCATTGGCAACGACGGTGCCAAACGTCTTGCAGATTCCTTGCATGCTTACCATAGATGCACCGGTGGAGCTGTTCATGATTGCGTAGGCGTCCTCCCTGGAGGTCCTCAGGCAGCCTGCCCCGGCTACAAGGGCAGGCTGCCTGCCGTTCCTTGTGACCTCAGGGGCTCACAAGAGATCCCCTGCCCTCGAGTTCATTACTGCGGGATATCGCCGATCACGCCCTCGACGACCCAATCCAGGGAGATCAAGCCGTTTGTTCCAAGGGTTTCCCCTTCGGCGACTCGCAGATTGCCATCGCGGTCCCAGACGGGCCCCACGAAGACATCTGTACTCCCCGCGAGGAACTCATCCCTCTTGGCATCAACGATAGCTGCGACTTCATCTGGGATAAAGGGGCCGTACTCAGTGATCGCGGTCCCTCCATCCTGCATGGTCCCCCAGTAGTCTTGAGATACCCATGTCCCGTCCAGCATGGAGCTGACGATGTTCAGATAGTGAGGACCCCAAGCGTACGTCGCACTTGCCACGCAGATATCCGGGGCCAGGAAACACTGGTCGGCGGATGCACCATGAGAGTAGACGTTGTTTGCCTGCGCTGCTCCGAGGATGGCCGGGCCTGCGGTGTAGTGACCTACCGCATCAGCCCCAAGGGCAACGAAGCTGTCGACCGCTTCTCTCTCCCGCGCCGGGTCGAACCAGCTACCCGTCCAAACCACGCTGACCGTGGCCTCTGGATTCACCGACCTGGCGCCTAGAGTCAACGAGTTGAGGCTCCTCAGCACTTGGGGGATTGGGAAGGGGGCCACAAAGCCGATCTCGTTGGTCTCGGTCAGAAGCCCGAACATCATGCCGACCAAGTAGTATGGCTGGTCGATCCTCATTCGATAAGCACCGATGTTCTCCGCCAAGAGGTAGGTGTCCTCGTTCTCGAATATGATCTCCGGGTATCTCTCAGCCACCGCCGCGGTTGCCTCCGCGTACGTATAACTTGTGGCGATGATCGCATCGCAGCCTGTCTCGGCGAATTGCGTCAGCACCCTCTCGGCGTCGGCACCCGCTCCCACAGATTCGACATATCTCGTCACGACGTTTGCGAGTTGGGCCTCCATGTATTGACGGCCTTCATCCTGGGATTGCACGTACCCTCCATCATTCGCAGGACCGTCGTACATGAAGCACACTTCGAAGGGTGCCGCAGTTGCCTCGACAGGCTCCTGAGGAACCACAGATGGCTCAATCCCCGTTGGTTGCTGTTCAGTCGCTTCGGGGCTCGTCGCGCTAGGCGCCCCGCCGCAGGCAGCAATCAACAGGACCCCCAAGGCGACGGCCAGGACCTTCCACAGACTGCTTCTCGTTTTCATCTCGATCTCCATCCTTAGCCCACGATCTGCGAGGTTGAGTTCGGGGTCTCTCTCGAGACAGTGTCTCCGACAGCCACCTCCTTCCGTCTCTGCGCAGCGACATCGCCTCCCCACCGGGCTCTCCTAGAGCAGCATGGTCCGATCTCACGGAAACGGCTTTGGTGGCGGAAGCCCACTCGCATCAGCCTCCTCGCCTCGGTGCCGCCAGGAGATGTATGCCATTGGCTGATCCCGCAATGAGGGCGCTCATGGGTGCCCAACCAGTGAAGCGTTATTCACCATCCACCTGCGTGTGTTTGACCACGCAGCCGATCGTATAGAAACCGACCCGGACGTACAGGGTTCGTTTCTCCTGAGTCATGCCCACTCCGCCAGCACTGTGGCGCCGAATTCCCTCGCCGCTCGTATCATGGCATCAATGTTCGCGGGAGGAGTCTCGAGAGGAACCTCACACGACGAACTGAGCGTGTATCGCCCGCCCACGGCCGCCCGTTCGATACACCGACATGACTCTTCGTAGATAGCCGCCGCATTTCTCCAGGCCAAGTTCTGCGTCGCCACATTGCCGGAGATCACGGCGCGCCCGTTGACGATGCGTTTCGCCTCCGCTAGGTCGACGTTCACATCCAGACTGAGGATGTTCGCCCCCACCTGGACCATCCTTTCCAACAGACGGGTGGTCTCGCCGCAAATGTGGAGCATGACAACCGCCCCCAGGCCTCGCAGATGCGTGAAGAGCCGCTCCAGATAGGGAAAGCCGAACTCGTCTGCCATTGCGCTGGAGATCAGCGTCATCATGGGATCGTAGACGGCGATGGTGCTCATCCCCCCGCGTCGTATCTGTGCTTCCCCGAACGAGATCCCGGCCTGAAGGGAGATCCCCAGAAGCTCGTGAACGAGCCCTGGATCCTCGATCAGGTCGATCAGCAGGCCCTGGGGCCCGCGCAGGTTGGCGGCGAAGGATAGGGGGCCGGCCACGGCGCCCTGGACTCCCACTCGCCCATGGAGGGATTCGTACAGGATCTGCTCGCATTCAAGAATGACCGGCATGCGGCCATCCTTCAGAGGATCGGGAATTCGGAGTCTGGCAACGTCCTTTCGAGTTGCCACCGGGAACTCGACAACCCGGACCTGTTCCCGCTCCCCGAAACGAACCCGGCTGCCCATGCTTTCCGTTCCCAGGCCATAGTCGGTGATCGGGCTGCAGCTGTCGTGCCCATGCCGTTCCACACACCGGAGAATGACCTCAGCCATCAGGGCAGGGTTGAACACCACTTTGTTGATTGGCTCCCCCGCCAGCACCGCCGCATAGTGCCCAATCCCGGGGATCACGGGAACGCAATCCAGAGGCTTCCCATCGGCCGACGCGACGAGTCTTTCCACTGAGTTCATTGCGAATCCTCATCGTCATTCCATCGACCACCGCGGCCTACCGATCGTTGGGGCCTTTGCCCGACGTACCTGGCTCGCCGACTCCGGTCAGCCCATCGGGCGGGAGACGCGACCGGGCGAGAAGGGCCCCGAGCCGCTCCAGCGCGTCCTCCATCGGGCCCGGCTCCTCACCCTCCGGGAGGCCGAGGAACGGGACGCCGCCCATCCCCCTCGCCGCCAGCTCCTCTTGAAGGATCTGGCAGTACACCCCCCTGTTGTGGCCTACGTGTTGAGCAAGCGTGTACCAGACCATCCCTCCGACGACGACGCCATCCTCGGCCACAGGGACGCGACTCAGTCCGCACACCGGGCTGCCGTCGATCATCAGGAAGCCGAGGACCTCGTAGCCATTCCGGCGGTAGTCTTCCGTCTGGTCCACGACCACGGCAGCGAGCTGCCTGCAGTGGCGCCGGAACATCGGCGAGTCGTATTGATCCCTGACGTGACCCCAGCGCATGGCTCCCAGGTAGGTCATCTCGGGGCACGTCATCTGATAGATCCCGACATCGTGCTCCAACATCAGGTCCACCACCGGCTTGATCGTGCCCTGGGACATGGCTATTCCGTACACTTTCGCGTTCTGATTCAGGACGCAGTGTGACACGAACAACACCTTGTGACTTCGACGATCGGTGAGCATGTGTTTGGCCATTAACGCCCCCGTACGCGGCGGTCTCGCCCGGAATGGACCAGGGCACATCACCCTGGAGACGGCCCAGCCTCTTATTCGAGCTCACGCTTCCGGAGGATCTTGAATTGAATGATCGAAGGAAGGTAGTAGTTCTCGGCGAAGGCAAGCGGCAATCGCTGGGACGGATCCAAGAACTGCTCCTTCAACAGTAGAACCGCCGCTCCGACGGCGACTCCTAGCCGGGTGGCCACCTCCCTGTCGGCATTGACCGCGGCGATGTCCGCCATGATGAAATCCACCGTCCGGCCGCAGCAGTCTTCCAGGAAGCGGAAGAAGCTCGTGCCCGATCCTGTAACGTCGAAGCTGTCCCCCAGCCGGGCCGCCGCGATGTAGTCGCGGGCGAAAATGGCGGGCTGCTCGCTGGCGAGAAACAGCTTGTCGAAAAGGACCAACTCCTGGCCCGGCGTGAGTCCGAGGACAGCCTCCAACTCCTTGCTGGCCGGGATCCGCCGCGTGCCGAAATGACGGACACCCGGCTCATACCCGGCCCTTCGCAGGGTCTCAAAGTGCTCCACGAATCTCTCGATCCTCGTCCTGACGCCTATGGACTGGGAGATGATGAATGCGCCGCGGCCGCGATCCCGCCGGATCAGCCCCTGCCCGATCAGGGTGTCAATCGCCCGGCGCACCGTGTTGCGGCTGACGCCAAACTCACCCTCGATCTCGCTCTCGGACAAGAAGCGGTTCCCCGAAGCGTAGTCATGGGCTTCGATGCGAGCCCGAAGGATTTCAGACAGCTGGTGGTGCAGCGGGAGAGGGCTGTGGCGGTTAAGCCTCGGCATCGAAGCCCCCGGCCAGTTGTCTACGCGGGGGGAGATCGGGCCCGCCTGGCTGAACACTACTCACTTCAATCCCTCCTGAAGACCCTTTCAGGGAGATGCATCCCCGAGAGCACTGCACGGCAGATCCATCTGGGGTGGCAACCGGTGCTCGAGCCTTCGCTCCGTTTGTCTGCTTCATCCGGGCCGAATCCCCACCCCATCCGAGGATGCTGCAAGCCTCCGGACCGGGCGATCGGCACAACCCGTCTGAGTCACCACAGGCGTCTGCCGCTTGGCCCCCGATCCCGCGATTCCTACTTGATCACTTCGGTGATCGTATCGATGTACTTAAGGGTCTTGAACTCGGCGACTCCGTATTCGGTGAGCGCGTAATCGGGTAGAGGCACGATCTCAAGGAACATCAGGAAGAAGAAGGGCCGTGGCATAGGGCAGCCCCAACTATGAACTACGTCCGTCAGCTTGCGCTCCATGTCCGCCATTTCTTCCGAGGACACGTCGGCCAGGATGCCACCGATCGGAAGGGGGATTTCGGCGATGACCTTCCCGTCCCGCACCGCAACCTGGCCACCCCCCATTTTCGCGACGCGCTTGATGGCGAACGCCATGTCCTGCTTGTTGGAGCCCAGGCAGGTGATGTTGTTGGAAGGCACCATGACCGAAGTGGCGATGGTTCCCCCGTTGAGATTGAAGCCGTTAATCAGGCCCAAGCCTATGTTTCCGGTCCGGCGATGTCGTTCCACCATGGCGCAGTAGAGGATGTCGTTCTCCGGATCGGGCTGGACCTCACCGTTGATCACCTTGAGGGTGACTTCCTTCTTGAATCTCATCGGGTTGTATGGGGGGATATGTAGCGCGATGGCCTTCACCTGTTTGGCCTGGCCGTCGGTCTTCATAACTAGGTCGTCGGGCGTCACTTCTCTGGTGAGCTTGACGGTGTTGAAGAAGCAGGAGGGGTACTTCGGGACCTCAAGTTCCTTGAGCAGCTTTCCTCCGTCGACGACCAACTCGCCCTGGGAGACCACCATCTCGATGGTGAAGCGGATCAGATCCCCGACGACCAGGATGTCCGCCGATCGTCCAGGGGCGATGCTGCCTATCACATGATCCATCCTGTGGCACTCGGCAGCATTGAGGGTGGCCATTTGGACAGCCTGAATCGGATTGAGTCCAGAGGCGATGGCGGTCCGGATCTGGTGATCGATGTGGCCTGGGTCAAACAGATCCCGGGAATCCATGTCATCGATGCAGAAGGTGGCATGCCGGGTGGAGATCTTGGTTTCGGTGAGGGCGCGGATAACGTCTGGCATGATGCGGGCGATGGGGCTATCGCAGAACATCACCCACATTCCGGCCCGCAGTTTCTGCAGGGCCTCCTCGACGGCGAAGGGAACATGGTCGCTGCGAATGCCCGTAGTCAGAAACGCCTGCATCCGCGGTCCCACCTCGAACGTGTCATGTCCGTGAACGAGCAGGCCTCGCTCCTGGACTGCGCGCATGGACTCATGCATGTCCTTGTCGAACCCGAGGATCCAGTCAATGACCATGTCCATAGGCCCGACGGTCTCTGGCCAGTCGAGGACCTTCTTGATGGCCTCGGATCCAAACTCGTGTGCGACCGTCGAGGCGGGGTCGAAGCCTGTGACGGGGACCCTGGAGTAAGGGTGATAGATCACCCGAAGCGGCGTCTTCTTCGCCTCGTCGAGGGCGAATCTGACGCCGTCGATCCCGAACAGGGACCAGTAGTCATCCAATCCGGCAAAGATCGTTGTTGTGCCTCTCGGGAGCATGGCCTGTGCCAGACGTGTGAGAGGGACTTTGCAGGCTTCGGGGTGAATGTGCGGGTCGATCAGGCCCGGAACGATGTACTTGCCTTTGGCATCTATGACGACCGTCTCTGGGCCCGTGCAGTGGCTGATATCCCCGACATACGCGATGCGCTGACCCTTGATGGCAACGTCCGCGGGGTAGATCTCCTCTGTGAGAACGTTCACCAGCCTCGCGTTTCGGATCGCCATGCCGGCCTTTTCGACGCCAAGAGCAGTTTGAATCAAGGACTTGTCGATCATGAACTTGTTCTTCATCGGTGTTTCTCCTTATGGCTTGTTCTCATCACGGCTCGGATACTGGCAGATCGCTTGGCTCGGCCGGGACCGGCGTCCAAAGGCCCGTGGCTACACCCCCAATACCCGGGCCCGCGCCTCTCATACGCCAAAGACGGCGAGCGTACGACATGAAGAGAATGAGGTTTCCCCTGGCAAGCTGCTAATCGAGTCTTTCCCCGTCCCGTCACGGTTCCCAGCCCAGGAGGCGCATAGCGAACATGATTGAATGTTTACTCGGGGATTACCTGCCCTCCTTCTGGTCACGGAATCGGCTCTTGGCGTGAAGGAACCGGGAAAGAGGATTACAGGACTGCATAGGTCTTTATGGTAGTCAAAAGAGGGGGTGGAGGTCCCGCCCCGCGGGTGTAGGCATGTACCTACAACCTCACCAGAAGAATACATGTTCGCCCGCCGGCGTTCCAAGTGTCACATGTCACAAGCTTCGATATTCCCTCAGAAGCCGCCCCGATGATGACTCTGGCGCGCACGGCTCTTGGGGCGAGAACACCAAGCTCCTGCCCCCACCGCCCTCCTGAACCCCTGGTCTTTCCGGAGGGCTCGTCGTTGGGACAGGCCAGACGAGGGTCGTGCGACCGTGGAGCCAACATCGGCGGGAGGTAGACCGCGCTCGAGCTCTGATCCACTCCCAACGCGCGTCCAACTCCTCACCAGCCTAGGATCACCCTGGCTTTCCGCAGCTTAACGGAGACCTCCGGGCTCACCATCTGGTCCCGATGTACAAACCCTGGGCCTATCCGTGGTAGGCAGTGTCAATAGCCGCCCGCATTGAGCCACCCATGATCGCCTTGATGTAGGCCACTTTATTTGGTCAGGCTGTCTGTTCTGAAGTGACTCTGGGCAGTTGTTCCTGTGACACAGCTGAGGGGTAGCTGGCACTCTCCTTTCTGCGGCTTCGCTGCCGGTAGCTGGCTCCTCGAATGACGAGCGTGTGGGCGTGGTGGGTGAGGCGGTCCAGGGCGGCGCTGGCCAGGAGGGGATCGCCGAAGACATCGGCCCACTCTTCGAAGGCCCGATTGCTGGTCACGATCATCGAACCGCGCTCATAGCGCTCACTGATGATCTGGTAGAGATCCTGGGCAGCCTGAGGCGAAAGGGGCAAGAGGCCGAAGTCGTCCAGGACCAGGAGGTCGGCCGCCAGGACCCTGGCGAGCAGGCGAGGCTGGGACCCACTGGCGCGGGCGGCATGCAGGTCTGCCAGGAGGCGCTGGGTCGATCGCGAGAGGACACGCCGGTCGCGCTTGAGCGCCTCACAGGCGATGGCATTGGCCAGGTGGCTTTTTCCGACCCCGGTCGGACCGCAGATCAGGATGTTCTCGTGGTGAGCCAGGAAGGTGCACGTGGCCAACTCCTGGATCAGAGTGCGATTGATCCCGGGGGCAGCCGCGAAGTTGAAGTGCGCTAGCGTCTTGTGGCTGTCGCAGCCGGATTGGGTGAAGTGGCGGGCCAGACGGGTGTGGCTGCGGCGCTCCAGCTCGTCATCCAGCAGCAAGGCCAGGAACTCAACCGGGGTGAGTTGGCGCTCGGCGGCCTGGGCCGCCCGAACGTCCAGGGTAAGCGCCATGGCTGAGAGCCTGAGTTGGCGCAACTTGGGGAGGAGCGGATGGCTGATCATCGCTCGCCCCCTTCAACTGAGACGAAGAAATCGGCAGCGGGTCGAGCAAAGGCGAACGAGCGCTGCGCCAGCCGCGGCGCCGCCTCGGGTAATGGCTCCTGATCCAAGGCCGAGTTGAGGATGTGCTTGATGCGCCGGTAGCGCACGTCGCCGAAGTACAGGGCCCGGGCGCAGGCAGCCTCGAGCCGTTGGCGCCCGACGGTTTCTTCCAGCCGCAGGACGGCCTGGACCGCCCGGAGGCGATCGAGCGGCCGCTCGGCCAGTAAGGTCTCAACCACCTGATGGGTCGCCGGTCCGACCCGGACCGCCAGTTGGCGGCAGCGCTCGGGTGTCCGCTCCAGGTAGGCGGCCTTGGAGGCGGGGTAGTGCTCCAGCCGGGTGTGCCATTCCCCGGGGCCCAGGCTGCGTTCGTGGCTGGCCACCAGTTCCTGGCTGGCGAAGAGCTGGACCAACCGTTCCCCGACGTGAGCGTCGAGGGTCTGGCCGACGTAGCGATAAGGCACCGAATAGAAGCTGCCGGCGATGACCACGTGGCAGTCCGGGTGCGCTTTCACCGGCCGGATCTCGCACAGCGTGAAGGGGTCCGGGGGAAGAGGCAGAAGGGCGGCTTGTTCGTGCTCCAGGAACAATCGCAGCGGAGGCTGGTGGGTCGTGCCGTGGTCGCGGGTTCCGGCGGTCTCACGGACCCAGATGGGAAGCCGTTGGTTGGCGACCCGGATGTCGGCAAAGTCCTGGCCCGCCATGAAGTTGCGCTGCAGGTAGTGAACCCCATTCTCGACTTTGCCCTTGTGCCGGGCTGTATGGGGCCTGGTGGGGCTGATCACGAAACCGTAGTGCTGGGCCATCCGGCGGTAGGCTTCGCCGAGCACGGGATCATGGATCAAAGCCTTCACCACGGCAGCCTTGAGGTTGTCCGGCACGATCCGCCGCGGAACGCCGCCCCAACTGGCAAAGGCTCGCCGGTGCAGCGCAATCCAGGTGGATACCTTTTGGTCGAACACCAGTTCAGCATACTGGTGGCGGCTGTAGCTCAGGGTGGCCACGAAGGCATAGGCCGGGCGCAGGCGATCCGTGGCCGGGTCAAGCAACCTCCCCACCGGCCCGAAGTCCACCTGGGCCTCCTCCCCCGGCGCCGTCTGCACCCGCACCACCACTCGCGGCTCAGGCGGCTGAATCCGATGCACGTAGCGGCGAACGGAAGAATAGCTCCCGCTGAAGCCATGGTCGTCCCGCAAGCGCTGGAAGATGGCCACCATCTCCACCTGCTGATCCAGCAGTTGCTGCACGACCTCGGCGTAGGGCTCCACCGTCGAGACGGTCCGGGGCGGTTGCGGGGCCGCGCCAAGAGCAGCCACGATGGCACTGTCTTCCGGCATGGCCGAGCCTGGCTTCAGGAAGCCCTGCCGCTCGGCCAGCTCATGGTAACGGTGCACGGTGATCCGCGAAATCCTCAAGTCTCGGGCGATACGCCGCTCGCTCTCGCCGACGCGCAAGCGGTGAATCAAGTCACGCAGGTAGTTCATGTGTAGACGCTCCACCGTTTCCTCCTCCGAGCCAAACTGGCCGGAGGAGTCTAGCCGCCCCCATGCCCCAGACGATCAGGGCTGGTATACATTGGGCGGCGACGGGTGGTCTACATCAGGCGATCAGGGGTGGTATACATCGGGCGATCACGCCCGGTATACATCAGGCGACTGTGCCTGGTCTAGTCTAGGGCGGTCAATGACACTGGCGCGCAGCGCTAGTGCAAGTGTGCCCAGACCGCAGGTGCTGGGTCGGGACGATGCGGCCCCCCTTCCCCCCTTCGCGCAGCACCCCTTTGGGGCTCCGCTTGCCACGCCTCTTCCCGCGCGCGGATCGAAAGCGGAGAGGGGGGACGCGGTCTAAGGACGTGTCCTTAGATCAACCTCCCCTCCCCCGGCATGTCCCCCTCAGATTACTGAATTCGAGCAACTGCCGGGGGTCCCTCCGCTCACCTGCACTCACTGGCACTGCGCTGGCGCGCAGCGCCAGTGCAAGTGTGCATGCAGGTGCAAGTGTCGCTACGGGATGCACGCGAAGGGGCAGGGGCCGTCCCCCGCACCTGCGGTTCGGGGCAGGTGTCGCCCCCCGTCCGGGCCGGCGCCGTGCGGGCGCCAGCCCGCGGGGCGAACGGCCGACGGGCCAGGGCTTCGCGGCCCGAACGGGGTGGGGGCAATGTAGGGTGTCTCAACCGCGGAGAAGGATCCCCCAGGGATCGCTCGGAGATTCGTTCGCAAGCTCGAAGCATGGCCCATCGCGTTGGGCGCGCCGCAATCCTGTTCGCTGCCGCCGGCGATCTGCTGATGTATCTCGTAGCAACGCCTCTCGGACTTGCTTCGCACCGGGAGCTTGGCCTGGCGGCGACCTGGATTCCCTTTGGCGCGGCATGGTTTGCCATCGCCCCCTGGCTTGGCTTGTTCGATCCAGGACGCCTGCGCAGAAGCTCGGCCCTCGGGCGCGTCCTCGTCGGCGCGCTGCTCGCCGCGCCGGCCGGTGTCTGGCAGAGGAGCTTGTGGCTCGGGAGCGAGGTCGTGGGCATCTTTGTCCTGGTGATGGCCGGAAGCACGGCCGCCTTGATGCTGCTCTGGCGGGCGTTGTTTGGCTTCGCGCTTCGAAAGGCAGGGACGAGGGTCTGAGGCGCTTGTAGGGGCATCGGGGGTGCGCTATCATTCGCCCCGATGGACGAGGCTGCGCTGATCCTCGAGGCCCAACGCGGGGATCTCGATTCCTTCAATCGGCTGGTGCTGGCGTATCAGACGCAGGTCTACAACCTCGCCTACCGGATCTTCGGCGACGCCAACAGCGCGGCTGATGCCGCC
>Ga0209342_10002056_pt1 | contig 22034 bp, 19 predicted proteins | sample RifCSP16_2_FD_184023 | JGI IMG/M metagenome (GOLD analysis project Ga0209342, IMG submission 184023) | Soil microbial communities from Rifle, Colorado - Rifle CSP2_sed 16_2 (SPAdes) (version 2) | ecosystem: Environmental > Terrestrial > Deep subsurface > Rock core/Sediment | place: Rifle... | reverse complement strand
TCACGAAGTGGTTGAGCGGCCCGTGTCCCGAGCCCAGCCCCGGCGCCCACCGGATCGCCCGGTGCACGAAATCCAGCGCGCCGGCCACGGCCTGATCCAGCGACGCACCCCGCGCCAGACCGGCCGCGATCGCGGCGGACAAAGTGCAGCCCGTGCCATGCGTGGACGTGGTATCGATCCGTGGGTGCCGGAACGGGCGCACGGCGGCGGCGGTGACCAGCACGTCCACCACCTCGGTCCCGTCCAGGTGCCCGCCCTTCACCAGCGCCGCCTTGGCCCCCAGGCGCACCAAAGTCCGCCCGGCGTCTTCCAGGTCCTGAGGCGTACGCAGGTCCCGCTCCACCAGGATGCGCGCCTCGTCCAGATTGGGGGTCACCACGGTCGCCAGCGGCACCAGGCGCTCGGCGATGGAGCGTTCGGCATCGCGGTCGAGCAGCCGGTCCCCGGAGGTGGCAACCATCACGGGGTCCAGCACGTATCCGGGGAAGCCGTGCTCCCGGATGCCGTCTGCCACCGCCTCCACCAGCGCGCGGGTTGCCAGCATGCCCGTCTTGGTGCCGTCGGGCGGCAGGTCCTCGGCCAGCGCCGCCATCTGGGCGCGCACCGTGTCCACCGGCACGGCATGGACGGCCCGCACGCCTCGCGTGTTCTGCGCCGTGATCGCCACCAGCACGGAGGTGCCGAAGACCCCGAACTGGTGAAAGGTCTTGAGATCGGCTTGGATGCCCGCGCCGCCGCCCGAGTCCGAGCCGGCAATCGTGAGCGCGATCTTGATGCCACCTTGGCGAAACCAGGGTCGTTTATCCACATTCAACGCTCCCATGACCTCTAATCTCGTCTCCTTGGTGCGCGATCTACAACGGCGCAAGGGTCGCCGCCGGCGTGGGCTGGCGGTCGCCGAAGGCGTGCGGCTGGTCGAGGAGGCCATCGCGGCCGGCGTTCGGCTGCAGGGCGTCGTGGTGGCGAACGATCTGGATGCCGGCGCCCGCGGGGCTGCTCTGCTCGAGACTCTGGGCAGCCACGACGTCCCTGTGGTCACCGTGACCCCGCGCACCCTGGAGCAGCTGGCCGACACCGACACGCCGCAGGGGGTGCTCGCGGTCTTGGAGCCGCCCCGCTGGACGCTGGCCGACATCCGACCCGCCCACCGGGCTCCGGTGCTGGTGCTGGACGCCGTCCAGGATCCGGGGAACGTAGGAACCTTGATTCGCACAGCGTTCGCGCTGGGCGCCTCGGGCGCCCTGCTGCTCCCCGGCAGCGCCGAGCCCTCCAACCCCAAGGTACTCCGTGCCGCCATGGGGGCCACCTTCCGGCTGCCCTGGGCGATGGCGGTGGATGGCGAGTTTCGCGCCTGGGTGCGAGAGGTGGGGGCGGACCTCTGGGTCGCCGCCACGGATGGCACGCCGGTCCACCGGCTGTCGGCGCCGGAGCGGCTGGCGCTGGTGGTGGGCAACGAGGGGGCGGGGGTGCGGCCGGTGGTGCGGGAGATGTCCCGGGCCAGCGTCGCGATTCCCCTCGCCCGCGGGGCCGAATCGCTCAACGTGGCCGTGGCGGCCGGGATCGTGTTGTTCGAGGTCACCCGTGCCTCTTGAGGTCCTGGGGATCATCGCCGCCGGGGTTCTGGGCTCCATGATCGGGAGCTTTCTCAACGTGTGCATCGTCCGGTTGCCGCTGGAGCAGTCCGTGGTCCGGCCGCGGTCCCGTTGCGTGCGCTGCGGTCGCTCGATCGCCTGGTTCGACAACGTCCCGGTGATCTCCTGGCTGTTGCTCGGCGGCCGGTGCCGCCACTGCCGCGAGCGCATTTCGGCGCAGTACCCCCTGATCGAAGCGGCGGTGGCCGGGGTGTGGGCAGCCGCCGCTTGGTGGTACGGCGTCACGCTCCACGGACTCGCCGCGGCCCTGTTTGGGACGATCCTGCTCGGGATCGCCGTGACAGATGCCCGTCATTACCTCATCCCGGACGAGTACACGTGGGGTGGACTGGCTGTGGGGCTGCTCCTGGCCCTGCGCGGCGGGTTCGGGGGGCTTCTCACGGCGGTGATCGGGGCGGGCCTCGGGTTCGCGTTGCTGTACGCCATCGCATGGGCCGGTGAGCGCGCGTTTCGTGAGGAGGCCATGGGGGGCGGGGACATCAAGATGATGGCGATGGTGGGGGCGTTTCTGGGCTGGAAGGGCGTGCTGCTCACCCTGTTCGGCGGGGCGCTGCTCGGCACGCTGGTGTTCGTCCCGCTGACACTCCGCAAGCGCCGGCTGGTCCCGTTCGGCGTCTTCCTCGCCGCCGCGGGAGGCCTCACGTTCGTGTTCGGAGAGGCCATCGTTCGGTGGTACGAGGCCTTCCTTCGGGTCTAAGGCCGGCCTTTCGGGGAGGGTTCACCGCAGAGAGCGCAGAGAGCGTAAAGAGAGAACGCAGAGGGGAGATGCAGAAACGAACTGAAGCTCCCTCTGCGATCTCTCTGTTTTCTCTCTGCGGTGAAATCGCGCGATGACAGGGCCGTGTCAACCTTCTGGGCCCCCGTGCCATCCAATCGAGTGCATGAGCGCCGGAACAGCCGAGGCAGCGATTCTGCGTAACCGCCCGGAGACGATACCTGAAGATGCCGCGGATGTGGCGCTCGCCCAGAGCGGCGATGCGCAAGCGTTCGAGCGGCTGTACCGCTCGCAGGTGGCCAGAATCCACAGCCTGGCCCGCCGCATGGTGGGTCCGGCAGAGGCGGACGAGCTGACCCAGGACGTGTTCGTCCGGGCCTGGCAGAAACTGCACACGTTTCGGGGAGAGGCGGCGTTTGGCACGTGGTTGCACCGGCTCGGGGTCAACGTGATGCTGGCGCACCGGGGGGCGCAGGCAGCCCGCCGGCGCTACTTGGACGAAGACGCCGATCCCGCCCTGGTCGGGAAGACGCGACCCCCGTCGCTGGAGTTGACGCTGGATTTCGAGACGGCGATCGGGCGGCTGCCGCCCGGCGCCCGACAGATCTTCGTGCTGCACGACGTCGAGGGGTACAAGCACGAGGAAATCGCCGGGATGCTGGGGATTACGGCGGGCACGTCAAAGGCCCAGCTGCATCGGGCGCGGATGGCGCTCCGCCGGCATCTGGCGGCATGAAGGAGTTGGCCCATGACTGATCACTGGACGCACCGGCTGTCCGAGTATCTGGACGACGAGCTTTCCGCGACGGAACGACTCCAGATCGAGGAGCACCTCGGGGCCTGCTCGGCGTGCCGGCAGACGCTGGAAGAGCTCCGAGCCGTGGTGGCCCGCGCCGGGTCGCTCGAAGATGGGACACCGGAGCGCGACCTGTGGCCCGGGGTGGCGGAGCGGATCGGGGCGGCCCGGCCGGAGGTCGCGCAGGCGGTTGGAAGCCGGTGGCGCCGGCTGCGACTGACGCTCACGGTGCCGCAGCTGGCCGCGGCGGCGTTGGCCCTGATGGCGGTGTCGGCGGGCTCGGTGTGGCTGGCGAAGCCGCGGCGACCAATCATGCAGCAGGCGGCGGTGCCGCCGGCCGCCGGTGCGGTCATCACCGGGTCGCCGGTGGCGATGGTGGAAGGAGCCTATCAGTCCGCCGTGCGCGACCTGGAGCGGGTGCTGGCTCTGGGTCGGGGCCGTCTCGACACGGCGACGGTGCGCGTGCTGGAGCAGAACCTGCGGATCATCGATGCGGCGATCGCGGAGTCGCAGCGGGCGCTGGTGGCTGATCCCGCGAGCCCGTATCTCAACGCCCATCTCGCCAATACCATGAGGCGGAAGCTCGAGCTGTTGCGCCAGGCCTCGCGCCTCGTGGCGGCGCGGACCTGAGGAGGCTGGCATGACGCTGACGATGACCCTGGGGCTCCTGGCGGCGCTGGCCCAAACGCAGGCTGAAGGCACCGACACGACCCTCGCGGTGCGCGCGGGGACCCGCCTGGAAGTCCATAACCTGAGTGGCGACATCATCGTGCGCACCTGGGATCGGAACAGCGTCCGGGTCCAGGCCGAGCACTCCAGCCGGGACCGGGTGGAGATCGGCTACGGCGGCGTGGTGCTCAAGATCAGCGCCTCGAGCCGGCGCGGGGCGCCGCGCGGCGTGGATTACATCCTGACCGTCCCGGCAGCCATGGATCTCAACCTTTCGGGGACGTACGGCGACGTCTCAGTGGACGGCAGCGCGGGTCGGATTAATGTCGAGAGTGTGCAAGGCGACGTGACGGTGCGGGGTGGTCGCTCGCTGGTGACGCTGCATTCGGTGGGCGGCGACGTGCGGGTCGGCGAGGTGAGGGGCCGGCTGGAGGCCAGCTCCACCAACGGCGAAGTCACGGTGGAAGACGTGGAAGGCGAAGTGTACGCCGAAACCACCAACGGCGACCTCATGCTTCGGGATATACGCTCGGACAACGTGAGCGCGACCACGGTCAACGGCGACATCGTCTACCGGGGCACGGTCAGCGACAACGGGCAGTACCGACTGTCCACCCACAACGGCGACGTGACCGTAACCGTGCCGACGGGGACCAACGCCACGGTGGCCGTGTCCACCTTCAGCGGGGACTTCGAGTCCGATTTCCCGGTGACCCTGAGCGGCCCCCGCCAGGGCAAACGCTTCAACTTCACCATCGGCACCGGCAAGGCGACGCTGGAGCTGGAGTCGTTCCAGGGGAGCATTCGGCTGGTCCGGCCCTGACACCCGGGACGGGCCATCACAGAGACAGATTCACCGCAGAGGTCGCAGAGATTGAAAAGAGAGAACGCAGAGGTTGTTCTTGTGAAGGACCCCAGTCCCTCCTCTGTGCTCTCTCCGTTCTTCCTCTGCGCTCTCTGCGGTGAACAATCACGAGGAGCACGAATATGCACGCGATAGCGGTCGGAATCGTGATGGTGAGCATTGGGTCGCTCTTCCAGGCGGGACGCCTGGCGGCGCAGCAGGACGAGTTCCACTGGCGGGGACGGCTGGCACCCGGTGAGACCGTCACGATGCGCGGCGTGAGCGGGGACATTCGGGCGCTGCCGGCTTCGGGCGGCGAAGTCGAAGTGTCCGCGGTCAAGCACGCCCGCCGGGACGATCCCGAGGAGGTGGAGATCGAGGTGGTTCCCCACCAGGGGGGTGTCACGATCTGTGCCGTATACCCGGCGCCCCGCCGGCGGGCACCCAACCAATGCCTGCCCGGCGGCGAAGGGCGGAATAACACCAGCGACAATGACGTCGAGGTGGACTTCACGGTGCGAGTGCCCCGCGGCGTTCACTTCACCGGCAAGACCGTCCAGGGTGACGTCACGGCCGATTCCCTGGGCGGCAACGTGGAGGCGCGCTCCGTGAACGGCGACGTGGAGGTGTCGACCACGGGCTACGCCGAGGCCAGCTCCGTCAACGGCACGATCCGGGCCACGTTGGGACGGGCTGACTGGGCCGGCTCGCTGGAGTTCAGCTCCGTGAACGGCGGCATCACGGTCCTCCTGCCCGCCGACCTCAGCGCGGCGGTGGAAGCCTCCACCGTGAACGGATCCATTGATTCCGATTTCCCGCTCACGGTGCAAGGTCGTTTCTCCGCCCGGCGTTTCAGCGGCACCATTGGGGGTGGAGGGCGCCAGCTGCGGCTGGAGACGGTGAATGGGAGTATTCGCCTGAGGCGGAGGTAGCGGCAGATGCGGGAGAGGTGGCAGAAGCGGCAGGGGGACATTTCGTCCCGCTTCGGGGTATCCACCCAACGCCATGGTGCCGTCTCGCGGTCTGCCGACCGGCCTGGGAGTCACAGTCCTCGCGTTGAGCGCGCTGGGTTGTGGCGAGACCCGCAAGCTGAGAAGCGATATTCCCATCGAATCCACCACCGCGGAGCTGGTGCCCGCGGTCGAGCGGGCGGTGGGCTTGCCGTTCAAGCGTCCGCCCGGCATCGCGGCACGCTCGCGTGAACAGGTCCGCTCCTATCTGCGACACAAGCTGGACTCGGACCTTCCCCCGGAGGAGTTGCGCGGGATCACGCTGGCCTACCGCCTCTTTGGCCTGATCCCCGACACGCTCGACCTGCGGGCACTGCTCCTGGCGCTGTACACGGAGCAGGTCGTCGGCTACTACGATCCGGACTCCAGTACCCTGTACGTCGTGCAAGGGACGGATCCGGCGCAAGCGCGCCTGGTGCTGGCGCACGAGCTGGTCCACGCGCTCCAGGGCCAGTACCTGCACCTGGACTCGCTGCTCACGCAGCCGCACGAAAACGACCGGCGCATGGCCGCGCAGGCGGTCATGGAGGGGCAGGCGACGCTCGCGTCGCTGACCGCGTTGGTACCCCGCCAGGAGTACGACAGCATGCCGGAGTTCTGGCGCGAGTTTCGCCGCAGCGTCCGGGAGCAGCAGTCCAGCATGCCGGTGTTCGGCGCCGCGCCGCTCATCATTCGGGAGGACTTGATCTTCCCGTACCTCGCCGGCGCGGACTTCGTGCGCTGGTTCGAACGAACCTATCCCGACACGGTGCCGTTCGGGTCCCGGCTCCCGCAGTCCACCGAGCAGATTCTGCACCCAGATCGGTATCGCGAGCAGGATCCCCCGATGAGGCTCCGGTTCCGCGGCGGCGAAGCGGTCTATGAGGACGGCCTGGGAGAGTTCGAGACGCGGGTTCTGCTCACCGCGATGAGTGGTAGCGAATCGGTCGGGGTCGCTGGGGCTACCGGGTGGGCGGGGGACCGCTACGCCGTCTTCCCGGCCGGGCCGGACCACGCCCTGGTCTGGTGGAGCGTGTGGGACACCGAGAAAGCGGGGCGACGCTTCGCCCAGCTGCTCCAGCGCGAGTGGTCCAAGCGCGAACGCGGCGGCCGCCGTTGGGAGGTGAACAGCGGGACCGTGGGGTCGCTACCGGCGGCGCAGCTGGTGGACGCGCCGGTCCACTGGGCGGGGTGGAAGCAGGTGCCGGAGGTAGTGGTGAAATAGAGCGTGGTCGGTTTTCGGTTGTCAGTTGTCGGTGGTGTTTTGCGGGCCTCGGAGCACACTGACAACCGATTACCGATAACCGACAACATTGTCTCACGGCAGCGCCAAACTCACGCCCCACGCTGCAAGCCCGACGATCGCCCCGAGCACGTAGCCCAGGCGCACGATCAGGTCCAGCTCCCGCTGCGTGGTGGCGCGCACCAGCTCCTCTATCCGCTGGACCGAGAAGCCGAGCACCTTTCGCTCGACCTGCGCCTCGATGTCCAGGTGCTCCACCACGGCGGGAACCTGCTCTTGGATCCAGCCCCACAGGGCCGGGCTCAGGGCCTTGACCAACCGTTCCCGAGCGCCGGGCGGCAGGCCGTCGGCCGGCCGCCGGATGGGCCGGTCCAGCAGGGCCTTGAAGGCGGCCTGCGTGCCGTCGGTGAGCCAAGTCCGCACCTCGTGCGCTTGGGCGGCGCGGGCCACCAGCTCGGCCGCCTTGTCGGGCGGCAGATAGCGCAGCACGTCGCCCAACGTCCGCCGCTCCGCGGCGGCCAGCGCCGCGTCCAGGCGGTCGATGGCATAGGCGCGGGTGGCCGGGTCTCGCAGAGCGCCGGTGACGTACCCGGCCACCGTGCGACGGACGCCGGCCAGCCGCTCGGGGCCGAGGTTGGCTAGGTGCTCCGCGATCGGCTTGCGGAGGAAGCTCACCACCGCGTCGTTCACGCTGCGCGCCACCTGGCCCCGCAGGGCGGGTTCGTCCAGGAGTTTCGCCAACTGGTCCACACCGTCCCGCTCGAACGCATCCAGCAGGCGCGCGATGGTGCGTTCGGTGACCACCAGGCGGGCGACGATCCGCTCGTGCAGCAGGAGATCTCGCACGAAGCGCTGGAACAGCTCGTGGAGCGTGCGCTGCAGCCTGGAGCGGGCTTCCGGGTCGGCGAGCACGCCGGCCAGGCGATCCAGCGCGATGGGCAGGTACCCCTGAACCGCCCGCTCCACCGCCGCGACCACCCCGGGCGGCAGGATCTCCAGCAGCGGCGTGGTGTCCCCAGCGAGGCGCGTCGTCTGTCGCTCGAGCCAGCCTTCGATGGTGGCCTGCAGCTCCGGGCTGGCGGCGGTCCCCGCGATCCACTCCTCGAGCCGCTGCCGAAGCGCCGCCCGCCGGGCCGCCGTCAGCACGTCGCTCAGCGGCCGCTCGGCAATCTCGTCGGTGGCCCGGGCAAGGAACTGTCGCGTGGCCTCGCGGAACTGGTCCGTCGCGGCGAACGTCGCCAGGCGGTCCGCCAACACCGGCGCCAGGGACTCAAAGGCCAGCTCCAGCTCCGCCAAGACCGCCGGCGGTAGCTCCTGGCGCAAGGAGCCTCGCTCGGCGTCCAGTAGCCCGCTCACGAACCCTTCCAGTGCCCGCTCGAACGCCGCTCGCACTTCCGGCGCCGTGAGGCGGCCGGCCAGGTCCTCAGGCACCAGGAGCCGCTGTCCCACGGTTCGTCCTACCGTCTTCGCCAAGCGGGCGCGGTTCTTGGGGATGGCGCCCTGGAGGGTGAACCAGCGCGGCCCCTTGGGCTCGTACGGATGGAACAGCATCCAGATGGCGACCGCGTTGGTGATCCCGCCGGCCAGCGCGCCGAAGAGCACGGTGACCGCGCCCTGGAGGAGGTCGGGCGGAACGCTCATGCGGGGGCGCAGGCGGGCAGCGGCATGGTGCGGCAAACGCTAGCAGCGCGCAGAACCCCGCGCCACGGTAGGGCGCGGAGGGGCTCCAAAGGGTGCGTTGGTGCGGGCGTGGTCACGGCGCGCGGGGCGCCAAGGAAGATCTCAGGCGATGAGGACCCCGGTGGGTCCCTCCGGTCGCTAGCAGTACCGGCGGACCGGCGCCATTGAGGGCCGCGATCCCGCAACCCGGCGATCCGCGGCGCCGAGTCCGCCGGTACTGACGCTCCCTCTGGGACCGACCGGGGTCCTCATCGCCCGTGCCTCATCGCGCCCGAGCGTCGAGTCCACCCCGCACCACGAGCGCCCGGCGGAGCCCTCCGCGCGTGCCGAGGCGCAAGATGGCGCGGCACCATAGCGGGCAAGGCCACCACCCATTTATAGTTATTGGCTTTATGTTTTCCACCCTCTCCGAGCGCCTCTCCGCCGCGCTCAGGCAGCTTACCGGCCGCGGGGTCCTCACCGAGGACGACGTCCGAGAGGGGCTCCGCGAGATTCGCCGGGTACTGCTCGAAGCCGACGTGGGCTTCGACGTGGCCCGCGCCTTTACGGAGCGCGTGCGTGAGAAAGCTGTCGGCGTTCTCGCGCTCAAGGCGGTGAGCCCGGGTCAGCAGCTCGTCAAGATCGTACATGATGAGCTCACGGCCCTATTAGGCGAGCGGCGGGCGGGGCTGGAGTTCGCGTCGCTGCCGCCCACGGTGATCCTCCTGGTGGGGCTCCAGGGGTCGGGGAAAACGACGACCGCGGTGAAGCTTGCCGCCCGGCTCAAGCGGGAGCAGAAAGCCCCGTGGTTGGTGGCGGCCGACGTCTACCGGCCGGCAGCCGAAGAACAGCTGCGGCAGCTGGCGGCGCGGGTCGACGTGCCGGTCTACGGACCGTCGGACCGCCCGACCGCGGACGTGGTGGCGGTGGTGGAGGCGGGTATCGCGGCAGCCCAGAAGGCTCGTGCCCGCACCGTGCTGGTGGACACCGCCGGCCGGATGCAGCTCGACGTCGAGATGATGCAGGAGCTGGTCCGGCTGAAGGAGGCCGTGCGGCCGCACGAAGTGCTGCTGGTGGCCGACGGGATGACCGGCCAGGACGCGGTGCGGATCGCCAGCGGCTTCCATGAGGCCGTGGAGCTCACCGGCGTGATCCTTACCAAGCTGGACGGCGACGCGCGCGGCGGGGCAGCGCTCTCGATGTACGGGGTGACGCGGACGCCTATCAAGTACGTCGGCACCGGCGAGCGACTGGACGCCCTGGAGCCGTTCGATCCGGCGCGCATGGCCGGCCGGATTCTTCAGATGGGCGACGTGGTCGGGCTGGTGGAACGGGCCCAACAGACGGTGGACGAAGGCGAGGCCAAGCGGTTGGCCTCGCGGGCCACGTCGAAACGCGGCATGGACCTGGAGGATTTCCTGTCGGCGCTGAAGCAGGTCCAGTCCATGGGGCCGCTCGAGAGTCTGGTGGGCATGCTGCCCGGCGTGAACGCGAAGCTGATGAAGCAGGCCAAGGTCGACCCGCGGAGAATCAAGCACGTCGAGGCGATCGTCCTCTCGATGACGTCCGACGAACGCCAGCGCCCAGACATTCTCAACGGCTCGCGGCGCGCCCGCATCGCGCGCGGGTCGGGGCGGCCGGTGCAGGAAGTGAACGCCTTGCTCAAGCAGTTCGAGCAGATGCGGACGATGATGCGGGGATTCGGGGCCCTCGGACGGCGTAAGGGGTGAGGGGTCGGGCAACGGACAACGGAAAACGGACAACGGACAATGCCAACACGAATTCGTTTACGCCGCACGGGTCGGAAGGGCCAGGGGTACTTCCGGATCGTCGTCGCGGATCAAGAGATGGCTCGCGACGGCCGGGTGGTCGCCACGCTGGGGCACTACGACCCGCGGGCCAACCCGGCGGTCATCGAAGTGAACGCCGAACAGGCGCGGGCCTGGCTGGGGAAGGGGGCGACGCCGACCGACACGGTGCGCTCGCTGCTCCGGAAGGCAGGAGTGCTGAAGGGCGGGGCCGGCGGCGCTGCCGCCTCTGCCGCTGCTCCAGCCCTTCCTGCGGAGTAGGAGAGCCGGGTGGGGGAACCCGCCCATCTGGTCGTAGCGCGCTTCCTCAGGGCGCATGGGTTGAAGGGCGACGCGCTGGTCGCGTCGCTGACGGACCAGCCCGACGCGGTGCTCGGGGTAGGGCGGCAACTGATCGAAGTGAACGAGGGCGGCGACGCGATCGGGGCGGGGCTGACGGTGTCGCGGAGTCGCCAGACGGGGCGGGGTTGGCTGCTCGGGTTTTCTGAGATCGACACCCGGACCGCCCTGGAGCAGCGGGGGCTCAAGTACCTGGGAGCGCGCCGTGAGGAGCTCCGGCCGCTCGGGCCGAACGCCATGTACCTGCATGAGATTCCGGGGGCGCAGGTGGTAGAGCGAGGCGAGGTCATCGGCGTCGCGCGCGAGGTGGTGGGGGAGCCGGGCGCCGAGTTGCTGGTGATGGAGGCCGGGGGGAAGGAGCACCTCATTCCGTTTCGGGCGCCGATTCTCCGGCGTCTCGACCGGGCCGCTCGGCAGATCGAGGTGGAGCTGCCGCCAGGACTGCTGGAGCTGTAAGCCGTGCTGCGGATCAACCTGGTGACGCTGTTCCCGGAGGTCTTCCGGGTGCCGTTCAGTACCAGCATCCTGGGCCGCGCGCAGGAGCGGGGGCTGGTGCAGTACCGAGTGGTGCAGCTGCGCGACTACGCGCACGACCGTCACCAGACGGTGGACGACTACCCCTACGGGGGTGGGGCCGGAATGGTGCTCAAGCCGGAGCCGTTCTTCGAGGCGCTGGACCACCTGGCGGCGCGCGCGCCCATCGTCCTGCTCTCGGCCCGGGGGCGGCCGTTCCGGCACGACGACGCGGTGCGGTTCAGCGTGTCGGAAGCGCTCACGGTGCTGTGCGGGCATTACAAGGATGTGGACCAGCGGGTCGCGGCGCGGGACGGGGTGGAGGAGCTGTCGGTGGGCGAGTTCGTGCTGTCGGGCGGCGAGTTCGCCGCGCTGTGCGTAGTGGACGCCGTGGTGCGCCTGCTGCCGGGGGCGCTGGGGGACCACGAGTCCGCGGCGATGGATTCACACTACGACGGCGGCCTGCTGAGCCCGCCGAGCTACACCCGCCCGCCAGTGTATCGCGGGCACGCCGTTCCCGAGGTATTGTTGAGTGGCGACCATCAGCGGGTCGCGGAATGGCGCCGGGCCGAAGCCGAACGGTTGACCCGCTCTCGGCGCCCGGACTTGTGGATGCGCTACAAAAGTGAGACGTGAGAAGGGAGACGTGAGGGGTGAGACGTGAGGAGGAGCGGGACCGTCTTACATCTCACTTCTGACATCTCACTTCTCACCGCCTATTGACGAGAGGTTGGACGCCATGGAGAGGCTGGACGCGGTGCGCCGCGAGGGACTCAAAGTAAACCTGCCGGACTTCCGGCCCGGGGACACCGTGCGGGTAATGGTCCGCGTGCGCGAAGGGGACAAGGAACGCCTGCAGGCGTTCGAGGGCGTGTGCATCGCTCGGCGCGGGGCCGGCGTGAGCGCCACGTTCACCGTGCGGAAGGTGTCCGCCGGGGTAGGCGTGGAGCGCATCTTCCCCCTGCACTCGCCCAGCGTGGCGGAGGTCGAGCTGGTGCGCAGAGGGCGGGTCCGCCGGGCCAAGCTGTACTACTTGAAGAAGCTGTCCGGCAAGGCGGGGCGGATCAAGGAGCGGCAAGAAGCACTCGGTGGCGGCTCGCCCGACGCTACGGCGTGAGCGCGCGCTGTGGGCGCAGGGGCTCCGGTATGTCGTGGGGCTGGACGAAGTGGGCCGGGGACCCCTGGCCGGCCCGGTGGTCGCGGCGGCGGTGGTGTTCCCGCCCGGCCAGCGAGCCATTCGGGGGCTCCGCGACTCCAAGGAGCTTAGCCCGAAGCAGCGCGAGCGCCTGGGACTCCTGATTCGCCGCGCAGCGGTCGCCTGGGCGGTAGCGGCGGCGTCGGTCAAGGAGATTGACCGCGTCAACATCCGCCGCGCCACGGCCCTCGCGTTCCGGCGGGCGCTGGCCCGCCTCTCCCTCCCGGTAGACTACATCCTCCTCGACGGCACCGAGGTGCCCGAGCTGGGCCGTCCCCACGAGGCCATCGTGGACGGCGACGCCTGCTGTCACTCCATCGCCGCTGCCTCCGTCCTGGCCAAGCTGGTGCGCGACCGCCTGATGGACCGCCTCGCGCCGCGCTACCCGGCGTTTCACTGGGAGGCAAACAAGGGCTACGGCACCGCGGGCCACCTCGCAGCGCTGGAAGCCGGCGGGCCCACGCCGCACCACCGAAAGAGCTTCACGCCGGTGGTGCAGCTGCGGATGCTCTGAGAGACGTTGTCCGTTTTCCGTTATCCGGAATGTTCCACGTATCCGTAATGTTCCACGCCGGGACCGGCCCCCCTGCTGTGGAACCAGGCTCGTTCACCTCGGAGAACGGACAACCGAAAACGGACAACCGACGCGGGAGTAGGGCGGAGCAACAAAACGGGGCCGGCGAGCGCGCCGGCCCCCGTGGGGCTGGATCCGCTGTACTGCGTGCTACTTGAAATGACGATTGACCAGCTTCGTCATCTCGAACATCGACACCTGCGACTTGCCGTTGAATACCGGCTTCAGATTCGCGTCGGCGTTGATCATCCGACGGTTCTTCTTGTCCTGCAGACTTCTGCGCTTGATGTACTGCCAGAGCTTCTTGGTGATCTCGGTCCGCGGCATCGCCTTGTCGCCCACCACCGCCGCAAGCTTCTCGTCGGGGTGCATGGGTTTCATGAACGCCGCGCTGGGTTTCCGCTTCGATTTCTTCTTCTTCTTAGCCATTCGGACCTCGGCTGTGGGATGAATGGTGAGGGGTACAACCCAGCCCCGGACGCCCCCAAAGTACCATTTTCCCTCGGGAGAACAAGGGTTTTCCCTCGGAAATGGCCCCGCCAGCCCGCCACCCTGGGTCAGCCCGCGGCCGGTGGCGTCCTCACGGTTCTACCGATACGGCCGCGACTTGGTCCACATCACGATGACCCCGCAGGCCGCGTTGGACCCGGCGAACTGGCCCGGGACCTCTCCCACGCCGCGGTAGATCTCAATCCCGTAGATATCGCGGATGGGCGTATTCTCGTGGAAGGAGCGCACCTCCACCCCGTCGATCCACCAGGTGGGCTGGCATTGGGGGGTGCGGGTCATGACGGCGAAACATTCGAATGTCTGCTGGTTGCACTGGATGCGGACCCCGCGGACGGTGCGGAGGGCATCCCCCACCGAGCTGGATCCCTTCTTGACGAGGTCGTCCCATCGAAGGTAGGCACCCAGCCCGCGCTGCCGCCGTTGTTCGAAGTCCACGTAGCGCGGCATGAGTCGGTCGACGCGGGCCCGCACCACCTCCTCCGGCAGGTTGGCTCCCGTGAAGTCCAGGGCGAAGTCCTGAGAGACGCCGCCCGAAGGAGGAAGGTAGAGCGTAAAGACACCTTGAGCGTACCCGAACAGCTGGATGGTTACCTCCGCATTCCCGGCGGCGAGCTCCCGCGCCTCGAACCGTCCGAGGCTGTCCGTGGTGACCGGAGGGGGGCCTCCGCGGATCCGGACCGTTGCCCCCACGAGCGGATGGCCCATTTCGCTGTCGATGACGCGACCCCGGAGCGTCGCCTGGGCATCCGATGTGTCCGGAACCATCGCGACGGCGAGCACGGCCAGCACAGCTCCCGTCAGGATACCACCTTGGGCGGTGTGGTTCGGCGGTCTGGGGATCACGGCAACCCTCTTTCGGGCCCGCAAGGCCTGCCGGGCCACCGTATACCGGGCCATTGTATACATAGTAGGACGCTCGGCCTTCAGGACCTATTGCGCGATCTTCACCAGGGGATAATATGGTGCAATTGCGCCAGTCCCATAAGGGAGTGGTGGCTCGCCTTCTGCCAGGAGGAGATAGATGATGCGCATTCCATGGTTTGACCGACGTCCCGTCGGCAGTGTCGCTGCCGCACTCGCGGTCCTCATCGCCAGTCCGCTCCCGGCGCAGGTCATTACTGGCCGCGTCACCTCGGAGCGGGGCAATCCCCTGGGCGGCGCCAGCGTCACCGTCGGCAACACCAACCTCAGCACGGTGACTGCCGCGGACGGGACCTACCGACTCACCATCGCCGCTGGGGCGGTGCGGGGTCCGCAAGTGACGCTCACCGCGCGATACATCGGCCATCGGCCGGGCATCCAACCCGTCACCCTCGGGCCTGGCACTCAGACGGTGAACTTCCAGTTGGCGACCGACCCGTTCCGGCTCGACGAAGTGGTCGTCACGGGTACGGCGGAGGCGGTGCAGGCCCGGAAGCTGAGCTTCGCCGTGGCCAAGGTCAGCGATGAGCAGCTGAAGGAAGTCCCGGGGTTGAGCGCCCTGGTGGCCATCCAGGGCAAGGTGGCCGGCGCGCGTCTGGTTCCGACCTCGGCGCAGCCCGGCGGCGAGGTGGCGATCCGGCTGCGCGGCGCCACCAGCATCGGGGGCCGGCAGGACCCCCTCTACATCGTGGACGGGGTGATCACCCGGTTCGGCCTCGCGGACATCGCGCCCGAAGACGTGGAGCGCGTGGAGGTCATCAAGGGGGCAGCGGCGTCCTCGCTGTACGGCTCCGACGCCGCCAACGGGGTCATCCAGGTCTTCACCAAGCGGGGCCGGGCCCTGGCCGAAGGCACGCTCCGGGTCACGGCGCGGACCGAGGCCGGGGTCAACAACATGCCGAGGCGGATGCAGTTTTCCGGGTCGCACTACTGGAGGCTGTGCGGTACCACGGCCGGCGCACCCTGCGACGCGGCTGGGGCCTATGAAGTGACCGGGGCCGGGGGCCGGATCACCGAGCCAGACCAGATCGTGGACAACCCGTTCCCGGTGTACTACGACCCCTGGGATGCAATGGTCCTGACCGGCAAGTTCTGGACCGGGTACATTTCGGTGGGGCAGCGGCGCGCCACCACCAACTTCAACGCTTCGTTCCAAAACACCCGGAACGAGGGCGTGCTGTACGGGCTGGGCGGGTACACCCGGCAGAATCTCCGCCTCAACATCGACCAGCAGCTTCGCCCCAACCTGGACGCGTCGTTCAGCGCGTTCTACGCGACCTCGACCAACGGCCGGGCGGAGGAAGGTCAGGGGGGGCCATTCTTCGGCCTCATGTTCGTCCAGCCAGACGTGGACATCACCGAGCCCGATTCGGTGTGGGGCTTCCAGTGCACGGTCCCGCTGAGCGGGGACGTGGCCAACGACTTCAACCCGCTCTGCGAGCTGGAGAACCGAAAGATCACCACGGACCGGAACCGGTTCACCGGCTCGAGTCGCGTGCGGTGGCGGATGTTCGACTGGTTGTCGGCGGAAGGAAGCTTCGCGTACGACCAGGAGGCTCAGTCGTATAAAGACGTCATTCCGTTCGGCTTCCCCACGTCCTCGGGCACGCCGACGCAAGGGAGGCTCATCAAGCGGGCGATCAACAACTACCAGTACAATACCACCGGTACGCTCACCGGCACCTGGACCTTTGGCGCCATCACCAACACCACCAAGGCAGGCGCGGTCTACGAAAAGCAGAAGAACACCTCCCTTGAATCCAGCTCGGGCACCCTGATCGTGGCCCGCGTACCGGAGTTTGCCGGCGCCGACCCGAGCACGATGCGGGCCGCCTCGCGCGAAGAGGATATCCGGAACGTGAACTACTTCGGCATCACCACGTTCGATATCAAGGACCGGTACATCGTGGACGCCCTGGCGCGGCGTGATGGCTCGTCGCTGTTCGGGCCGCAAAGTCGGTGGTCCACGTACTACCGCATCTCCGGGGCGTGGCGGGTCACAGAGGACGTGAGGATCCCGGGTATTGACGAGCTGAAGTTCCGGGGCTCGTACGGCACGGCGGGTCTTCGGCCCAGATTCGACGACCAGTACGAAATCCTCAGCGTGACCCCTGGCGGCTTCACCAAGGAAACCTTGGGCAATCCGCTGCTCAAGCCAGCCCGCTCGGCTGAGCTGGAAGTGGGCACCAACATCGAGCTCGCGGGCGGCCGGGTTAGTGTCGAGTATACGTACGCCGCCAAGAAAACCACGGACCAGCTGCTCCAGGTGGACCTCCCGGCGGCGGCTGGCTTCAAGCAGCAATGGCAGAACACCGGCACGCTGGAGTCGAAGACGCACGAGGGGACCTTGGCGATGCGGGTCATTGACGCCCGCAACACCACGCTGACCCTGAACCTCGTGGGCGACCGGACCCGCCAGGTCATTACGGAGTGGGACCTGCCGGAGCGGTTATACAGCTTCCAGCAGATGCCTTCCGCGTTCTTCCTGGGCGAGGGCTCGAACCTGGGCGTCATCTACGGCCACCGCTGGATCCGCAACATCGACGACCTGTACGACGACCCGACCAGGTTGCCGGCGTGTCCAGGGGCTTGGTGTCGTGACTCGGTCATGGTCAACGAAGACGGCTACGTGGTTCGGAAGAGCGCGTACGGCACCATCAACGAACGCGCCATCAAGTACACCTACTGCAAGCGCCAGGACGCGTCGGGCGCGTGCCTGGAGACTTCGCAGGTCGTGGAAATCGGCGACGCCAACCCCGACTTCAACCTGAGCTTCGGCGCCACGTTGAATGTCAGCCGGTTCGTGGTGAACGGATTGCTCGACTGGTCCAAGGGCGGCGATCTGTACAACGGGACCCGGCAGTGGGCCTTCCAGGCGGTCCGCGACCGGGTGCAGGATCAGTCCGGCAAACCCGATAACGCTGCTACGTGTAGCACCGTGGGGTCGTGCCCCAAGAAGGCGGCGCCGTACTACTCGGTGGGATTCTACAACGGCCTCGACCCGAACGACTTCTTCGTCGAGCCCGGGTCCTACGCCAAGCTCAAAGAGCTCTCGGTCAACTACACGTTCGTGGGCGACCAGCTCCGGAGCATCGGCCTGGGTGGGCTGCAAGAGTTGCGGCTCGGCCTGATCGCCAGGAACCTGTTCACCATCACCGATTACTCCGGGTTGGATCCGGAGGTGTCGGGCCTGTTCGGCGATCCGTTCCAGGTCAAGATGGATTGGTTCCAGTATCCGCAGTTCCGGACGTTCACGGCCGTCGTTGAGCTCACATTCTGAGGAGGCGGCCAACATGAACTCGAAACGGGAGATTCCCATGCCGCGCTGGTCGTCCCTGGCCGCTACGCTCGCGGCGGCAATCCTGGTGGGCGGGTGCGAGCTAGATGTCGAGAATCCGAATGCCCCCGACGCGAACCGGGCGTTCCAAGACCCGGCCGGCCTGGCGCAATTGCTGGGCGGCGCGTTTCGAACCTGGGTCGACGCCCGCAGCGGTTACTACACCATGCCCATGACCGCGATGGCCGACAACTACACCGCTTCGTGGAACAACGCTGCGCTCCGGTTCTACAGCTCCGTCGGCTCCGACTGCCCGCAGCGGTGCGGCTGGACCAACAGCGCCACGGCGCCCGAGGCCGCGGGCGGGGGCGGGCCCATCGAGAACCAGTGGTACGGGTACAATACGGTGCTCTCCTCGGCCAACGACGTACTCACGGCCGTCGCCGACGGTCTGTGCTTCGACGACGACTGCACCGCCGACAACACCGAGACGTCGCGCAACACGGCGATCGCCAAGATGCTGCAGGGCATGGCCCTGGGCGGCCTCGCGCTGGTCTACGATCAGGGCTTCCTGGTCGATGAGACCACCGACCTGAGCGACATCCGCAACCTCGCCTTCAACACCCGGCAGGAGCTGCGGGACGCGGCCCTGACGAAATTCTCGGAGGCGTGGACCGAGGCTGGTGCCAAGAGCTGGTCCACGCCCAGCGAGTGGATGGGCGTGGGCGCCGGCACGTCCTATACCAACGCGCAGATCCGCCAGGTCATCCGGACCATGCAGGCCGAGCTGATCGCCATGTGGCCGCGCAACGCGGCGGAGAACGCCCAGGCCGCGTGGGGCCAGGTGGCGACGTTCGCCTCGCAGGGGGTCAGCGCGGCGCCGGCGTTCAACTGGGAGTTCTACATCGACACGGACTCCCGCGAATGCGGCATCGAGTGCGTCAAGACCTGGGGCAACTCCATCGGGACCATGCGGGTGGACACTCGGGTGGCCGCCCTGATCACCACCAACCACCTGCACCCGTGGCCGGAGCCGAACGGCAATCCCTGCCCCACGGTATCCGCCGACAGGCGGGTGGGGGACGGTTCGTGGGGGCCCTCGGACAACTTCAACGGATACGCCACCAAGAGGGCGACGGCCACCGCGGGCACCGACTACGCCTGCTCCGGCGTGGTGGTTTTCCCGCCGGCGCGCGGCCAATACCACCAGAGCAACCTGGTGCACATCCGCTACGAGCGCCTGGCGTACCGGGGCGAGAACCTGCCGACCTCCGACGGCACCGGTCAAGACCCGTTCTACACCCGGCAGATGAACGACCTGCTGTGGGCCGAGGGGCTGATCCGGAGCGGCGGCAGCACCGCGCAGGCGGCTCAGCTCATCAACAACAGTCGCGTCACCCGTGGCGGGCTGACGGCGCTCACCGGGGCCGAGGGCACCGCGGCGTTGCTGGCCGCGCTGCAGTACGAACAGGAAATTGAGTTCATGGGTCAGGGCCCCACCGCGTTCTTCAACCGCCGCCGGATCGACGGGCTGCAAGCGGCCACGCCGAGGCACATGCCCGTCCCGGCGAAGGAGCTGGACGTGCTGCTGCGCGAGATCTACTCGTTCGGCGGGCCGGGCAAGCCCGACATGTCGGTCGTCGCCGGCAGCGCGGGCGCGGACGGCAGCAGCCAGAGTAAGGTGCGGTCGGTCCGGGACATCTGGAAGGACTACCAAACGATGGCCCGGGCGGCGACCTCTAGAAAACGCTGAGGTCGGAACGCCCGAACATCGGGCTTCCGATAGTCGGACCGAAGAGGGGCGGGATCATCGATCCCGCCCCTCTTCTCTTGCCTGCCGACTCGCTGCAACTGGACTCCGGCGCGTTAGGGGCATTGTCAGCCGGTCTCTCCCATCATATGCTGGAGTAGGGACACGCGACAATCCGTCGCGGACGCAGAGCCTCGCCGAGGTGCGCTTCATGCGGTACGGGCTCACGATCTGGGCGGCGGCGGGTCTGGTAGGCAGCGGGATTACCGCCTTGTTGTGGGCCCAGACTCAACCACGCCAGCAAGTACGGCTCATCGGACGAGTCTCCGATGAGGCGCACCGCCCGGTTGAACGGGTGGAAGTCATCGTGGACCGCCGGGAAGTACGGGCGATGACCGACGGTGCCGGTATCTTCCAGCTCGACGTGTCTCCGAGCGATAGTACCGTCGGCTTTCGGCGGATCGGGTACCGGCCGATGCTCCTCACCATCCATCCGCTGCCGCCGGCCCGCGACACCATCCTGGTCGAGCTGCTGAGCAGCGCGGTTCAGCTGCCGGAGGTGATCATCTCAGGTTCACCTAGCAAGCCCCTTCGCTACGCGGGGACAACGAAATACGACGAGGTGTTCCTCCGGCGGAAGGTGGGCCTGGGCACGCTCATCACTCGCGGGGCCATCGACGCTCAGTTTGGCGTTGCCACGCACGAGCTGCTGAAAGGCATTCCCGGTATCCGAATCTGGAATGGCCCGCCCAAGCGGATCCGGTTCGCTCGTTGTCAGGAGCCTGGGGGGGTGAGCGTCTTTATTGACGGAGTCCGGCAAATGATTGGAGCTTCTTCTGCCGGTGTCGCCGTATCGGCCAATAGGGGCTCCGGCAGGATACCGCAAGCCGGCGCAGCACGAGCCTCGCCCGGGCTTGCTCCAGGCCTTACACAGGATGAGCCCGAGATTGAGATGCTCTCGCAAATCAACCCGGCGGACATTGAAATGATCGAGGTGTACCGCGGGGCGAGCGAGATCCCGGGGGTATTTCATTGGGACGGCTGCGCCGTGATAGCGGTTTGGACCAGGTGGAACCGTTGACGCGCCCTTAGGGGATGCGCACCGTAACCTCCGCCTGCCCCGGTGCCAGCGGAACCACCTGCTCCCGCCCGCCGGGCCACCGGACCCATAGCGCCGTGGGCTCCCCGGCCCGGCCCAGGACCTGCACCGCGCCGTTCTGCGACCAGTACCCCGAGCCCGCCTGCACCTCCCGAACCGGCCCGTCCCGGTCACCGTAGCGCAGCCGGACCTGCGTGCCCACGGCCGTCGGGTTGCCCGGCGGCCCAACCAGGCGCACGCGCAAGCCGGGTGTGGCGCCGGCGTTTCGGAACAGGCGCGTGGCGGCCCCGTTCTGGCTGATGGCGAGATCGAGCCGCCCGTCATCGTTGAAGTCGGCGTAGGCCGCCCCGCGCTGCTCGCCGTAAACAAACAGGCCGGAGCGCTGCCCCGGCACCGGCTTGAGTCCTCCGGCTCCATCGCCTAAGAGCAGAAGGCTCCGGCCCGCATCGTACCGCGGCGTCGCGACCTCCGTGGCAAAGAAGTTCTGGCTCAGGAACAGGTCCTCGTTCCCGTCGCCGTCGAAGTCGGCGACGCCGGCGTAAAAGGCGGGCGCCAGCTGGGCCTCCAGGGGCAGTGGCCGGGTCTCGAACCGATCCCCCCGGTTGAGGAATGCCGTATGGTCCATCGTCGTGGCGCCGAGCCGGATCGCGCCGGGGGCGAACCGGCCGAGCACCTGATCCATGGTGGCATCCGCGTACGCCCCGAAGGTCCGGAGCCGCTGCGCCACACCCGGCAGCGCTACGCCGAGCCGGGTGAACGTGGTGAGCGGCGCTACGTCCCCAATCCGAGGGTCCTCCTGCGCGAGCAGCACGCCGGGACGGCCGCGTTCAGCGAAGGAACCGAAGTACAGGAACAGCGGCCGGGTCTCGCTCGCGTGATAGCCGGTGTTCCGGCCCCAGCTGGTGGCCACGATGTCGAGCCTGCCGTCGCCGTCGAGGTCGCCGGTGGCAAGTCCGTTCCACCGGCTGTACCGCCCCGACAGGCCCGGCAGGTCCGGCGCGGGGCGGAAGCGGCCGCCCTGGTTCAGGAAGATGCGGATGGTGCCCCACTCGATGGCCACGAGCAGGTCCGGCCACCCGTCGCCGTTGATGTCGGCGAACGAGGCCGCGGAGACCATCCCCATGCTGGAGAACAGCGAGTTGTTCGCCGAGTCCGGCGCCAGCTGCCCGCCCTGGTTCCGGTACGCCCTAGAGGACGGCGATAGCGGGTAGGCTCCGGGGTGGATCCGCCCGCCGACGAACAGGTCGAGGTTGCCGTCCCCGGTGTAGTCCGCCAACGCCAGCGGGCCCACGCTGGCGATGTCGCCCGGCACCAGCGGGGTCATCGCTCCGGTCGCCGGGGAGTAGCCGACCACGCTGGGAGCGGCCAGTGCCTCGCTGGTGGTTCCCATCTCGTAGCTCGACACTCCCGCGATCACCATCCGCCTTCCTTGGGCCTCGGGCCAGCCCAGGATGGTCGTGAGGTCCCCGTGCGCTGGCGGG
>Ga0209342_10002053_pt1 | contig 22053 bp, 19 predicted proteins | sample RifCSP16_2_FD_184023 | JGI IMG/M metagenome (GOLD analysis project Ga0209342, IMG submission 184023) | Soil microbial communities from Rifle, Colorado - Rifle CSP2_sed 16_2 (SPAdes) (version 2) | ecosystem: Environmental > Terrestrial > Deep subsurface > Rock core/Sediment | place: Rifle... | reverse complement strand
CTATGACAAAGTATATAGGATTAGACGCCCATTCGTCAACATGTACATTCAATGTGACGGATGAAAGAGGGCGTGAGATAGACAACACTACCATCGAGACCAATGGCAGGCTGTTGGTCAAATATCTAAGAGGAATAGGAGGCATTAAAAAACTCACCTTCGAAGAATGTGAGTTAAGCAACTGGCTGTATGAGATTTTAAACCCGGAGGTTGATGAACTATTAGTATGCAACCCAGTGGCAAACAAGGACTACAAAAAGATTAAAACAGACAAAATGGATGCCAGGAATCTGGCAAAGTTATTACGAGGCGGTTTTTTAATTCCTGTATATCACGATGGTTCTTCAAGGGAAAGGTTTCGGAGCTTGATGTCCGCCTATCAGGATTTGGTTGAAGAGGCAGTTAGGCTCAAGAACAGATACAAATCACTGTTTCGCAAAGAAGGGAAGAAGATTAAAGGAGAGACCTTATATAACGACGAGAGTTTTCTTGAAGGACTCAAGCGCTGCGACTTTAAATTTATCGGCAGTCAAATATATCATCTTATAGAAAAGATGGAACAAGGCCGAAAAGAATATTTAAAAGAGATATTCAAATACAGTAAAGGATTTAAAGAGATAAAATATCTTAAAACCATACCGGGTATCGGCCAGATACAGGCAGCAAAGATTACCTCGCAGGTTATAGACCCGAAGAGATTTGCCGACAAGTATAAATATTATAGCTATTGCGGGTTAGTAAGACATAAGAGGATAAGTGATGGCAAGGAATATGGGAGTCGCAGGATTTGGGGGAACCGGATATTAAAATGTGTTTACAAGATGGCTGGGCTTTCGGCTTTAAAAGGCAACAGTGGTCTAAGGAAATACTACGATTATTTACGGTCTAAAGGCATAAGTCATGATAATGCATATAATGCAGTATGCCGTAAGATAGCAGCAATAAGTTTAAGCGTATGGAGGAATAGCGAGAGATATAATGACGAAATCATAACAGGCAATCTAACCAGGTAAAACAGATTAAGAGGCATGAGAGGTTGTCTTCATTTGATTCTTAATCTTGTTTTCTTGGGAGAGGGAAGAGATCCTTTTGTCATTGACCCAAAGAGGTCCAAGGGAATGGTTGATCCTCCCTCGTTTAAATCCAATATTACCATGCTCATTTAAGAGCACCGATAGATGACTGAAAACTGATTGCCAAAGGTATTTCAGATAATGGTAATGGAAAGAAAACGATAATGAACAAATTTACCAATCGTGCATCAAGACCTTATTGCTTGATTTGCTTGAGTCTGGAAGGACGCATGGCAGAAATCGTTTTTTACTGTTTTTGCCGATAGGGATAGTTTTTGCTTCTTGACATGCTTTTTCATAGATGACAGATGGGGCAATCGTCATCTTGTGGGAATAATCAGCCTTTGAATCAAACGGCGGGTCAATGTAGATGAGGTTTATCTTGCCTTCATATCCCTGCGTAAGTAAAGCCTGCATTGCAAGAAGATTATCGCCCCAGATGAGGCGGTTCATCTTCTGTTTGTCAATCTCTGCCTCGCCTAACTTTCCATCTCTAAACGATAAAGGCAACTGCTCTCTGTGAGCAGGATTGGGGATTACAACTTCTGCTGTCTGAAATTCAATGTCTTTTGGATTCGGCGCCCTGCGGGGTTTAGAGCCCCACACCAGCCTTGCAGAATCTTTTTTGCGTATTTTACCGTTATCCATTACCTAATGCCCATGCTCCTTATGTTCAATAGCTCTGAAAAGCTGATTTGTAATGCAACTGTTGCACTCTGCCTGAAGTGTAGTATAGAAGATGTGGTGGTCTTTGGCAAGTCTTTGGTTTATCAAATCCAGGATTTCACCCCTGCGGCTGCGCGCCTCTTCTTTCATATCAATATGCGCGCTCATTGCATGGATATTTGAGCAGATGCTCCATATATGAAGGGTGTGGATGCCCTGCACGCCATCTAATGCTTTTATATCCTCAACAATCTTCTTAATATCAATCTCTTTTGGCACGCCTTCCAGAAGGATATGGGCTGATTCCAGAATTATCTTAACCGCGCCTATGATAATAATTATGCCTATGCCTATGCTTATGAGCGGGTCGGCAATAAACCAGTTTGTATAATAAATGATAATGCCGCTTAAAGGGAACTAAGGGGTCTAAAGGGAACTAAGGGGTCAGGTCTTGAATCTTGACATTGACAGAATAGAAAACAAACAAATAAGGAATGTCAAAAATAAAGACCTGACCCCATTTCCTACACATTTCCTACATTTCCTATTTCCTGCTGGAATGTCCATTTCCTGCTCCTGCGCCGTCCTCTCTAACAACAAAATCACTCCCCTGACCAATCGGATTCCCTTCGCTGTCGTATGAAATAATAACCACAACAGCCTTGCTATTTTCTCTAAAAATCTTTTCAGCATCAGCAAAGGAGAGGGCAGGATAGACAAGTATGAGTATAATTATTAGAGGTAGAGCGGCATACCTTTGTTTTAAAGAGTGGAAAATCATTTTATTTCCTTCCGTTTTCCGGTCATTGCCTTCATAAGCAGGACTGGAAACTTATATGGCTTTTCAGCACTGTTATCGTATTTCGTCAAGCGATGAAATATGAACCAGTCAAATTTTTATAGAGGGGCAGAGGAGGGCAGAGGGATACTTCCCGTATTTATCTTCAATCCGCTATTTCACCTTTATCCAATAGCTCTTCTCCTATCCCTGTTTTTATAAATTCCATATATCACTGTCATACCAACCCTAAATCTTGAACAAAAAATTGTCTTATTTTCCTCCTCCCTGCGCCAGCCTTTGAATATTCGCGACATATTTAAAAAAGTGACATCATTCACCCTCCCCTTAATCCCCTCCCTTTGCGGAAGAGGGTCAGAGCCTGCCCCTGCATGTATTTAGCAGGGAGTGAGGGGTAAAAGTGTCGTTGACTGTAAAAGGCGGGGCTTATGGTGGCTATGGCAGTTAAATTTTTATTGAAATATTTTTCGGCAAGTAGGATATTAGTTTTTATGGAAGAAAAACAGAAAGGCTTCTGGAATAAATTAAAGGCAAAATGGTATCATAAGGGGCTTAAGTTTAATACCCTCCCTGAGACAGCGCTTAAAATCATCCTGCCGAGAACAAAAGACTGCAAAACCTTTCTTGATGTGGGTTCAGGATGCGGAACTCTTGCCATACCACTTGCAAAGGCAGGTAAAACAGTTACAGCCCTTGACCCCTCCCCTGCCATGATAAACATATTAAAGGAAGAAACTAAAAAGAGAGGATTGAGAAATATAAAACCGGTCAATGCCGCATGGGGTGAGGTGGAGATGAAACCCCACGATGTTGTCCTTTGCGCCAATGTGCCTGAACTTTTAAAGGACTCAATAGATTTTTTAAGGCAGGCAGACGCCCTCGCCAAAAAAGCAGTTTTCCTGATAGAGGGCGCAGACCCGAATGCCGACAAGTTTTATTACAAAGAATTATATCCTCTGTTATTCAATAGGCCGTTTCCGGCAAGGACCGATTATTTCAAGACCTATACAAACCTGCACAACCTCGGCATATTCGCCAATATAGAAATTATAGAATACGACTTTGACCAGCCTTTTGATGACATGAATGAGGCGCTGGAATTCTGGAAAGAATATATAGGTATTGTTACAGGAGAGCATGATGAAAAACTTAGAAATTTCCTGAAAGACAAGCTGGAGAAATTCAAAGACGGCCTCATTGCTCGCTTTCATAAGAAATCGGCAGTGCTATGGTGGAGAAAATAAATTGATTACACAGATTATAAAGGCAGATTAACACCGATTCAGGCAAAAAAACGGCTTTAATCTGTGTAAATCGCTCTTAAAAATCTGCGTAATCAGGTATAATAATGATACCCTTAAAAGACGACAACCCTACCAGCACATTTCCCTTTGTAACCATCTTTATTATCTCAGCCAATATAATCGTGTATATCTATCAATTAACATTAGAATCGCAGGCTGGAGAGTTTTTCGTTCTGCGCGCAGGGGCGCTGCCTTATGAGATAACCCATTTTGTGGATATATACCCGCTGGCATTTATAAGGCCGCCGCTAACCTTATTTTCAGCCATGTTTGTCCACGGCGGATTATTGCATGTAGGCGGCAACATGCTGTATCTCTGGATATTCGGCGACAATATAGAAGACAGGCTCGGCCATTTCAGGTTTTTCATATTTTATATATTGACAGGGCTTATAGCAAGTTTCGCCCACATAGCTATGCTGCCGAATTCCACAATACCAATGATTGGCGCAAGCGGCGCCATTGCAGGTATACTTGGAGCATACCTTGTTTTATATCCGAAGGCCAAAGTCTTTACCCTGGTTTTCTTATTTGTCTTTGTAGATATTGTGAGAATTCCTGCTATAATTTTTCTTGGCCTATGGTTCGCCTTTCAGTTGCTAAGTTCAGGGGCCGGGGGCGGCATTGCCTGGTATGCGCATATAGGCGGTTTTATAGGAGGCATAGCGCTGATAAAATTGTTTGAGAAAAAGAGAAGAAAATTTAAAAAAGATTTGATATGATAGCAGCTATATTTTTAACAATGTGGAAATAGCATGCTGAATGAAAAACAAAAACTTATGCAAATAATCAACCTCGGCCTTGAGGTTGCACAGGTTAAGGATATTGACCTGCTTTTGGAGAGGATTCTTACAGAGGCAAGGCATTTTGTTAATGCTGACGCAGGCTCTATTTATATCAAAGAAGACCATAAATTGATGTTCAGTTACACCCAAAACGAAACCCTCAGACAAAAGCTCCCAGCAGGCAGGAAGCTCATCTACTCAACATTTTCCATTCCGATTAACGACAAATCAATCGCAGGATATGTCGCCCTTACAGGAAAGACTCTGAACATTGAGAATGTTTATAAACTGCCTGAAGACGTTTCTTACTCATTTGACAAACGTTATGACGAGGTGTCCGAATATCGCACACAATCAATGCTGGCCTTTCCTTTAAAGACACACAGGGGAGATGTAATCGGTGTGCTACAGTTGATAAATGCTCAGGACAAGAATAAAAATATCAAGCCATTTAATAAAGAGGATGAACCGCTTATCATGCATTTCGCTAATAATGCGGCTATGGCTGTAGAACGCGCATTGATGACAAGGGCGATTATTTTAAGGATGATAAGGATGGCTGAACTGCGCGACCCAAAAGAAACCGGAGCGCATGTAAATCGCGTGGCTTCATATTCAGTTGAGATATATGAGGCATGGGCATTGAAGAGAGGAATTTCCCAGAAAGAGATTGACAAGAATAAAGATGTGCTGAGGATGGCTGCTATGCTTCATGATGTGGGGAAGGTGGCCATATCTGATGTTATATTAAAAAAACCTGCCAAATTGGATATGAATGAGATTGAGGTCATGAAGCAACACACCTATCTGGGGGCAAGGCTTTTTTCCGACAAATATTCTGATTTTGATGAGGCAGCTTCGCAGGTGGCATTGAATCACCATGAACGGTGGGATGGAAACGGCTATCCTGGCTATATTGACCCAATAACCGTTCAACCTATTTCAGATTGTCGAACCGAAAAGGGCGCAGTCTGTGGGAAAAAGGGCGAAGAGATTCCTCTTTTTGGCCGGATTGTTGCAGTTGCAGATGTATACGACGCCTTATGCTCGCGCAGGGCATATAAAGAACCATGGGATGAATCAAGGATTCTCGAGAACTTGCATGAAGAGCGGGGCAAACAGTTTGACCCGGAAATGATAGACGCCTTTTTTTTAAGCCTGGATGTCATTCGCAGCGCTGCTGAACGTTATCCTGATAAATAATAAAGCCTTGACATGATTTGACAAGTTTTGATAGATTTACAGTTATAGTCAGCGATATAAATTTGTAGTCTGCCGATTTATCGGCGACTTTAAAATACGCCCATAAATGGGCAAACTACATCTACTTATTTATTTCGTTCACTATAGTTGTAAAGACATTACTCGGCTAAATTATATGAGAAGATTCTCTGCGATAATTCTGCTTGCAGGCATATTTGCCATGAATATGGATATGCTTTGCCAATCGCTATGCTCATCAGGTCATAGTGATATGGTTAATGGCCATGCGTCTCATAAGACAACAAATCACGAAATGCCGAAAGGCGATATGTGCCCGACAACACATAATGACGCCCATCAATCTCATCATGATATGCCTCAATCATCCATAAAGTGCGATTGCTCGGCAGACCAGGCAGCATCCGTTGGTTTTGAATTTACATCTGCAAACGCTGCCTTGAATGTAACGCCTTATCTGCGCATGATTTCAACAATCCAGCCGCAAAGTATTATCTTTTTAAGCAATACACCAACCCTGTTAGAGAATCCTCCGGAAATACTCTCCTGATTTTTCACATCCGTATCTAAAACTAAAAAAGGGACTATGGGTTAGCGTCTAATTTGCAGTATGCCTTTGCAGGCATATATAAATACGCTTATAACCGTCTATCCCCTATCCTCTATTTTCAGGGAGGCAATCTAATGTTTTACAAACTAATCATAGAATGCGGCCATATGGGCGCAGGCAATGGATTTGAAAGAGTTTGGTTTATCAAAGGTGAGGACCCATTGGAAGTGCTTCAAAAGGCAAGGAGGCTGCCACGGGTAAAGAGAAAAGAGACATCCCTTGCTGTCAAAATGATTCAAGAGATAAGCAGAGAAGAATATATAACTGGCATGAATAGCTACAGTGAAACAGCAGCATATTACCGTTAGTCAGCATTTGACGGGGCGGACATTATGCAGTGTCCGCCCACGGCTTCCTAAGATAAAGGAGATTTTATGAAAATATTACGTTTTTCCATTTGCACTATAGCTTTTGTTTTATTGTCTTTTAATGTCAATGCAGAAGAAGGTGTTACTAAGCTTGAAGATATTGTAGTCACCGGCACACGAGAGGCAGAACCTTTAAAGGAAACACCGTCGACTGTCAATACGCTCAAGTCAGACGAAATTAAAGCTGTAAAGTCTACACATCCATCTGAAATAATGAACAGGATTCCCGGCGTTTGGATTAACTCTACCGGCGGAGAAGGCCATATTACTTCAATTCGCCAGCCGCTTACTACTAATCCGGTCTATCTCTATCTGGAGGACGGTGTTCCAATCAGGTCAACAGGATTTTTTAATCATAATGCCCTCTATGAAGTAAACATGCCTGCCGCAGACCGCATAGAGGTCATAAAAGGGACAGGCACTGCGCTTTATGGAAGCGATGCTATTGGCGGCACAATAAATGTCATAACAAAGGCACCGCCATTAAAACCTGAGATTGAGATTAACCCTGAGATTGGCCAGTATGACTGGTATCGTTTATTGATTAGCGGCGGCCATACAGTAGGTGATAATGGGTTTAGTTTTGACCTTAACGCAACCCATTCCGGCGGATGGCGTGAAAGGAAGCTATACGACCGCTATTCTACAACCTTAAGATGGGACCATAACTTTTCGGTTACAAGCAATGCCAAGACCATAATTGGCTATTCCAATATTGACCAGGAGACCAGCGGCGGAGCGCCTCTTACAAAGGCAGATTATGATTCACGGCCGTGGTACAACTACAACACCTTTGATTATAGAAAGGTAGAGACGTTCAGGCTTTCCTCTGCCATAGAAAGTGAAATTGGAGAAAAGGCATTGCTCAGCGCTATTCCTTATATCCGCTGGAACAGGATGGACTTGCTGCCTGAGTGGGGAATATTTAAAAGCGGCGCTAATTATGCCGGATATGAATCCACTACCCAGTTTTATTCTCTCGGCCTTCTTACAAAGTACCGCCGCGACTTTGAGCCTTTAAGAAGCCGCTTCATTATTGGCGTTGATATGGACTATAGCCCGGGCAGTTACCAGGAAAAGCGGCTGATAGTAAACAGAGACACTGCAACCCTTAAATATACATCTTACAGATATGATACAAGCACAGCCAACAATTATGACTATGATGCCGCATTCACCGGCATTTCGCCGTATACACAGATAGAGTTGTCGCCTGCTCCGAGCCTCCGCTTTACCATTGGAGCACGGTATGATGACTTGTCTTATGACTATACCAATAATATGTCCACATCCAGCAATCGTCCTGCGTCAACTGAGAAATCCTTTTCTCATCTGAGCCCAAAAGTCGGGGCAACATATGCTGTTTCCGATGATTTAAGCGTCTTTGCAGCTTACAATAACGGTTTCCGTATACCCTCTACCGGAGATCTTTTCAGGGCCGGCGGCACAGCCACTACTGCCGTTGACCTCAATCCAATAAAGGTGGATAGCTATGAAACAGGCGTCAGAGGCAAGGTTGGTTCTATGGTTACCTTTGACACAGCTATCTATTACATGCAGAAAAAGGATGATATTGTGACTTACAATATTGCCCCAGGAAATTCTCAGAGACTCAATGCAGGCAAGACAGAGCATAGAGGTGTTGAGGTTGGTGTGGGTGTGCAGCCTATAAAAGAGGTTGGCATGAATGTGAGCTATTCTTATGCAAAGCATACATACGATGAATGGAAAGTTTCAACAACAACAGATTACAGCGGTAAAGAGATGTCCATTGCCCCAAGGCAGAATCTGAATGTGCGCATGGATTATACCCCAGCGTTTTTAAACGGCGGAATTGTGGAACTGGAATGGTCCCATCTTGGGAGCTACTGGATGGATGATGCGAATACAGAAAAGTATAAAGGTTATGACCTTCTGAATGTGAGGACATCCTATACTATGACCAAACAGTGGGAGTTGTATGTAAAGGTTTTGAATCTTATGGACAGGGCTTATGCAGACAGGGTGTCAAAGAGCAGCACAGGCGAGACACTCTATGCGCCCGGCCAGCCACAGACATTTTTTACAGGGGTTGTGTATAACTGGGGGGAATAATGAGAATTGCGATTTACGATTTACGATTTACGATTTTATTTTTGTGCGTTGCTTTGCTGCTGATTGTCCATGCAGGTTGCATGGCAGGAGATAGCTCCTTTGGTAACCACATTGGCATAAACCACCCTGACAAAAAGGTTTCTCCGCCTGTCATGGCAGTATATGAAGGAAAAATATTTATTTCCTACATCAGAGAAGAGGAAGATGTCTATCTCACTGTTTTATCTGAAGACGGCAAAACCCTGATTGCCCCTGCAAAGATAAATGACAAAACATCCCCTGCCAACGGTATCCATCAAAACCCTGGGATGGCAATCGGGCCAAATGGTGAAATCTATATAACATGGACAAGCCCCCGGGAAGGCGATGAATTTGCGGCAGACATAAGATTTGCAGTTTCTATGGACAGCGGAAAGACATTTTCGCCGTCCATAGCGGTAAATGATAATACGACATCCAGCTCAAGAGGGTTTGAATCCATTGCCACCGGCAAAAACGGAGCTGTCTTTGTTGCATGGCTTGACGGAAGGGAGAAAAAACAGGGCGTATCATCCGCATATTTTTCCCGTTCTACAGACGGAGGCAGGACATTTGAAAAGAATATCAAGCTGGATGACAATGCCTGCCCCTGCTGCAGAACAGCAGCGGCTGCGGCAGATGACGGAACTATTTATGTTTCCTGGCGAAAGGTCTTTGACGGAGATATCCGCGATATGGTGGTTGCCGCCTCAAAAGACAATGGCAGGACATTTCAGCAGCCTGCTGTGGTAAGCCGCGACCAATGGGCTATTCAAGGCTGCCCTCATAGAGGGCCGTCTATGGATATTGATGAAAAGGGAGTTCTTTATTACTCATGGTATACAGAAGGGAGCGACGGCCTGCCGGGTATTTATCTTTCCGCCTCAAAAGATGGCGGCAAGACGTTTACATCCAAAGAATCTCTGCCTGTGGGCAACAGGGTTTTCCCTGACCATCCGAAACTAACTGTTGGAAAGAATGGGACAGTCTATTTAGTATGGGAGGAAAAGACGCCGGTCTTAAGCAAGATTATGTTTGCGTCCTACAGGGAGGGCAAGGGGTTTTCCAAACCGGAGCAATTGAGCCAGGGTGTAAGAAGGTCTTATGAACCTGTGGTATCGGCAGGTGATGACGGAACTGTTTATGCTGCATGGGGATACGATGAGATACGGTTTTCAAAGGTAATAATCAGGGCAATGAAACCATAAAACCCTCTCCCCTTGCGGGAGAGGGAAGGGTGAGGGGTAATTATGTTTGAAATCATAGCAAAAGGCGGTTTTGTAATGGCGCCGCTTATTATATGTTCGGTTATATCATTAGCTGTCATCATAGACCGAAGCCTCTTTTGGCTAAAACAACGAAAGGAAATTTCTGCTGAGGAGTTTTTAAAACTCGTTGAGGCAGGCAGAGAAAAAGAGCTTGCGGAAAAGACAAACGCATCCGTTGCAATGGAGTCCGCTGCGACAAAGGAGGTAATAAAGATGAAGAAATACCTTCCTGCAATGGATACGATAATAACGCTTGCGCCCCTTCTTGGACTTCTCGGCACTATAATCGGCATGATACGTTCGTTTGATGTGATGAGCCTTGCCGGGCTGGGTCAGCCCCACGCTGTTACAGGCGGAGTGGCTGAGGCGCTTATTGCGACTGCGACAGGTCTCACTGTTGCCATAATAACGCTTATACCATACAACTTTTTTCTCAATAAGGTTGAAAAGGCGGTCGAGGAGATGGAGCATTATGCGACAAGGCTTGAAATGATTTTTAAGAATGAGAAAAAATAACCCCACCCTCACCTTAATCCTCTCCCTGAGGGAGAGGAAGAAAAGAGGAAAAATCCTCTCCCTGAGAGATGAGATTTTTTATTGTTTTCTCTTCCAGAGAGGAAATTTTTCAGTTCCCTCCCCTTCAAGGGGAGGGTTAGGGTGGGGATGGGGTAAAGAGGGTATTTTCAGATGAAGATACGGTCATTTGCAAAAACAAAGAAAAAGGCGCGCATTGAGATAATCCCGATGATTGACACTATGTTTTTTCTTCTGGTCTTTTTTATGATCGCTACCCTTTCCATGACTGTTATGCGCGGCATGCAGGTAAATCTGCCAAAGGCGGACGCAGTTAAAAAGGATATAAAAGAGAACCTCTCGGTAACTATTTCAAAGGATGGAAAAATTTATTTCAATAAAAAAGAGACAAGCATCCCTGAACTGCGAGGCGCGCTCGTTGCAGAGGTTTCGGCTAATCCCGATACTATGGTAATCATCAATGCGGATGAAGAAGTTCTGCACGGCAAAGTTGTAGAGGTAATGGATGCGATAAAGCTTTCCGGCGTAACTAAACTTGCAATAGCAACAAAACAGCCAGCCCCTGCAAGTTTTAAGCAGGGAAAGGATAAAAAGCAATGAGCAGCCTAAAAATCCCTTTTATTATTTCTGTTTTATTTCACAGCATTGCGCTTTTTTCTCTAACTGTTTTTTATCAGCCGGCAAGAGAAGCATTTATGAATGTTACACCTCTTGAGTTTATCCATGTATCTCAAAAAGAAGATAAGAGTGTCCAACCAAATCCAAATAAAGAAAGGCCAAAACAGGCCGCCATTACTAAAAAGGTAGAGGCTGTTCAGCCTTCAAGAATGGAAGAAAAAGTTGAAACCGAAACTCCGCATATTGACCAGGCTCCATTGCCGGTCGTTAAGCAAGAAGAGGCCGCATCAATCAAAACAGAGGATGTTGAAGAAGACAGTAATGCAAAAAACAATTTCTCGGATAATAATAAAACCGGCGAAGTCAATGAGCGCACTCTGTTTGAGGCTATGGTAAAGAGCAGGATAGAAAAGGCCAAGTTCTACCCACGCTGGGCAAGGCAGAAGGGTTACGAAGGTGTTGTGGGCGTGCATTTTACAATACAGCCTGATGGAAATGTTGTTGGCATTAAAGTCGTCAGACCCTGCCACTGCGAGATATTAAACAAGGCAGCATGCGAGGCTATAAAAAAGGCAGCGCCATTTAGTCCGATGCCAAAAGATATGGAAAATCAGGAGATGGCAATGGAGGTGGACATTGGGTTTAGATTAGAGTAGAGTAGTAGCTTACACTATCTCATACTGCTCCTGATGTAACGAACTCAATATTTTTATAACCACCTTCTTTTTAAACCTCTTTTCTAACTCTTCTATGACATTTTCATTCTCTCCGTAGAGAAGCTCTGCAATGGCAGGATGCGCATAAATAGTAGCCTTTCGTCTCTTTTTGGGCAGCTCTTTTATAAGCTCTCTGTAGAGCTCCATTATCACCGTATATTTTGACCGTATAATGCCGTTTCCTTCGCAGTATGGACATGGCTCGCAGAGGAGTTGGTTTATGCTCTCCCTGCTTCTTTTCCTTGTCATCTCTACAAGTCCCAGCTCTGAGATTTTTAATATGTTTGTCCTTGCCTTATCTGCCCTAAGCGCCTCTTTCAGGGCATTGTAGACCTTTTCCCTGTTGGCTGACTTTGCCATATCTATCAGATCAAGGACTATTATGCCGCCGATGTTCCTGAGCCTAAGTTGATAGACAATCTCCTTAACAGCCTCCATATTTGTTTTGAGAACTGTCTCCTCTGAGCTTTTTTTGCCCACATATTTCCCTGTATTTACATCTATTGCAGTTAATGCCTCCATCTGGTCTATGATAATGTAGCCGCCTGACTTCAGCCATACCTTCTTTTCAACAGCGTCTGCCAGCTCTATCTCAATGCCGTATGTGTCAAATATCGGCTCTTCAGACTCATATAATTCAATATGCTGTTTTAAGTCAGGCAGAAAATCTTCTGCAAATTTTATCGCCCTCTCATATTCTGCTCTATCATCTATAATCAGCCTGTCTATATCAGTAGTAAATATATCTCGCATTGTCCGTAGTGTTAAATCCAGTTCTTGATATAAAAGGCCCGGGGGAGGTGTTTTTTCCCGCTTTTTCAGTATCTCAGCCCACAATTTTACAAGAAATTCCATATCTGATTTTATATCCTGTTCATACATGCCTTCACATGCGGTGCGGATTATGAAACCAGAGCCCTGGGGTCTCAGCCGTAAAACAATATCCCTGAGCCTCCGCCTCTCCTTCTCACTTTCAATCCTTCTGGAGATGCCGATGTGATCGTCTGTGGGAGTAAAGACAATCTGCCTCCCAGGAAGCGAAACATGCGATGTTATCCTTGCGCCCTTGCTCCCTATAGGCTCTTTTGCCACCTGCACCATAATCTCCTGGCCTTCCTTTATAATATCCTGAATGGGCATATGCTTAGGATGCCGCTCCCGCGCCTCTTCTTCTGCCTCTTTTGCAATGTCCTCAAACTCTTCAAACCGCTCATAGATATCTGATGCATGGAGAAATGCTGTCCTCTCTAATCCTATATCAACAAATGCAGCCTGCATACCGGGCAATACCCTGACAACCTTTCCTTTGTATATATTCCCGCTTAAACCCCTGTCTTTTGGCCGCTCCAAGTAAAATTCTACAAGCCTGCCTCCCTGCAGAACCGCGACCCGCGTCTCGTGAGAGCTGTAATTTATAACAATTTCATTGCCTGAGTGTTTCATAATGCCCTTTCGTTTTTAAGATTGAAATAAGACGGCTGTCATTGTGAGAAAGGCCGAGAAGGCGCGCTATAACCTCATTAGGTTTCACACTCCCCTTTTCTCCTCTATCAATAGTCAACCGTATCGTAGCCGTGTCTATAAGAGAAAGGTTCTTTATCAGCGGCCGTATGTCTATGCTTCTCTGTTTCCCTTCTCTTTCCTGATGAATAATAATCTCATCGCTCCTCATAAGTCCATTGATAAGTTCATCTAATTTATTACCATTTTTAAGGTTTTCCAAAAAAATCAGATATGTTGCCTCTTGTGGAATTTTAACAACAAAATCAGGTCTTGTTGGAAGCTCTATTGCCTCTAATATCTTAATCCCCTCTGACAGTGTGCTGTTGAGCCTTTCAAGTACTGCCTGAGGTTTCATATGCCCTCTCAGTTCCAAATCCACATACTCTGCAACACTTTCAATACCTACTGAAAGAGGCGGACTAAATACCATCTTTGGCAAGGGGTGAAAACCTGCAGAATAGGTTATAGGGATTTCCGCCCTTCTGATTGCCCTTGAAAATAGAGTTACAAGCTCAAGGTGCCCAAGGTATTTCATAGCGCCTGTCTTGGAAAAGGTGAGCCTTGTTTTAAAGGTTGGAGGCTGGAGGTTTGAGGTTGGAGGATTTCTTGCCTCTAACCTCTTGCCTCTTACCTCTGACTTTTCATAGAAGCTCACATTCTTTATCACCTTATGGTCGCATATACCGCAGATACTGCACTTATCAGTCTTGCAGTCAGACGTCTGTTCTGTCATTACAGACCTTTCATATTCTTTGTACAGAAATTCTTTATCAACCCTTGCGTTGAGATGGTCCCAGGGGAATATTTCATCCCTGTCTCGCCTTCTGTATGTATAAAACTCTGGATTAACCCCATTATCTTTGAATATCTGTTGCCAAATGTCAAATCTGAAGTGGTCTCCCCAACTGTCAAAGCGGCAGCCTGCGCCGTAAGCAGCCTTTACAACTTTAGATAATCTTCTGTCGCCCCTTGCAAATACGCCCTCCAAAAAACTCATCCTCGCATCATGCCATTTAAAGTCCAATCTTCGCTTTTTAAGTTCTTGTCTCAGGAACGTCTGCCTTTCTAAAGATTCTTCTAATTGTATTTGAGGCTCCCACTGAAACGGCGTATGCGGCTTTGGTATAAATTGAGAAACGCTGACATTGATTGTGGGTCTGAAACCGAGTCTTTTCCCTGTCTCCTGAACCCTGTTGGACAGTTCAACAATCCCTCTGACATCATTCAAGGTCTCTGTAGGAAGCCCTATCATATAATACAGTTTAATTGCCTTCCACCCCATCTCAAAAACATTTTCGGCGGTTTCTATCAAGGCATCTTCTTCAATGCCTTTGTTTATCACATTTCTGAGTCTTTCGCTTCCTGCCTCCGGCGCCATGGTGAAACCGGTCTTTCTTACCCTCTTTATCTCCGCAATAAGCTGCGGGCTAAGCGTTCCCACACGCAAAGAGGGGAGAGACACAGCAACCTTTTTATCGGCAAACCGATCCATGAAATTTATCAAAACATCCTGAATGCATGAGTAGTCGCCGGTGCTTAATGATAAAAAAGAAACCTCATCATAACCTGTATTCTTTAACGCCTCTTCAACCAGCTTCATTATATTTTCAGGCGACCTCTCTCTGTTCGGCCTGTATATCATACCGGCCTGGCAGAACCTGCACCCCCTTGTGCATCCCCTGTTTATTTCTACGGTAAGATGGTCATGGACAATCTGCGGAAAAGGCACAACAGGTTTTATGGGCAGAGGCAGCTTATTAATATCGGATACGATTCTTTTCTTCACACCTTCATAACCATTGAGCAGAGGGGTTATCTTTTTCACAGTGCCGTCCTGATTATACGCAACATCAAAGAATGACGGCACATACATTCCCTCAATCTTTGCCAGCCTTTTAAGCAAATCCTTTCTTTTCCCCCTCTCCTTTTTCCACTCTATTACAACATCTGCAATCTCCAATACAACCTCTTCACCATCGCCCAGAACAAACGCATCAAAAAAATCCGCAATCGGTTCAGGATTAAATGCAATCGGACCGCCGCCGATTATCAATGGATGGGTTTCATCTCTGTCCTTTGAATAAAGCGGGATGTTGCCAAGATTTAAGATAGTTAGTATGTTTGTATAAGAGAGTTCATATTGGATTGAAAAGCCCAGTATATCCAGTTTATTTAAAGGAATACCAGACTCAAGCGTTGTTAATGGAATATTCTTTTCCCGCAAGAGCTTTTCCATGTCAACCCACGGCGAGAATACCCTCTCGCAAGCTATATTATCCCTGCTGTTCAATATCTGGTATAGAATCTGCATACCAAGATGGCTCATCCCAACTTCATAGACATCAGGAAATGCAAGGCCAATCTTCAACTGTATATGGGAGAGGTCTTTCTTAATAGAGTTGACTTCACCGTTTATATACCTGCTTGGCCTTGAAACGAGGGCAAGGTAGTTTTTTATGTTTACTTCTGCCATAATTATCTCTTAAATTAGCATAACAAATAGTTGATTACAATTCCTAAAATTATCCCAAAAATAGACTTTGATTTTTGGGGAAACCTGCAAGTTGCCTGTCAGACGAGGCAGAGGCCATTTTTGCGACGAGCCGTATATCACCAATACGGTGAGGAGCAAAAATGCGCCGATAACGAAGTATGGCAGGCATCCGCCTAAGGCGGACGCAGGTTTGTAAAATAGCGAGATTTTTAATCGCTATTTTACGGATTAGGAGAATAGGCATCCCAGGGTGTATTGACATTGAAGTTTGTTTGACATAGTGATAATCTATTTTTAAAATATCTACAGAAAAAGGAGGAAAAATGCGGCCAACGATATCTTCTATTGGAAAAATTGCTTTAATCATTACGCTCCTTGTTGATGTATGGCACATATCCTATCTTAAAGCCGAGGAGAGCCAATTCAGGAGGCAGTTCATAGAAAACTATACAACAAACAGCCTTATGGCTCAAAGCATGCTCATAAAACAGAATAAGGATAAAATAGCAGATGAGGTTAACTCTCTCATAACTGAGGCGATGATGCCCGAAAAGAGCTACCAGGATAGGATGTATCTCTTGGATATTGCAAATGCCGTTGCTACGATGAATATACACTGGAATAATGCCGGTGAAGAATTGTTAAAAAAGGTAGAGGGCCTGCAGAAAGAGGAATTTGCAAAAGAAAAGAAAAGAACCGAGGAGCTTGAAAAACTCAAAGAGACGGAAAAAGTCCCTGGCAATTTCATAATAGCAGCCCATAAAGAGGAACTAGCTGCAAAGGGCCTCAGCCCGGTAATCTATCCTCACTGGGTGCATAGGTCATTCTTCAGATGCAAGGTCTGTCATGAGGATATTTTTATTATGAAGCGCGGGGCAAACGAAATCTCACAGACAAAGATACAGGAAGGCAAACAGTGCGGGACATGCCATAACGGCGCCATATCCTTTAATGCAAATGCTCAGGAGAATTGTGTAAGATGCCATAGTGCAGGTAAACCAGAGGCAACTCCCCTTATTGATTTGAGTTATTACAATCCCAACAAATTTAAAGAGATTGCATCGCGGGTGAGTTCTGAATGGAAGCCTGAAAATATGCCGGGCGGAAAATTACCCCTTGATAAACTCGGATTTATCAACTGGGTTGAGCTTGATAAGGCAAAGGCATTCAACCCCCGCACTACCATAAATGGCAGTCAGGACACAGAAGGGGTGAGAGAGACATATATACTCTTCGAAACATCCAGCACTTTTCTGAAAAATGTGCTCTTTAGCCATAAAATACACTCAACATGGGTCAAATGCTCTCTGTGCCATCCAAATACCTTTAAGCCGGAGCTTGGCGCTAACAGAGTAAAGATGATTGAAATGAAGGATGGAAAGAGCTGTGGCCGCTGCCATGGGAAAGTCGCCTTTACTTATTCCGATTGTCTGAGATGTCATAACCAGACAAAAGAAAACCTGCCAGAAGGCGTGCTTATTAACCATCCAGCAACCTCTGCCACATCTCAATAATATACCCACACCCAAAAATAGACTTTGTTTTTTGGAGGAATATATACACAGCGACATAAATAGAGCCGTATACAGAGCATCAGAACAAAGCAGACCAAGGCGCGACGAAAGCGAGGAGTGAGGCGTATTTTAAGCATACGCCGCAACGACGAGCCGAGGAGCAACGCAGGTATGCGAAGTTATGACGCTCTGTATAGAAAAGGAGACTCCCTATCTCGCAACTTTACGGAAATACCAAAGGTCTTAAAGCAGACCAGTTAAGAAGATTACAGCACATCTACCGCCGCCGCATTCCACCCGGTTTGCTTATCACGCCAGAATTGGGAAGATATCTTACGGAACTTTCCAGAGACATAGGCAGACAACTCGGCGTTATCGTTAATCGTCAGGGTTTTGTTGTCTGTGCCATTGTCGGTGACGAAAAGGAAATAGTCATACCTGTCTTATCCGATTACCCGCTTGGCAGAAAACGGCTCAGAGGCGTTCGCTGCATACACACCCACCTGAAGAATGAACCGTTAAGTCAGGACGATCTTACAGACCTTGCCTTGCTAAGGCTGGATATAATGGCAGCCATAGGCGTTCTTGAGGACGGTTTACCAGGCAATATCTATATGTCGCATCTTCTGCCGTTAAACCCTGAAGGCAAAACCTTTGAAACAGATCCGCCGATGCCATTTCATAGACTGGATGTAAAAGCAAACGAGTTTATTGAGGCATTGGAACATGAAATGGGGAGGGCTGTTGTAAGGGATATAAAGGATAAAAGGGAACGGGCAATCCTTGTAAGCGTATCCACAAAAAACAGGGAAGGCCAGCTTGAATCCATGGAAGAGCTTAAAGAACTGGCGCGCTCCGCAGATGTGGTTGTGCTGGACGCAATCATACAGAGGCCAAAGGAGTTTAACCCGAAATATCTCATGGGCAGCGGAAAGCTGAAAGAGCTTGTCATAAACGCCCTTCAAAAAGAGGCCAGCCTTATCATATTTGACCAGGAACTGACTTCTACGCAAATGCGGGAGATAGGCGAGATAACGGAGTTGAAGGTAATTGACAGGGCGCAGCTTATCCTTGATATATTTGCCAGAAGGGCTCACTCAAGGGACGGCAAGGTGCAGGTTGAACTGGCTCAGTTGAAATACCGCTTTTCAAAATTGACCGGCAAAGGCACAGCTATGTCAAGGCTTGCGGGCGGCATAGGCGGAAGGGGCCCTGGCGAGACAAAACTCGAGGTTGACAGGCGCCGGGTGCAGGATAAAATCAGCCACCTCGAAAAACAGCTCAAACATTTAAGCCGGGGCAGGCTTGAGAGAAGGCGAAGCAGGAGAGAGAGCGGCGTCCCAATAATATCCGTTGTCGGTTACACAAATGCAGGCAAATCCACGCTCCTCAATGCGCTCACAAAAAGCGAGACAAAGGTGGAAAATCTTTTGTTTGCAACACTGGATACCGCTTCAAGGAGGCTCAGATTTCCGCGGGAACGAGATGCGGTGATAACAGACACAGTCGGCTTTATACGTCATTTGCCCGAAGACCTGCTCAAGGCGTTCAAGGCAACGCTTGAGGAGATGCAGGATGCGGACTTGCTCATCCACCTTGTTGATGTGAGTAATCCCAATTTTGAAAAACAGATGAAGATAGTGGAAGATGTTTTAAGCGAGATAGGGCTTGACGCTATAGAAAGGCTTCTTGTGTTTAATAAAGAGGATATGGCTGACCCTGATATAGTAAAAAACCTTTGCAGGCGGCACAATGCAATCTCCATATCGGCTATTCACACCGGGACATTAGGGAAACTGCTGAATGTGCTTGAAAAGAAATTATGGCCGGAAGAAAGGTTAGAACTATCCTAAGAAGGCGAGCAAACTGGGTTGTGCCATTTACAGTGGACGACAGAAACAAATAGATGTAGTTTGTCCATTTATGGGCGTATTTTAAAATCGCCGATAAATCGGCACACTACAATTTATATCGCTGGCTATAGTTACACTAAGGCCTCCATTGCTATAAGTGATGCGCTGACGCGATTTTCAACGCCGAGCTTCTGGTATGCCCTCTCAAGATGTTTTTTTACAGTTCCTATGCTTATGTTTAAAATTGAGGCTACCTCCTCATTGGTTTTCCCCTGGGCCACCCAGTATAGCACGATACCCTCCCGTGCGGTGACCCCGAAAGATTGAAGCCGCTCAACAGGCAAAATTTTTAATTTCTCCTTGATAAGCAGGATATCTTCCCCTCTTTTATCATTATGAATAAATCGGATTATAAGGCTTTTGTCCTGTTTGTCTATTAACAACGGAGTTGGCGGCGACGGGATATCCGTTTTTGCCGACAAAAGCATTCTCTGGTATCTAACCCATTGCTCAAGCTTTTCCGGAAGCCTAGACGCAGAACGGAAAGATGTTTTAAATGAATCCGCCAGTAAACGTTGGACGCTCTTAGTGCAAAACAAGATGCGATAATCCTTGCCAATAACAATTACTGAGCTTCCCATCCCCTCTATAGCCCCTTCTAATGCATCAGCCTTTTTCTGCGCATCGGCGACTGTTTCAACATTCTGATATGCTTGAATTATATGGGGGCAGAGCAGATTTAACATCACCCTTTCCTGCTCTGAAAAATCCATGCGATCCCTGTTGAAGGTAAGCGCAGTATGAATAAATTTGTTATTCAGGAGAGGTATGCTTATCTGATATTCAGCGCCTATTTTAAGGAAGAGTTCGTTATACAAACCAAGCTTGCGCCACTGTTGAGCGGTAAGAAAATCGGATATTTTTATTGCCCAGCCTGTCTTAGGTATATTATTAAAAATATGAAGCCTGTCAGCCTTTTTTTCCAAATCTCTTTTAAAAGGGTGCGGCAGCATTTCTTTGGGATACAAAAGGTTTAGATACGGATGCTCATGCATATATTTAGTATAGAGAACGTGGTTTTTTGCGCTGCCAATTTCGGATGGGATGGTAAAATGAACACTTTTGTGTTTAAGGGGAAAGATAGTTCTATAGCTCATTATCCCGGAAGGGATAACTTTAGACATAGCTGACAGGACATGACCCGGAAAACCCTCACTGTTCAAGCCGGAGTAAATATCACGGATGCAATTATTGAGCAAACCAATATCCCTTGCTGCTAACTGTCCCATATAACCCTCCCGGTTAGTAAATATACGCTCAGGTACATATACGCCTAAAGTCGTATTGCCCTTTAATCAGATTTCTGCTTAATTGTCAATATGTATTAGAAGAAGCAGAAAAGCAGAAGAAGTATATATGGTTCATATTTGTTTAGAGTATTTTCAGTAAAGGGTAACCATGGCTGAACAAGTTGTATGCTCAAATTGCAATAAGAGTTTTTTTACAGCTGCCTCTCATGGCGATTTGCCGTGTCCGCATTGCAATTATATTATCTCCTTAAATAGGGTGGATAAAAGACTGTACCCTCGTGTATCAGGAGAAGTCCCCTTTTCCCTCGCATTAAGCGATTCTGTCACACCTGCTACAGCCTTAAATGTCTCCATAGATGGGATAGGAATTAAGCTTTCTGGTATGCATGATATAAGTATCGGAAAGATTTTAGATATCCATATCCCAGAACTTGGGATTAACACAAGGGCAAAGGTTGTCTGGCAGAAAATATATCAAAAAGGATATGCTTCAGAAACCCATATCGGCGCAAGATTCCTCTAATGAGGGGGTTTACATACCCTTATCATCAACAGCACATTAACATCAAAGGAAGATTTGACCACCCCCGGGCTTCAATTACCCAATCTCCTTCATTCCGCTTCCTGAAAATAAAAAGATTTGAAAAAATGTGAAAACCTGAAAAACCCTTGACATCCACTTTGATTGGGCTATAATATAGACATGAAAAAGATAATCAATTTCAATTATGATTAAAAGGAGGTGAGTGCAATGAGATACCTACTTGAGTCCCCGCATACAAAAGAAGAGTGTTTAAGGGAGTTAGACGAGGTTCTGGCAGAGGGTCAGAATGTCCTGAATAAGTTCAATTGGGGCTGTTCTGCAGGCAATCACACAGGTTATGCTATTGTAGATGCTGCGGATGAAGCAGAGGTGCTGAACATGGTGCCAAGTTTCCTGCGTAGAAAGGCTCGGGCCATCAGATTAGAAAAGTTCACCCCTGAGCAGATAAAGTCACTCCACTAATCTGGTATAAAAAGTCTACCCTTACTCCTGGGTGAAAGAGCAATTTACACCCAGGGGTATTTTTTTAATCCTTCAGTAATCCGGAAATCTTAACCCCAACAAGCCTTACCTCTTTTGAAAAATCCACTTTATTAAGTATATCAAGGGTAGTAGTCCATATATCGTTAGAGGAATCAGTTGGCTTTTTCATTGTCTTTGCTCTCGTTATAGTGTGAAAATCTCTATAACGTACCTTTAAAGTTACCGTCTTTGCCTTGTATTTATCATATTTCAGCCTATCCGCAATATCTTTTGCAAGC
>Ga0209342_10002049_pt1 | contig 22060 bp, 15 predicted proteins | sample RifCSP16_2_FD_184023 | JGI IMG/M metagenome (GOLD analysis project Ga0209342, IMG submission 184023) | Soil microbial communities from Rifle, Colorado - Rifle CSP2_sed 16_2 (SPAdes) (version 2) | ecosystem: Environmental > Terrestrial > Deep subsurface > Rock core/Sediment | place: Rifle... | reverse complement strand
CGACCTCCATCGGGGACTTCTTGTGATCGGTGACGACCCACGACACCTTCATCCCGGGGACGAACTCCTCCCCCATCTCCCCCAGCTTCCGAGCGGCGATCACGTTGCTCATCGAGTCCGGGTTCACGTAGTTGGTCTCCTCCTTGACGGTGCGCGAGATTACGAGGGTCGCGACGGGATCTTCCTCCGGAGCCGTGAACGGCACGGTCCCGCCGCGCACGTCGCCCACGATCTGCTTTGCGAGGTCGATCGCGCCGTCCGCGTCCCCGTCGAGGATCCGGTCGAACACCGCCAGCTGCGCACGGCTCTGGAGGTCGAACGCGTCCGTGCGCCGGATCTCGTACCCGCGGACGACGATCTCTCCCTCCGTCTCGGGCGGCCACGCGACCTTCCCCGCGTATCGCTTCTTCCGCCCGTGGCTGAACAGGCGGCGGTAGATCTTGTCCACGTCCATCGTCACGTGGCCCTTCGAGAACCGTTCCGCCGTCCGCTTCGCGAAGTCGAGCGATCCGTCGCCGTCCGCCGACGGCGACTCGAAGAAGACGGAGTCCGTGTCCGCATACACGACCTTGACGCCCTCCCTCTCGAGCTCCCCTATGATCCCCTGGACCGTCGAGCGCGCGAACGCGGTGATCGATGCGCCGACTTTCGGGTCGTTGAACCGGTAGAACGAGGAGGCGAGGACGCCGTAGAACGCGTTCATCAGGACCTTGATCGCATCCTGAAGCCCGCGGTAGAACTCCCGCATCGCCGGGTCGCTCTCCTCCCGCATCTTCCCGCGGACCTCCTGGCGGTCCTTCATCAGACTCGACAGAATCCCGGGGAGGAGCCCTTTCTTAACGTCCGCCGCCAAGAACCTGGCGCCCGTCGGACTGACGATGGTTCCCTGCGGGTGCACGGTCGTGAAGCAGATGTTGTTCTCGATGATCAGGGAGGGGTACATCGCGCGGAAGTCGAGGGAGATGACCCACTCGTACAACCCCGGCTGGAGACTGTGGACGTACCCGCCCTCGATCTGTTCGACGCGGCCGCCGCGCATCTTCATCATCGGCACCGCCACGTGTGCGCGATCCGCGGCGCGAATCAGGATCGAGTCGATGAGGTTTGACGTCCGTCCGTGGAGGACGTCCTCGAGGGGCAGCTTGCTCACCGCCGCCAAATCGAGCGTCTTCTCGATCCGCCGCACGCGCTCGAGGATCTTCAGGGACAGTTCCGCGTCGTTGATGCAGTACCGGATGACTTTGTCCTGGTCCCTCTCCCACTCCTCGTCGATTTTCCGACGCGCGAGCTCGTGCTTCCCTTCTCCGAGGAGTTGCTTCGCGACGTAGTCCAAGGTCTCCTGTTTCATGCGCAAGCTGAGCCGCTCGGCCTTGACCGCCCACCACACGTCCGTGATGATCCGCCCGTCGACGCGCCAGAACCGCTCCCCGAGGTGGAAGAACCCCTCGTGGTTCCGGCCGAGGGGCAACTCCTCGAACTTGTGCAACTTCCCCCGCTCCACGAGTACGGGGAGGTCGTAGCCATCGATGTTATACCCGGACACGATGTCGGGATCGAGCTCTTCCACGACCTTCACGAACCGCTCGATGATCTGCTTCTCCTCGCCTGTGAGAATCCGCGTCTTGATCGCATCGCCCTCGCGATACGCGATCCCGATGCACAGGATTCGCTGGTCCTTCATGCTGTTCTCGATGTCGAACGAGAGGATGCGAAGCGCCGGACGGAACGGCTCGCAGGGCTCGAACGAAGACGCGACGACGAACAGGTCCGTCGTGTAGACCTTCCCGGGATCGTGCTCCTCGCCGACGACGCGGACCGCGGCCGCGAGGTCCATGTCGTAGATGAAGCGGTGCTGGAAGGGGATGTCCGCCTCCAACGGCGTGGACCCGTACTTCCGAACGCGCTCGCGGTATTCCGGGGTTCTCCAAGGGTGGTGGAGCACGACCTTGGCGCACGGAGTCGGTTTCCCGTCGACCTCGAGCGTGTGGTCTTCGATGTGGTCGACTCCGGCGTCCTTCCCGAGCGCGGCCCGGAGGCTGGCGGGCGGATTCGCCGCGAAGAAGTACGGCTTGAACCCCTCGTACTCGATCGCGATGCTCTTCCCCTCGCGGGTGCGGCCGAACAGCTGGATCACGGGGCGCTGCGCGGACTCCGGCCCAGCCTTCGGCTCGCGGCGGTACGAGGCGGTGACGATCCGCACGTCGTACGTCCCCATGTCACACCCTCGCCACGATTTTCACGACGTCCCCGTCCCTCAGGGCGTGGTCCGCGCCGACGACCATCTTCGTGCGTCCGTCAATCGCGCGGATGAAGTTCTTGGCGAAGTCCGTGTGCACCCGACCGGCTAGGTCTTTCGCCGTACTTCCACGCGGAACGAGGAAGGCGTCGGGCAGTACATGGCCTTTCTTGTCCGCCCAATGGACCTCGTCCTCGACGGGGTACACGACGATGCGGCCGAGGAGCTTGAACACGACGTTCTCCACGCACGCCTGCACGCCCGTGGAGCCAAACTTTCCCAGGAAAGTGTGCACTTTGTCGAGCCCCTTGCGCTGCGCGGGGGTGAGCTCGGCGCCTGCGCGGACGGCGAACGTGGCCGCCCCGGGGAGGTAGTCGATGAGGCCGGCTTTGGCGGCGCGGCGGAGGGCTAGCTCGTACTCCGCGGACGTCGCCACGGTTTCGTACCCTTTGAGGGAGCGGAGCTTTTGCAGGTTGGCCTCCGGAGCGAGGTCCGCCTTGTTCGCCGCCAAGAGCATAGGCTTCCCCCGCCGCCGGATCGCGTTCGCGAGCGGGACGAGACCGTCCATGGAGGCGGTCATCGCCGGAGCGCCCGCATCCCTGATGGCCATCGAGACGAGGGCCTCCGAGAGCCCCAGGCCCGCGAGTCGCTCTTGGACCATTCGCTCAAACGGTACGTCAGCAAGCGCCGCCTTGCGCGCGTTCTTCTCCCAGTCCCGCGCCAGGATGCCCGCGATCCAGTACGCGAGCTCCGACTCGAGGAACTTCACGTCCTCCGTCGGGTCGTGGTCCCCGTCCTTCGCGACGTTCCCCTCGAAGTCCGTCCTCCCGCTGGCGTCGACGATGTGGATGAACGCCGCCGCCTGCCGCAGATCGTCCAGGAACTTGCTCCCGAGGCCGCGGCCCTCGTGCGCCTTCGGGACGAGACCGGCGACGTCGAGCATTTCGACCGGGACGAGGCGCGTGCCCGACTCGCATGCGCCGTGGACGGGGTTGCACTGTTTGCCGATCTCGACGTGGGGGCAGGGGACCCGGACGTACGCGACCCCTCGGTTCGGCTCAATCGTCGTGAACGGGTAGTCTGCGATTTGCGCCGGGGCGAGGGTCGCAGCGCTGAAGAACGTGGACTTGCCGACGTTCGGCTTCCCGACGAGCCCGACCTCCATCGGGCGCGAGCAAGGAGGTCACGCTAGAAGTATCTTCGCGAGGGGTTTGCCGACGCGTTGGGTAGGCCGTCGGCGGCACGTGCGAGAGGTAGCCACGAAGAGGAAGATGATCGCCGCCACGATGGGCAGTCCGACGTCGCCGAATTCAGGGATGGGAAGGGTCACGCGGGAGTCGCCCGTCGTGTCCGCGTCGTCGTATTCGATGGTCACGGTTCCACTCCCGGACGCAAAGGCGACGAGGACGCGGACGACCTGCGCGCCGCCGAGGTTTTTCTGTGGGACGGAGTCGAGGAAGCAGCGGACATCGTCCCCGAACGTGGTCTGATCGAGGCACTGCACCACCGTCTCCGCGACCGTGTTCGGGCCGAGGTTCCAAATCTGGATAGAAACACTGTAGGCTGGGCTCCCGCTCGAGGAAAGGTCGAGGAGCGTTTCCCAAGTGCCGGTTGGAATCGTTTTCCCCTGCGTTTCGTCAATGTACCAGCAGGCGGATTCGCCAGTGCCCAGGGCAACGGATTTCACCGGACCTGTTCCTTTCGTCGAGATCGCCCTCTTGTTGTGCGTACACGCGACCTCGGTACCGTGGTTCGTATCCCGGAGGAAGAACACGCCGTTCCCGGAGACGTCGAGCGAAATCGGGGGACTCGGCGAGCTTCGAGTCCTTCCCCCCATTGCCCCTCGGGTCCTTGCCGCATCGGCGCGGTCCCCGATCCCGGACCAGTCCGCACTGAGCGCGACGAACTGCGTCCCATTGAATGAGGTGGCTGCCAGCGAGGCACCGACCTCGATTTGATCTTCCCCTACCCCCGTGGCGAGAGTGGTTTCCCGCACCCAGCTCGACCCGACGAGGCGGTACACGCTCGCATCCAAGACGCGGCCGTTGCGGCCGCGAACCTCGAAGAGGCGATCGGCGGAGACCCCTCCGACGTCGTAGCCTCCGGGGGTTGCCGCATCCGTATCCACATAGAACCGCACATAGTCTTGTCCCACGAGGGGGGGCGGAGGTACGCCCGGAGCCGACTGGCTACCGTTGCCCGACTCTGGGGGCACCGGTCTCGCGGGCTTCGCGGGAGTCAGTCCGCCCTCGAGCGTGGGCCCTCCGAATCGTGCGTAGAGGTACACCTGGTTTCCCGAGACGTTGCCGTCTCGACTCAGGATGTCCACCGCCCGGCGGCGTGGCGGAATCGGGTCCGTGTCTGCCATCGGCGAGGGCCAATCCGCGAATAGGCCGTCGATCGCCTTGCCCGGGGGGGACTGGCCTAGGTACGCTCGAGCAGGGGATCCCACGACCGCGTGGGGACGCGCCGGCTGCATCTGAACGCCGACCACGGTCGCTGTAACAAGGCTGCCTGGCGATATCCCCGTTGCGTCCACGTTGATCGTATGGGTCCCGGAAGACCCCGCACCCACAAGAACGCCGGAGGGAAGCCCGGTGAAGGTCGCGTTGCTCTGCGTGGCCAGGGTAACCTGCTGTACGGTGAACGGGACGTTGCCAAGCGAACGGAAGGTCAGGGTTAGGAACGGCTGGACCCCGTTTATCAAGGTGGTGGTCTCCGGGATTTGCTCCACGATGAGCGCCCCGGCCGCCGCCCCGAGGGGCACCAACGTGTGACTCGTCTCCCCCTCCAAATCGTCGAACGCGAAGAATACCCGGAAGTCGGTATCGGAGAAGCTCTCCAACGCTGCACGGCGTACCAAGACCTCGACCTCCGCCCCCAAAGCAGCCGCCGCGACCTCGGAAGTGGCGACGAACCCCTCCCAGTCGTCCCGTGCGCGCCCAACCCCGTCATACCTCAAGAGCCGGGCGTCCTCGATGCGGCCCGCGGAGCCAGACACGCGGACCACGTACTCCGCACCCACGTGGCCAAGGTCGTAGCCCGTCGCGTTGCTGCCGTCCAAGTCGAGGAATCCGTACATCGTGTCCCATCCCACGGGGTCCGCGAAGACCTGAGCCCCGGCGACACGCGCTCGGAGGAAGATCGACGCCTCCGTGACCGAAATCGAAGTCCCTGCGACTTGCACGTTCAAGTTCGCCGACGTGGTCCCGCCCTCGTGCTCTGGGACCCGTTCCCTTGACCAGTCCTCGAAATTCCCGTCGATCTCGATCCCGGGGGAGGGCGTGAAGTCGATGAGGGCTACCGCAGTCGAAAAGAGCACGAGGAGGGCCGCACCGATCGCGACGTACCGATGCATGAAGCTGCCCTGCGGAAGATGAAACTGCGAGACCATGACCCCGTTGATGAACCCCGTCCCGTTCACGAGGCCGTTGACGCGACCCCGTCCGTTCACAAGGCCGCTTCCGTTCACGAGACCCCGTCGCGCCTCGAGCCCGGCCGGGCGGAGCGAGGGAACGCTGGCCTGATGGAGGGGGCCGACGGAGGTGGGCTGCGGACGAGCGGCTTGGGGTTCGGTTACGCGCTGATCCTCGGACGAAGGCGGCGGCGGTTGCGCCCTCAGGACTTGAGACGGGGAAGCCCTCGGAACGGGGGCCGGTGAAACTGCCGCTTGCGGTCCATGAAGCTTCCCGATCGCGAACTTGATCAGACGTGCTTCCGCGGGGGCAACGCCGGGAATATCCGCGATGTCGAGCACGTCCGCGAGTACGATTTGATCGGTGTCTTGGAAGAACCCGGACACCGCGTCCGCCGCCCGTTGGGAGACCCCGGAAACACTGGAGAGGAAGGCGTGCATCTTCCGTTTCTTGGCAATCACCGACTGCGAAACCTGAGGTCTCAGTGGCGGTGGGGGTTCCTTCTCCTCTGACGCGATGGCACGCTCAAGTTCGGCGAGTAGGTCCTCCTCAGACGTCGGACCTTCTTCCAATGCCCGAGCGGGCTGGTCCTCGGTCCTCGCCGCCAATCGGTGACCGCAGAGGGAGCACGTCTCCGATCCCACTGGCTGCCGCCCCCCACACTCGGGGCATTCGACGGTTTCCGTGGCTGTGCTCGTGCTCTCGAGCGCTTCTCGCGCCTTGAACTCCTCGGCCCCCGGCGAGCTCAGGACGTCGGATTCGAGGGAGATCACCGCCGCCCGCAGAATCTGTGCCGCGATTCCGAAACCTTTCGCGACCCCCAGAGCGCGGGCCTTCGCCTGGACCGCCTTTGCGTCGCCTGGCAGGAGTTCAAGGACCCTGTCGAACGAGGTCAGCGCGTCCGCCGCTCGGCCTGTCGCGAGCAGTAGGACGGCACGCGCGTAGTGAAGGGTCGAATCGCCCGGGCTCTCGAGAAGTCGGACGTCGTAGAACGCGAGGAGACTCTTCTCCTCGTCCCCCCGTGCCTCGACTTGCACGTCGCCGCCTTGCTCTTCCTGACCAAAAGCCGCGCCGCAGTCGTGGCACGTCATCGCGAACGACGACGTGACGGTGCCGCACAGCGGACACTCGTACTCCTGAGAAAGCACGTCGTCTTTCGTCTGTTCTTCCCCTGTACTGGGCGGGGCGTAGAGAAATTTCTTGATCTGCACCGCGGTCCGAAGGCCGACACCCGGAACCTTCGCGAGCTCTCCTGCCTCGGCCCGCTCCAGCTTCCACACCCGGTTGTACCCGGCCCTGCAAAGGGCCTCGGCGCGCTGTCTCCCGACGTCGGGCATGCCCGCGATCTCGAGAAGGTCCTTTTCCCCGAAATCGCCTCGAAGGCTGCGTTTCGGCCGTGTCGAGACGACGCGCCCGATCGCCAATGGGGCCCCGCAGGTCGAACAAGACTCCGCCCCCGGTCCGACGGGAGCACCGCACGCGGCGCAAGAAGGACCGACGGGCCTGACGATTTCCCCATAGGGGAACCTCGAATTGCACGCACCGCAGGCGAAGTGCGTGGGGTTCGTCGCGCCGCAGTCCTCGCACGCGAGATTGAGGCCGACTTCCTCGAGTCCGTCGCGAACCGCGATCGTGTTGCATGACTGGCAGAAGGAAATCGGGAATAGTCTTCCGAAGCACGTCGGGCATTCGGAGAGCTCGGAAACGCGGGGCAACTCACCCCGCCCCCTGGGCCTGGTCGAGGAGAAGGCGGGCCGTTGCAAACCTGGGGCTCAGCTCAAGGGCCTTCTCGAAGCACCCGATTGCCCCGTGGGCGTGGCCCGCCTCGATCAGAATCCGGCCTTTGTGAAACCAGGCGTCCGCGAAGTGAGGCCGGGTCTCAAGGACTTCGTCGTAGCACTCCAGCGCCTCCTGGTACCGGCCGAGTGCGGCGAGCGCGGAACCTTTGTCCATGAGCGCAAGCGCACAGCCCGGGTCAATCTCAAGCGCCCTCTCGAAGCACGCGAGCGCTTCCTCCGTCCGCCCCTCCCGCGCGAACGCGACTCCCCGGTCCAGCCATGCAAGCTCGTTGTCCGGGGCAAGCTCAAGGGCAATGTCGAGCGATGCGTGGGCCTGTTCGTAGTTGCCCAAGTGTAGGAGTGCGATCGCCTTGTTTACGTACGCCTCGACGCAGTGCGGACGCGCCGCGATCGCGCGATTGTGGCACTTGAGGGCATCGAGCGTCCGGCCCAGCGTCTCGAGGACGATGCCCTTGTTGTTCCACGCGTACGGATTCCCTGGATCTTCGTCGAGGGCCGCGTCGTACGACCGAAGCGCCGCCGAGAGATTGCGAGCCCGCAGGGCCTCGTTGCCCTTCCGCAGGTGCGCCGCCGCCTTTGCCGGTCCTCTGCGGAAGGAGAATGTCTTCTTCTTATCGCGGGAACCCGCAGCCATGCGGGGCGGAGACGAACCGTCGATGCTACTTAAGCGGATTGTCTCGAAAACGAGAACGGGAAATGACCCATGCGCAGACGAGAGGCTCGCCCTTGTGGATGTCGTACTCGGGAGTGCGGTCGAGAGCGACGGCGGCCTCGCCGGCGATGGATTCCCTACCGCTTGCGGCGGAGGACAATGAGCCCGATGACCGCGAGGACGGAGACGATGAACACCGAGGGGAACTCGGGGATGTCAAGCCTCCCCCACGTGCCGGGGTTGTCTTGATTCACGGTGTCGGAGCCCCACGTATAGTCCGCGACGCCATCGTTATGCGCCATGATGGCGAACCCGGCGCGCTCGTTCGGTTGGGGTGAGATGTCCCCCCATATGTCTGAGAATCGGATCTTAAACTCGTACGTCTCCCTGCTATTGTTGAACGCGTCCGCTGCGGTGTTCCCACCGTCGCACGAGGCACCGCATGAAATCCAGACCGACCCGTCCCCCTTCTCCTGTGTGAAGACCCCCACGCGTGTCCTCCGGAAGCGGCGGTCATTGTCCTGCGGCGTGCTACTGTCTTGGTGTTCCTGATCGAAAAGCAATTCGCCCCAGTCCGCGGTGCTGTCGCTCCCGTCTGAGGTGACCTCCAAGCACACGTAGACGAACTGGGTCTCCGACCTTCGGCCCAAGAAGAACTTGACGTCGACGTTACTGTAGGTATCTGAGCCATCGTACTCGCTGCCGGACGATCCACAGTTACCGTCCACGGTCGGCGTGTTCGTGAGCGGCTTTGCAATCGCGGTAAGGAAGTTCGTCCCGTCGAGCGGGACGAGTCCCGGATCGCCGCGCGTGCGGGTTGCGGTCAAGTCTGTTCGATCCGCGACTCCGGCCCAGTCCGCCGTCACCGCTACGAACTGCGTCCCATTGAAGGCGGACGTCACGAGTGTCGCACCCACCTCGATCTCGTCGCCGCCGAGACCCCAGTCCAGTGAACCCTGGCGGACCCAGTTCGACCCGACAAGGCTGTACACGCTCGCGTCCATCACGCGACCTCCTCGACCCCGGACCTCGAGGAGGCGGTCTGCGAAGACCCCACCTATCTCAAAGCCCCCCGGCATGCCTGCGTCCGTGTCCACAAAGAACCGCACGTAGTCCTGACCCACGAGCGGGGGAGGCGGCGTGCCGGGCGCGGCGGACGGGCCGCCACCGGGTCCCGACGGCCGCGGTCTGGCGGGCCTCTCGGGGGTCAGTCCGCCCTCGAGGGCGTCACCGCCAAACCTCGCATAGAGGGACATCCGGTTCCCGGCCACGTTCCCGTCCCGGCTTAGGATGTTCAATGACCGGCGCTGGACGGGGGTCGAATCGCTGTCCGGCATCGGCGCGGGCCAGTCTGCGAACAGGCCGTCGATTACCTTGCCCGGAGGCGGCTGCGAGACGTAGGCACGAGCCTCGACTCCCACAATCGCGAATGGAGATGGTGGCCGACCTGCCAGTTCTGCTGCCACAACCTGAACGTCCGTCACGATCCCGGTGACCAGGGTGCCGGCTGGCAATCCGGTCGCGTCGACGACAATCGTGCGGGTTACCGGTTGGTCGGACACGACAAACTGGGGAATCGGATTGGGGCTGAAGGCCGCCCCGCCACGCATCACGAGCTGGACCTGGGTCACGGTGAGTCGAACACCGCCGAGCGCCGTGAACGTCAGGACTAGGAAGGGTTGCGGGCCGCCCGAGAGCGTCGTCGTTTGCGGCGCCTGATCGACGAGGAGGCCGCCAACGTTGGTTCCGACAGGGGCCGGGGTGCGGCTGGTCTGGCCCGCGTTGTCGTCAAGCGCGAAGCGGACGTGCATCGCATCCTCCGAGTAGCCTTCCAGCGCGTCTGTAGACACCGAAACTTCGAGCCCCGAGATGACATCGACAGGGTCGCCGTTGGACCAGCCGGCTGCTGCCTCAGGCCAGGCCACGGTTGTAAAGCCAGCCCAGTCGTCGCGGGTTCTGCCAGTGTCGTCGTACCTCAGCAGACGGGCGTCTTCGACCACCGGCGCCCGCGCGGGATCGGGCTTGAACCCCGACACGCGGACGACGTAGTCCGCTCCCATGTCACCCAGGTCGTAGCCCGTGGCATCGTTTCCGTCCACGTCGAGGAACGCGTACATCGTTTCCCAGTCGGTCAGGTCCGCGAAGATGTTTTCTTGGACCTGGACACGCAGGGAAAGCCGGCTGCCCTCGACATCCGCCCACGTGCCGACGATGTTTACCCCAGGATTACCGGAGACCGTCCCGCCGCCGTACATTGGGACCCCCGACCAATCGCTGAAGTCCCCGTCGATCCTGATCCCCGTCACCGGCTCTCCCGGCAGCACGTAGGCCGCTGCGAACGAGAACAGCATGAGGAGGGAGAGGCCAATCGCGACGTATCGCGGCATGAGATTGCGTCGCGGGAGCTGAAGCTGCGCGACCGAGACCCCGTTCACAAACCCCGTGCCGTTGATGATACCGTTCACGCGCCCCCGTCCGTTCACGTGGCCACGACCGTTAACCATGCCACGTCGTACTTCGAATCCAGCCGGCCGGGGCGCGGGCGCACCGGTCGACCTCGGGACCGGTTTTGGCGGTGCGCCCCGTGGTGCGATCTCGGGCTGGGCGGGGGCCTCGATCTCCATCGGCGGTTCGCGCTTCGGCGACGTCGCCGGCTTTGCAGGAGCGAGGAAGCGGACGACCGCCACCTTGATGAGGCGGGCCTCTGCGGGCGCGACCCCAGGGATGTCCACGATGTCGATGACGTCTGCGAGCGCGATCTGCTCGATGTCCTGGAAGAACCCCGAGACCGCATCCGCGGCGCGCTTCGAGACGCCGGGGATCTTGGAGAGGAAGGCGAGCATCACGCGCTTCCCGGTGATCACGGTCTTCGACACCTCCGGCTCCAAGGGCGGCGGCGGGACCTTCTCCTCGCCCGCGATCGCGCGCTGGAGGTCGTCCAGCAGCTGCTCCTCCTCGAAGGTCTCCGGACCCCGCTGCGAGGGAAGACCCACTGCTTCCTCCGCCACGAACCGGTGGCCGCAGGTGGGGCAGACCACCGCGCCCGGCTGCTGAGGCTCCCCGCACTCCGGACACTCCGTGATTTCGTTAAGCGAACCTAGGCTCGCGAAGGCTTCCTCGGCCGCCTTCTCTTCCGCCTCGCCCTCGGCCAACCGCTCCACGGCGCCTTCCACCTTGGCCGCTTCCTTGCCTCTGACGACCGACTCCCCTGAAGACGGGGCCGCGACGGATGGGAGGGACTCCAGCGTCTGCCGCAAGACCTGCGACGCCGCGCCGAGCCCTTTCGCCACGGCCAGCGCGCGGGCCTTTGCCTGGAGCGCCCTACGATTGCCCGGGGCGAGCTGAAGCATCGCGTCGAGGGCGCTCAGCGTCTCCGACGGGTGGCCCATCGCGAGCAGGAGGACCGCACGCGCGTACAGGAGTTCGAGATCGTCCGGATTCTCGAGGAGGCGGACGTCGTAGTACGCGAGGAGCCCCTTCTCCTCCTCCCGCTCGACCTCCTTTCGGAATTCCTCTTGGAGTTCCTCGGCATCAAACGCCGCGCCGCAGTCGTGGCATCGCGTCGCGAACAGCGATGTGACCGTGTCGCACAGGGGGCACTCAAACTCCTCGGACAGCACGTCGTCTTTCGTCTTCTGCTGCCCGATCACGAGCAGGAACCGGAGCGCCTCGCGAATCTTTGCGGCGTTCTCGGCGTCGATGCCCTGGACCGCCGCGAGATCTGCCTCCGAAGCCCGCTGAATCTTCCACAGGCGGTTGTACCCCGCCTTGCACAGCACCTCCGCCCGCTGCAGCCCCAGGTTCGGGATCCGCGAGACCTCGCGGACATCCTCCGCCCCGTACTCGCCCAGGATGCGTCGCTTCAGTCGCCCCCGCGCAGCCCCGGCGATGGGGAGGACGGCGTTGCAGTTGGGACACTGCTCCGCGCGCGGCGGGACGGGCAGCTTGCACGCGGGACACGTCGGCCCCTCTGGCTTCACGATGTCCGCGAAGGGGAAGCGCGCGTTGCACGCGCTGCAGACGAAGTGCGCGGGGTTCGACGCGCCGCAATCCTCGCACGTAATCTGGGCCGCGACCTCCTTCAGCCCGTCGCGGGCCGAGACCGTGCTGCAGGAGTGGCAGACGGACAGCGGAAGCAACCGGCCGAAGCACAGGGGGCACTCCGGCAGCTCGGAAACGGCGGGCACCTCACCTCGCCCCCCGAGCCTGGGCCTGCGCCTTCGCGAGCATCTGCTGCCCGGCCGCGAAATTCGGGCTCAGGTTGAGCGCCTTCTCGAAGCACAGAATCGACGCCTTCGCGCGCTTTCCCTCGAGGAGGATGCGACCCTTGTGGAACCACGCATCCGCGAAGTCCGGCCGCTTCTGGAGGACCGCGTTGTAGCAATCGATCGCGTCGTCGCGGCGGCCGAGCGCCGCGAGCGCAGAGCCCTTGTTCATGAGCGCGGACGCGTAGTCCGGGTCCACAGCAAGCGCCTTTTCGAAACAGGCGAGCGCCTCTGCGATGCGCTCGCGCCGCGCGTGGAGGATGCCTCGGTTCAGCCACGCGAGCTCGTGGTTCGGCGCGAGGCGGAGGGCGACATCGAGCGCCCGCTGGGCTCCCTTATCCCGGTTCATGTGGAGGAGCGCGACCGCCTTGTTCACGTATGCCTCGACATAGTTCGGACGCGCCGCGATCGCGCGGTTGTGACACCGGAGGGCCTCGAGTCCACGGCCCAGCGTCTCGAGGACGATGCCCTTGTTGTTCCAGGCATACGGGTTCTCCGGATCCTCGTCGAGGGCGGCGTTGTACGCCTGCATCGCAGCCCCGAGGTCGCCGTCGCGTAGGGCGTTGTTGCCCTCCCGGATCTGCACGGCTGAGCGTGCGGCGCTCCTGCCGCGAGAAATCACCTTAGACCTCCGTCGGGGGCCCGGAGCCATGCTAGGGTCCCGAACGAGGATTATCATCCTATTTAAGCGAATTGACCGCAATACCAAAGACGGTGATATCGTGGCGGTGCGGGCGCTGGTCCTCGCGGAAGGCGCGTTCGGCTCGGCCGGTGGGAAGACGGCGAACGGCCTCGTGCGGTACTCGCGGCGGTTCCAGATCGTCGGTGTGATCGACTCTACGAAGGCGGGGCGGGACGCGGGCGAAGTGCTGGACGGCGTGGCGAACGGCATCCCGGTCGTGGCGGGCCTCACAGAGGGTCTCACGCTCGGCGCCGAGGCCCTTATCGTCGGCGTCGCCACGTTTGGCGGCTACATTCCGCCGGAGTTCCGGCCCGTCATTGAGCACGCGATTGAGCGCGGCCTCGATGTCGTCGCCGGCCTCCACGAATACCTGAACGACGATCCCGAGTTCGTGGCGCTCGCTGCGGCCTACAACGTCCGCCTGGAGGACGTAAGGAAGCCCCGGCCGCTACAGGAGCTCCTCCAGTTCAGCGATCGGTCCCGCCACCTGCCGTGCCTGCGACTCCCCGTGCTCGGGACGGATGGGGCGATCGGGAAGCGGACGACCGCGATCCTCCTGACCGAAGCTCTAAACCGGGCGGGGGTCGCCGCAACGTTCGTCGCGACGGGACAGACGGGGATTCTTCAGGGGGCGGAATACGGCGTCCCGATCGACGCGATCAAGGGGGACTTCATGGTCGGCGAGCTCGAGGGCGAGATCGTGCGGGCCTACGAAGAGACGAAGGCGCAGGTGATCGTCGTCGAGGGGCAGGGGAGCATCAGCCACCCGGCGTACGTCTGCGGCACGCGTGCGATCTGCATGGCGGCGATGCCCCAAGCAATCGTCCTCCAGCACGCCCCCGCCCGCGCCGTTCGACGATTCCGCTCCGAGGTCGTGCAGTGGCCGATGCCCAGGGTCGAGGACGAGATCCGCATGCTGGAGGTCTTCTCGCCGGGCAAGGTCATCGCGATCACGTTGAACCACGAGGAGATGACCCGCGAGCAGGTCGACGGCGCCGCGCGGGAATGCGAAGCCAGGTACGGCCTGCCGACGTGCGACCCTCTGTGGCACGGGGTCGACAAGGTCGTGGCGGCGGTCCGGCCGCGGCTCACGTCTTAAGGCGGCGTGCGGTTACCGCCGGCGTGCCCATCCCGCGTTCCCATCCGAGATACCGGTCCCTCGTGACGCGCGAGACGCTCGTGACGGCGCACCGCCAGGGGATTGCGGTCCTCGACGGCCTCATCGCCCACGGCCGCGGCGAGGCGTTCGACTATCTGCTCGGAGAGGAGACAAGCGCGCCGGCCCTCGTGGCGGAGCGGGCCGCTGCGGCATATCTCGTCACCGCCAAACGCCCCGTCATCTCCGTGAACGGCAACGTCGCCGCCCTCGCCGCCAAAGAGGTCGCACGCCTTGCGGTGGCCATCCCTGCGCGAATCGAGGTGAACCTGTTCCACCGAACGAATGCGCGTGTGAAGCGAGTTGTCCGGGCCTTGGAACGGGCGGGAGCGAAGGATGTGCTCGGCCTGCGTCCGGATGCGCGGATCCCGGGCCTCGCGTCGAACCGCGCTCGCTGCCACAGGAGCGGGATCTACGCCGCTGACGTCGTCCTCATTCCGCTTGAGGACGGGGACCGTGCAGAGGCGCTCGGGCGGATGGGAAAGAGCGTGATTAGCGTGGATCTGAACCCGCTATCGCGGACGACGCTCGCGGCGACTGTCCCAATCGTCGACGAGGTGACGCGCGCACTTCCGAACGTCGCGCGTTTTGCGCGGACGATGCAGAAGAAACCCCGAGAGGCCGAGCGGATCGTACGCACCTACGACGGGGCGGGGAACTTGGCGGCTGTATACGCGTTCCTGCGGTTGCGGCTCGCAAATCTCGTCCAGACAAGCCGCAACCAACGGAGCCGCGCTCACTGAGACCGCATAACACTACGTACGAAGGAATCAAGCCTTTCCGACCTCTGCGCAATCGTACGCTCGAATTCGGGTACGGTTCCGTGTGCGCTGCCTGGCTCCCGTTTCTGGGGCTCGGGCTGCACGCTGCGGTGTACTCCCCTTCGTATCGCGTCCAGCTCGTGGGATGGTTCCTGACCGTGCTTGTCGGACTCTCCGCCCTCGGGGTTTTCGTGCTTCTGCCGCTCGTCGGTGGGTACTGAACGCCCACGGACGCGCTCCTCCACCAAAACTTTATGTGGGATGTGAGGGATGGCTCACGCCCGTGACAGCATGAAGTTCATTTTCGTCACGGGAGGCGTAATGTCCGGCCTCGGCAAGGGCATCACGGCCTCGAGCATCGGCGTCCTGTTGAAGTCGAAAGGGCTCAAGGTCGTCCCCATCAAGATTGACCCGTACCTGAACGTGGACGCAGGCACGATGAACCCGTACCAGCATGGCGAGGTGTTCGTCCTCGACGATGGCGGCGAGGCGGACCTCGACCTCGGGAACTACGAGCGGTTCCTCGACGTGAACTTGACCGCGGACAACAACATCACGACGGGGAAGATCTACCGGACGGTCATCGAGAAGGAGAGGAACGGCGACTACCTCGGGAAGACCGTCCAGATCATCCCCCACGTGACCGACGAGATCAAGGACTGGCTGCGGCGCGTGGGGAAGCGCGACGGCGCGGATGTCGTCCTCGTCGAGGTCGGGGGCACGGTTGGAGACATCGAGGGCGCCCCCTTCCTCGAGGCGGCGCGCCAGATCGCGATGGAAGAGGGCCATGAGAACGTCCTGTTCGTCCACACGACGCTCGTGCCGGTCGTCGCGACCGTAGGCGAGCAGAAGACGAAGCCCACGCAGCAGTCCGTGCGCGAACTGCGCAGCATCGGCATCCAGCCCTCCGCGATCGTCGCGCGGGGCGAGGCCCCTCTACACGACGACATTCGCCGAAAGATTTCGTTCTTCTGCGACGTGCCGCTCGAGGGCGTCGTGAGCGCGCCGAACGCGCAGACGATTTACGAGGTGCCAATCACGCTGGACGAGCAGCATCTCACGGAGTACATCATGAAGCGGCTCGAGCTCCAGGCGACCCAGGACGATCTGAAGGAGTGGCGGGAGTACCTCGACCGCCTCCGCAACCCCGAGCGCGAGTGCACGATCGCCCTCGTGGGGAAGTACACGCACCTCCGGGACTCGTACCTCTCCCACATCGAGGCGTTCCACCACGCCAGCGCCGCCACCCGGTGCCGCGTCCACCTCCGATGGGTCGAGAGCATGGACATCGAGAAGAGCGGAGCGGAATCGCTCCTGAGCGGTGCGGACGGCATCCTCGTGCCCGGCGGATTCGGCGACCGGGGCATCGAGGGGAAGATTGCCGCGGTGCGATTCGCGCGCGAGAACAACATCCCGTTCCAGGGCGTGTGCCTCGGGTTCCAGCTCGCGACGATCGAGTTCTCCCGGAACGTCCTCGGCCTTGCGGACGCGAACAGCTCGGAGTTCGACAAGAAGACGTCCCATCCCGTGATCGACCTGCTCCCGGAGCAGCGTTCCGTGAAGGCGATGGGGGCGACGATGCGCCTCGGCGCGCACGAGATCTCGCTCGACTCCGGATGCCAGACCGCCAAGCTGTACGGGGACGAGACGATCTTCGAGCGACACCGCCACCGATACGAGGTGAACCCGGGGTACCTCGAGAAGATCGAGGCCGCGGGCCTCAAGTACGTGGGGCGCTCGGACGACGGGCGGCGCATGGAAGTCCTCGAGCTGGAGGGCCACCCGTACTTCGTTGCATCCCAATTCCATCCGGAGCTCCGGTCTCGGCCGCTCCGGCCGTCGCCGATCCACCTCGGTCTGGTGCGCGCGGCCTCGAAGTAGTCACATCGACTGGATCTGCGCGAGCACGTCCGTGAGCCACCCGCGTCCCTGTTCGGACTTCACGAGCCGCACGTAGACGCCGAACTCCGAGTCCGTCTCGTAGGGGGACGCCAGCCTGACGATCTCCTCGTACGTGAGCGCCTTGAGGCGGCGGAACGCGTCCGGCGCGAACGTCCGAAGGAGGGAGAGTTCGCCTCGCGACGGCCTTCGGTTCGACTGGATGAAGTTCGCGAGCATCGGGAGATATTGCAGGAACGGTTTGGCTTCGTCCGGGATGGGTGGCGTGCTCACGCGCTCCCCGAACGAAGCGCGCGACATGAACGTTCGTAGCGACGGAAGGATTGGAGAAAGGTTTATCGTGCGCCCTCACGTTGGTCGCCGCTACCATGGCACAATCCTACGAGGCGCTCCTCCAAAGGGCGAAGGGGGCGATGCCCAAACCTCTGACGTCGGGAGAGCGGTTCCAGATCCCTGACGCGGAACTCATCTCCGAGGGCAAGACGACCGTGCTCCGAAACTTCATCGACATCACGACCGCGATCAACCGCGAGCCGAACCAGGTGCTGCAGTACCTGCTCCGCGAGCTCGGGACCGCCGGGTCGCTCGAGGAGCGGCGCGTCGTCTTCAAGGGGAAGGTGACCGCCCAGCAGGTCGCGGACCGCGTGAAGTCCTACATCGACACGTACGTCACGTGCTCGGAGTGCGGCCGGCCGGACACCCGGCTCGTGAAGGAGGACCGCGTCGCGATCCTGGAGTGCGATGCGTGCGGCGCTCGGCGACCCGTCAAGATGGTGAAGAAGACCGCCAAGGTCGAGGAGGCCGCGCTCGAAGAAGGGAAGGTGTACGAGGTCATGATCCAAGACGTCGGCAAGAAGGGCGACGGGATCGCGAAGAGGGACAAGTACATCATCTACATCCCGGGCACGGCGAAGGGGCAGATCGTCAAGGTGTTCATCGAGAAGATCGCGGGCACGGTCGCGTTCGGCCACATCCATCGCGAGTAGGTCCGACGCCATGCGGAAGGAGATCCCGCCCGTCCTCGCCATGGGGGGCATCCTGATCCTCTGCCAGCTGGCCGCCATCGCCATCACGCCGTTGTACCTCGCGAAGACGGAGCCCGTGTTCGAGAACCCGAACGACCCCGTGAACGCCCTCGTCTACCTCGTGCTCATCCTCGCGTTCACGGGCATCATCCTGTTCGTGGTGCGCCGCCGCCGTGCGAACATCATGAAGTACACGATCCTGTTCTCCATGTTCTTCACGATGCTGTTCGTCTTCTACATTCCGTTCGTCGCGCTCTTCGAGTGGTTCGGCTCGCCGATCGCGGACAGCCTCGCCACCCTCGAGGCACTGGTACTTTCCGGCGCACTCACATACGCGCTGGCAAAGCACCCGGAGTGGTACTTAATCGATGCCGTCGGCATCCTCGTGGCGGTGGGCGTGATCGCCCTCCTGGGGATGTCGTTCGCAATCCTACCCGCGGTCTTGCTGCTCATCGCCCTGGGAATCTACGACGCAATCTCGGTCTACAAGACGAAGCACATGGTCGTGCTCGCGGACGCGGTGGCGGGTCAGAGGCTGCCGATTCTGATCGTGATTCCGAAACACCGCCACTATTCGTTCCTGCGCCAGACGAGCCTCCGAAAACAGATCGCCTCCGGCGAGGAACGCGAAGCGATGTTCATGGGGCTCGGGGACATCATCATCCCCGGCATCCTCGTCGTGTCCGCGTTCGTCTCCCTCTTGAATCGCGGCGTCGCTGTGTTCGGAATCGCGGGAAATCAGATCGTGGCGGTCGCGACCGTCCTTGGGACGCTCGTCGGCTTCAGCTTCCTGATGCGCTTCGTATTGAAGGGCAATCCGCAGGCGGGTCTACCGCTCCTCAACTCGGGCGCCCTGGTCGGATACGGGATCGCGTACCTCCTCGTGTATGGCGACCTCACGTTCGGGGTCTCGCTCGGGTGAGGGGATGCGCATCCTCGTCGCCACGGACATCCACGCCTCGCGGACGGCCGCCAAGATGATCCGCGACCGCATCGCCGAGCACCGCCCGGACGTGTTCATCGCCGCCGGAGACCTGACGAACTTCGGCCCCGTGAGCTTCGCGCGGGAGCTCCTAGCCGGACTTCCGGTGCCCGTGCTTGCGGTGCCGGGGAACTGCGACCCTCGCGGCATCGTGCCCGTGATTGAGGAACTCGGCGTGAATCTGCACGGAAAGAAAGCGAACATGATGGGCCGCACGTTCGTCGGGATCGGAGGCTCGAACCCGACGCCGTTCGGAACGCCGTTCGAGCTCACGGAGGACGAGATCCTGGCAGCGGTCCGGCCCCTCATGGAGCCGGGCGCAGTCCTCGTCTCGCATCCGCCTCCAAAAGGATACGTGGATGTCGTGGGCTCCGGCGCACACGTAGGGAGCACGTCGATCCGCGCGATCGTCGAGGAGTTCGAACCGCCCCTCGTCGTCTGCGGCCACATCCACGAGGCGCGCGGGGTTGCCCGCCACGGCGCGACGACAATCGTGAACGCCGGGGCCGCGCAGGAGGGCCACACGGCCCTCGTCTCCCTTCACGGGGACGATGCCGAAGTCGAGCTCCTCTAGCATTCTGCGCGAATGGAGAGAGCGACGCCGTCCGAAAACACCGGAACCCTCAAATACGGTCCGGGGGTACGAGCGCTTCCCATGGCGCTGTGGCAAGGACGATCCCGACGGAAGCCCTCCGGCGGCCGGCTCCGCCCGCTCCGCAAGAAGCGGAAGTTCGAGATCGGGCGGGAGCAGCAGTTCGCGTTCGTCGGACCCCACAAGGTGAAGCTGTACCGCGTGCGGGGCGCGAGCCAAAAGGTCCGCATCCTCAGCGCGGAGTGGGCGAACGTGACGGACCCGAAGACGGGGGCGACGAAGAAGGTCAAGATCGTGACCGTGAAGGACAACCCGTCGAATCCTCACTTCGTCACCCGGAACATCGTGACGCGGAGCGCGACGATCGAGACCGACATCGGCCTTGCGCGCGTGACGTCGCGGCCGGGGCAGGACGGCGTCGTGAACGCCGTGCTCCTCGGGCCTCAGAAGTGAGCGCTCACATTGCGCTTCGCGTGACGTTGACCTTCGTGACGAGCGCGTACGGCGCCACCGTCGGCACGCCGACCTCGCCCCACCACTGGACCTGCTCCGCCTTCTTGCTCAGCCCCTTCACGCGCTTCCACACGCCGAGCAGGTTGTCCGTGATCCGGATGTCCTTCCACACCCCGGCGATCTCACCGTCCTTGATCCGGAAGATGCCGTCCCGCGGGATCGTCGAGAAGTCGCCCGTCACGTACGACTGGTAGCGCGTGTACCAGGTATTCGTGAGCCACAGGCCGTCGCGCACGTCCTGGAACAGCTCGTCCCGCGTCCAGTCGCCCCCCTCGAGGACAAGCGCATGGGCGGACGGTGCGACCAGGCCCGCGTTCGCGGTCGTCTTCGTCTTGTACTTCTTGGCGGTGCTCGTGTTGTGGAGGTACGTCTTGAGCACGCCGTCTTGGACGATCGCCTTGCGCCGGACGGGCACGCCCTCCTCGTCGAACCGCAGGCGCCCCAGCGTGTCCGCCGTTGCGTCGTCGTACAGCGTGACGGCGCTCGACGCGACCTTCTTCCCGAGCTTCCCCCCGAGGGGAGAGAACCCCGCGGCCACCGAATACGCGGACGACCGACCTCCCAGCTGATCGATGAGCGAGCCGAAGATGAGCGGATCGAAGACGACGTCGTACGCACCTGGGGTGCCCGGCTTGGGGTCCTTCGCGAGCGCCGCAATCCGTCCCGCCTTGTGTCCCGCACGCTCTGGTTCGAACGCGGCCTTCCGGGTCGCGCACGCGACGCCGTGCCCCGACGACTCCGGCCCCGCGTGTGCTCGGATGGACAGGTAGAGCCCGACGTTCACGTCGTTCCCCGAGGCGCCGTTCGACGTGTAAAGGTAGTGCTCTTCATGATACCGCCAGAAGGAGCCCGCGGTCTCCTTCGCGCCCTCCTCGATCGCACCGTGAATCGCCGCCTCGACGTAGTCGGATCCGTCCATGAGCTTCACGACCTTCGGGTCCGACGAGAGGCGCCGGTACCTGAACGGCCCCTTCGCGAGGCCCACGAACTCCGGGTTCGGCTGGGACCCCTTCGCGATCTTCACGAGACGGCCGACCGTCTCCGAAATCTGCGCCAAGTCAGAGACTTCGCCGCTGACGATCCGGCCGTCATAGTTCAGGAACGCCTGGCCGGACGTCTTCCGCCACTCGTTTGCGATCGCCGGTTGGTTCTGCGAGAACCGGATCTGGTAGTTGCGGTCCACGACGACGCGACCGACCGCGTCCTTCGCCCCGAACCCGAGCGCCGAGGTGACGATCTGCTCCGCGAAGTCGTCCATTCAATCACCTCAGGTACACGTTGCGCAGGCGGATCGTCGGCCCCCCGAGCGCCGCGTCGAGCGCCTGTCCGGGGTCGGACTTCCCGCACCACCCTGCGTGGAACAGTTCGAGGTCCTTTCCCACCGCGTCGACCGCGGACCAGAACGCCTTCGTCGTCAGCTCCACCACGGTCCTGCGCACGGGGCCCTTGACCTCCCCGTTCTCGATGAGATACGCCTCTCGGCCCACGTATTTGCCGTTCCACCGCTTGTCGTCGATGTTCCACTCCATGAACGACTTCATGTAGACACCGCGCTTGACCTCCTCGATCATCTCCTCCGGCGTCCGGTCCTTGGGCTCCACGAACGTGTTCGCCATGCGCACGATCGCTTCCCGGTCGTAGTTCGTCGCGCGCGCGGCGCCGTTCGAGCGGGTGCCGAGCACCGCCGCGGTCTCACGATTCTGAAGGAACTCCGAGACTCTCCCCCGCTTGTACAGGTATCGACGACGTGCCTTGACCCCCTCGTCGTCGTAGCGGTAGAATGCGATAGCGTGCTCCATCGTCGGGTCGTCGACGACGTTCACGACCCCGCTGCCGATCTTCATGCCGCCACCGTCCGGCGTGATGAACGACTTCCCCGCCTGCGACGCCTCGCGACCGAGGATTCGGTCCGCCTCCGTCGGGTGCCCGCACGACTCGTGGCTCGCGATCCCCGACACCTGGGGCCCCGCGACCAGGTCCGTCTTGCCCTCGGGAGATTTCTTCCCGTGCTCCAGAGCGTTGATCGCGGTCCTCGCGGCCTCGAGGACGCGGTCGCGTGCCCTCACCTCCTCGAGCGCCTCC